>Ga0326727_10027039_pt1 | contig 10571 bp, 9 predicted proteins | sample MB2enrmetagenome_FD_207643 | JGI IMG/M metagenome (GOLD analysis project Ga0326727, IMG submission 207643) | Lab enriched peat soil microbial communities from McLean, Ithaca, NY, United States - MB29MY | ecosystem: Environmental > Terrestrial > Soil > Wetlands > Peat | place: USA: New York... | reverse complement strand
GCCGTGATGTGGCGGCCGGCGGGTTCGCATCGGACCGGCAGGGAAATCGAATGGCTCTCCGTCATGGCAGCAGGGCAAGGATAGCAGGGCCAGCCGGTTCAACCAGCTTTTTATGCGCCAGCCGCGTCAAAAGGATGCCTTTCGCCATTTTGGGTGGCTGCTCCAAATCCTAATCCTAATCTTAATCTTAATCTCTTCGTGGATTTAAGAAGATTAGGATTAAGATTACGATTAAGATTAGGAACCAGAAACCGCCACCCCAAAAACCGGGAAGCACCCCCTCAAAAATGAGCGAGCCATTCCCCGCCCAGGATGCCCTCTGCCATCTGTTCGCCTTCGCCATCCTGCCCGGCAGGTGAGCGCATGACCACCAGTTCGCCGATGGTTTGCCGGTCCGAATGATTGACAACCATTGCCGCCGTTGGATCGCCGCCCGGCGCAAGCCCGCCCGCCACTTCGTCAATCCTCGTCCAGGAGGAGGTTTCGAAAATGGCGCCCATGCGTTTGGTTTCTTCCATCTCTTTCATCAACTCGTCCAGGGCTCTGGTCAAATGCGCCGTCTTCGATTTGACTTCCAATTCCAATTCGGCCCGCAACTGTTTTTCGACGCGCTCCATGCGCATTCGTTCTTTGAGCATGGTTTCCAGGTGAAGCATGCCGATCAGCAACAGAAATGAAATGAGCACGTAGGTCACGCTGACCTTAAGCGAGGAGTTCCCGCCGGCATCGAACCACGCCGCGGATTGAATCAACTGGAGCAGCGCCAGAAGCGAGAAGGCCCAGAACAGCGACCAGCCCACGCGGGCCGTGCCATAGCGCCGATTGAGCCGCAGGGCGTAGCCGGCCACGATAAATTGCAGGGCGCTGGCGATGCAGCCCATGATATGTGATTCATTCATGCAGACCTCCAGAATTGAGGCATGTTGTGTCCTGTTTCTGAGAATTTTGTTTCCTGTACCCGCGTTGTCGTCTCATACGACCCAACCAAGCTTAAATGGTGCCAATTACTCCGTTTTCCCCAATCCGCGCTTGATGGTTTCGGCGTCCCTGGTCGGCGGCCGGCAGGCGGCGCCGGTGCAGAGATAAACCATCGGCCCGTCCTTCACCGGCAATGTCTTCGCAAAGTCCTCGACCGCCCCGCGGTTGCCCAACACCACTTTGTTCGGCTGATAGACGCCGTGGATGGCATGGAGCAAGGCCACCGTCTCCGGCTGGCGCGGGTCGCCCGCCACCACCACGCGTATCGGTTCGTGCAGAAGAAAGTCCAGCCCCATCAACAAGTGCGGAACGGCCTGGGGCAACTCCTGCAGGCGCCCCGCCAAAAGCCGCAACGTTTTCTCCGCCGCCTCCTTGTATTCTTTCCGATCCGTTATCGCTCCCAGCCGCAGCAGCGCCAGAACCGCCGTCGAGTTGCCCGACGGCTCCGCCCCGTCGTAATCTTCCTTGACGCGCAGGATCAAATCCTTCGTTTCCGCCGCGCTGTCATAAAAACCGCCCTCCTTCGCATCGTGGAATTTGGCCAGCATTGTTTCCGCCAGCGCCACCGCGAAATCCAGGTGCTTCGGCTCCAGGGTCGCTTCATAAAGATCGAGGGTTCCTGACAGCAGGTTGGCGTACGCAGTCAATAATTGGACGGAGTCGCGGACTCCCTGCCGCCAGCGGTGATAAAGCGTTTTGCCCGGGGCGTCCCACAGTTTGTTCCGCAAAAAAGCCAGGTTCTTCTCCGCGGCGGCGCGGCAGGCTTCATCGCCCAGGACGGCGTAAGCCCGGGCCAGCGCTCCCAGCATCATGCCGTTCCACGATACCAGCACTTTGTCATCCCGGTGGGGGCGGACCCGCTTGCTGCGCGCTTTGAGGATTTTCTTCTTCGCCGAGGCCAGCGTGGCCCGTTCGCCCGGCGACAATTGCGGATCGGCCACGCTCAGGACATTTTGCCCCGGCAGCGGATCGGGATCGCTCTGGTCCGCAAAGTTGCCCTCCGTGGTCACTCCAAAATATCGCGCCGCCACGTTGAATTCCCCGGTTGTCAACAACCCGGAAAGCTCCTCCTTCGTCCAACAGTAAAATTTGCCCTCCTTGCCTTCGCTGTCCGCGTCTTCCGCCGAATAAAACCCGCCTTCCGGATCTGTCATGTCGCGCAAGACGTAGCAGAGGATGTCCCGGGCCGCTTCCGCGTGCTCCGGCCGCCCGCCCACCAGGAAGGCGTCAAGATAAAGAGTCGCCAACTGCGCGTTGTCATAGAGCATTTTCTCAAAATGCGGCACCAGCCATCGGGCATCGACCGAGTAGCGGGAAAAACCGCCGCCGATCTGGTCGTGGATGCCGCCCGCCGCCATCAGGTCGCAGGTGTGCAGGACCATCTTTACGGCCAGGGGATCGCCGGCCTCCAGCGCGTACCGCAGCAGAAAGGCCGGTTCGCTGGGCCGGGGGAATTTCGGCGCGCCGCCGAAGCCGCCGTGTTCCGGGTCATATTCCCGTTTGAAGATCGTGGCCGCGTTGGTCAGCAAGGCGGGAGACAGAAACAAATCATTGGGCTGGCGCGCTGTGAACCCTTCCAGCTTTTGGTGGAATTCCCTGGCCGTATCCAGCACCTGGCCGCGGCGCGTTTCCCAAAGTTTGGCGATCTGCCGCAGCACCTGTCCGAAGCCCGCCTGGCCGTATTTGTCCTCGGGCGGAAAATACGTCCCGCCGTAAAACGGCTTCAAATCCGGCGTCAAAAAGCAATTCAGCGGCCATCCTCCCTGGCCGGACATGGCCTGCACGGCTGTCATGTAAATTTTATCCACGTCCGGGCGCTCCTCCCGGTCCACCTTGATGCTGACAAAATGGGCGTTGAGGAAATCGGCCGTCTGCCGGTTCTCGAACGATTCCCGCTCCATGACATGGCACCAATGGCAGGTCGAATAGCCGATGCTCAAAAAAATCGGTTTGTTTTCCCGGCGCGCCCGGCCGAACGCCTCCTCGCCCCACGGATACCAATCCACCGGATTATGCTGGTGTTGCAGCAAGTAAGGCGACTTCTCGCCCGCCAGGTGATTGCTCTGCGCAGTTGGATGGACATTGCCGGACACAATTGAAAGATTGGGTCATTCCCCCGCCCCGCGCAACATGTTAAATGGAAAGTTACCGGGCGAAGAAGGCGTCCAGAGACAGCGTGAATCCCGGCAACGCCGCGCTGGTCACTGTGCCCCCCGGCCCTTGCAGCAGATGTTCGGCAAATTGGCCATCCTTCGGCTGCCGATACACTTCGATCTTCTTCTCCGGTCCCAGGACAAGCCAGCATTCCTTCACACCCGCGGTGGCATAGGCGCGCAGTTAATCGAGGGGCTTGGCAACTTAAAAACCGTTTGAATTTGAAGGGGACGTCCGTTTAAAATTCCGCCATGCCAACAGTGATGCGCATCGGCCCGTATCGGTTTCATTTTTACAGCCGCGAAGGAAATGAGCCGCCGCACATCCATGTGACTCGTGACGATTTGGAAGCCAAATTTTGGCTTCAACCTGTCTCGCTGGCCGCCAATTTTGGCTTCGCCAGTGCCGAGCTTTCCAAAATAGAAAAGCTTGTGGAAGAGCATTGTCAAAAACTAAATGAGAGCTATATTCAATGGCATGGTCACTGAAAATATGACCGAAACCGCAGCCGTGCGCTGCTGGATTGAAGCCCGGCGAGTATGCCTGGAACTCGCTGATGGAAGGTTTGTCAGTTTTCCCGCCTCGAAATATCCATTGCTCGCCAACGCGCCCCAGACTCTTCTCGAAAAAGTCACGCTTCGCTTGCAAGGTCTGGCCTTGCGATGGGAGGAACTGGACGAAGACATTTGGGTGGATGACGCCGTCTGTGGACGTTTCCCCCGTCCGGGGAAACTGGCGGCATAGTTTTCCGCAGCAACACGCGAGCGCTTGATGACTACTTTTGGGTGACTGGGATGTATATGCGATGTTTGAAGGAACGGGAAAAAGGGGAAAACCAATCGTTAATGCAGAATTACTAGCCCTTTTCTATAAAACGAAAGAACAATTCGTCCAATTGGATGCCATGCTTCCCGACGGCATGGAAAGACCGCGGAAAAACGGCGGCGGATAATCGCCGATTGCCTCCTATCATCGGCTCGCCGCAAATGAGCTGATCAAGTCGGCGGAATTTCCTTCCCTTTCTTCAGCTTCCATTCCTCATAGGTCATTCGCGGGATGTGGAAAAATGAATCCCGGGTCTTGACGTAGGCGCCCGCGCCGTTCATCCGCCCAATGGCGCGCATTTTTTCGGCCCGAATATAGGGTCCGGCCGCATCGACAAATTCATCGTTGACGTGCATTGCCACCACCTGGCCCAGAATAAGCCGGGAACGGCCAATTTCCATCGTGGTCATCTCGCGGCATTCCAGGCTCGCGGGCGATTCCAATATGCGCGGCACTGAAACGATGGAGGACGGGGCGGTCCGCACGCTGGCCATCTCCAATTCGCTGACGCCAGGCGGGAAGTCGATGGCGCAAAAGACCATCGCTTCGGCCATCGCCTCGTTGACAACGTTGATGACGAATTCCCGCTTGTTGCGGATGTTTTGCGCCGTGTCCTTGCCGATGACTCCCGGCCCCGGGCGATTGCCAACACCGATGGCAACGATGGGCGGGTCGATGCCAACATAGTTGTAGGCGCTGAAGGGCGCGGCATTGAGCCGGCCCTGCAAATCGAGGCTGGTGATCCACGCAATGGGACGGGGCGCAACCAGGCCGATCAACAGATTGTAGGTTTGGTGAGTGGTGAGTTTGGATACGTCAAAGTCCATAAGCTTCCTGAGCCAGGTTCGATGCTAATCAATGTTCAAGATGATTAAAATCGAAATCCGTGACCGCTTCGGCCGCGAGCGTGCCGACGGTGCGGTAAAGCGCCAGGACATTGCCGCTGCCGTCGGGGTGGACCCGGTTGGAAAGAAAAATGATAAACGTTTTGGAAAATGGATCTATCCAGAAGGAGACGCCGGTGAAGCCGGTGTGGCCGTAGGAGCCAACCGGAAAATGCCCGCCGCGCGCGCGGCTGTAATCGGAAGCGATGTCCCAGCCAAAACCGCGTCGGTCCTTCATGCCGGGCGGGGTCTGCACGCTGGTCATCATCCTGACAGTTTCCGGTTTGAAAATGCGGGCGCCGTCCAGCTCGCCCAGGTTGAGCATCATGCGGGCGTAGCGGGCCAGATCGGGCGCGGTGGTGAAGACGCCGGCGTGGCCGGCCACCCCGCCCATGTAACGGGCCGTCGGATCATGCGCCACGCCCCGCAGCATCACTCCATCGGTCATCTCGGTGGGCGCGAGGCGCGGGAGTTTTTCCTTGTCGGGAAGATAGCCGGTATCAACCATCTTCAAGGGTTGGTAGATTTCCCTGGCGCAAAATAGATTCAAAGGCGTATGGGAAACGCGGGCGACGATTTCGCCGAGCAGGATGAAGTTGATGTCGCTGTAGAGAAATTCCCGGCCGGGAGGGGCCTTGAGTTTCACGGCGCAGGCCATGCGGATGGCGGTTTCCGTCCCCTGCCATTTGGGATGGGTGCTGACACCTTCCGGCAGGCCCGAAGTGTGGGTCAGAAGCTGGCGCACGGTGATGCGCTCTTTGCCGTTGCCGGTGAATTCGGGAATATAGGAGTGGACCGGTTCATCCAGTTTGATCTGGCCGCGCTCCCACAGCATCATCACCGCGGGCGTGGTGGCGAGAACTTTGGTCACGGAAGCAACATCGAAAATGGTGTCGCCCGTCATGCTTTCCCCGGCGGGGATGAGGGCGCGATGGCCGTAAGCTTTCCAATAATGGTCGAAGCCATGTTCAACCCAGACGACGGCTCCCGGCAGGCGATTTTCCTCGATGGCTTGGTCAACGGCGGCATCGATTTTCCCCAGTCGGGCGGGGTCCAGGGGCCGGACCGGGGTGACGCAGGCGGGGAGAAGAGCCAGGACGAGGCAAAGAGCGCTGCGCGACATAAATGACTAATGACGAAATCCCAATGACGAATCAAGGAAGAATGGCCAATGAGGAAATCCCAATGACCGATTAACTGAACGGCGGTTTTAATTTTCTCGAGACAATCCGCCCCGAAAAAAACCGTGAAATTTTCGACATTTTGAATGGTCACAACATGTTATCCGCAAGGCATTTATACAAGAAGGCTAAAACTAGTATTTACAAAAACGCTGAAATTGGGATTATGGAGAACCGAGCCAACCGCGAAATACCCGGACTGCGCGAACGCCGAATCTCCCCAAATCCCCGCCTGCCAGCCCGTTTATCAAGCAGGAGACGCCTGCCCGCCTGCTCGTAATCGTCCGGTTGAAAATCAGGCAAACAGCAGGCGTCCGCTCGGTTCTGGAATTTCCAAGCCGTCGTCTTTCGCGGTCTTGATCCAGAACTTGATGGCGACTTCCGCATTATTGATGGCCGCCTGCCGCGTCGCGCCGTGCGCCATGCAGCCGGGCCATTCCGGCACGTCCACCACGTAAGCTTTGTCTTCCGCGCTCCACCAGAGGATCATCTCATAGTTCAATTTCATAACAATTTGCAGTCTGCCAGGATTGTTCTGACTTGTCGAACTTGATAAGGCTTCGTTCGAGCCTTTACGCTGGAGATTGATGCGCTCCATTACGCCGGTCCGGGTGAAAATATGATGTTCTTGAATTCCGCCCGGAGTCTGCTGATGCGGTTTGCGATTGTGCCAGGCCCCCAACCGCCAGCTTATAGCCCCGCGGCAGCATCCTCGAACTCAAGCTCACCGGCCGCGCTTTCAGCCACTCTTTATCAATGCCCGAATTTTCGGACAGCACGGCAAATCATCATGTCCGAAGACTGCCTTACGGCTGCAAGATGACCGCTCCGGCGTAGGTCTTGGTCAGAAAATAACCGCCGCCGTTGGTGGCATTGAGCAATATCGCACCGTGGCCGGTCGTACTGGTTTTGCCCTCCTTGATGGTCACCGTCAACAGGCCGGTCTTGAGGTTGACGGTCCCGTTCACCGACGTTCCAGTCACTTTGCCGGCGGCGGTCGTCCTTACCACAATGTTGGTCAGGGCATTGGTGTCGTTGATCGCGTCAAACATCGCCAGATTTGTCAGGAGGACAATGTTCCCCGGGGGATTGGTCCACGGCGACAGCAGAATTTGATTGGTGAGAAGAACATTGGTGAACCCGTTTTGGTATAGTCCCGTGGTGCGGGCGGGATGAATCCAAGTGAGGCCATTAAGCTCAACGGCGTTCGTGTTGGTGAGATCCAGATTAATCCAGCCCAGGAGCAGGCCCTTGCTGCTGTAGAGATTAGCGTAAATGGGAACGTAACCGTCTTGAGAAACGGGCACCGTTTGACTCAGGGCGGTGCCATCGGCCAATGCCCCCGTGATTGTCGCTGTGCCCGCTTTATTGGTGATCAACGCATAGCCGTCTCCGCCGGGTGAATTGGTGGGCGGCGCATTGTTGGTATCAGGCAGGAAAAGCATGGTGTACTCCGCCGAGGGCAGCAGGTTGGTGGCGAGGTCAGCAGTCAGGTTGGTGGCCACCCACGAGACCCCATTCGTGGTTCCAGAAACCGTCCCTGTCACCTGCGGCGCCGCATTGCTCGAAATCAACAATTTCATTACCACCGTCAGAGGGCCCGTGGCCGTCCGTGCAATCTTATTGGTGGCCTGACCGAACGAATCAAAGCTGCCGCTGATGGCATGGCTTGCGCCGTTGATTAAAAGCGTCCCGCTGTAAGTTCCCTTCTTGCTGATGGCCAACCCCTTGAGCATCCCCGCCGTCTGTTCGGTAACGCCATTTGTGGTGTTAAAGAAAAGGCCGTTATACGTCCCTTTCACAGGCACAACCAGATTGGGGATATAATTGGCGGCCAATATCTGGTTGTTGGTAAGCGTGAAACTGTAACTGGCCGACAGGCTCGCCACGCTGCCGTTGGTTTCCGTCCAGTTGACGAATTGGTAGCCCGGATTGGCCGTGGCCGTCACCGTATTTGTGCTGCCCAACACAAATGCCCCACCCCCGCTGACCGTCCCGCCGGCACTCGGAGATGCGATCACTGCAATGTAGTTAACTGGCATGGCTGTGAAATTAGCGACCAATATCTGATTGTTGGTGAGCATGAAACTGTAACTGGCCGACAGGCTCGCCACGCTGCCGTTGGTTTCCGTCCAGTTGACGAATTGGTAGCCCGGATTGGCCGTGGCCGTCACCGTATTTGTGTTGCCGAACACAAATGTCCCACCTCCATTGACCGTCCCGCCGGCACTCGGAGATGCGATCACTGCAATGTAGTTAACTGACACGGCTGTGAAATTGGCGACCAATATCTGGTTGTTGGTAAGCGTGAAACTGTAACTGGCCGACAGGCTCGCCACGCTGCCGTTGGTTTCCGTCCAGTTGACGAATTGGTAGCCCGGATTGGCCGTGGCCGTCACTGGATTTGTGCTGCCCACCTCAAATACCCCGCCACCGCTGACCGTGCCGCCGGCACTCGGAGATGCGATCACTGAAATTATGTAAGTTGGTATGAAGTTGGCGACGAGCGCCTCGTTGTTGCTGCCGAGCGTGAAGGTGTAGTTTGATGACGCGCTCGCCACGCTGCCGTTGGTTTCCGTCCAGTTGACGAATTGGTAGCCCGGATTGGCCGTGGCCGTCACCGTATTTGTGCTGCCAACCTCAAATATCCCGCCACCGCTGACCGTGCCGCCATTGGCCGGAGAGGCGCTCACTGTAACTGTCGCAGACGGAGGTTGGGGCAGGACAGCCCGGAAGCCAAGCTCGGTGTCCGCGAAGGTCGGGGTATTGTAGCCGCGGTACGCCGTCCGGCAGTAGTATGCGAAGTGGACCCAACTGCCGCCGCGACACACCCGGTTCGTGCCGGTGGTCGCGCCATCAGGATTGGTCTGCGGGCCGTTCGCATACGGCCCATACCAGTCCCAGCACCACTCAAACACGTTCCCAGCCATGTCATTGAGGCCATAGCCGTTAGGCGCAAAGTACCCCACCGGACTCGTGAAAGTCGCAAGCAAACCCCCGCCCGAATTGAATGCCTGATTATTGCCTGCCGGCCCCGAATCATAGTTGTAACCGGAGCCGTTAGTGTAGGGATCCCCGTAGTAGTTTGCCTGGCTTTCGGAAATGAAGTTGCCCCACGGAAACCGTTGTCCGGCCGATCCGCCCCGCGCCGCCTTCTCCCACTCCGCCTCCGTCGGCAAGCGATACCCGCCCACCGTCCAGTTGGCGTACACAGCACCATCATTAGTCTTATAAATCTGCGTCAAGTTCGTATCCGTGTAATACACCGGCGTCAGGCCGGCCATCTGCGACCGCGCATTGCACCACCTCACCGCGTCATACCAATTGATGGTCTGCACCGGATAATTGGTCCCAGTTCCGGAACCGGCGGTGTCAAAACTGTAGCCGTTGGTCGTGGCCCATTGATATATCTGCTGCCAGAGGTTGGAAGAGACCAGGTTCGTGTCCATGTAAAACCCGCTCACAAACACCGTGTTCGTGGGAGCGTCGCTCTCGCCATCCACACTGTCCCCCATCAGGAACGAACCGGCGGGAACCAACGCCATGCCGGAAGGCGCATTGGTTTGCGCCAATACCGAAGCCCCATGGATGAAAGTCCCCAAGAGCAAGGGATACAGGACGCTTCGCGTGGCCATCATTATGAATCGTAAACGCGCCAGTCCCGCGTAATTGCACATTATCGTTCTTTTCCCCCATGAATGCGTTGTGTAAAGGGTCCTCATTTTTTAAACTTTCGTGTTTTCTCGCGGCACCGCAGAAGTTCGAGACGTGGTTCCAACCGCCCATCGCCATGTGTCGGGCGTGTCATTTCAGGCTCATCGTCGTTTTTTGCCGCAACTGGCGCGCCAGCGCCACTTTATCCATATTCCTTTTGCCCAGGTCCGCCAAGTCTTTTTCCTTTCAGCTTGGGCGGGACCCAAGACGATTTGGCATGAGTGGAATGCTACGACCAAGTGAAAACCTTGGTCAAGAGAAAAGTTTCACCCGGAAGTGAAAGGGCCATAGGAAATCAGTATTTTTTAGGCATTTCCCATTTTCTCTTCCAATCTCTGCCGCGCTTCGGCGGGCAAGGCAAAACAATTTTCCCCGGCCAGCCATTGCCAGGCTTGCGGCAAGTCGAAGAATGCCTTCTCCAATTGCGCTTCGCAGGCTTTTTGCAATATCGTACCGAAAAGGCCCTGGATGTTCTCCGGTTCCAGGCGGCGGGCTGGACGGCGCACGGCCCGGTCGGTCATGCTTTGGCAATCCTCGCCCCCCTCTTTCAGGGAAAGGTATGTTTGGCGGGACGCCAAACACCGCGCGCGAGACGCACGCGCTCCCAGTGCCCAAACCGGATTTGACGCCCCTGCCGCCATGACGCATGTTTTTGCATCTCGGTCATTAATTGGTCATTCGTGCTTGGAAATTCGTCATTTTCAGGGTCGCGTTGACTCATGGGAAGACCTTACCGAACGGTGAAAGGTTCTCCGGATCGTTGACTCACGATTGAGCTTACCGAGCTTGCTTTGCATTTAACACCTGTTTGAGCTGTTGTTCAATCTGCTCTTTG
>Ga0326727_10027038_pt1 | contig 10572 bp, 8 predicted proteins | sample MB2enrmetagenome_FD_207643 | JGI IMG/M metagenome (GOLD analysis project Ga0326727, IMG submission 207643) | Lab enriched peat soil microbial communities from McLean, Ithaca, NY, United States - MB29MY | ecosystem: Environmental > Terrestrial > Soil > Wetlands > Peat | place: USA: New York... | reverse complement strand
CCGGGCAGAGCTGGTTCGAGGAAAATGGGTATTTGACGAGGAACCGCAGGGCGATGTGCTCGTCCGGCTGGATCGTCAGGGTGAGGACGTTCGGCTCCAGGACGTCGCACGTCCTCCCGAAGAGCCGTAGCGGAAGGCGCTTGAACTGTATGCATATCTCCGTGACACGCCTGGGCAGCCGCTTACCCGTCCTCACGTAAAACGGCACATTTGCCCACCGCAGGTTGTCGATAAGAAACCTCCCGGCGAAGAACGTCGGCATCGTCGAGGCAGGGGATACGGATGCCTCCCCCCTGTAACCCGGTGCCTCCGTCCCTCCCACGGTGCCGGGCCCGTACTGCCCCCGGACCATGAACCTGTCGATGTACTCAGCGTTGAGGGGCCTTATGGCCCTGATAATTTTCGTCTTCTCGTCCCTGATGAACTCCGGGACGAAGCCTATGGGCGGCTCGAGGGAGACAAGGGAGACGATTTGGAGCACGTGGTTCTGCACGATGTCGCGCACGACGCCCGCGCCCTCGTAAAACGCGCCCCTGTGCTCGATGCCTAACTCCTCTGCGACCGTTATCTGCACGTTGTCCACGTAGCGCCTGTTCCAGACCTCCTCGAAGACCGTGTTGGAGAAGCGAAAAAAAAGGATGTTGTTTACAGGCTCCTTGGCAAGGTAGTGATCGATGCGGTAGACCTGGCTCTCGTCGAAGGCGCCGGTGACTATCCTGTTGAGCCTTGCCGCGGACGCCCGGTCCCGGCCGAAGGGCTTCTCTATGACGATCCGCGTGTCGTACGTCCCCTTGCAGAGGCCGTGGTCCTGCATCTTCTGCACTGCCAGGGGCACGACGCCCGGGGGGACCGCCATATAATAGAAGACGTTTCTCGCCCCTTCCGGGGTGCGAGGGCCGATCCGCTCGATCGCGTCCCGGAGCTTTTCAAAGTTCTCGTCCTCCTCGAACACGCCCCGCGTGTAAAAAAGGTGCCTGCAAAATGCCGCGCACCTGGCTGCGTCGAAGGCGGCCCCGTCGTGCCGCCTCATCGCCTCCTCCATCATTGAGCGGTAGCCGGCGTCGTCCATTTCGATCCTGTCGAAGGCGAGGACGGCGAACACCTCCGGCAGCTCGCCCTGCTCGAAGAGGTGGAAGAGCGAGGGGATCAGTTTTCTCCCGCTTAAATCCCCCGCCCCACCCATGATGACGAGAATAAAGGGCTCGACCCTGACCTTCGCGGTGGGGATGTCGCATGTCTGGAGGTAGCGGCTGTCGATGATGAGCTCTCCCTGGCTGTAACTCGATGGGGGCGTCATGGCCTTAGGGTCTCCGGGAGCTAAGCCCCCGGAAGAGGTTTTGGCGGGCGGGCGCGTCATTTTATGAGGGCGTTCCAGTCCTGGGAGAAGCGTTCCATCCCCTTATCCGTAAGCTCGTGTTTTATGTCATAGTCGCGCCAGTCCTTCGAGAGGTCTATCTTCCGGTACGGTATGGCTTTAAGCCCGGAAGGCGCGTACCTGTAGCCCGCTTCGGGCATCGGCAGGCCCTTTTCGGCCCAGGACCTGAGCACCTCGAAGGGCGCTGTGATGATGTCCGAGCCGAGGGATATCGCAGCCGTGATGTGTTCGAGGCTCCTCACGCTCGCCGTGAGCACCTCTACGTGGCCGTCGCCCTCGCGGTACATGCTGAGGATGTTCCCGATAATGTCCATGCCGTTCTCGCCCCTGTCGTCCAGCCTGCCGATGAAGGGCGAGACGAAGACATCGCCCCGGCGGGTGCCCCTGGTCGCAGCGTAGACGGCCGCCGCCTGGCTCTGGGTGAAGCAGAGGGTCATGTTGACGCGCATCCCCTCGCTCACCGCAGTCGAGGCTGCTTTCAGACCTTCGGCGGACGTGGGGAACTTGATATGGGCGTTCGGTATCCATCCGAACATCTTTCTGCCCTGCTCGAGCATCGCGGCAGCCTTCGTATGCTTGTCGGAGAAGACCTCTATCGATACGGACCCCCTGGGGACCATGGCCGAGATTTTCTTCACTACGTCCCGGTAAAAATCTAAGAGGACGTCCGCGCTGAATTTTTCGCCGCGCTGCACACGCTCCCGGATGCCGGGGTTTTTCGAGATGAGCGTAGGGTTCGTCGTCTGGCCGTCGAGGAAGCCCAGGATTCGTATGGCGTCCCCCGTCTCGTCCGGGTTCCCCCCGTCCAGGAAGATGCGCGTCTTCGGTCGCTCCGGCCTCATAAAAGCTCCTTCACCTTCTTTACGATGGCGTCCCGCGATATCTCCTCGTAGTCGAAAAGCTCGGCAGGCCGGCCGCTTCGTGGGATCTTGCGCACTGCGAGGCTGTGGACGGGTAGGGTGGAAGCGGCCGGGGCGGCATCGGCCAGGGCGGAGCGGACCGCCTCGCCTATCCCGCCTTCGGGGTGGTGGTCCTCGACCGTGACTACAGCGCCGACGCCGGAAAGCGCCTCCGCGAGGCGGCCTGCGTCGATGGGCTTGACGCAGTAAAGGTCGATCACCCGTATCGTGACCCCTTCCTTTTTCAGCGCGTCGTAAGCGGCGAGGCCCTCAAAGAGGGTCATGCCCGCGCCGATGACGCACACCCGGTCGCTGCTGCTTTGCTTTAGCACCTTCAGGCCGCCTATCTCGAACGCCTCCGAAGGGTCGTAGACGATGGGCGTAGCGCCCCTGTTGGTCCTGATATAGACGATGCCCCGGTGGGCGGCGGCAAGCTCGACGCACCTTTCCGTAGCGTAGGCGTCGGCCGGATACAGGATAACGCAGTCGAGAACGTTCCTGAACATGGCGATGTCTTCCAACCCCATCTGGGACGGGCCGTCCTCCCCTATGGAGACGCCCGCGTGGGACCCGGTGAATTTGATGTTTGCGTTGGAGTAACGGCACATCCGTATCTGGTCGAAGGCGCGCGTCAGAAATGCGGCGAACGTGGAGACGAAGGGCATCTTGCCCCTCGTGGACAGGCCCAGCGCCGTGCCCACCATGTTTTGCTCCGCTATGAACATCTCGAAATACCGGTCGGGATACGCTTCCGCGAATATCTCCGCGTATGTCGAGTTACTGACCTCTCCGTCGAGGCCCACGATCTCAGGGAAGGCGGGATAGATGCGCTTCAAAGCGTTGCCGTATGCCTTGCGGGTTGCAACGGCCTCCGCGGCCGGGTACGCAGGCTGCGGGACATCGGCGCGGGTGCGCCTCGGCGGCTCCAGGTCCTGCGGCTGCGCTATCTGCCCCCGGACCGATTTGTCCAGCGGCCCGAGGCCCTTGATCGCTTCGTCCACGTCCTCTTTCTTCAGCACTTTGCCGTGCCAGCCGTTCTTGTTCTCTACGGCGGGCACGCCCTTGCCCTTGATCGTGCGGGCGACGATCATCACGGGCTTTTCCTTCGCGTCGAGGGCCTGCTTGAAGGCAGCGAAGATCTGGCCGTAATCGTGGCCGTCGATCACGATGGGCTGCCAGCCGAAGGCTGCCGCCCTCCTTTCGTATACGTCCGCGTCCCAGCCGTACATCGTCTCCCCCCTCTGGCCGAGGCGGTTGACGTCGATGATGCCGATGAGGTTGTCCAGCTTGTAATAGGCGGCGATCTCCATGGCCTCCCAGTTCGAGCCTTCGGCCATCTCGCTGTCGCCTAAGAGGACGTAAGTCCTGTAGGGCAGTCTGTCGAGGTACTTGGCGTTCAGCGCCATGCCGACCCCGACGGAGAGGCCCTGGCCCAGAGAGCCTGTGGCCGCATCGACATATTTGAAATGGGGCGTGGGGTGGCCCTCCAGGGGGCTTCCGAAGGTCCTGTAGCGGAGCAGCTCCTCTTCCGTAATCCGGCCCGCTACGGTCCAGAGCGCGTAGAGCAGTGGAGAGGCATGGCCCTTCGAGAGGATGAAGCGGTCGTTGTTCGCGAGGGCCGGGCGCGCCGGGTCGTAAAGGAAGAAGCCGCCGAACATGAGGGTCGTGATGAGGTCGGCCGCGGACAGGGAAGACGTGGGGTGGCCCGACCCCGCCTTGCCGGTCGCCAGGAGTATGTAATACCGGACGAGCTTTGCCAGACCCTCTATATATGCTATCGCCCCGCGCTCCACGAGTTCCGTCCTTTGCCGCTTTTTAGGAAACTTAAGACGGGCGGGAAGCGATGTCAACGTAAGAAAGGGAAATGTCCCTCGCCAGAACCGGGCCACACCGATCTTGCGCGGGTCGGATTGAGTCTTTTCGCTTGACATGGCCAACCCGTAAGCGTATATTGTGCGTATGATTTCTACGAAGGTTTACTTTTACTTTTTTACCATGCACCTGTGACTTGGTGCTCCGGCGAGGGGCATAAGGCCATGGGTGCAAACGGCCCATGGCCTTTTAGTTTGTCTTGAAGGCCGTGGAGATTTCACGGCCTTCGTTTTTTGTGGAGGGTTCGGTGATTCTTTCGAACAAGATCAGGAAGCTGGTGATGGACCAGGAAGGGTGGACGCGCAAGATGTTCGAGGCAGGCATCCGCATGAAGAAGGAGTACGGCGTCGAGAACGTCTACGACTTCTCCCTGGGCAACCCCGAGGTCGAGCCTCCCGCCGCTTTGAGCGGCCGGCTCATCGAGATGCTGGAGCACCCGACTGCGGGGATGCACCGCTACATGCCGAACAACGGGTACGAGTCGGTCCGCGAGGAAGTGGCGGCCTACCTCGCCGAGCGGACAGGCCTGCCCTTCATGGCGATCCACGTCTTCATGACTGTGGGCTGCGCGGGCGGCCTGAACATACTTTTCAAGGCGATGCTCAACCGGGGGGACGAAGTTGTCCTGCCCTCGCCCTTCTTCTGGGAGTTCAAGAACTATATAGAGAACTTCGGGGCAGTCCCGAAGATAGTCGAGACGCGGCCGGACTTTCAGCTCGACCTGGCGGCCATCGAGGCCGCGATCACGAACAGGACTAAAGCAGTGCTGATAAACAGCCCGAACAACCCGACGGGCGCCGTCTACTCGGCCGATAGCCTCCTTGGGTTGGCGGGGATCCTTTCCGCCCACAGGCGTAAAGGGCGGGAGATATTCATTGTGGCGGACGAGGCGTACAGGAAGATCGTTTACACGGACGCTCCCCTGCCGGACCTCTTCGGCATGTACGACCTCGTCATCACGGTCACGTCCCACTCGAAGGACCTTGGCCTGCCCGGCGAGAGGATCGGCTACGTCGCCATCTCCCCGCGGATTGCCGAGGCGCAGCTTCTTGTGTCGGGCCTCATGATCGCCATCCGGGCGCTCGGCTTCGTCAACGCCCCCGCCCTTATGCAGCGCGTGGTCGGCGAGTTTCAGAGGAACTCGGTGAGCATCGACGATTACAAAGAGCGCAGGGACTTCCTCTACGAGACGATCACCGGGGCGGGCTTCGAGTGCGTCAAGCCTGAAGGCGCTTTTTACATGTTCCCGAAGTCGCCCATCGAGGACGAGGTGGAGTTTGTCTTCAGGATGCAGGAGGAAGAGAGGATACTCATGGTGCCCGGCCGCGGCTTCGGTAAGGCCGGGTATTTCCGCATAGCCTATTGTGTGCCGATGGAGACGATAGTGAAGGCACGGCCCGGTTTCTTAAGGGCGGGCAAGCGCTACACGAGGAGGTAGGGTTGATTACGTCGAACAGGATATCTAGGCTGATGGAAAGCTCGTCCTGGATAAGGGCGATGTTCGAGGAGGGCGAGCGGCTCAAGAAAGTCTACGGCGCCGGCGCCATCTTCGATTTCACCCTCGGGAACCCCATCGCGGAGCCGCCCCAGGAGCTGAAGCAAGGGCTGTGCGACATGGTCCTGTCCGGGGAGCAGGGGATGCACCGCTACATGTCGAACAGCGGCTACGAGGAAGTGCGTGCACAGATAGCCGGCTTCCATAGGGAGAACTCGCGCCTTCCGTTCACCCAGGACCACATCATCATGACGGTCGGCTCCGCGGGCGGCATAAACGTGGCGCTCAAGGCGATCCTCGACCCGGGCGACGAGGTGCTGGTGCTCTCCCCCTTCTTCGTCGAGTTCATGTTCTATATAGAGAACCACGGCGGCGTGATGCGCCTCGTCGAGACGACGGAGGACTTCCGCATCGACACTGCCGCTGTCGAGGCGGCGATAACGGAGAGGACGAGGGCGATCATCGTCAACTCGCCGAACAACCCGACGGGCGCCGTCTACCACGAGGACGAGGTGCGCGCCCTGGCTGACCTTCTGGCGCGCAAAAAGCGGGAAGGCCGCCGGATATTCCTCATCTCGGACGAGGCGTACCGGAAAATCATCTATGACGGCGTGGTGCTGCCCGACGCCTTCAACCTGTACGACGACACGATCTCGGTCTTCTCCCACTCGAAGGACCTGGGCCTTGCGGGCGAGCGCATAGGCTACATCGCCGTCTCGCCCCGCCTGGAAGAGGCGAAGCCTTTGATCGACGCGATGATCTTTGCAAATAGGATACTCGGCTTCATCAACGCCCCTGCGCTGATGCAGCGGCTGGTCGGCAGGTTCCAGAAGAACAGCGTAGATGTGACAGGCTACCAGGAGAAAAGGGACGCCATCTATAACATCCTGGTGGAGTCAGGCTTCGAGGTCCAAAAGCCGGAGGGGACGTTCTATATCTTCCCGAAGTCTCCCATAGAGGACGACGTAGAGTTCATCAGGGTGATGCAGCAGCACCATATACTGGCCGTCCCGGGCGTGGGCTTCGGGAGGAAGGGGTATTTCAGGATTGCCTATTGTACGGAGATGGATGTGATAGAAAGGTCTAGGGCTGCGTTTTTAGAAGTGGGCAGGCTTTACGGGTTGGGGCCGGGTTAATTGCCCCGTGGTCTATACAACAGCTAACCACGGGGTAGTGCGTTACGCGCCTTTTCCCTGTCTCTCCGGTCCGTGCCGCTTTGACGGTTGCGACCCACGCCACCGCCGAGGAGCGTGGGTGCCCCGCCTATGTCCGTCTCAGCGACCCGGACCATCGATCACGGAAAAATCCATCGAAATTTCCTCCGGCCCCTGACGTCCTTGTAACATTACGAAAAAACCGAATGTCGGACATAACCGCACAGCACAAACCGCTTCACTTGTTATTTTTTGAAGCAAGATGCTACAATGGGGTAGCACAAGGGAGAGGCATGGCTGATAAGACTATATCTTTCGGGTGCCCGATCTGCGGCAGGAAAAAGGAATACCCGGTCGAGGAAATGGTGGAAGGGGCGGTGCTCGAATGCCCCTTTTGCAAGCTCAAGCTGACGCTCCACGGCCACATGCTTCAGGAGGTGCGCGAGCAGATCGGGAAGCTCAAGGCCGCGAAGGGCCGAGGGGTTTTCAAGGAAGAGAAGCGAAGATGAAGATGGACTGGAGCCACATACGGCTTCTGGGCTGGTACGACCGCAAGGGCAACGCCTATCTGGTCCCCTGGAGCGATACGCGGCCCACGGTGCAGGTCGTGGTTACAGGGATTCAGGAGGCGGAGATGCCGCTGCTCGATATCCCCGTGCCGAAAGGGGCGCGATTGCAGGCAGTCCCTGAAGATAGAAACCCATACGAATACGCCAAGGAGATAGACGGCTTCTACGCGGTCGGCGTATACGTGGAAGAGGGATTCGAAAGGACGAGGCCTTAAGTCTTGTAAGCTGCCGCGCTCTTTTGTCTGCTGCTCCGCGTGCCCGCAGCCGCTTTTTGCCTGGAGGCTCACGTCTTCCGGCGACCCGCCCCGCGCGCCCTTTACGCGGCCGGCGCTGCCCCGCCCTGCCTGGCGGCGAACCCCTGCGTATTCAGCCCCGTGGCGGACGGCGTCCCCGCGATCTTGGCGAGGTACGTCTGCCCGAGGTTCTTTATGTGATCGTCCACGTTGTCGAAGTAGTTGTAATGCACCTGCTCTTCGTCGTTGATGAGCTGGAGCAGCTTTTCGGTTATGCTGTCGCCGTTCTCCCTGCAAACGAGGATGAAGTCCTCGTAGGACGATATCGCATCGTCCTCCAGCTTCGCGTCGAAGGGGAAGACGGCGTCGATCTTCTGGCCTTTTACCACCTTAGCGGCCAGGTCGCTCGTCGGATCGCCCCCAAGCTCCTCGATCCTGTCGGCCAGCATCTCCGCGTGGCGCATCTCGTCGATGGCGATCAGCTTCACGTTCATCGCCAGCTCTCCGTAGTCCCAGTTGTCGAGGTTGTAGTGCTGGACCATATACTGGTGGATGGCGTGCAGCTCCATAGCCCTCGCAGTGTTGAGGGCTGCGATAACCTTTTTCTTCTTCTCTTCCCTTCCGGGGACTTGGGCCATTCCGGCACCTCCTGTCTTCTTCTTTTCCGGCAAAAATGCTTTGTCGCAGAAGCTCCTACATATTATTATCGGATAACGGGCAGGGCGCAAGAAAATTATTGCAATGGACGGGAGCGGACCGGGGCGTCCCGGCGGGACTGGGTTCCTGCCGGCCGTTGACACGGGCGCCCGCGGTTGTTAATAATAGGGTCATGCTTTCGCAGAGGGTACAAGAAGGAGGCTAGGACCAAGCAATGTCGGCAAAACCGGTCATCATAACGGCGGCCATTTGGCTGCTTTTGGCTGCGGCCGTTGGGCACGGGGCGGTCAGCCAGGAGGAACAGCGGAAGATAGAGGGGCTGATAAGGTGCGTGGAAGGCATGACGGACGCCCAGTTCTTAAGGAACGGCAGGGCGTACAACTCGAAGACCGCCGCCTGGTTCCTCAAGAAGAAATGGGAGGCGAACCGCGACAAGATAGAGACGTCGAAGGATTTCGTCGCCAGGATAGCGACGCGGTCCTCCACGACGGGTATTATCTACACGATACGGCTCAAAGACGGCACGACGGTGCCGTGCGGCGACTACCTCAACGGCCTGCTGGAAAAGGGGATGGTCGGGACTAACTGACGCGCGGGCGCAGCCCGCCCTGCCTTTGTCCGCCTTCCCCTGCGTCCGGCGCTGCCCAAAAGCCTATAGCCCGCAAGGCGCAAAACTACCCGCAAACTCTTGATTCCTGCGGGTCGCCATTGTATACTATCTCCACGCAGTCAAGCCCGCCGATAAATCGATAATCCGGGTGCGCCAGAAGGGACCATGTTACAGTCGAGGATACGCAACATTGCAATCATCGCCCACGTCGATCACGGCAAGACTACGCTCGTCGATCAGTTGTTCAGACAGAGCGGCCTTTTCAGGGAGAACCAGGTGGTCGAGGAGCGCCTCATGGACTCGATGGACCTGGAGCGCGAGCGGGGCATCACCATTGCGTCGAAGAACGGCTCTTTCCTTTACAGGGACTACCTGATAAACATCATAGATACACCGGGACACGCCGATTTCGGCGGGCAGGTGGAGCGGGTTCTCAGGATGGCGGACGGCGCGCTGCTCCTCGTTGACGCAGCCGAGGGGCCGATGCCGCAGACGTATTTCGTCCTGAAGAAGGCCCTCGCCCTCGATCTGCCCGTGATCGTCGTCATCAACAAGATCGACAAGCCCCAGGCGCGCTGCGACGCAGTCGTGGATGAGGTCTTCGACCTGTTCGTGAAGCTCGAAGCGCCCGACCGGATCCTGGATTTCCCCGTCATTTTCACATCGGCCAAGGAGGGCTACGCAACGGCCGACCACACGATAAGGACCCGATCGATGAGGCCCCTGCTCGACATGATCGTGGAGGCCGTCCCCGCTCCGTCCGGGGACCCGGACGGCCCATTGCAGGTGCTCGTAAGCTCGCTCAGCTACTCGCCCTTTCTGGGGAGGCTCGCCATAGGCAAGATCACCTCCGGCTGCATAAGGACGGACAAGGAGATCGTAGTCGCCGCGCCGGACAGCGCACCCCGCCCCGCGCGCATAAGGAAGGTCTACCGTTTTAAGGGCGCGGAGATGACGGAAACGGAGGAGGCAGGCACGGGGGAGATCGTGGCTGTAGCGGGCGTCGAATCGATCACCATAGGCGAGACGCTGACCGACCCGCTGTTTCCGGCGCCGCTGGCGGGCATCACCGTTGATCCCCCTACCGTCTCGATGACCTTCGTGCCGAATGATTCGCCCTTTTACGGCAGGGAAGGCACATACGTAACGTCCCGCCACCTGCGCGACAGGCTCTTCAGGGAGACCCTGTCCGATGTGGCCCTTACTGTCGAGGAGCCTGAGGACGCCCGGGGGTACAAGGTCTCGGGTCGCGGCGAACTCCACCTTTCGATCCTCATCGAGAAGATGCGCAGGGAGGGATACGAGTTCCAGGTGACGCGGCCGCACGTCATCCTGCGGGAAGAGAACGGCAGGACGCTTGAGCCTTTCGAGGACCTTGTCATCGACGTGGATGAGGCTTACATGGGCAGGGTCATCGAAAACCTGGGCGCAAGGCGCGGGACGCTCCTTGAGATGGAGCAGAGGAACGGCATGGCCAGGCTCAAGTACAGGATACCGACGAGGGGACTGCTCGGCTTCCGCTCGGAGTTCCTGACGGAGACGCGCGGCATGGGCGTCATGAGCTACGTCTTCGCCGGTTTTGGGGATCACGCGGGCGAGATAAGGAACCGGACAAAGGGCGTCCTCGTGGCGATGGACAACTGCACGACGGTCGCCTACGCCCTCTTCAACTTACAGGAGCGCGGGCGGCTCTTTTTGGGGCCGGGGG
>Ga0326727_10027036_pt1 | contig 10572 bp, 6 predicted proteins | sample MB2enrmetagenome_FD_207643 | JGI IMG/M metagenome (GOLD analysis project Ga0326727, IMG submission 207643) | Lab enriched peat soil microbial communities from McLean, Ithaca, NY, United States - MB29MY | ecosystem: Environmental > Terrestrial > Soil > Wetlands > Peat | place: USA: New York... | reverse complement strand
CAGAGCGCGGTGAATCCCGAGAAGCAGGGCACCAAGGTCGCGGCTCATTACCCGGTGAATGTCGGCGCCGGTCAGACGATAGTGATTCGTCTGCGGCTCTCAGTAGCTTCTCCGGACCAGAACCGCGAACTGTTTGGCAAGACCTTTGATCAAGTCTTTGCTGACAGGCTTCGTGAAGCTGATGAGTTCTACCAGTCGGTTACTCCGCCATCTGTGAGTGCCGACGCGGCCAACGTGATGCGCCAGGCGCTGGCCGGCATGCTCTGGAGCAAGCAGTTCTTCTTCTTCGACGGCGACAACTGGCTGGATGAACACAACTCCAATCCACTTCATTCCGGATATCGCAATTCCCGGAACTCGGAATGGTTCCACATGTTGAACAAGGACATCATCTCGATGCCCGACAAGTGGGAGTATCCCTGGTACGCGGCTTGGGATTTGGCCTTCCACACACTGCCGCTGGCGATCGTGGACCCCGACTTCGCCAAAGAACAGATGACGTTGATGCTCAAGGGGGTTTACCTGCATCCCAGCGGTCAGCTCCCGGCTTACGAGTGGAATTTCAGCGACGTGAACCCGCCGGTTCATGCCTGGGCTACCCTCTTCCTTCATCGCACCGAGCAGGCTCTGGGCGGCGAGACGGACGTAGACTTCCTCAGGTCGGCGTTCAACAAGCTGATGCTGAACTTCACCTGGTGGGCAAATCGCAAGGACCGCTTCGGTAAGAACGTCTTCGAGGGAGGCTTTCTTGGCCTCGACAACATCGGCGTCTTCGACCGCAGCGCCCCGCTCCCCACCGGCGGCCACCTGGAGCAGGCAGACGGGACGGCCTGGATGGCCCTGTTCAGCCAGAACATGGTAGAGCTCGCCATGGAGCTTGCTGCCCATGATCCTGTTTACGAGGACATGGTCCTGAAGTTTGCCGAGCAATTCTACTACATTTCCGCTGGCATGAACCGTCCCGGGCAGGACGGCATGTGGGACGAGGAAGACGGCTTTTACTACGACCTGCTGCGGCTCCCCGATGGCAGCGCCACGCGGCTCAAGGTGCGTTCCATGGTCGGGCTGCTGCCCCTATGCGCCACGACCGTCATCGAAGGGTGGCAGCGTGAGCGCATTCCGAGGGCGATGATTGGTCTCTTGGAACGGCTGCGGCGGATACCGGAACTTGGGAACACGATGCACCCCGTCGGCCAGGGGCATCGTGGCGTGAATGATCGTGGATTGCTCGCCGTGCTCAATCCGGAGCGGCTCCGCCGGATCCTCTCGAAGATGCTCGACGAGAACGAGTTCATGGGCCCCTACGGCATCCGCTCGATCTCAAAGTTCCACGAGCAGCATCCCTACGTCTTCCACGTGCACGGCCAGGAGTACCGGGTGGATTACCTGCCGGCAGAGTCGAACACAGGTATGTTCGGCGGCAATTCCAACTGGCGCGGCCCGGTCTGGATGCCAGTAAACGCCATGATCATCCGGGCCCTCCTGCAGTACTACCTGTACTACGGCGACAACTTCAAGATCGAATGCCCCACAGGGTCGGGAAAGATGATGAACCTCTTCGAGGTGAGCAAGGAGATCTCCGACCGGCTCACCCGGATCTTCCTGCGCGATGAGCATGGCCGCCGTCCCGTGTACGGCGGCACAGAGAAGTTCCAGTCCGATCCTCATTGGAGGGATCACATCCTGTTCTACGAATACTTCCACGGTGACAACGGCGCGGGCCTGGGTGCAAGCCATCAGACCGGATGGACGGGGCTTGTGGCCAAGTTCATCCAGCTCTATGGCTTTTTGGATGCGAAGCGGGCCCTGGAAGGCGGCAAGATGGCGGGTTTTCAGAAAGAGGGAGGAAAACACAGACATGAATGTGCCGCGGTACCCATCGCTTTATCAGATCAACACCCGCGTCTCTCCGCAGAACTACACCCGAGTCCAACGCCAGGGGGGGCGATCTGATCCTGGCCTACGGGTCGTTGGCGTCGGTAGCGTTGGAACCTTCCGTGGCATCATCCTCCAGATGTCGAGCGAGCATGACTCCCTGTTCCTGCACTTCAAACGGGCACGCTCCTCGGTCTTCGAAGACTATGCGGGCAAGAGTCTGCGCGCCAACCACGGCCAGCGCGTCGTGCATGGCTGTCGGATATCGCCTATGCCGACCAGAGCGAACGCGACTACGATGTCCTGATGAAGGCAGTGCGCGCAGGCATGTTAGAGGTTCTCATCGGACCGGAATGACGACACGACAATCATGACCGCCGCGTTCATCAAGATCCTCGTCTCGATCACGCTCATGGCAATGATGGTCGCGATCGGGCTGGAGGTGAGTCTTGCCGAGCTGGCCGCCGCAGCCCGGAACTGGCGGCTGACCACGAAGGCCGCGCTGGCAAACTACCTGTGCATCCCCGCGGTTACCGTAAGCTTGTTGCTATTATTCCATCCCGCCGAGGCGACGGTCGCGGCAGGGTTTCTCATCCTCGCGGTCTGCCCCGGCGCACCCTTCGGCCCCGCTTGCACAGGGCTCGCAAGGGGGAATGTGGCCGCCGCTCTGGGGATGATGGTGCTGCTGGCCAGCTCGTCGGCCATTGTCGCACCAGTGCTATTGCACCTGCTCTTGCCGCTTCTGTCGAGTAGCGCAACGCTGCAAGTCGATTCGGGCCATATCGTCGTCACGCTGCTGGCGACCCAACTGGCGCCGCTTTGCCTGGGGGCGGGCGTACGCCGCTGGTCACCGAGGCTAGCCAATAGGGTGCAGAGACCGGCAAACCTCCTGAGTGCGATCCTCAATCTGACAACACTCGTCGTCGTTCTCGCGGTCTACTTTCCCCTGTTGGCGGCGATCCGGCTACGCGGTTACGTGGGCATGCTAGCCTTGCTCTTGGCGAGCTGGGCTGCAGGCTGGCTGCTGGGCGGTCCGGGAGCCGACAACCGCAGGGCGTTAGCGCTCACCACCTCGCTGCGCAACGTCGGCGTCGGCCTGGTCATCGCGACCACCAATTTCGGCGGCACGGCGGCCGTCACGGCGGTCCTGGCCTATGGGATCTTCGAGATTGTCGGATCCGTGTTACTGGCCCTGGCTTGGGGCCGGGCGCCATTGGCTCGGGATGAATGAGCTGAACCGGAAATCGGCATCGTGCTCGCGCTCGATGATCAGGAGTGAATCGCGGATGACGTGGGTGCAAGGCTATCAACTGAAACGGACGTTTCGCCGGTCGCTCTGGCTCATGCCTGTGCTGGCCATTGGCCTTGTCCTGGTGGTCGCGCCGCTCCTCCGCTGGGTCGATCGCGCTACGGGCTGGACCTGGTTCAACTTCGCCCCGGAGGGCGCGCGGACGATCCTGGGAGCGTTCACGGCATCGATGCTGACTTTTGTTGTTTTCGTCGTGTCGTCGCTATTGATTGTCGTGCAACTGGCCAGTGCGCAGTTGACGCCGCGCATCATCGCCATGGTGTTCGCGGACTGGCGCCTCAAGTGGGTCCTCAGCGCATTCACCTTTGCTTACACGTATACCATCGCCGCCTCGGGCCGAATTAACGACATGACGCCGCAATTGCCAGTTGCGTTTGCCATCGTCTGCAACCTGGTGTGCATCGCCATCTTCTTCTGGTTCGTACAATGGCTCGGTGGATCCTTGCGGCCGATCGCGGTGCTCGAGGCAGTGGCTCAAGAAGGACGCACCGTGGTGGAGAGCGTCTATCCCGAGCCATTTGATCCTGCGGAAGAGCAACAAGGTTGGTCTGCGGCGCCGGAAAGCGACGTTTCCACAGTCGAGCACATCGGGACATCGGGCGTGGTGCTGGCGTTTGACCAGCGCGACCTGGTGGCGATCGCCGAACGTGCTGATGTGGTGATCGAGCTGGTGCCGCAAGTTGGGGATTTTGTGGCCCGGGGCGATCCGTTGTTTCGCGTACGCAGCAGCGGTCGTCCCGTTGAGGCCGGGGCTTTGCGTGCCAGTGTCGCCATTGGCCCGGAACGCACGATGGAGCAGGACCCACGTTTTGCCTTTCGGATCATGGTGGACATCGCCAACAAGGCCCTGTCGCCCGGTATTAACGATCCGACGACCGCCGTGCTGTCACTGGATCAGATTCACCGGCTCCTAATGTACGTCGGCAAGCGCCGCCTTGATGCCGGCCAGTCGCACGACGCCCACGGCCGGTTGCGCTTGTGCTACCGGACACCGGACTGGATCGATTTTGTCAGTCTGGCTGTCACGGAAATTCGCCATTACGGCGCCAGCAGCATGCAGGTTGCGCGCCGGCTCCATATCCTGCTCGAGCACTTGCTGCGCGTGCTGCCCGAAGCGCGTAAGGCTGCGCTGGAACAGGAACTCGCCTTGCTCCAGCGGGCAACCCAGCGTGCTTTTCCCGATGAAGAAGATCGCGCTCGCGCGGCGGTGGGAGACTTGCAGGGCATCGGCAGTTCGGAGTCGTCGTAGCCCTTGCCGCCGCTAAATCCTGCACAACCCGGAGTTTCCTTGCGGTTTACCGGCGCGGCGTGCCGAAGAAAAGACATGCGAAGATCGAGCGCCGGCGGGGTCGTTTTGCGCCGGTGCGGGGAGACGGCAATGGGGCAGTCAGGATACCGCGGCGCTGGCAATCTCGGACTTTGGTGCGCTGCGCTGCTGCTCTTCCTCTCGGGGCTGGCATCGGGAGCCGACCCGTTCGAGTCGCCCGGCGACGAAACCATCGCGATATCCACCCCGATCCTACCTGAGCAGATCGACGTTCCATCACGCCCGCAGACTCCGGCCCCGCCCTGGAGCGGCGACTTCTGGAAGCGATCGCAACTGACCGGTGACTGGTTGGGCCTGCGAGACAAACTCGCCGACAATGGCCTCACCTTCTTCGGTGACCTCACCCAGTATTACCAGGGGGTGACCAGCGGCGGCCGAGCGCAGCGATTCGCTTATGGCGGCCGCGGCGACTATCTGATCGATATCGATACCGGGAACCTGGGACTCTGGGAAGGAGGGCGCCTCGACCTCCGCGGCGAGACGCGGCTGGGGCAGGACTGCAACGAGATCGACGGTGCCGTGGCACTGTCCAACTTTGCCATGGCTCTTCCGCGGTTAAACCAGAACGTGACTGCGCTGACCGGCGTACAGTACACGCAAACCCTCTCGGAAAGCCTCTCGGTCTTCTTCGGGAAGCTCAACATTCTGGATGGGACTCCGGCCAGCTATACCAAGGGCCCGCGACTCAACTATTTCTGGAACGTGGCGATGCAATCGAACCTGTGCCGGAGCTATCTGATCCCCAGCACACTGGGGGCTGGCTTCACGGTACGGGACGAAGTCGAGCCGGTGTTCAATTTCTATCTGCTTGATACCCATTACACCCCCACGACGAGCGGATTCTCGACATTGTTCTCCAATGGCGTGGTGGCTTATGGTGAATACCGGCTGAGGACCAGCTGGATTGACCTTCCGGGGCATAGCACGGTTGGATTTCTCTATTCCAGCGCGACCCGGACGGCCCTCGGTACGAATCCGTATCTGTTGCTGCAGCTGGTTCTCTCGGGGGCACCGCTTCCCAAAAAGGACTCTTCCTGGACCGTGACCTATCGATTCGATCAGGTACTCTACGCTTCCGATCCGCTGGTTCGCCAATCTGTCTCTGCTGGGGAACGGCCTGATCCACGGTCGCGAGAACGACACGGTCGGCATCGGCTATTATCATCTCGGAGTCAGCAACTTGCCGATCCTGACGATCCGCGGGATCGGCGGCGAGGACGGGGTGGAACTGTTTTACAACGCGGCCGTCACCCCCTGGTTCCATGTGACGCCTGACCTGCAGATTCTCGATCCCGCCCAGCACCACACCGAGCCGGCCATCCTCGTCGGCCTCAGGGCCAGGCTGTCGTTCTGACCCCATGGCCGTCGATTCCAGCGGAGCAACTGCCAGGAACCGGAATTCCTGCATCGATATACCTCAATTTGACATTGTCAAAACCACAGGAATACTTACTCTAGTGGCCTTGCGAGAGAAACTGCGACCTGACGAGACTGATACTTCAATGGAGAAGCAGAAGATCGCGATCGCTTGCCAGGGCGGCGGGAGCCAGACCGCATTCACGGCGGGTGTCTTGTCCGCGTTTTTCGAGAATAAGGTTCACCTCCAGAAGCAGATCGTGAGCCTGAGTGGCACCTCGGGCGGCGCGGTTTGCGCCGCGTTGGCGTGGTATGGACTGTTGAAAGCCGCTGCCGGTGATCCCACCCCCATCCAGAAGCGAATCAAGGACTTCTGGGAGGAGATCATCGCCCAGCTGGCTCCCGAATTGTATGTGGACAAGCTTGGGGCCGAGATGTTGAGGATGATCGAGAATGGGGCTCTCCCCCACCTCGAGCTGAGCCCTGTGTCGGCCCTGAATCAGGCATTCATTTCATTCCTGACCTCCTTCCTCCCCCGAAGGTTCTTCACGGACCTGAGAGCCGCCCTCGAAGCCCACATCGCCTTCGAGGAGCTGCCAGAATTGGTGAAGCCAGACAGTCCGGTGCTACTGCTTGGGGCTGCCGACGTCCTCACCGGCGAGCTCAAGAAATTCAATTCACGCGGGGGTGAGATCCGGGTCGAGGCAATCCTCGCGTCGGCAGCGATACCGACCCTGTTCCCCGCAGTCGAGATCAATGGTCACTACTACTGGGACGGTCTGTTCTCCGACAACCCACCCGTGAAGGAACTCTTGCGTCCACTTTATGTCGGAGGCGAAAACGTCCCTGACGAGATCTGGGTGATCCAGATCAACCCGACCGCGGTGGAATCCGTTCCCAACAGCAACTCGCAGATCTTCGATCGCCGCAACCAGATGGAGGGCAACGTCTCCTTGCAGCAAAGCCTGGAGTTCGTCGAGTTCTGCAACTTGCTCCTGAGGGAGAAGGCTGTTTCTGACGAGGTGCTCGATCGAATCGGGTTCACGAGACGCCAGCCCATCGCCGTCCGATTCGTCCGGATGTCTCCCGAGCTCCAGTCCACCCTGGACTATGTCAGCAAGCTTTCGAGGGAACCCTCCCATATTCACAGGATGATCGACGATGGCGTCAAGCAAGGCCGAGCCTTCCTCGAAAGCCTGCCGGTGAAGGATGATGTCGGGGGCGCCGCGCGGACCTGAAACCGGCCCCAGCGCCCCGAATGTCAGGCCGCCGGCTTCGGAAGCGGCTTGAGCGCGAAGCCGACCATGAGGAGGGAGGTCCCATGGACCAGGCTTGGGTAGTGGCGGTGGACATGGGCTTGGGGCACCAGCGTGCAGCGTATCCCTTCCGGGATATCGCCTACGAGGGAATCATCACCGCCAATACGGGCCCGATGGTCGACCCCGCTGAGCGCAAGCGATGGATGACCATGCAAACCCTGTACGAAGGCATTTCGCGTGTGAACAAGGTGCCGGTGATCGGCCCCTGGCTGTGGCGCACCTACGACCGCTTGCAGGCCATCAGCCCCCACTACCCCTTTCGCGACCTGTCCAAGCCGTCCCTCGGATCGATGCGGCTGGACCGGCTGATGTTCAAGGGATTCGGCAGCAGCGTCGTCGAGCACACCCGCAAGCGAGAGGACCTGCCGCTCCTCACGACCTTCTTCGCCATCGCGCTGGCCGCCGACCGCTTGGGGCGGAAGGACGTCTTCTGCGTCGTCACCGACACCGACGTGAACCGCATCTGGGCGGCGAAGGTGCCGGTCAAGGGTCGCATCCACTATCTCGCGCCGACCCCGCTCACTCGCCAGCGTCTGATGCAGTACGGGGTGCCCCCGGAACGCATCCACTTCACCGGCTTCCCGCTGCCCCTGGAGAACGTGGCCACCGCCGCCGAGGACTTGCGCCGCCGCATTCCCGTCCTCGATGCGCGGGGCGCTTTCCGGCATGGCTACGGGCGCATGATCGATGCCGAACTGGGCCCCGCGCCCGCGGCCGACGGGAGGCCGCTGTCGATCACCTTCGCCGTGGGCGGCGCGGGCGCGCAAGCCCAGCTTCCAGGGCTATTTCCACATGCCGCGCATGGGGACGGAGAACATCAAACGCCTGCTGTTCGCCCCGGACCGCTCCCAGGTCGCCATGGACCTCGGGGCCGTCCTGCCCGAGCAAACATAGTCAGTAGCCCCGTAGGGTGCGTCGAGTCGGCGATGCTGGGCCATCGCCCTCGGCCCCCGGCGTCAACGTGGGCTGGGCTCGTGCGAGACCGGAGATCCTGATGAGGCGGCCGCTCCTCATGGGAACACGAGCCGCAGGCAGTCGGCCCATCGCAAAGCCGTTTGGTTCAACAAACTCAAGAAGCACCACTTTCAGACCGAAGAAAAGCAACAACCTCGCGCTGAGGCAGCACGGATCTGCCCTACCAGCATCAGTGATTTGGCGAATAGCGTGGATCCTAGAGCGTGTTATGAACTGTAGTGCCGAAAAACACAGGGATTTCGCCGCTTCGGGACCTCGGCGGGGCGATTTCGGGCCGCCTTCATGCCAAAAACTCCGGGAAATACGGGACTACAGTTCATAACACGCTCTAGCCCTTCTCACTCTTCCCTCGATAGGAAATATGGACAAGGATAGGTCCGATGGCAGGAAGCCCAGGAATTCAACATGGCCCACGGGTCTTGATCATCGCGATAGCGCTCGCCGCTGCGATAGCCGCTACGGCGCAGGCCCAGACTCCTTCGTTGCCGAGCCCGACTCCTCCCTCGGATTTCGCCTCGGTGGTCGGTGGGCCGGGGACGTTCGCCCAGCCGACCGAGGCTGTTCCTTCCTACTATGCCGGTGAAGGCTCTGCGCCGACGGCTCCCATCGTCGAGATGGGGCTCTTCGACACGATCACCGAGTCGATCTTCGGCCAGCCCGATCCGAACACCTGGCGGCCGCTGCCGCTCTCGACGCTCTTCAGTGAAGGTTGGAACGAGGCCTGGGTGCCATCGCCCAACGGTTCGGGCGGCGCACCCCGGCAAGGCTGGATCAATGCCATGGACGGCAACCTGTACCGGCTGTGGTTCTTCACGTTCGCTCAGGGGTTCAACCAAGCCCCGAGGGGCAACGCCTACCTCGGGTCCTACACGCTCCTGACGCCGCTGAGCCGTCGCCTGGAGCTGATCATCAACATCCCCTTCGTGGTCCGCAACAATGCCGTCACCGGCTTGCCCATCATCGACCCGAACCGGCCGGTGACGCCGATGCCGAAGAGCCACTCGGGATTCGGCGACATGTCGTTCACGCCCCGCGTCTTGCTGCACGAGACGAAGGACTTCTCGCTCACGTCCGAGCTCTCGGTGTTGACCCCGACCGGCAACGAGCCCCTTGCGGGGAAAACCGCCCTGACCCCGGCCGTCGGCTTCTGGAACAATTTCGCAGGCCGTTTCGTGATCCGGGGCGGGCTCGGTCTCTTGATCCCGATCGAGGGCGGTGGAAGTGACACTCTGATCAGCCAGCTCGCCATCGGTCAGACGTTGACCGATCATGATGTGCCGCTCTTCGGCGACTTCACCTACTACCTCTCGACGGTGGTGAACACCTCCCTTAATAACAGTCACCAGACTAGCATGACGCTGACCCCCGGCATCCGCACGCACCTGGGAAACGACTGGTATTTCCTGGCCGGTTTACCAACGCCGGTGACCAAAGATCGAGTCGCCGAAATCGGCATGGTCTTCTGGTTCATGAAGGCGTGGTGAACCGAGGTGGAATCGGGGGACCGTTCCCGTCTCCCGGGTTTCCTCATGGTCGCAGCGAGGGCGTCGGAATCAGGAAAGGACGGGACTACGCATGGTATCATAGGCGTACCATGTTAATCTGCTGGAACTGGCTAGATGTCAAGGGTCGGGCATATTAACCTGACAGGCGCGGGACATTCGCGACGTCACGTTGCACCGCGAGCGGCAAGCGACTTCATTATCCAGGCTCTCCCGTTGTACCTCTGGACCGCCGGCCTGGAGCGGCCCACGGACTCTCATCTGAAGGACCAGGTCGCAGAGCAATCGGGCGGGAAGCTGGGCGTAGGAACGGCGCACCTCCCAGAAGGTGAAGACGAGGAGATCCAGATCTCCCCTCAGATTCAGACGGCCGGGCTGGCCAGGGGCTGCATCCTGGAACACCTTCGGGTCCGGGCCAAACACGGTTTCGAGCAACGGAGACGCCCACACGCCGTGCCGCTCGTTGCCGGGGACGTAAACCGGCTGCTCGAGTGTGATCGGGCGATCCAGCACCAATCCGGTTACAGGCGGGATCAGCAAGGCGGTCAGGGGAAAGCTCGCCAGGTACTCCCAGTCGCCAATCCGGACAGGCTCGGAGAGTGCCAGACCCTGCGACCGGAACGCCTTCTCGGTGAGCTCCACACAGTACAACGAGTCATCCTCCATGCGGAAGCCATAGTCGAAGGGAACCTGCCGCTCGAACGCGGCACGGCAATAATCGATCACGCCGGCGATGCGCTCGCGGTGCTCCGGCTTCAGCCGCTTCACCCCCAGGGCTCCCAAGCTGTCGAGCATCCAGACCTCGAACGGCTGGCACTGGACTCCCGCGGACGAGCAGTCATAAACGACCGGCGATCCGTCCTCGATCGCGACGATGCTGGTGTGGGAGAAGGGGCTGCCGGTAGCCCG
>Ga0326727_10027033_pt1 | contig 10573 bp, 8 predicted proteins | sample MB2enrmetagenome_FD_207643 | JGI IMG/M metagenome (GOLD analysis project Ga0326727, IMG submission 207643) | Lab enriched peat soil microbial communities from McLean, Ithaca, NY, United States - MB29MY | ecosystem: Environmental > Terrestrial > Soil > Wetlands > Peat | place: USA: New York... | reverse complement strand
GAAAGCAGCTTCCGTTACGTCCGGAATGTTGGCATAAACCACCTTACTACCCAATGCTCCGAGGCGGCTGGTGATCTGAGCATAGTTGGCGTCGAACGTAGCAGTGGGAGTGATTTGAGACGCAATCTCCGTGGGGTTCAATTGATCGAATTCCGTCACGGCGCCCAACACGTCGTTGTTTCCTACCCAGCAAATGATCAAGGGAGACCGAAGCGATTCCGCAATGGAAATCTGGCTTACGCCCGTTCTGGGTGACAATACAAGATCCGCCTCATTGACAATGGGAGTGCCTGCCAGCTCGGTCAAGATGCTCGTCGAGTCGGTGCCCGAAGACGCTAGATTGGACGCGAGCACCAAAGGGTAGATCCGGTTACGGTCGAACACGCTTCCAACCACGCCCAAAGGCCCCGTTTCGATCAGAGGTAAGGGAAACGCAAAACCCATCTGCGTCCCAATCAAATTGAGGTAGCCGTTAACTTGAGTCTGGGCGGCTGCATCGAGAGACTGAACTCCTTCTCCGATACTGTCCCCAAGGCCGAGGAATGGGGGTGAGGATTGAGCCTCCAGAGAACCACTGACCAGAAACAGAGCACCCACGATCAGCAAGAGTCGCCGCATTGGAGTATCTCCCTTTGAGTGTGGAATGTCGGGAGTATACCATATGAGAAGCACATTAGCATCAGCGCGTGCGCGCCGCGGAAGGTCTTGTGTAACGTGGGCGCGCGCGCGATGATAGAAGCTTTGGAGGATTCCCATCGACCGCTCTGAACTGCTCTGGAATGACCTGGCGCGCCTTCGTGCCGAAGCACCCCTCGTTCACAACATCACGAACTTTGTCGTGATGAATATAACCGCAAACGCCCTACTGGCTCTTGGGGCTTCACCCGTGATGGCGCATGCCGCCGAGGAAGTTGAGGAAATGGCTGCGCTCGCCCGGGCGTTGGTGATCAATATCGGCACCCTCAGCCCGGCATGGGTTGAGTCCATGCGCAAAGCGATGCTTAGCGCGGCGGCAAATGGCCGGCCGATTGTTTTCGATCCTGTGGGCGCCGGAGCTACGCGCTTCCGCAGTGATACTTGCCATCGCCTGCTTGAAGAAGTGCCGCCGTCTATTGTGCGCGGCAACGCCTCGGAAATCCGAGCGCTCGCCGGCGCGACCGCCGGAACCAAAGGCGTGGATAGTACTGAAACGTCCGACGCCGCGCTCGACTCTGCCCGGACCCTGGCGGCCCGCTACGGGTGCGTTGTGACCGTGAGCGGCGCGATTGACCTCATCGTTACAGGAGACCGGGTCGTGCGTGTGGCCAACGGCCATCCGATGATGCCGCGCGTGACCGGCCTCGGTTGCACGGCAACAGCGCTTACCGGCGCTTTCGCTGCGGTGAATCCTTCGCACCTTGACGCCGCCGTCCATGCCATGGCCGTCATGGGCATCGCCGGCGAGCTCGCAGCCGCGCAGTCGCCTGGGCCCGGCACGTTTCAAGTGCGGTTTCTCGACGCCCTGTATCTTCTACGGGAATCTGACATCCGCAGCAGGCTGAAATTGGAGACGGCATGAGGCGTCCGCGCGATTGGAGTCTCTACCTTGTCACGGACCGCCGCCTCGCTGGTTCCCGCCCGCTCGCCGATGTGGTCGCTGCTGCCGTCCGCGGCGGAGTAACCGTCGTGCAGCTTCGAGAAAAAAAGTGCGGCACCCGCGAGTTCGTCGAATTGGCCCGTTCGCTCCAAGCGCTGCTGGCGCCTTGCGGCGTGCCCCTGATCGTCAACGATCGCGTTGACGTGGCGCTCGCTGCGGGCGCGGACGGGGTGCACGTCGGCCAGTCGGATATGGATTGCCGCGACATCCGCCGGCTGCTCGGCCCCCATGCCATCATCGGGCTCTCCGTCGAAACGATGGAGCAAGCTGTGGGGGCCAGCGCGCTCGACGTTGACTACTTGGGAGTCAGCCCAATCTTTTCGACACCCACCAAGGCCGACACCATATCGGAATGGGGACTCGGCGGTCTCGCGGCCCTGCGCCGCGAATCGAAGCACATCCTGGTGGCAATCGGCGGCATTCACCCTTCAAACGTAGCGGATGTTATCAAGGCTGGCGCGGATGGAATTGCGGTTGTCTCGGCCATCTGTGCCGCGCCCGATCCGGAAGCCGCGGCGCGTGACCTTCGCCGCGCAATCGATTGCCTGCATCCTAATCGCGCGCGTGGGCATCGAAAGTAACATGCCACACCAAGGTTCGACCTGGATTCGCCGCAGGGCCGAGCAAGCTATGAAGCTAGGCCTGCTGCGCGCGTACCGCGGCGTGGGCGTTAAACCCGACAAATTCCTGATGCAGCTCCGCCGCGCTTATGGACTGCGCGTAACCTCGTTTCGCGAGATGAACAAGGTGCCGCTTCCGGTGGTGGATTACCTTGCCGACAAGACGATTCGCGCCTCGATGAAGATGGCGATGTTGGAAGGCGCGGGCGCCGGTTTGGGCGGCATGATTTCGATTCTTCCCGATGTTGGAATGCTGGGCGGCATCACCTGGCGCATGATTCAGAAGCTGAGTCTACTGCACGGGTTCGAGTATGCCACCGATGACGATAGGGCCGATCTTTGGCTCGCGGCGGCCAGCGCGGCGGGCGTGGATATGGGCAAGGACCTGGTGCGCAAGCAGGTGATTGAACGCTTCGTGCCGCGCCTGGTGGAGCGCATCGCGGTGCAGGCCGGCAGCGAGATTGCGGAGAATGGAGTCTGCCGCCTCATCCCGGTGCTGGGATCCGTCATGGGCGGAACCCTCAACTATTATTTTGTGCGCGGGTGGGGACTCCGCGCCCAACGCCATTTTCGCGAGCGTCACCTTTTGCTGCGGGATTTCTTGCCTTCCCCGCCAGACTTGGAAGTCGCTGCCCGCCCCCTCCCCTCGTCGTCCCTGGGTCTCTCTCGAGCCCTGTGAACGTAACGCCGCTTGTTGTCCTTAGCGAACACGAGCGGGCTAAGCGCGCTGCGCCGGCGCTTTCCTGAGCTTACCCCTTAGCCCACCCGCTAAATGCCGGGGCGCGGAATCCAGGTGACATATTCTGAGTTGGCATCCCAAGTGTTGCCGGCCGAGGCGAAGTCAATCACCGGAAAACTGCCGCCAGTTGTAGTCGGCACGGCAAATTGCATGTGCGCAGGAATTGTCACCGCCATCGGGGTGAGCGGCACGTAGCCCTCGGCATCCGCCTGAATTTCCATCTTCTCGTGGATATCCGCGCCCAGGCGCTTGTCCCGCGCCAGCACGATTGGCCCCCGCGTCAAAGCCCGGAAGGCATCGCTGGACTTGGGGCTGCCTTCTGGCGAACGCTCCAGCCGGCCGCGCATTTCCAGTGCCAGCGATATCCTGTCACCCGCCGACCAGGCGCGATCGATGCAGCAATAGGACCCGGCCTTCGCCTCCCAGGCCTGGCCATTAACCTTTACGAGCGTATTCCTACTCCAGGCAGGAATGCGCAGCCGGACGGGGAAACGTGCCGGTTGCAGCGGGCGTACAAGAATGTTGATCTCTCCGTCCCGCGGATAATCGGTGGTTTGTTCGAGGACTACCTCATTGTTTCCGGCAAGCTTCACATTGGCAGTCGCCGGAATATACAGGTTGACCACTGGACCTCCCTCGGCGGTCATGAACGCGACCGAGGGAACCAGCGCCAGGGAATCCACCACGTTGTAAAAGCAGCAGGTGATCATCTTTCCGTTGAAGGGCTTCTGGAAGTTGATTTTCGCGGGCCTGGTCCCGTTCAAATGCGTATGATAATCCACCGCCAGCCCATCCGGCCGAATGCTGCCGAGCAGAGCGTTGTAGAGGGTCCGCTCGACCTGATCCGCCATGGTCGAATCGCCAGTAAGACGCAGGAGGCGGTAACAATAGGTCATCCACCGGGCGCTTTGGCAGCCTTCGATTCCCTCCCGCACTGGACAGGTCTGGTACAGGCCGGAATGATTGAACTGCTCAGTCGGGGCTATGCCGTTGTTCACACCGCCCAGGCCACAGCCCGAGCCGATAATCGTGGTTTCCTTCGTCAGCACGTTGGTATAGAAATTCAAGACCGCTTGCCGCCAATGCGGGTTGCCGGTGACCCGGTAATATTCCACCAGCCCCTCGAAGCAGGACTGGGATTCATACGCCTTGGCGATGCTCTGGTCCGGATGGCCGTTGCTGCCAAAATCCTTGACGTCCTTTCCCTGGAAAGCCGTCTCAAAGATGCTGCCGCGTTTGCAGCCACCCTCCACTTCAACGATATATCGTGCGAAATCCAAATACCGCTCGAACCCCGTCACCAGGTGGAGCCGCATCATGGGGTCAAGGATCGAACTCGACTCAATACCCTCAAACGCCCAGCCTGTATCGATGATTCGGGTTTTGGGCGGTGGCCCGACCTGCGTGAGCGTGTAGTCCGTCATGCGGATCAATGCTTGCAGGATCTTTGGATCTTTGGTGACATCGTAGCAGCCCAGCAAACCCAGCATGGCGTACTTGCGATCCCAGAGGTCGGAGTTTTTCGGCTGCAATGGATAGGCAAACTCACTCAAGCACCCATCCGGTGTCTGGGTGGTTAACAGGTCTGAAGCCGTGGCCTCAATAAGCTCTTTCAAGCGAGGATCCAAACTGTATTGATAGTGATGGCATAGGGCTCGCACCGCTTTGCCCCAGAATTCGCCATCGGCAAATCCGTTCGCCCTTTTCCGGAAGACATCAGTCATTGCGGCCAGGGTTTTCCCGTCGAACGAAATGTCGGCCTGTTGCTGAATCCGGTCCTGGACAAATCCCCGGAGCCGGATGGAGCCGTGCGGAAGCGGTTGCAGACGGTCAACTACCACCGGTTGGGCGGGCTGCGCCGTAGTGTCGCACAGGGCAGGCCCGCTCTTTAAACTATGAAGACTCGGAACTGCCATCGCCCATAGAGCGGAATTCTTTAGAAACTCTCGACGGTTCTTTATAAATGCCATTGATCCAACTTTCTACAAAAGGACTCTTTCCCTGATCGTCCGTCGCCTTAGCCTCCCGGAGCCAGCCCAGGTGATCGCAAACCTCTGCCGCGACGTGCCGCCCATTATAGGCTTCCCTGGCACGTTCGCAAAATTTCCTTTCAATAAATAGGGTTCGTGTATAAAGGGCCGCCACCTTAGCGCGGTTTTGTTTTATCGATCCCCGGCTCAGTCCTCATGGCCAACGAAAAGCCGCGGACCTCGTGCATTTAGGGCCAGCATATTACTTCATGCAGGAAAGGCCGGGGCCGAAAGCCGGGATGTCTTTTCATTATGCACCAGACCTCGTTATCATTTATTCACTGGACGATCAGCGCTGGACGATAGAAGTAGTTGACTAGGTACTGTTATTGTGCTACTACCTTTATCAATTAGCTGGTACTCAGCAAGAATAGATCGCATAGTTCCGACTGAGGTTCGCCCCCATGGCTGAGAACAAGCTAGGGGAGGAGCAGAACGCAGTGCGTACCGCGGTAAAGGAGCCAGAGGCCTCGCCGCCCGGCTTCGAAAACGAGGGCCGCGCACCCGGCGCAGAGGAACCAGGCCATGAGAAAGCCCTGGTGGACGCGCTTCGGGGCTTCGTTCGGCGCGAGGCAGGGAAACCGGAGTCCTCTTCCCCCGAGAAGATCGGGAAGCGCCAGGCGATTGTCCTGCTGATATTTTCGATTGATATAGCCCTCATCTATTCACAATTCAATCATTGGCTGCAAGGGATGCAGGACCTCGTTTACCAGGAACTCCTGAAAGTAGTGCCCTGGATGCTCGGAGCCACTGCAGTTGGCTACTCCGACAGGCTGCGACAGTTCCTGCTCAAACAGGCTCGCCACTGGAAGTGGGCGGTAGTGGCGGCAGCTCTGCCGGTGCCCTTGCTCGTCATTCATATGCCCATATACTCACTCAACGTTCGCCTGCCCTCGGGGGCGTTTAAGGTGAACGCTGAGGATCGCTCCGTGGAGGCTACAGGTGAGGGAAGCGGACTCTACCGGCTGGTGTTTCCCTCACTCGGTGTCTATCACGTTATGGCAATGGGTCCTGAGGAAAAAAAAGATTATTGGGTGGCTTCCCCTGTGAAGCTGGGACGAATTCGAATCCTGCGAGCTACGCTGGCTGGGACTCTTTCTCATATCCCGGTGGCTGGAAGGGCTTTCAGGCAGGAGGAGTTGCCCATCGGCCCTTTGTACAACGTCCCCACAGAGTCCGATAAGGATGCTGACGTTTACGTCGAGGGGCAATTCCCGGAGGGATTCTTTGAGAATGAGTCTTTGAATGCCGCCGGGTGCCTGCGCACGGACCCCACCATAAAGGGTCGCCAAGCCGCAAGGTGCCCGGTGATGGCAGGGGGCGGCGCATTTTCGCTTCCCCCCGGGCGGTATGCCTTCACGTTGGCCCGAGCCGCCGATAATTGTTCATATCACTGGCCGGATTATTATGAGGTTAAGGCGCTGGCGCTTTTGGATGTGACGAACCCGGCGAACGACCTGGTTGATTTCAACAAGCTATGCTCCAAGTAAAGAAAGAGCGGGCAGGATTTCGCGCCTATCTCGCGCCCCTATCGGCGGCGCTCCTGGCCGGACTGTGCCTTTCGACAAGCTCCGGGCACGGGGCGACGAGGACTTCCAGCCACCTGGGTTCGACTGCCACTTCCATTGCCGGCGCCCCCCTGCCGACTCTCTCTTCGCCGCCACACAACAAATTCATGATCATCTACACGCTCTCGAACCCGAACGCAGGGGACATTAGTGGGATAAAGAGTGAACTTATCAGTAGCTTCAAGAAGGGTCAAGCGAACGAGGTTGAGGCGAGGAAGAGCTTCATCGAGCCTTCCCCCCAGGACGAATCGGCCACGGAAAGCGAATGCGAAGCCCAGAAGGTCTCCTGCGACGTGGTTCGGGTGAAAGAGCAGGATTGGGAAGAACGCATGACGATCGAACTGACGGTCACCCCGGTCCCTCCCGAGGAACACCATCACGGCCCCATCTCAAGTTTCTTGTTTTCCGTATGCAACGCGCGAAGGGACTGGCCCGGCTGCCGCGACCGAAGGATTGTGGAGATTAAGGAAAAGCTGCTGGGCCTTGAGAGAGACCATCAGAGTGCAAGGTAGGCCGATGCTAAGACCATACACAGCGCTGTTAACCTTTTGGCTCTTCCTGCCTCCCGCCATCGTCCTCGCTGCGGGGACGCCGCAAGGAATCCCGGCCGGCGGCACTGAGGAATCGCCGGTTGTTTACATCGAGGACTTCCGCCAGACTCAGTCAAGCGTCAACCCAGGCGACTTACGCAGCCTCCGTACTATCGCCCCCGGGGTATTTCAGCTTCGGTTGCTGGAGATTCCTTCGTTGACTGTTCGCCGGGTAAGCCAACCCCCGGCTTGCGGAGCCCAGCCGTCCCCGTCTCCGGTCTCCCCGCGCCCCGAAACTATGCACCCCCTTCCGCGCCAACCTGAGGCTGCGCCACCCGCCCACTTTTTCCTATTGCAGGGCTCGTTCGAGTTCCGGCTGCCTGACATTGCGCTGGAGTACTCCGTGAAAGAATGCGACGGCCAAAGCCTCAAACCCGTTTTCCAGGACAACTTGCCCTTCAGTGCCGATCAAGCCCTGGAGAGTGTCACCATCGCGGCTCACGCTGTCGCCTCCCAACTGGAGCGAGCGGCTCCGCGGACGCGGGTGGTGGTAGCGATCGACATCGACGGCGACACTCCCGACCGGAAGAGTGTCCAGGCCGACCTCCAGCATCGAATTGCCGAGACGATCGCCGAGTCCACGGACCTTGAGGTGGCAGCCACCGGCGACTACAAGGTAGGCGCCTTGATCACGTTCAAGGTCACGAGAGGAAGTTCCCCGTTTCCCCCTGTTGAAATCGCGAGACTGCTAAAGGGAAAGGGATGGGACACGCTCGCAACCGAGGACTTCTACATCCAGGTACGCGAGAAGAAATACCCGTTGCAGCCCGTGACAAAACCAAAGTCGGCGCAGCCGGATTTTTTGGCAGAGGTTGCGGACGCGGTGCGGCGCAACCTCCCCGTCGTGGTACTTGCGGAAAAGCGCGGGTGGCCCGAACTCCTCGGCAAAATGAAAATCGCCGCCTTACTGGCCCGGGGCAAGCAGTTGCTCGATAGCTGTGGAAATGAGACGCGTACCTGCAAGTCTGCGCAGGATGCGATTCCCTTGCTGGCGGAGGCCGCCAGTCAAGCCAGGGACATGGGAAAGGATCAGGAAGCCCGGGAAAGCCTGCGGTTGCTGAGCCAGGCGCAGATGCGGGCGGGAAACTTCCCGGATGCCCTGGCATCACTGGACGCGGCGCTCAATCTGGCAAAGCGCGATCGCGAGGCGGGCAGAGCCGTTCCACCGGTGGAGGAAGCCACCCTGCTCAAACTGCGGGGCGACGCCTGCGTTGGACTCAAGGACTATCCAGCGGCCGTGGGCGCGTATGACGATTCGCTGAAGTTATTGCCGTCACAGGACGATGTCTACGCCAGCAAGGCGGAGGCCCTCCGCTTTGCCGGCAAGCGGCCGGAAGCACTGGGAGCGGTCCTGGAGGGGCTCCAGGTTTCGGGTACCGCCTCGGGCTCCCAATCCCTTCACACTTCGGCCAAGCTTGTCATCCGCGATCTTCACGCTGAGGAGTTCGCCAAGGCGGAAGACGCCATAAAACTCACCGAAGGCAAGGGTGTCCCTTTGGTAGATGAACACGCGCTGCTCATATCACGGAGGGAAGGGCAGCGCCTGGATGCAGCGTGGACGGCCCAGACGGGCGTGCAGGTGGAAGTTCCCTTGCGGAAGGCGCTCGATCTTCAGCCTTCGGACCCGAATGTCCGGGTGGAAATCTACGCCAATCTGGCGCGAGTACACTTGTTGGACGGCGATCTTCAGCAACTGGATAACTACCTGACCCATGCCGAAAAGCTTCCCCCGGACGCCATCTCGAATGAGAACCGGGAATGGATCCTCCGCATCCGGACTCGGTACTGGATGATGAAGAGGGATTACTCCAAGGCTTATGCGTCCGCAGACGCCGCACGCCAGATCATGCAATCGGATTACGGAGACTATTCGGCTGCCCAGGCAGCATTACTCCTGGCTCACGAGAAGGAGCAGGAAGCACGGGCTCCCCAAACACCCGAGCAGAAGACGGCAGTCACCAAGCTGTACCGGCAGGCTTTCGATCTTGCGGCGCCCCTGGTGGCCAAGCGATACACGGATGCGGATTACGCCTTTGCCGAAGCCGGCCATGCGCTGGATCTTGATGCCAGGACGCGGGAGCAGTTTGAGAGCGTTCTTCGACAATCACCCCAAGACGACTCTGCACTCAACGTGCTTATGTTGATTTGTTCGCAGTACCTTTTCGACTTTGGCTGCGCATTTTCGGCAGCGAAGCAGGACGCCGCGCTGCAAAAACCCAACGGACCCGACGCGGCCGAGGCTTACGTCAATCTGGCTGAAGCTGCGATGCTGGTTGGGGACGGCGAACAGACTCGGAACTGGCTGAACATCGCCCTGAAGCAGCCCGATGCCAAACCACGAGACAAATCCCTGGCCTACCTTTATAATATGTGGCTCGCCATGCGGCAAGGTCAGACCGATCAATTCTTGACCGATTTTCAGTCATGGCAGACGGCCACCGAGCAGTTTCGACAGACCCATGAGGATCTCAACTGGCTCTTCATAGGCGCAAAGAAGGCCTTGCATGACTCCAACATCGGTGAGAAACGAAAGGAGCTGCTCGCCGCCATGATGGACGCTCTTGAAGACAACCAGCACCCCCTGCCATCCTTCCCAGGACCAGGAGCCTTGTGAGCGGCCGGCGTAGAGCGCGCCAGCTCCTTTCCGAAGGCAAAGCTCAACCAACTGTAGCGTGGCCTGTTCTGTAGGTCCGCGGGTCTGACCCCAGGAAGCGAGCAAGGGCTATCGGGAGTTGGTTATCGACGAGGAATCTCACGAGGCATGAAGCACCGAGTGGTCGGCCCGGCGAGCCGCGTATTCAATGGCAGCAAGAATATCCTCTCTCTCCCGAAAGGGGTAATCTGCAAGAATTTCTTCGAAGGAGGCCCCGCCCGCCAAGAGATCCAGGGCATCGGAAACGCGGAGGCGAAAACCCCGAATGCAGGGGCGGCCTCCGCACTTTCCTTCTTCCACCGATATTCTCTTCAGCCGTTCGATGCTCATAAATTGGAAGTCTACGAGGGTTTGGGCCAAAGAGCAAGAAAGAGCCAACCCAGCGGGGGCGAAAACCCGGGGTTAGGGATTGAGGGTTAGGGGTTCGGGGGCCGATGTAGGGCCGAACGGCGTTCGAATTCGCGGCGAGCATCGCCCGCCCATGTCACAGCTCACTCATCACTTGTCACTTGCCACTCGTCACTGCTCTTAGATGTCGCGGTCATAAAGGAACCGACGCCCCGACTTGCACATGCGGTCAATCTACCCGCAATGCCGTGTGGGCGCAATGGTGAACGGACCGCGGGAGCCGTTTTTCATTTAGTCACCGAGGCGGGGCCGCTGGCGGGTGCAATAAGCTAACGATAAGAGCTAAGCACGCAATACCAACTGTAGTGCGGAACTGTTTGTAGGTCCAT
>Ga0326727_10027032_pt1 | contig 10573 bp, 8 predicted proteins | sample MB2enrmetagenome_FD_207643 | JGI IMG/M metagenome (GOLD analysis project Ga0326727, IMG submission 207643) | Lab enriched peat soil microbial communities from McLean, Ithaca, NY, United States - MB29MY | ecosystem: Environmental > Terrestrial > Soil > Wetlands > Peat | place: USA: New York... | reverse complement strand
AACGGAGGGGAGTCAAATCGGCGGAAATGGGGGCATTTGGCTGGAGGCTATCTTGCCAGAAAAGCAGGCATTGTGCGGGCCTTAAGCTTTGCGGTTGGTTGCGGGCGATTTGGTTACAGCCGCCTGCTTGCGCAGGGGCACAATGGCTCCCGCGCCGGGCGCGGCCTGGGAGAAGCGCGAGAGCATCTCCGAGCGCACGTACTCGACAAAGCTTTGCATCTGGCGATTCATCTCTTCCATGCGCTCCCTCATCTGCAGGATGATGGCGATGCCGGCGATGTTGACGCCGAGGTCGCGGGCAAGGTTGAGAATGAACTCGAGGCGTTCGATGTCTTCGTCGGTGTAGAGGCGCGTGTTGCCCTCGGTGCGCGACGGCTTTAGCAGGCCCTCGCGCTCATAGAGGCGCAGGGTTTGCGGATGAATCTCGTACATCTCGGCAACCGCCGAGATCATGTACGCGCCTTTTGACTTACGTTTTGCGGCCATTGTCTTTCCCGAATCAGCTTACCCTAATTGGTTCGTGCAGCGCTTATGGAATCGACGGCCTCACAGCTTATCAAACAGCGCCACGCGCGGGTCCTGGTTATTCAGCCTGGCCAGTTCGCGCATGATTTCGCGGCTGCGCTCGTCGTTGAGGTGTGGCACCATCACTTCGACGGTCACAATCTGATCGCCGCGCTGGCCGGCGTGCTGCGCGTTCTCCACGCCGCGCTCCCTCATGCGCAGCTTTTGCCCGCTCTGCGTGCCGGGAGGAATCTTCAACTGCGCGCGGCCGTCGATGGTCGGCACATCCACCTTGGCTCCCAGAGAAGCCTCGGGCACGGTTACCGGAACAGTCAAATGGATGTCGTCGCCCGAGCGTGTGAAGACCGGGTGAGAGCCAGTGCGAACAATGAGAAACAAATCGCCGGGTGCGCCGCCGTTCACCCCGGCGTTGCCTTTACCCTGCAAGCGAATGCGCTGGCCGTCGCGCGTGCCGGCCTTGATGCGGAACTCGACGGTTTCGCTGCGGCTGACCAGACCCTCGCCGTGGCACGTGGCGCAGACATTGGCCGTTTGTCCCGTTCCGTTGCACCGCGGGCAGGAGATATTGAACTTCATCCGTCCGCCCATCTGCGTCACCTGGCCCGTGCCGTTGCACTCCGGGCACTGCATGGGCCCGCCGCTGGACGCCTGGCCGTGGCACGTGGGGCAGACCTCCTGGCGATGCACTTCGAGCCGCGCCAAGCCGCCGTGGATAGCTGTCCAGAAGTCCACCGTCGCCTGGTATTCGATGTCTGTGCCGGGCTGCGGGCCGCGCGGGTGCCGCGGCTGTTGCGCGCCAGAGAATATGCCGGAAAAGATGTCCTTGAAGCTGCCCCACGACTGCGAACCTGCTCCCGCCTGCTGGCCTGGATGCACCCCCGGACCGCTTTGAAATCCGGAAAAGTCGAAGCCGTCGAAGTCCACCGGGCCGCCCCGGCCCGAGCCCTGCCGCGCATAAGCCTCGGCCGCCGCGGGGTCGATCTGGTCGGAGTAGAACCCCACCTGGTCGTATACCTTGCGCTTCTTTTCATCGCTCAGCACGTCGTTGGCCTCGGAGATTTCCTTGAACTTCTCCTCGGCCTGCTTGTCTCCCGGATTGACGTCGGGATGATAGCGCCGCGCAGCTTTGCGGAAGGCCTTGCGAATCTCTTCGGGCGTGGCCGTCTTCTTCACGCCGAGCGTGCGGTAATAGTCTTTATTCGTTGTCGTGGGCATGGTCGCCTTTGAAACCTGTTTTTGTTACGCGCTGATAATTGTCATCCATTTCCCGAACGCTGCGCGCTCTCTTTGATGATAAACAAGATGCTCAATGAATGTAGCGCCAGGCAAGCGCCGGATTGTCACGCCGAAAAATTGCGTTGCGCCGGGCGATCAATCGGCGGCGTCGGCTTTTCTGGCGGTAGAGATCGCGGGCGGCTTGATGGCGCCGGGCCTGGGGATGGCGTCCAGGTCCGTCTTGCCTTCGGCTAACTGCATGAGGAAATCCTGAGCCGAGAAGGGTTCACGTTCCTTGAGAAGCTTGCTGGCGCGGATATAGCTGCCGTCAGGCTGTTGCAGGCGGGCCTTGAGGGTGTCGGCCAGATACGCTGGCAGAATCTCGTCATGGATGCGGGCCAGGGCTGCTGGATCGCGAACCGGGAAAACCACCTCGCAGCGCTCAAAGAGGTTGCGCGGCATCCAGTCTGCCGAACCCATGTAGATTTCGTCGTTTCCTCCGTTGGCGAAGTGGAAGATGCGCGAGTGCTCCAGGAATCGGCCGACGATGGAGCGGACCCGAATGCGCTCCGAGAGTCCCTTGACGCCGGGCCTGAGAATGGAGAGTCCGCGGACGATCAGGTCGATCTCGACGCCCGCCTGCGAGGCCGCATAAAGCGCCTCGATGACCGAGGGCTCGAGGAGGGCATTCATTTTGGCGACGATGTGGGCGGGGCGTCCGGCCTGGGCGTGCTCACTTTCGCGGCGGATGAGGCCCAAGAAGCTTTCGGCCATGGTCAAAGGCGCAACCAGCAGCGGGCGGTAGTCGTCGATTTCCGCGTGAGCCGTCAGGTAGTTGAAGACCATGTGGACCCGCTCGGTAATCTGCGGATCGGAGGTAAGAAGGCTCAGGTCCGTATAAAAACGGGCGGTATCGGGGTTGTAGTTTCCGGTGCCCAGATGGCAATAGCGGCGGGTTTGGCCGTCCTCGTCGCGGCGCACCAGCATGGCCAGCTTGCAGTGGGTTTTGAGGCCGACGACGCCGTGGAAGACCTGCACGCCGGCGTCTTCCATGCTGCGCGCCCAGCGGATGTTGGAGGCCTCGTCGAAGCGGGCCATCAGCTCGACTACGAGCGTGGTCTCCTTGGTGGCCGCGGCCTCGGTCAACGCCTCGAAGACGGGCGAATCGTGGCTGGTGCGATAGAGGGTCTGCTTCATCGAAACCACGGCCGGGTCTTCTGCGCCCTGCTGGATGAAATTCACCACCGGGTCGTAGGAATCATAGGGGTGGTGAAGGAAGATGTCGTGGCGGCGCAACTCGTCGAAGATGTTGGCGGACTTGCGGCTCAGTTTGAAGGACCTTGGCGTGAAGTGCGGGAATTTTAGATCCGGCCGGTGCACGTCCTCATAGAAGAACATCAGCCGCGAGAGGTTCACCGGGCCTTCGCCGCGCAGAACCTGATCCTCGTCGAGCTCGAAGTTGACCCTCAGCCGTTCGACGATTTCTTCATCGGCGCCGGTCTCAATCTCCAGACGCACCGCGTCGCCCTTGCGGCGGTTGTGCAGTTCGACGCGAATGGTCTCAAGCAGCGAGCGCGCTTCCTCTTCCTCGAAGTAGAGGTTGGAGTTGCGCGTAACGCGAAATGCGGCGCGGCACAGCACTTCGTAGCCGCGGTACATGCCGCTGAGGTTATGCGCGATGAGGTCCTGTAGCAGCAGGTAGTCGTATGCGCCCTCGGCGCCGGGCAGGCGGACAAAACGAGGCAGGGCGCGGGGCACCGTGACGACGCCCAGAACTTGAGGGCCGGAGCTGCGCCGCTTGCGCCGCAGCAGGAGCGCCAGGCAGAGAGCCTTATTCAGCACGCGAGGGAAGGGATGGGCAGGGTCAATGCTGATGGGCGTCAGGAGGGGGTCAACCTCGCGCAGAAAGTAGCCCTGGGCAAAGGCGCGGGCCTTCTCGTCCATCTCCTCCCAGTCCAGCAGCCGGACGCGCTGTTTGCGCAATTCGGGCAGAAGCTGTTCGTTCCAGCAACGATATTGCGCATCGACAAAACGGTGGATTTCGGCGGTCAGAACGGCGAGAGATTCGTCGGGACGCAGGCCGTCGTAGCCCGGTTCACGGTAGCCGTCCTCGATGCGCTGCATGAGGCCTGCCTGGCGAACTTCAACGTATTCGTCGAGGTTGGAGCCGGTGATGGCGAGGAACTTTACCCGCTCCAGGAGCGGGTTGGCGGGGTCTTCGGCCTCTTCGAGCACACGCCGGTTGAACTGCATCCAGGAGTGGTCCCTGCCGTTGAAGAGCTTTTGTTTCTGAGTCTTTCGAGCCATCGCATTCGTTCCGTGCGCCGTAGTTGGCAGTCTACAGCTTTTTGGAGAAACAGGGAAGGAGAAGAACAGTGGTTAGTGGTTAGTGGCTAGTGGTCAGCGGTCTGGGACTTGGGGGCAATGGAGTAGGAAATAGGGCATCGGGCGCGCGAAAAGGGCTGTGCGCGGGAGGAGAGGCTTTTTTGCGCAAAATTGGGCAGATTCCGCGAAAACGCGGTCAGCTTTCCTGGCGGTAGAGCATGTCTCGGATGGTTCGCCGCCTGGCTTCGTTCATTTCGCTCTCGGCCTTGCGGGCAACGGCGTCCAGGTGGTCCTTTTCGGCGGGTTCGGCGGACTCAGGCTCGCTGCACGCGGGGCAGCGGTTGGCGAAGCCGGGCTTACCGGGGTACAGCTCGAACTCTTCAGAGCAAATGACACAGGTTTTGATCGGAAAAGCCATACAAAAAACATGATAACGCGAACGATTTTTCATTGCCAATTTCGCCGTGCCCCGGGAAGTGGGCCACATTCGGTGAACTTTCCCTCAAGGGTTGACAAGAAACAGGGTTTCAGCCGTGTTGCAAGCGAAACAACCTGATGGAATGGCGGGGGAGAGCATTCTGGATCAAGTGCGGCGAGTTGGCCTCCGCTGCGCGGAGTTGGCGGGTCGGCAAGTTGGCGGGCGGCATCGATTGAATCGAGTTTTATCCTTGCGAGGGGTCGGCAACGCCGGTGGACGACTGACACCAAGCGGCTTTTTGAAACACGTTCTACGAGTTTGTGAAGCCTCGTTGATTTTGCCTGGCTGATGTACGGGCTGAAGACGCGTACCCGTCGACTGAATCTCGTGCGTTTCAAGTTGGCCCACTACCGGCCACTGTGCCGAATTGACCAGCCTGGTTCAACTGGCTGAGGATAAAAATTGAGCGAGCTCGCTGCTTCCCCGAAAGACGCAGGTTCTTCGACCCGCTGCGCTTGCTCTGAAGGAGGCGTCCCCTTGCCCGACCAATCCAATTTGCCGATGGAGAGCTTGATTGCGCCTCAGCCGATCCCTGCCGGGGCCGAAGTCTTTTCGAAGCAGATGTATGGGCGGATGGATAGCCATCCGAAGGAAGCGGTAGCGGCGTCAGAAGCGGTCGCCGGCATGGGTGCCGTGGAGGATTTGATCGCCGCCCAACTTTACAACCTTGCCTCGATGCTAGTGGGCGAGGGCGAGCAGAGCGTGCGCTTGGTGGAGAGCGCGATTGCCAATGCGGAGGTCTCCGCCTGCCACGACCTGCAAACGGCGCGCAAGGGCGGCCGGCGGGCGCTCGTTTGCGCAGCGCTGGACCTGCTCGCCAACCGCAGCCCTGGCTGCCTGGCCGCGACGGATGGACTGGAGCCGGTGGCAGCGTGCATAGACGATGACGATCTGGCCTTGACGGGCATTTCTACCGCGGAACTGGAAAAGATTGGCGGGCCTGAACGTGAACGGGTGCGAAGCTGGCTCGAAAGCCTGCCCACGGCGCAACGGACGGTTTTTGTACTGCGCGCCGTGGCGGGGTTCACGGCCCCTGAAACTGTCACGCTGCTGCGGAATCATGGCGGGGCGCATGCTGACGGATGGACGTTGGAGGGGGTGCGTGAGGTCTCCCGCCAGGGGCTGTGTTCGCTGGCCTCGCAACTACTCCATGCCTCGGCGGCAAGATAGGGACTAGGGACCAGAGAATAGGGAATAGGTCGGCAGCAGCCCGCCCGGCCCATCGATTCGATACACTACATATACGAACCTCACTGCCCTCTTTTTGCATCCATTAGAGAGCGAACAATTCCAGGGTCAACAGCGCTTCACTGAGAGTCGAACGGTCTTGATGCCCTTAAACACTTCAAACAACAGCTCGATTCAGCCCACAGCCTGCGTTTTGGCGCTGGGCCTTATGTTGCTGGCTCCAATGGGGTTGGCTGCGCAAGCGCCGCCCAGCGCATCGATGCAACCGACCGCTTCAAGTTTTCAGGGCAGCGTGGCGAAAGGCGAGATTTCCGCGCAGCCCATCGATCTCACGCTGGACGACGCCATCCAGCGGGCGCTGAAGGCCAATCTGGGCGTGATTTTGAGCAGCGCGCAGATGGCGGCGGCGCGCGGCGAGAGGCTGAGCCAGTTGCAGTCCCTGCTGCCCTCGGTGGACGCCAGCCTCAAGGAAACCGTGATGCAGGTGGACCTGCCCGCGGAGGGGTTGCGCATTCCGGGTTTTCCCACCGTCATCGGGCCGTTTGGATTTACCGATCTGCGGGCTTCGTTGAGCTGGTCGCTGATTGATGTGGCTTCGCTGCGCAACTACCTGGCCGCGCGCCACAACTTTGCCGCCGCGCAATTGTCGGCCCAGGACGCACGCGAGATGGTGGTGCTGGCGGCGGGCAACGCGTACCTGTTAGCGCTGGCCGACGAGACCCGGGTTGCCAGCGTGGAAGCGCAGGTGGCCACGGCGAAAGTTTCGCTGGACCAGGCGGTTGCTAATCACGAGGCCGGCACTGCGCCGCTGCTGGACGAGCTGAGAGCGCGGGTGGATTACCAGTCGCTGGAGCAGCAGTTGATCGTGGCCCGCAACGCTCTGGAAAAAGACAAGCTGGCCCTGGCGCGTGTAATCGGAATTCCTTTGGCGCAGAGCTTCAACCTGGCCGACAAGGCGCCCTATGCGGCCTTCGACGAGATCGATGTGGATAAAGCCATCCGCGAGGCCCACGCCAACCGCAAGGACCTGGCGGCGATGGCGGAGCAGGCCAAAGCAGCCGAAGAGCAGCGCAAGGCTGCAACCGCCGACCGGTTGCCCACAGTCACCTTCAACGGCGACTACGGCGACATCGGCGTAAATCTGAAGACCTCGCACGGCACCGGCGACGCAGCCGGCACGCTGAGCGTTCCGCTTTTCAGGGAGTATGGACTGCGCGGCGAGGCGCAGATAGCCCAGGCGCAACTGGACACGGCGCAGGCTCAGTTGAGCGACAAGAATGCGCAGGTGGACGCCGATGTGCGCGACGCGCTGCTGGACATTGCCTCGGCGCAGAAGCAGGTTGAGGTTGCGCGGTCCTCAGTCGAATTGGCGACAGAGGCACTCAGCGAGGCCCAGCAGCGCTACGCCAACGGCGTCAGCGATAATCTTGCAGTCAGCCAGGCCCAGCAGTCCGTGGCCCAGGCCAACGATCAATACGTGACCAGCCTCTACCGGCACAATGTGGCCAAGCTCAGTTTGGCCCGTGCCCTGGGAGCAGGCGAAAACTACAAGAACTATCTGGGAGGAAAGTAACCGTGGCGGATTCAACCCCAATACCCCCAAACGATGAAGGCGAAGAGATTGAGAGCGGACAGCCGCAATCCCGCCGCAGAGGCATCATCATCGCCGTGGTTGTGGTCCTGGCGCTGGTTGCCATCGGCCTGTGGTGGCGCTCGACCTATAGCGAGAGCACTGACGACGCGCAGGTGAACGGCCACCTGATCCAGGTGAGCGCGCGGATTGCCGGCCAGGTGGCCAAGGTTTACGTGGATGAGAACCAGGTGGTGAAGGCGGGCGACACAATTGCCGAGCTGGACCCGTCGGATTATCAGGTTGCCGTGGAGAACGCCGAGGCGGCTCTCGAGAGCGCCAAGGCCAACGCCGCGGCGGCCAATGTGAATGTGCCGATTACTACGGTAAACACCGGCAGCAATCTGACTTCTGCCGACGCCAATCTGAGCGGCTCACAAGCCGGCGTGGTGCAGGCGGAACAGCAGCTTGAGGCGGCCCACGCCCGCGTAGCCCAGGCCAAGGCCAACAACACCAAGGCGCAAGCCGATCTGGAACGCTACAAGCCGCTGGTTGAGAAAGACGTAATCAGCAAGCAGCAATTTGACGCGGCTGTGGCCGCGGCCGACGCCGCCAAAGCCGCGCTCTCTGACGCGCGCCACTCCGAAGAGGCTGCCGGTGAAGGCGTGAAGGTGGCTCGCGATCGCGAGGCGCAGGCCCTGGCCGGGCTGAAGTTTGCCGAGACCGGCCCGCAGCAGGTGGCCGCGCAGAGTGCGCGCGCCAAGCAGGCCCAGGCCCAGGTGGAGCAGGCCGAGGCGCAGCTCGATCAGGCCAAGCTCAACCTGAGCTATACGAAAATCGTGGCTCCGGAGGCGGGCATCATCACGCGCAAAAGCGTGGAGATCAACCAGAACGTGGCGCCGGGGCAGAACCTGCTGATGCTGGTTTCTCTTGAGGGCTTGTGGGTGACGGCCAACTTCAAGGAGACGCAACTTCGCCACATGTCCGCAGGCCAGCCGGTGGAGATCGAAGTGGATTCGACGGGCAAGACTTATCACGGCAAGGTGACTCAGATTGGCGGCGCCACCGGCTCGGTGCTCTCGCTGTTTCCACCGGAAAATGCGACGGGCAACTACGTAAAAGTGGTGCAACGCATTCCGGTGCGAGTCGACTTTACGGACCTGGCAAACGAAGATTCCAAGCACGAGCTGAGGCCGGGATTGTCGGTCGAGCCGAAGGTAAGAGTGAAATAGGAAACAGCGTTCAGTCTGTAGCCCCGGCTTTGAAACCAAGCCATGAAAGACGCCATTTACGAATCGAAGGAGAACTACCTGAAGGCCATCCTCGAAGCCGAGGCCGAGGGGCGTCAGGTGATTTCGGCTACACTGGCGCACTGGCTTGAGGTTTCAGCGCCGGCCGTGACCATGGCGCTCAAGCGGCTGAAGCGCGACGGCCTGGTGGAGGTGGGAGCGAACGGCATCGTGCGGCTGACCGCGACGGGCCGCGAGACCGCCTATCGCACCGCGCTGCGGCATCATCTCATCGAGCGCATGCTGAGCGAAGTCTTCGGCATGGAATGGCACGAGATTCACGAGGAGGCTGAGCGGCTGGAGCACGCTGTCTCGCCGGCCTTTGAAGCCAAACTCAAAGAGAAACTGGGCGAGCGTGGCGCCTGCCCGCACGGAAACCAGGTGTTGCCCGAGAACCCTGCCGAGCGCAAGAAGCGCGGCGAGATTCAATTGTCAGAGGCTGCCGAGGGGCGGTGCTACACGGTTATCAGCTTGCATGAGCGCGACCCCAAGCTGCTGCTTTTTTTGCACAGCAACGGCATTGGCCCCGGCCAAAGCCTGCGCGTGGTGAGCCAGAATTACGATAAAACCGTTTTGATTGAGCTACCTGCGGGAATTTGCACTCTTGGTCATCCAGCGGCGGAGGCTGTCTGGCTACGGCCGGAAAGCCGGAGATAATTAAATTTAAGAAAACATATTAACCATAGTTAACTAGTTGTGGCATACTGGATTTATGAGCGTTACGGTCGAAGTCCCCCTCCCGGTAATTCCCGGTCTCGCGCCGGGCGCAGAGCACCAGGTGCCTTCGTTGCCGGAGGTCCATGCGACGGTGGGCATCTCCCGGTCGCCGCAATATTGGCGACGGCTGCTGGGCTTTCTGGGGCCCGGATTCCTGATTTCGGTCGGCTACATGGACCCCGGCAACTGGGCCACGGACATTGCCGGCGGCTCGCGCTTCGGCTACACGCTGCTATTCGTCATCATGGCCTCGAACCTGACGGCCATTCTGCTGCAAAGTTTGAGCCTCAAGCTGGGCGTGGCCACGGAGCGCGATCTGGCGCAGATGTGTCACCAGAGCTACGGACCACGAGTGAGCTACGCGCTATGGATTGGCGCGGAGATTGCCATTGCCGCCTGCGACATGGCCGAAGTGATCGGCTCGGCGATTGCGCTGGAACTGCTCTTCCACATTCCGCTCCTCTACGGCGTGCTCATCACCAGCCTGGACGTGCTGCTGATTCTGCTGATGCAGCGCTGGGGATTCCGCTACGTTGAGGCGCTGGTCATCACGCTCATCGGCACCATTCTGGGTATGTTCGGCGTGCAGATGTTTCTTTCCAAACCGGATTACTGGCCGGCGCTGCGTAGCCTTTTCGTTCCTTCGACGGCGATCGTCGCCAATCCCGCCATGCTCTACATCGCCATCGGCATATTGGGCGCGACGGTGATGCCCCACAATCTTTATCTGCACTCCTCGATTGTGCAGAGCCGCAAATATGAGCGCACGCCCAAGGGCAAGCGCGAGGCCATACACATGGCCAATATCGACTCTGCGCTGGCGCTCACGCTGGCGCTGTTTGTGAATGCGGCCATTTTGATGGTGGCTGCGGCGGTTTTCAATCGCCGCGGACTGTTCGACGTGGCTGCCATACAGGACGCATACAAGCTGCTCAGCCCGCTGGTGGGCGCGGCGGGGGCGAGCACGCTGTTTGCCGTTGCGCTGCTGGCCAGTGGGCAGAACTCCTCGATCACCGGCACGCTGGCCGGGCAGGTGGTGATGGAGGGCTTCATCCACCTGAAGGTTTCGCCGTGGCTGCGGCGGATGATCACGCGCTCGCTGGCCATCATCCCCACCATCATCGTGGTCGCGGTCACAGGCGAGGAGGGCACGGAAAAGCTGCTGATCCTGAGCCAGGTGATTCTGTCGCTTCAGTTGAGCTTTGCCGTGGTGCCGCTGGTTCTCTTCACCGGCAACAAGAAGATCATGGGCGAGTTTGTGAATGC
>Ga0326727_10027030_pt1 | contig 10574 bp, 6 predicted proteins | sample MB2enrmetagenome_FD_207643 | JGI IMG/M metagenome (GOLD analysis project Ga0326727, IMG submission 207643) | Lab enriched peat soil microbial communities from McLean, Ithaca, NY, United States - MB29MY | ecosystem: Environmental > Terrestrial > Soil > Wetlands > Peat | place: USA: New York... | reverse complement strand
TTGCGGGAGATTCTTGAACGTGGTCGCATTGTGAATGAATTCAAGCGAGGGAAAACCGTAGTGAATCTCCCAGAGAATGTGCGGAAGAAAGATGAGGAAGGCGATCACCCCTCCCAGCCACAGCCACCTGCTGAGGAGTTGCCGGCGCGCTGGCGTCAACACCAGCCCAAGGAGGATCCCCAGTCCCAGAAATCCCATCGAGTACTTGTTCATAAGGCCAACGCCTGCCACCAGGCCAAACAACAGCCAAAGCTTGGGATTATCTTGCTTGAGGATTCGGATGATGACGTAGCCTGCCAGCGCCCAGAAGACCTGGTCGAAACAGTTCATGGAGAAATAATTGTCGATGGCAAGATAAACCGGCGCCACCATCACGGCAATCGCCGCAAGAATTTGTGCGTATCGCTCGCCCCCCATCTCGCGCGCCATGAGGCCGGTAAGCAGAACGAGGAGTCCGCCGCAGAGCGCAGGGAAGAAGCGTAACGCAAAAAGGGAACTGCCCAGCAGGTGGCGAGTCACGACGGCCATGAGAGCTACGAAGGGTGGCTGGTCAACGTAGCCCCACGCCAGATGCCGGCCGCACGCCATGTAATAAAGCTCATCGCGGAAATAGCCGTAGCCTCCGTTGGCCAGAAAGTGGATCAGAACCGTGAGCAGTGAGAGATAAAGAAGAATCGCCAGGTCGCTAAGGAGAAACAGGCGTGGCACAGCCTTCTGCATCGGAATGCCTCCGTAAGAGCTTACGCGAAACGAGAGGAGAAAGTTGCGTTCCTGATGGTAGCACGGACCTCCGGTTTTGGGGGTACGCAGTTCTGAAGTTCTCCGTCGATCACGACGAGAATTAGTCTCTCAGAAGGTAGCGGTAAATCCACTGATGGTGTCCACAGGCAAGAAAGATCTCGATTATCGGCGGCGCAGTTTGCGCAAGTTGCGGAGGCGCTTGGTTCTGCCGAGCGCGATCTCCTCTTCGGCACGCGAGATGCTGTCCAGAAAGCTCTGACTAAGCAGGCCCAGACTCGCAGCCAGCCGCTCCAGTCTGTCGGCATCGATTTCAACGATGATGCGTCTAGAATGCGGTTTTCGCCCAACGGTAATAGTTGCCATTAGCTCGATACTATTAGTTGGAGCAAGAAAGTCAATGCAGCGTGCCGCGGGGCCCTCGAAGACGAAGGTCCGCGCTCTAGCCACTAACCACTGGTTTACTCATACCGCAGCGCCACCACGGGGTCAACCTTAGTCGCGCGGCGGGCGGGGATGTAGCCGGCTAGGGCAGCCACCGCCGCCAGCAGCAGCGTAGCCAGCGCAAGAGTGAGGCCGTCGTTGGGTCGAAGGCCGTAAAGCTGGCTTGAGATCAGCCGTGTCGCACCCACCGCCACAGGAACACCCACCGCCAGACCAAGCAAGACCAATCCCAGCGCCTCAACCAGAACCCCGCGCAGAATTCTGGCCCGCCGCGCGCCGAGGGCCATGCGAATCCCGATTTCATTGCGCCTTCGCGCGACGGAATAGGACATCAGCCCATAGAGCCCCAGGCAAGCCAAGAGCACGGCGAGCACGCCGAAAAGGCTGGTCAACTGCGCGAAGATCCGTTCCTGAAAGACCGCCTCGTCAATCTCCTCGGTCTGGGTCTTAGCATCAAAGATAGGCACTTCCTTATCGAGGCCACGAACAACACCACGTATGGAAGCGAGCCAGTTCCTGGGATCGCCTGCCGTTCTAACCTCAAAGTGCATCGCGCCCAGGTAGTCCGGATATTGCGTGTAGGGAACGTAGACTGTGGGTGGAGGATCGCGTCGCAATTGCCCGTAGCGAGTGTCCTTCACGACTCCCACGATTTCCATCTTGCCGCGCTCGCCGTCCCACCCGGCGCGGTGTCCGACAGGCGATTGGCCCTCCAGATACTTGCGCGCAAACGCCTGGTTGACCAGTGCCACCTTGGGGCTTGTCGCGTTGTCTTCCGGTCCGATCGGTCTGCCCAAAAGGACGGGAATTCCCATGGTGCTGAAAAAGTCCGGCCCGACTTTGTTGACGTGGACGTCAATGGAGCTGTCTTTCACTCCACCGGGCCGCGGCGGGGGCGTATAACCTTCGAGATTCAAGCCCCAGATGCTGATCTCGCCTTTGAGCAAGGGATGCATGGAGAGGCTTACAGAGCGCACGCCCGGAACAGCCTTCAAACGCCCTTGCAGTTCCTCATAAAAGCGCGCCAGGCGCTCGCCCTTGTACCCCTGCTGCGTAGGATCGATGCCAAACAGCACCAGGTTGCTGCGGTTGAATCCGATGTTTTCATTCTCGAGATTGGCCAGAGTGCGGACGAACAATCCCGCGCCAACCAACAGCACGAGTGACACTGCAACTTGGGTCACCACCAACCCCTTCGCGAGACTGAAACGCAGTCCCGCGAAGCGTCGAGGTACGCGGGCGGCTGCGTTGAGACCTGCCTTCAGTGCCGGCGTCAAGTCCAGGCGCGTGCCTTGCAAGGCCGGGGCCAGGCCCACGAGAAGTGCGGTAAAGACGGAAAGCGAGGCGGTGAAAGCCAAGACGTAGGCATCCGGTCGAACGTGCAGGGCGATCGGGTCCCTCCCGCTCGACATCATGAGCACTAGAAGATTGCTCGCCCAGTTAGCCAGGACCAGGCCCGCTGCGCCTCCCGCTATGGTGAGCGCTGCGCTCTCCGTTAAGAGTTGCTGGATTAGACGCCCTCGACCGGCACCAAGAGCCAGACGAACGGCAATCTCCGTCCGTCTCGAGGTCGCGCGTTCCAGCAGCAGATTCGCCACGTTTGCGCAAGCAATCAGCAGCACCAGGCCAACCACGGTCATCAGTATGAATAGCGATTGCGAAAACTCGGAGCGCAGGACGTCCAGCCCCTTGCTTCCAGGCTCTAACTCGAGGTGCGGAATCTCAGCATCCTTGGGAAGAGCCCGAGCGCCTTCCAGGACACTCTGGCGAAAGATGACCTGCAGGTCGGCAAGCGCCTTGGACTGGCTGATCCCAGGCTTAAGCCTCCCCATCACGAGCAAACACCAACTGGTCCTGCCCCAGTCCGCGTCCGGGAGCACCTGTTTTTCGGAATGGAGAGGTAGCCAAAGATCCACGGCGCGGCCGGGTTGGACGCCGTAGAATTCCGCGGGGGTCACTCCCACGATGGTGAAGGGAACATTGTTCAGCATGACGTTCCTTCCCACCGCAGCAGCATCGCCTCCGAATCGCCGCATCCAGTAACCGTAACTGATTACGACGGCGCGCGGCGCTTCCGCCCTGTCGTCTTGGGGAATGAGCGAACGCCCTAAGAGCGGCTGCACACCCAGCGTCGAGAAGTAATCACCTGAAACAAGGTCGGTGACAGCCAAGCCCGCCTGCCCGCCGGCAACCAGATTCAAGCGTCCGGCGTCTGCGAAGGCGCAGATACCCGAAAGGACCTGGTTGTTCGCGCGCGCCTCCTCGAACGCCCCGTAAGTGAAAGAGGTGCTCACGGTCCGCCCGGCCTTGTCCATGTTCCATGAACCGCGCAGCGTAGGTATCATCACCGGAAAACCTTTTACGGCCCATTGGAACTGCACCAACTGCTCCGGCTGCCTGACCGGCAGCGACTTAAGCATCACGGCGTTGATGAGGCTAAAAATCGCGGTGTTGACGCCAATTCCCAGCGCCAAGGTTAAGACCGTCACCGTCGTGAAGGCGGGATTCTTCGCGAGGGTACGCAAGCTGTAACGGAGATCGCTAATCAGTGTCTCGATGAAACCCACACCGCGGGCGTCGCGACAGTCCTCTTTCACCTGATCGAGGCCGCCAAATTCCAGCCGTGCTCGCCGTCTCGCTTCTTCAATTGGCACGCCCGACTGGACGTACTTTTCCACCTGGTGTTCGAGGTGGGCGCGCAGTTCCTCGTCCAACTCAGTTTCCATGGACTGGCGCCGGAACAAAGCTCGCAAGCGAAAAAGTAGGTCGCTCAGCACAGGCACCTCCAAAAAGCAGTGGCTAGTGGTTAGTGGCTAGCGAAGGCGCGATAAAGGTCGAGTCACTTATTAGCCATTTCGCCACGCCTTTACCAGCCACTCGCCACTAACCACCAACCACTGCTTTCCTCTAGTGTCGCGTCTCAATAATTCGCAACATAAGTCGAGACGATTCGGCCACGCATTAGCAGCCCCGTCAGGGGCGGCATAAAGTAGCCCAGGGCGTGAGCCCTGGGTTGGACGGCCCTCACCCTGCCTTCGCTCCCCTCTCCCGCCCGAGCGGGAGACGGGACGGGGGTGAGGGAGGGCCTCACGAACCCACGGCTTACGCCGTGGGCTACGCGCTTACGCCCGCTCCGCGGGCTGACATGTTCAACGAACTTCTGGAACAGGACACTAGCCACCCGCCACTAACCACTGCTTCATTCATACTTAAGCGCCACCACCGGGTCGACCTTCGTTGCCCGCCGGGCGGGCAGAAGGCAGGCCAGCACACCCACCGCCGCCAATAGCACCGGAACCATCGCAAAGGTCATGGGGTCAGTAGGTCTCACTCCAAACAGCAGACTGGACAAAAATCTTGTCACGCCCCACGCGCCTGCTGTTCCGGTTGCAATCCCGATCACGGCGGGCAGCATTCCTTGCCTCACCACCTGGCGAATGATGTCGCTCGCTTCTGCCCCCAGAGCCACTCGAACGCCAATTTCGTGAGTGCGCTGTGCCACCGCATAGGACATCACGCCGTAGATTCCCACCGCGGCGAGAAGCAGAGCTAACGCCGCAAAAACGCCGAGCAGAGCCGTATTGAAGCGCGGCGCGGAAGCCGAACGATAGACAAGCTGGTCCATCGTGGCGACATCGAACACGGGCAGGTCGGGATCTACGGCTTGGACCGCGCGCCGTGCCGCCGAAGCCGAGGCGAGCAGATCGGCGCCGGCGCGAAGCACGAGCGTGATGTCCTGCATCAGGAACGTGGCCGGCGCCTGCGCATACGGAAGATACATGGTGGGCGAGGGCGGTTCGCCGAGGCTGTATTGCTTTGTGTCGCCAACGACCCCTACGACCGTGCACCAGGCATCATTAGAGAAGCCTGGTTTCAAGCGCTTGCCGATTGCCTCATCGAGCGGCCAATAGTGCTGCGCCAGGCTTCGGCTCACAATGACGACGTGCGGAGCAGCCTCCGAATCGTGCGCGTCGAAGTAGCGGCCGCGAATCAGCGGAATGCCAATGGCTCGGAAATAATCGCCGGCCGCCACTGCCTTCGTTGCGATGAACGGCCTCGACCCCAAAGCCGGCGGCGGCTCTCCCTCGACAGTGAAATCGCCCCCGATGGCGCCATTGCCGAGCGGAAGTCCAAACACGCCGCCCGCCGACTTCACTCCCGGCACAGCGCTTAGACGGCCGAGTGCTTGTTGTTCGAATTCGATCATGGAGCGGGCGTTTTGGTAGCGGGTGTCGGGCAGGCTGATATTCACGGTCAGCACGTTTTGAGGGTCGAATCCCCGATCGACGGTCATCAAATGCAGAAAACTGCGGATCAACAATCCTGCGCTCACCAGCAGAATCACCGCCAAGGCGACCTCGGCGACCACAATGCCATCTCGCATGTAACCCTGGGTCCTGGCTGTGGTTGAACGCCGGCCCTCTCCCTTCAAGCTCGAGTTCATTTCGCCCCGCGTGGCCCAGAGGGTGGGCGCGAGCCCGAACAGAATTGAGGTAAGCACTGAGACAGCGAGTGTGAAGCCCAGCACCCACAAGTCGATCCCGGCCGAGGCGAGATGAGCGGCAGCGCTGGGCGACGCCAGGTTGCGGGGAAGCAGGGACGCAGACTTGGCCACGAAACTCTGGCCCAGAGCGGCCATGAGCAACCCCAGGCCCCCGCCCAGAACTGCCATTATTCCGCTTTCAGTCAGCATCTGGCGGACCAAGCGGCTTCGGCTTGCGCCCAGCGCCTTGCGCACGGAGACTTCACCCTGGCGAGTCGTGGCGCGGGCCAGAAACAGGTTGGCGACATTGGCGCAGGCGATGAGCAGCACCAGGCCCACAGCAGCGAACAAAACCAATAGCGGAGTGCGAACCTGGGCAGCCGCTGCCTGCCTCAGCAGGACCAGCGTGGTGTGCCACTCCCAGTCACCCGGCTGGGCGGGGCGGCGCTTCCCGAGTACAGCCGCGTCATTGCGCGCCCGCTCGAGCGACACGCCGGGCTTGAGCCGGGCGACGATCTGCAAAGTTGCATTGTGAGCTTCGTTCTCCAGCGTGAGAGGAGTCCAAACGTCGGCCTCATTGGGGAAGCCAATGCCCTCCGGCATCACGCCGATTACCGTGTAGAACTCTCCGTCCAGCTTGATCGCTTTGCCCAACACCGCCGGGTCGGACCCAAAGCGGCTCCGCCACAATCGGTCGCTAAGCAACACGACACGGTTGTGCCCGGCCGCTTCCTCTTCAGGGGCAAACGCGCGTCCCAGGGCGGGGTTGACGTCGAGCACGTACAGAAGGCTTGCGGTGACGGTCGCGCCGTTGAGCCGAACTGGCTCACCCACGCCGGTAAGGTTCGTGGGTTGTCCCCGAAAGGCGGCAATATCACTAAAGACCCGATTCTGATCCCGCCACTCCGTGTAGTCCTTATCGGTGAGCGAGCCGGGCCCTGAGTAACCAACGGTCGGGCTGGTGGCCCACTCTGTCACAAGCCGCCCCGCGTCCCGGAAGGGCAATGGGTGCAGAATTGCCGCGTTGACCACGCTGAAGATCAGGGTGTTGGCGCCGATGCCGAGGGCGAGCGTCGCTACCGCCACGGCAGTGAACCCGGGGCTTCTCGCCAACTTGCGCACGCCATAACGAATATCCTGAAGCGTTGTCTCGATCAGGTTCACGCCGCGCGCGTCGCGGCATTCCTCTTTCACCTGATCGAGCCCGCCGAATTCGAGCCGCGCCCGCCTTTTCGACTCTTCGAGCGGTAGGCCCGATTGGACGTACCTATGCACCTGGTGTTCGAGGTGGGCGCGCAGTTCCTCGTCCAACTCCGCCTCCACGGACTTGCGGCGGAACAAAGCTCGCAACCGATAGAGAAGATCGCTCATCACAGGCGCCTCCTTAAAGCAGTGGCTAGTGGTTAGTGGCTAGTGGCTGGCGGTAGTAATTCGTGGGCCGCGATCGGAGGCCCGCGTCGGCCACTAGCCACTAACCACTCGCCACTGTTTCTAACACTTGTCCCACGGCAGCGGTAAGCTTCCGCCAAGCGCTTTCTTCGGCTTCGAGCTGCTTTCGGCCATGCTTCGTTAGTTCGTAGTATTTGGCGCGCCGGTTATTCTCGGACGCACCCCACTTTGCCCTGATCCATCCGCGCCGCTCCAGCCGGTGCAGGGCCGGATAAAGCGAGCCTTGCTGGACCTGAAGTACGTCACTGGATATCTGCTGAATGCGCTCGGAAATGGCCCAGCCGTGCTGGGGTTCGAGCGCCACGGTCTTGAGGATCAACAGATCGAGCGTGCCTTGCGGCAGAGCGATCCGAATATTCGCCATGGAATTCCCCCCGTTGCTTCTACAGGAAGATGCTATCGTAACTCCTGTCGAAGTGCAAGGGGAAAAGCAGGATTCAGGATTCGGGATTCAGGGAGCCGACAAACCAGAGGGGAATTCCGACTTCAGCGGGCAGATAAACAGGACCGGTCGAGGGGACACGCGGGCTGCGAGCCAGGGTTCAGGATTCAGGGACTTGATCCTGAATCCCGATTCCTGAATCCTACTGGTTCTTGTAGAGCGCAATGAACTGCTGGAGGGCAGCATTATTCAGCTTCAAATCCCCGGTCCGGATGAGCTGGGCCTTAAGGTTCTGCTCGTACAATTCAAAGCCCAAGTTCCGCTTGCGGTCGAGGAGTTCCTCCGAAATTTGATCGCGCTGCTTGGCGAAGTCTGCTTCATCAGGCGCGGTATGGGCAACAAGCTTGAACACCAGGCTTCTCCCGCCCACGGCAACTAATTCGCTGGTCTCGCCGGCATTCAGCGTAAAGGCTGTGGGAAGCTGCGAGCCCGGACCTATGCCCTCGATATTATCCTGCTGCGTGAAGTCGTTGCTCTCTTTCACCGTCAGGCCGTCCGCCTTCGCGACCTTAGCAAAATCGCCGGTCTTCACTTGGGCGGCAAACTGTTTGGCTTTTTCCGCGGCAAGCACCCTGGATTGCTGTGCGCGGTACTCTTCTTCGACGCGTGCGCGCACTTCGTCCAAAGTCGGAACATGCTCCGGAACGATGTCGGCCATTTCGATAACCGCCTGTCCCTTAGGAACACTGATCGGTGTCCCGACTTCGCCCTTGTGAAGTTGGAAGGCCAGGTTTTCAAACGAGTCTCCGCTGCCCAGGTCGGCAACGGCCTGACCAAAATGGAAGAGCGGGGAAGTCTGGGGCTGCAGCCCTGCTTGTCGCGCCAGTCCTTCAAATTCGTCCGGCTTGGACTTGAGTTCAGTGACCAAGTCATTCGCCAACTTCTCCTGAGCATCGGCGATTCGCTGTTTTTCGAGGTCGGCGATGATGGTGCCCTTCACCTCGTCAAAAGTCTGGAGGTGCGCGGTCTGTTTATCCTCCAGCTTGATGATGTGGATTCCATACACTGTCTTGACGAGGTCGCTCACCTCTCCGGGCTTCATCGCGAACGCCTTGTCCTCAAATTCTTTCACGGTTTGTCCCCGCACCACCCAGCCCAACTCCCCGCCCTTCGGGGCTGAGCCGTCGTCGGAGTTCTTCTTCGCCATCTCTCCAAAATCCGCTCCACCCTTGATCTGCTTGAGGACGTCCACGGCTTTCTTTTGAACATCCGCAATTTCCGTGGGGTTTTTCCCTGTCGTCTTGAAGAGAATGTGAGCCACTTTTACCCGGTCGGGGATTCTGTACTCGGAAAGGTGTTGGGTGTAGTACTGGCGAGCTTCCTCATCCGTCACCTTAACACGCCCGCGCACATCGTCAGGGCTGATCACGACGTAGCGGACTTTTCGCTCTTCCGGAATCTGATAGTGTTGCGGGTTCTTCTTGAAGTAGGCGTCCAAGGCTTGCGGCGTGACCTCAACGGCCTTGATATATTGGCTTGGATCGAACAGTACGTAGTCAACCTTCGCCTTCGTGTTGCGGTGCTGGAATTCCTCACGCACTTCCTGGGGAGAGAGCTGGGCTCCATCTGTCACCACGCTGCGGATTTTGTCTTCCAGGAGCCTACTGCGCAGTTCGGCTTCAAAATCCACCACCGACATGCCCGTCTGCTGCAGGACCGCGTCCTGGTAACGGCTTATTCCAATGAACGCCCCGTCCTGCATTAGCCAGGGGAAGGATTGGAGGGCTTCTCCAAGCTCTTTGTCAGACACTTCAATGCCCATCTTCCTGGCCTGAACGATCACCGCCCGCTGCAGGATCATTGTGTCCAGAAGATTACCGGCGATCGCAGGGATGATCTTCGCTTGGTCGACCTGCGGGGAATTCCGAAGCCGGCTTTGAATCGTCTTCTGCAAGTCCGTCGTGGTGATGTTGAATCCGTTCATGGACGCCAAGACGTTTGTCTCCGTGCGGCTGGTATCGCCTGTGGGAATCGGCGCCAACGTGATCACCATACCAATGGACACAACGCTCAAAAAGAATATCAGCAGGTATTTCTTCACTGCTTCTTTGTTTTTCTTCAAGAATCTAAACATGAAAGCTCCTCGTGCGCAGCTCAAACTTTCCTATTATAGTGGAGAGCACTCGATCCCGGCAACCTGTGGTTATAATCGGTAGCGACTCACTTTGATGTTGCACGGCCATCTTGGCCGTGAGGCTACACGGGCAAAGCCTGTCCTCAGCGCAGCGCAGGAATGCCCGTGCCACGGGAAATTGAGCCGCTGCTTCATTATCGGTGCCGTTTCCTGTCAGACGGCCGTATGCCCACGACACGGGCCGGTGGGATGGAATCCCCCCTGATGTCCGGCTAGGACATCTTGGCCTTGTCCCGCCCCCCAGGCACCCTGCGTCTCCCCGCTCGACTCGCCGCTACAGCGCCGGGCGGACGAGATTTCCCTTGAATTCCCTTGACCCGAGGGCAGGATTGGACAAGAATAAGCAGGCTAGCGCGAAACCACCGTGGGCAAAGCACTTGTGCCTGCGGAGGGCCAGTCGCGGCAGACGCTGAAAATCGAGGGAAGAGTATATTTTGTCGCACGACGCTGACGTAGAACTATCGTTCGGCCAGCGAGGGGAAGGCGATCTGGAGTCGAGAGTCGCGGAGTCCGGAAACAGAAGGAGGCGCTCCCCGCCCGCGGTGGAGTACTTTTGTGTCTTGTTCTTCATTAAATAACGCCTTAGCGTCGTTGGTTAGTGCCGATACTAAGGAAGTGGTCTGAGACTGATTTATGAATGTACGTTCCTTGTTCAGCGTGTTCTCCTCCGATCTTGCGATTGACCTTGGCACCGCTAACACGCTGGTCTTCGCACGAGGAAAGGGCATCGTGGTTAACGAACCCTCGATCGTCGCTCTTAACAAGATCAGCGGCGATATCGAGGCAGTGGGTCGCGAAGCCAAGGATATGCTGGGACGCACGCCCGGAAACATCGTTGCCATCCGCCCTCTGAAAGACGGCGTCATCGCGGACTTCAAAGTTAC
>Ga0326727_10027029_pt1 | contig 10575 bp, 7 predicted proteins | sample MB2enrmetagenome_FD_207643 | JGI IMG/M metagenome (GOLD analysis project Ga0326727, IMG submission 207643) | Lab enriched peat soil microbial communities from McLean, Ithaca, NY, United States - MB29MY | ecosystem: Environmental > Terrestrial > Soil > Wetlands > Peat | place: USA: New York... | reverse complement strand
CTACAACCTGGACTATCCCGGCGCCGTGGAGCGGTTTGAGCGCATTCATGAGGAGCATCCGGGCAATCCCCAGGCCACCGCGTATCTGCTCAACGCAGAACTTTTCCAGGAGCTCTACCGGCTGGACCTGCTGGACACCACCTTCTACGCCAACGACGGCTTTCTGACCGGGCGGCACGCGACCGAGGAGGACCCCAAGGCGCGCGACCGCATCCTGGGACTGGCCGACGAGGCGATCCACGAGGCCGACTGGCGCCTTGCGCACAACCCCAATGACGTGGACGCGCTCTTTGCCCGTGCCTGGGTTCGCAGCCTCAAGTGCACCTATGTGGCCATGGTGGAGAGAGCGTATGGCGCCGGCTTTCGGCTGGCCACCAAGGGCAAAGACGACGCCGAGCGGGTGCTCGAGATCGACCCGGATTATGTAGACGCGAAGCTGGTGACGGGGGTGTATGCCTACGTGGTGGGCGCGCTGCCCTGGCCCTTCAAGCTGCTGATCGGCTTTGCCGGGATCACCGGCTCGAAGAGCGAGGGCTTGAAGATGCTCAACGACGCCGGCCAGCGGGGCGTGATCACCAGCATCGAGTCGCGCACCGTGATTGCCCTGTTCCTGCGGCGCGAGGCGAAGTACAAGGAAGCTATCAAAGTGATTCTCAGCCTCAAGAGCTTGTATCCCCGCGACTTCCTCTTTTGCCTGGAAGAGGCCAACCTGCGCAAGGATGACGGCGAGGGCATGGTTGCCGTGGAGGCTTACAGAAAGCTCATCACGGAAAGCGCCAGGCCCGGTTACTTTGCCCAGGCGCAACTGGAACTGGCCTACTTTGGGCTGGGCGACGCACTGCGCGGCCAGCGCCACTTTGGCGAGGCGGCGCAGGCCTATGAGCAGGCCGCATGGACCAAAAATGTCGGCCCGGAGCTCAAAATCCGGTCACTGCTCGCTGCTGGGGAGTGCCACGATATGAACGACGAGCGCCCGTTGGCGGTCAAGGATTACCAGGCCGCCATCGAAGCCGGGCCGAACACTTCGCGCGCCGACACCGCGCGAAAGCGCCTGCGCAATCCATACAAAGAAAACTAGCAACGGCAAGAGGAGCCGTCGAAGCCGTGGAGGCAAGGTTTTGGTCAGGAATGCGAATATTGAAGATGGAACCGCCGGCGCATGGCTGCCGTATCTTCACTGAGATTAGGAGGGATCGATGATGGCCATCTATTGTCAACACTGCGGGACCGGGATGCCCGTGGGCGCGCGGTTCTGTTCCCACTGCGGCGCTGTGGTTCCCGCCGGCACGTTCATTCCCGGCAGGCCGCTGGTTCGCCCTCTTGTGGGCCGCCAGATTGCCGGGGTGTGCATCGGCCTCTCGCAGGCCTATGGATGGGATATCGCGCTGGTTCGCATCCTTGCGATTTTAGGGTTTATCTTCTCCGGCGGGATTGTGGCAATAGCCTACGTGGCCTGCTGGATCGGCATTCCCGAGGAGCCGCTCCCGCTGCCTTGAGCGTATCCTTTTGCTATGAACGGCACATACCAATCAGACGGGGCGACGCTGGCCTATCGCGATACAGGGGCTGGCCAGCCCGTGGTCTTTCTTCATCCCATGCCGCTCGATGGGGAGTATTGGCGCCCGCTTACAGAGAACCTGGCCGGTGTTCGCGCCATCGTTCCTGACCTGCGCGGGCACGGCGCATCGGAATTGGGAAGCCTGCCGGTGGGCGGCTTTGCGCTGGTTCCCGATGCTCCCGTGCTGACCATGGCGCGGCTGGCTGCCGATGTGCTTGCACTGCTCAATCATTTAGATGTGACCACGGCAGCCTTTGCCGGCTGCTCCATCGGCGGCTCGGTGCTGTTGGAGCTGTGGCGTCAGGCGCCGGAGCGGGCGCTCGGGCTGGCGTTCGTCTGCGCCAAGCCGCAGCCGGATGCAGCGGCCAACCTTTCCCGGCGCGCCGCGAATATCGCCCTGGCGCGAGCAGGCGGCTCCGTGGAACTGTTTGACGGCATGGCCCAGAACCTGATCGGGGCAAACGCCCGCGAGCTACAACCCGAGATCGTAACTCAGTTGCGCGCCCGTATGACACTGGCCCCGGAGGCCTTGGCCGCTGTGCTGGCCGGCCTGGCCACTCGGCCCGACTCCGTGCCCACCGTGGCTACGATCACGGTTCCTGTTTTGGCGATTGCCGGCGGCGAAGACCCCGCTGCGACCCCCGCCGAGATGGAGGCATTCCGCGCCGCGCCCGGAGGATGCGAGTTCCACCTGCTGCCCTTTGCCGGCCACTTTGCCGCTTATGAGCAGCCGCAGAAGGTTGCCGCGCTGCTGGCCGGATGGCTGCGCAAGCTCGACGGATAAGCGCCCTCCGGAGTTGACGCTGCCTGCGATATATTGGTTCGCATGAGGATGCGCGCGAGTTTGACGGCGTTTCTGCTGATGGGGATGGCGGTTCAGGTTCTCTGCCAATCCAGTGACGTGCCCGGCGTTGAGTGGAAACAGTTAGCTTCGCTGGAGCAGGCCGGATGGCAGGCGAAGAACCTGAAGATGATTCACGAATATAGCGAGGAGATCGGTTCCACAGCGGTGATGATTGTGCAGCATGGCGTGGTGGTTGCCGCATGGGGCGATGGGACGCGCAAGTCGAACCTGCACTCCTGCCGCAAGAGCTTGTTGAGCGCACTGATCGGCATTGCCGTGGCCGATGGCAAGATCAATCTCAACGACACGCTGGAGAAGCTGGGCATCGACGACAAGAAGCCCTCGCTTACGGCGGAAGAGAAACAAGCCAGAGTTCTTGATCTTCTCGAGGCGCGCTCGGGCGTCTACCATCCGACCGTTTATGAGACCAAAGGGATGGAGGAACAGAAGCCTCCGCGCGGCTCCCATGCTCCCGGCACATTCTGGTACTACAACAACTGGGATTTCAACGCTCTTGGCGCCATCTATGAACAGGCAACTGGCACAAAAATATTCGATGCCTTCTACCGGGAGATTGCGCAGCCGATTGGAATGCAGGATTACACCCCACACGACGGCCATTACATCACGGGTTCAGATACGCGCTTCCCGGCCTACCCGTTCGATATGAGCGCCCGGGATTTTGCGCGCTTTGCCCTGCTTTATCTGCACGGAGGCAAATGGAACGATAGGCAGGTGATACCCGCGGAGTGGGTGAAAGCCAGCACCAAGCCGTATTCGGATACGGTGTCTGGCGGCTACGGGTATCTGTGGTGGACCGGAGACTCGGCCAGCGGCGCGCGGCCAGAGATTACCTTTCCTAGAGGCAGCTTCTGGGCCGAAGGCCATCACGGCCAATATGCCGTGGTTGTGCCGTCCATTGATCTGATCGTCGTGAACCGGGTGGACGATAGGTTGACCAGGCGCTCGATCCACAAGCGCCAAATGGCCTACTTGGTACGAATGGCCGTAGACGCCGCGCCGAAAAACTAATGTACTGACGCGCTGCCGGCCGGGTGGCTGCGTCCGATTACGGCGTGAGAGGCCGGCTTGCGCGAATGCCCCTCGGCGATTACATTTTTCAAGGGGCAATTTATTTCATGCACATCTCTAATCTTTACCGTTTCCTCGCCGGCTCTCTTCTTGCTTTCTTTGTGTTTCCGCTGGCTCTGGCTGTTGAAGCGCCACGGCTGGTGCAGAAAGACGGCCGTTACGCCTTGCTCGTCGAAGGCCGTCCGTTTCTGATCCTCGGCGGCCAGATTCATAACTCCAGCGCGTGGCCCAGCGAGTTGCCACAGGTGTGGGAGTCGATGGCCGCTCTGCACGCCAACACCATGGAAGCGCCGGTCTACTGGGAGCAACTTGAGCCCCAGCAGGGCCACTTTGACTTTACCAATGTGGACCAGATCGTGGAGGGCGCGCGGGCGCACAACCTGCACCTGGTGCTGACATGGTTTGGAACCTGGAAGAACGGCAACATGCACTATGTTCCGGCCTGGGTGAAGGACGATCCCCAGCGCTTTCCGCACACCATCCGGCCCGATGGCGAGCCGATTGACGTTCTTTCGCCCATCTCGCGCAATACCCTCGAAGCGGACAAGGCGGCCTTTGTAGCATTGATGCGCCATTTGAAGAAGATCGACAATGAGCAGCACACGATTCTGCTGATCCAGGTGGAGAACGAGGCGGGCAACATCGGCAGCGTGAGGGACAACTCCGTCGAATCCAACCGCGAGTTTGCCGGCGCGGTTCCGGCCGATCTGCTGGCCGCGACCGGCAAGCATCCGGGCAACTGGAGCCAGGTCTTCGGCGTTGATGCCGACGAGATTTTTCAGCTCTACCATCAGGCAAAGTACATCAACGAGATCGCCGTGGCGGGCAAGGCGGAGTTTGCGATTCCTTGCTATATCAATGCATGGATCAGTCCTCCGGTGAATGAGCTGCCGCAGCGCCAGGTGACGCTTCCGGGCTTACAGTACCCCAGCGGCGGTGCGGTGCAGAGGTATGTCGGGCTATGGCGGAAGCTGGCGCCTGCCATCGACATGATCGGTCCGGACATCTACAGCTCAGACTCCGGCTTCTACCGAGAACTGATTCGCGCCTATCATCGCCCTGAGAATCCTCTATGGATTCCGGAGACGGGCCGCAGCGACAATTATGCCAAGTTCTTTTTCTATGCGCTGGGCGATGGCGCCATTGGCTTCTCGCCCTTCGGCGTGGATAAATCGGGCTGGAATATTCTGGGCGATCAGCCGTGGAAGGCTCATGCCGACAACTTTGCACTGATCGGGCCGATGGACCGCGAGATTGCCCAACTGGAGTTCGACGGCAAGCTCAAAACAGCCGTCGAGGAGCCGGGGCAGGCCGAGCAGGAACTGGACTTTGGCGGCTGGCAGGCGACTGTCGCTTATGGATTCCCGCAGCCTGACGGGCAGAGTGCGCCGGGAACCAAAGATGCGCACGGAGCGGCGCTGGTGGCGCAACTGGGACCGGATGAGTTCCTGGTGACGGGCGTGGATGCCAGCGTCAGCTTCCATCTTCCCGGAAAGCTGCCCTGGATGCGCAGCCAGATCATCACTGCCGAACAAGGCGTGTATGAGAACGGCGTTTGGAAGCCAATCAAGCTGTGGAATGGCGACGAGACCGATCGCGGTCTATGCTTCCACGATAAGCCGCTGGTGGTCCGGGTGAAGATGGGAAAGTTCTAGGAAAACGTCTGAGGGCCAGGCTGACTTTTTATTCCACCCGGAGCACCGTGGAATAGTCGATCTCATAGCGCGAGGCAGTCGCCATCAGTTCCTCAATCTCTGCGACCGGGTGAATGCCTCCCCTGGCCCCGGCTGCCATGCAGTTCAGGGCCGCCGCGGCGCAGGCAAAGTCGAGTTGCTGCTCCAGTGTCCAGTCCTGGAGCAGACCATAGATGAATCCGGCGTGGAAGATGTCTCCGGCGCCGGTTGTATCCACCACCGGCACCTGGTAGGCGAAACGGTGGAGGATACGGCTGCCATCCCAGGCCAGCACGCCTTCCTCTCCCAGCGTCGCGGCCGTCAGCGCGCAGTTGTAGCGCAACTGCATCTCCCTCAGCGCCTTCGCCAGGTCCTTCTCCTGCATCAGCCGGGAAGGGAAGTCCCGGCTCACGATCAGATAGTCCACGTTTTCGATCAGCCGCTCCACGCCGGGGTAGAGTTCATCCAGATCGGCGATAACCGGGATTCCCGCGGCGCGCGCCCAGCCGGCCGCCAGCGTGGCCGCGGCTGTATCGTAGCCATCCACGTGCAGCGCGCGCGCATTTTCAACCCAGGCGCGCTCCAGGTCCTCGGGCTGCAACACCAGCCGCTCGTCTTTTCTGCACAGCACCGTCCGTTCGCCCCCGCCGTCCACGATGATCAGCGACTGCGGACTGGCGGCTCCCGGAACCGAAATCAGACGCGCCTCCACACCCGCGCGGGCAAAGGCTTCACGGTGCAGCCGGGCCGCGTCGTCGTCGCCCAGCTTGCCCACATAGCGGGTGCTCATTCCCCAGATCTGGCAGGCAATCACGGTGGTTGCCGTTTGACCGCCGGGCATCACGGATGCGCCGCGAAATTCAGCCTTGGAGCCGCGCGCCGGATAATCGGGAAGGGGAATCAGCGTGTCGGTGGCGTTCAATCCAACGCCCACCAAGTCTACCTTCGGCGGCTCCATCATACTGTTATTGTAATGGGCGATCATGCTCGAAAGCCTCACGAAAATGCTGTAGTCTCAAGAGAGAGATTTATTTCGGAAAGCTTAATTTGACCCAGCCTGCGCCTTCATCGCCGCGTCCTTTTCATCACCCGCAACAGGGCAGCGCTCTGCACTGCGGCAAGGTTTCGCTGGAAACGCTCGCCAAGCGCCACGGCACGCCGCTTTATGTCTACTCCGCTGAACAAATTCTGGAACGGCTGGGCCTGTTTCAGCAGGCACTCGAGGGCCGTGAGCATCTGGTCTGCTATTCGGTTAAAGTCAACTCGGCGCTTGCCATTCTAAAATTGCTGGCCGGCTATGGCGCGGGATTTGACATTGTCTCCGGCGGGGAGCTGGAGAGGGTGCTGGCCGCCGCGCCCGAGGCCGCGGGCCGGATCGTCTTCTCCGGAGTGGGCAAGACGGCCGCCGAGATCGACCTGGCGCTTACGGCAGAAATTCTCCAACTCAACGTGGAGAGCGCGGCGGAACTGGAGCTGCTCGCCCGCCGCGCCGCCAAGCTCAAAAAGATGGCGCGCTTCGCCCTGCGCGTCAATCCCGACGTCTTCGCCGAGACCCACCCTTACATCTCCACCGGCCTGCGCGAACATAAGTTCGGCATCGACATCCGGCAGGCGCTGAAGATTTATAGGAGCGCGGCAGACAATCGCTGGCTTGAACCGCACGGCGTCAGCTTCCACATCGGCTCACAGATTTGTTCAGCGGCTCCCTTTGGCGCGGCCATGGAGCGGGTGAGCAAGCTGGTGCGCCAGCTTCGGCGCGAGGGCATTGCACTCCAGACCGTCGATGCGGGCGGAGGGCTGGGGATTGACTACCACGGCGGCAAATTCGATGCCGCCGCCAAGGTGCGCGCGTACATTGCGTCAATCCAAAATGCACTCCACGGCTTTGATGGCCGACTGATCATCGAGCCGGGCCGTTTTATCGTCGCCCAGGCCGGAGCCTTGGTCACGCGCGTCCTGCAGGTCAAGCGCAACGGCAAGAAGACCTTTGTGATTACCGACGCCGCCATGAACGACCTCATCCGTCCCACGCTCTACCAGGCCTATCACGAGATTGTGCCGGTCCGGCCGAGGGCAGGGAAGCCGCGCATCGTGGACGTGGTTGGTCCGATCTGCGAGACGGGAGATTTTTTTGCCCGCGACCGCCAGCTTGCGCCGGTCGAGCCGGGAGATCTATTGGCAATTCTCGACGCTGGAGCCTACGGCATGGCGGAAAGCTCCAACTACAACACCCGCCCTCGTCCCGCCGAGGTGCTGGCAGAAGGCGCGAAGGCGCGGCTGATTCGACGCCGGGAGACCATGACCGACCTGTTTTCCCCGGAGATTTACTGAATTTAGTGTTGATCTGTTGCGCGCCTAACTCAGTAGACTCCGCTTAGATTGAACCCGAACCAGCCGCTCGTTAAGACGTGTGTTACACCTCCGCCGGGGTATGTGTTGGCAATGAAGAACCCATAGGGATTACCCCTCGCAGTTGGAAGATGGGTTGTATTAGTAACTGAGACGCCATTCACCGTGCAAGTCACCCCGCTTGCGTTATAACTGATGCTCATCGATGCAATACCCGGTGCTTTAGTCTGACCTGGAATTGCGGTCACAGTGCAAGCTGCGCCGTCATTCGTGACGCATTGATACGTAGAATCGGAAGCCGTTGAACTTTGCCGAATCACAGCCCAAGCTCCCGTGGCTGGACAATCCCCTTCAGTAAGAGTCGCCAACGTCGTAAATTTGCTGTAAAAGCCGGCCTGAAACCGTGAATTAGCTGTGTAATCGGCGCTTGTCGAATATCCGGCCGAAAAGTTCACGGCCGGGTACTTGTTCAAGATAAATGGTTGCGAATTGTCTTTGATTCCCGCGCTTTGCCCCAATGATGATCCGGACGTAAAGAGGGCTGTGATAGGAGATGAGGCGCTGTTGATGGTTGCACTTGACCCAGGCAACAGGGCGGTGATTCCTCCTTGCTCTGTGATGATGTTGCCGCTCGATGATGTCACCGTTGCCAGCTCGACAAAGCCATTGCCGAAAAATGGCGTTGTCGATGAACGTGAGGAACCAGACGGGCAGCCTGAAGTTGTCGCGCCGCCGTTCGCATCTGTGCAAAGTGGACTTGCCGTGCCGCTCACTGTTCCCGCTGTAAGCACCTTGGTATCGGTACCCTGAAGAGACGCAGGCGCGATCTGGGAGGCAGTGATTTGTCCGCTGCCATTGCCTAACGGAATCCCGGCCCACGTTCCCGGCGCACCGGCTGCTACGTTGACCCAGGCGGCAACGCCGTTGGCTGTCGCGCCGGAGTTCTGCTCCATATCTCCTCGCGACCACGCTAAAGCTGAAGGCGCGGAAGCGGATTTTGTCGGCAACTGAATCTCCGGACCCAGCACTGGAGCGGAATAAGCAAGATGCAGATTTCTGAATGGCAATGCCTGACCTACATTGCCGTCCAGATAAACCAGAACCGCAGACGGATTTGTGGCATCGATAACGGTAATGCCTCGTGTATGCCCATTAATATTTACTTGCTGCCCGGTCGATAAGTCCGTGGCGCTGGTGCAGGTCATTACAAGCGTGGTGCTAGCCGCACCCGAGCAGGTTGTGTTGCCACCGTTCGGTGTGCCGGTCGTGCCGGTTTGGTAAACCACGTCGAGCGCATACCGCTTGCCATTTGCGCCGCTCCAATAACCCGGTGGCGCAAGAATTTGGCCCGCGGAAAGTGTCGTTCCATTGGGCAGAGCTGCGTATGCCGTGTCCGAGTACAGAAAAACGGACGCCCCGATGCCATATTGAAATAGCTGATTGATGCTTAGATCGCCCATGATTTGCGAGGGCGAGCGTACCGTAGAACCCCCTGACACATTATGACTAAGAAAGGGCGGCGAGTAAGACAAGAACGGAATCCACCCAGACGATCCTGTCTTGTAGTAGCGCGTAAGCGCTGGAACTCCAGCAAATGCCTGGCTAGTGTTTGCGCCTGTCCCATACCCGAATTGGCCGTTGCTGATCGACATGACCAAAGCGGCGTCGTTGGGAGGAACCATAGCAAGGGACGTAAGGTTGAAACCCGCCAAACTGTGGCTATAAGGAGCTAGCCATGTGTTCTCAAAGTCAAGAAAGAATTGTTCGTATACCGTGCTTGCGGGGCAATCGAGAAGTGTAAAGGCGCCCCAACCAGGTACGATTGAGGTATTGACCTCAATTTTCATGTTGCGGGATGTAAAATTCACGGTGCCACAGGCCGCCACATTATCTATTAACACGGCGGCTCCGCTGGTTGATGCGCTGGACCCATTGTCTACACTACCATTGGCTATGCCAAAGCCATCATTCGATCCAACGCGCCAATAGATTGCCGCAAGCTGATCTCCATCACCGCGCCAGCCCTTGTCGAAGTCTACATTGATTCCGCCATCCGCAAAGTAATATCCCCATTGAATAGATCCGTCGACCGAAACATTCTCAATATACGTCCCTGTATCCACGCGGGAACTAAAGAGCAGCCCCACATTGAAAGGGTTCACCTTATAACCACGCAACGATCCAATCGCGATGTTTTTCACCGCTTGCTGGTAGCGAGCATTGCCGTCAAACGCGATCACTACCGAGGCCGTGGTTGCGGTGCCGGCATCCGTGACTGTCCCCAAAGACGAAAGACTACAAGGCAACACCGCCACAAATGCCGATTTAGACGAGGAGACAACTTGTCCCATACAGCGATTCAGGCCCAAACCCTCCTTGGTGCTGAATCCTTCAAAGTCGACCCACTGACCCGCCGTTAATGAATTGGTGGCTGTAAAAGTGCCAACATAAGATGACTTGCGATTCTGTGTGCTGCCGGAAATCCGCGGAAACGCCGGGGAGTAAAGCAGGGTAGAGTTTGCAGCCAGTGTGAATGCACTCACATTGACCACGGTTCCCACCGCCGAGGCCGGGCCAGCCCACTTAATCACGGGCTGCTGTGATGCCTGTGACGCGGTGCCGGTAACGCCTTCGATCTGGCAACCGTCATAGGCATAGATCGTAGAGGAAACAACATAGGTATGTGGGCCGGGAAAATATATTTTTCCGCCAAATGGCTCTGTCGCGTTGCTATTAAAGCAGGCATTGAATGCCGCCTGAATCGCCGCCGTGTCGTCTATGATTCCATTCCCGGTTGCACCAAAATCCGTTATGACGTTGAAAGACGGCACGGGGACACCGGGCCCCTGATTCAACGATGCGCCGTTGATTCGATAATCTTTCCATAGGCATGAACCGCATTTCGCCGGCATCATGCCCTCCGGCCAGGCTTTTAGACTCGCATCAAAGATGATGATGCAGCTAATTGCAGGATTGGAGTTGCAGGCGGCTTGCGCTGCGGTTACCTTTGCCCCGAGCGTTGTGCCTGGGAATTGCCTTACATAGAATGTATTGTCAGG
>Ga0326727_10027028_pt1 | contig 10575 bp, 8 predicted proteins | sample MB2enrmetagenome_FD_207643 | JGI IMG/M metagenome (GOLD analysis project Ga0326727, IMG submission 207643) | Lab enriched peat soil microbial communities from McLean, Ithaca, NY, United States - MB29MY | ecosystem: Environmental > Terrestrial > Soil > Wetlands > Peat | place: USA: New York... | reverse complement strand
GGGGAGTTCATGAAAGAGAAGAGCCGTGTGCGCATGATCTACGTGGCAACGGCGGTCGCTGTCCTCGCGATGGCCGGCGGTTACGTTATGGCCGCGGTGTTAACCTCGACGAGCGTGACCCAGACGGCGAACTTCTACCAGGGGGGAAATACCGGCGTGAACGGCTATGCGACCCCGACGCTCTCTCCTTCGGCGGTCCCCACAGGGTTCAGCGGTTGCACCACGTCCGGCGTGATTGGGTCGGCCGTGGGCGGAACGACGACCCTGCTCCTCAGCGCCACCAGCGGCGCGACCAATTGTACCGGCGGCAACTTTGCCGAGAAGTTCACGTTCGCTTTCTCGGCGACGATCGCGGCTCAGACCAACACCATCACCGTCATGACCGAGGTGGGATCCGGGCCGGTACAATCGAACTCGGCCACGGTTACGTTAGGGACCGGTATCTCGAGCCCCTTCACGCAGACGGTCGTCGTGTACGTAGACTATGGCGCGGTGGCCCCTCCCACCAGCGGGATCACGGTTCTGGACGCCATCGTTCAGTGATGATGACCCGATGGGAGGAGGTAAGGGCCCCCTCCCATCAACCCCAACCTGACCTTACCGGGTGATGGGGGACGATGGGCGCTCTAGGAGCCTAATGTCCGACCGGCGTAGGGACCCCTCCCCTGGCATTTCGTTCGCCTCAACGGCCGTGTGGCGGGGTGGACCCCGTGCGACGCAACTCCCAGAACGCCCATCCAAGGATTCCTGGAGGGGACGATTACCAGATGCCCTCCCTCTCCTGGTGATCGGAGCCGCCGCCTTCGCGATATCGTACATCGCCTTCCACACGGCCCAGGGAATCGGTGCGGGTCACCTTCCTTTTTGGACGCTTTCCACGATCACCGGCGCCATCGTAACCGTGGGCGCAGTCGCCATCATCGTTGCCGGCGGGGAGCCGGGCGACCCTCTCCGGAGCGAGGAGGATTACGTCTCACTCCCCCGGACCGAATACGAACGTCTTCTCCGTTCAACCCAGCTTCCGTCGGGCCAAACGGTAGCGGGCGCCACCAAGTTTGGGGTTCGGGGAGGGGTTCCGGTTCTCCGGGACTTTTCCGATATGCCGCGCGAAGGTTCCCAGAACATCGATGAGCGCCCTCCGAGCGCTCGGCGACCCATGATGCCCGTTCCCAAGGTCGGACCGGCCGGGGCCGAGCCGCCTGCTCTCCGAACGGCGGCTCCGGCCGTCTCCGAAGTCAGGCCGAAGGCCCTCCGACACCGGACCCGTCGAAAGTCCTGGGAAGTCATTGAAGAACGGGGCGACCGCCTCCGCGAAGGCGGGGACCAGCTCCCCGAATGGAGCGAGGACTTCTTGGTCGCGTGGACCGAGCCTGCCCCCGGCTCAGATACGGGGGCCGACCGAGGCAGGATTCGGGATTCCCGGAGGAAGCCCGTCTGTATCGATTGTGGGACCGAGGTCCCGGCCGTTCCCTCAACGGGAAAGTGCAAAGTCTGTGGCGAGCCACTTTGCCTGATATGTCGCCTCATCGCCCAGGCCGAGAAACGGATCGATTCGTGCTCTCTCTGTCACGACCTGATCAAGTCCTCCGATGAATGAGCGCTGGGCAACGCGAAGATCCAGGACGAGTCCCTTCCCAGGATCGACCTAGAGTAGGTTCACGCAGCGTAAAGGCGGCCGGCCGCGTGGGATCGGTCTGCACTTCCCGGCCTGATTGGAGCAGGGAAGAGGGGTCCTCCCAATCCCAGGATAACCCCGACGTTGATGAACTCTTTATGTACATTCACGCCGCTCGTCGAGCACGCGTTCTCCTTCGCCTCCAATGAGCCTGCTTCGGAGCCCTCGGTGATGCTCGCCGGCTCCGCGTCGACGATTCGATGAAACTCCGGGAAGACCGTCGCGGAGCCTCCCCGAGCTCCTTGAGGCACGAACGGGCCTTCGCCCGTCCCCGTGATCGCGCCGGCGCCCTAGCCCGAAGGATGGGTGGGCCGGGGCGGTCAGCCGGCGAGTGAAAGCTTGGCCGGGAGATGGGAGACTTCTTATCGACACTAAACATCGCTCTTGCAATGCCGGCGAAGAAAAAGGCCAAGTCAGTCACCCGTCACGATCCGCGGAAGTGGATTCTCCGAGCTCTGAACACGACGGGTAAGGGCGAGGCAATGACCACGGCGGAGATCCTGAAAAAGGCCTCGGCCTTGAGCGGAAACGACATCCCGTACTACTCCATCTACCAATCGCTCCGAACCTTGGTCCGCCGACGTCAACTTTCAGCCCGACGAAAAGGGCGGGAGATGGTCTTTCAACTAGGTTCTCCGACGCCGGTCGCAAGGGTAGCCCGCCGAACGAAGACCCTCCCGATGCCGACGACCCCCTCGTTCCCTTCGGGGGTTCCGGTGGTGACGGAGGCCCCCACGACCCCGGCGAACCCTCACAATATCGCCCCGGGCGAGATCGCGCTCATTCAAGTAGGTCCCACTCACATCGAAACCGCAACGAATGTCGAGGGCCGCTTGGTACTTCGTAAGCACCCTCGCCCCACCTAGACCCCGGCACGGTCCGATCGACCCGGGCTCGGCCCGCCCGTTCCGGGGGGACCGGGCGACCCGAGAAGATCGGCCGGTCTTGCGGTCGAATTTCGGTCTTTCGGGGAGCGTGGAGCAAGCTACAAGAGGCCGCCTCGGTTCCTCACTTCCGTGACAGGTCTATCGCGGGGTCGTCGGGCCCTCATCACTGGAATTACGGGTCAGGATGGAAGCTACCTTGCCGAGTACCTGCTCAAAAAGGGGTATCGAGTCTACGGCCTCGTCCGACGACTGAGCAGCCCAAATATCTCTAACATCGCGAGCGTTCGGGGTGAGGTCGAGATCCTCGACGGAGATCTGATCGACCAAACCTCGCTCAATCAAGCGGTCCGGGCCTCGGAGCCGGATGAGGTCTACAATCTGGGTGCCCAATCGTTCGTGGCGACGTCGTTCGCCCAACCCGTCCTCACCGGCGAGACTACCGGGCTCGGAACGCTCCGTCTGCTCGAAGCCGTCCGCGCGCAAGCCCCCCAGGCGCGGGTATATCAGGCGTCCTCCAGTGAGATGTTCGGGCACGTGCAGAGCGAACCTCAGAACGAGGGCACCGCATTCCATCCGAGGAGCCCGTACGGTGTGGCCAAGGTCTACGCCTACTGGGCCTGCATCAACTACCGTGAGGCGTACTCCATGTTCGTTGCGAACGGGATCTTGTTCAACCACGAGTCTCCCCGACGTGGACTCGAGTTCGTCACCCGAAAGATCAGCGACGGGGTCGCGCGCATCGCTCTGGGAAAGGCCAAGACCGTGACTCTCGGCAACATGGACGCTCGCCGGGATTGGGGGTACGCCCCCGATTACGTGGACCTCATGTGGAGGACGTTGCAGCACGACCAACCAGAAGATTTCGTCGGGGCCACGGGAGAATCTCACACCGTTCGGGAGTTCGCCGAAGAGGCGTTCCGGGTCGCTGGAATCGAGCATCCAGAGAAATGCCTAGCGACCGACCCGAAGTTCAATCGTCCGGCCGAGGTGTACAACCTTCGCGGGGATGCCTCCAAGGCCAAGCGATTCTTGGGGTGGGAGCCTAGGACCCGGTTCAAAGAGCTGGTTCGGATCATGGTGGAAGCGGACCTAGCCCGGGTCAAGAAGGAGTCCGCCTGACGAACCACGAGCCGTACCGCGTGCGCCGGTGTCCCGAGCGTATCTTTCTCAACGCAGGGACGCTACAATCTCTTCACCGAGTGCGCAGGAGCGCCCTTACCGCCCAAGAGTGGCCGACGGTATCAGCCTCTCCGCCAAGACCTGTTGGTTCTCCGAGCTCGGCACGCGCGCAATTCCCCCGTTCGGACCCCGCGATTGAATGCGCGAGCTTCCCCGACCGTGCTCCTCCGAAGGTCAATTCAATTTGACTAAGTCGAGATCCCCGAACCTCGACCCTAGTCCACTGGTGCCGGTAGCGGATTTCGGAGGCCTGCGAACATGAGTGCAGCAGGGAGTTACACGCCGGGAGGACGGCCCGGGCCTACCGGCCACAGGACCGGATCGATACTCGCCATCGTCGGCGTGGTCATCATGATCGCTGGCTTCTTCCTGGGGCTCGTGATCGCACTGGCGGGATTGATCATCGTTCTCATCGGCTTCGCCCTACAACGACAACAGGCTAGGAGCACCCCATCGTACACCCCGCCCTTGGGTGCCCGCGCGCCTTCCCCGTACAATCAACCTTCGATGACCTCGGCGTATCCCGGGGGCCAAACACCCTCTCCGGCGGCGGGGCCGTTGCCGGCATCCTCGAGTTCCCTGGCTTACCCGACGACCCCCCCAGCTGCTCTTTCACCGATGTCGGCCTCGTTCGTCGCGCCAACTCCCTTCTGTACCCGCTGCGGACGCCCGACCAGCTACGTTGCTCAGTACAATCGGTACTACTGCTACGGCTGCCGCCGATACGTGTAGCCGCAGTCTCCGGGTGGCTGGACGCGTTCCCAATCCTCTCGCGGCCTGTCCCATTTGGCCCTCCCTCCTTTCCCGGCTTTCTGGACGGGCCAAGCCCGGAGCGGGTCGAATTCAGGGCGTCCTCAATGGCCTTTGGGGCCTACGATGGGGTTGGGGAGCCGAAGGAAGGGGGGAAGGCCGGGTTCTGTCGGATGTTCGCCCGGGCCGGACGGGTCGGGGGGAATCTCAGGTCGAGCGACCTAAGGGAGGGTTCCCGGTCCCGCGATGGACCGAGCCCGGTCGACGGAACACGACGCTTTCTTCGCCGGAGGTAGATAAGGGCGCAACCCCACCAGACTCCAAGTAAGTGGCCTATGAAGAATGGGCGAACTTGCCAGCAATCGGCATCCGCAAATCCCACACAAACTCCGTCGTCGAACACGGTCTACTGGGCAGGCCTAGTGGTGATCCTCTTAGTGGGGTCCTCGCTGGGGGTCTCGAGCTCATTGGCCTCCACCGCCACGCACGTCTGGCCCAGCGCGCCCACCGCGTCATCCGATTCGGCGCGGGCAACTCCGGCCGGATCGGCCGGGGGCATCCTTCCGGGGGCTCGGGGGGCAGCCGCGACATTTGGCGGCGACAGATCCGTCAGAGCCGAAGGCGCCCCCACCGGGATTCCCGTCGACGGGGCGGTCGGCTCGGGAGTCGTGGGCACCGGATTGTTCCCGTACGGCGGGGCCTACGACCCGGTGAACCAGGAAGTGTACATCGCGAACTACGGCGGCGACAACGTGACCGTTCTGAATGGGACGACCGGTCACCACGTGACGGACATCTCCACCGGAACCATGCACCCGACGGGGGTCGCGTACGTCAGCTCCAACGGCTACCTGTACGTGATCATCGAAACCAATGCCTCCGTGGATGTCGTCGCTCCGGCCACCAACACGATCCGGCAGTCGATTGCGCTCGCCGGCGAACCGGAATACGAGGCGTACGACCCCGACAACGAACAATTGTACATGACGGTCTGGACCAGCAGTGAAGCCCCGATCGGGATCCAAGCCGTGAACACATCCACCAACACCGTGAAACCGGTGGTACCGGACCTCTACGGGGCGTACTGCCTGGCCGTGGACAGCCGGAACGACACGATCTGGGCCGAGAACCTGGTCAGCGACAACATCACGGTGATCTCGGGCGGCTCCGACAGGATCGTCCGGTCCGTCAGCCCCGGACCCCAGCCAACCTCCTCCTCGTTGAGCGGCGGGATCGCCTACTCCTCCGTGGGGGACCAGATGTTCTTCGTGAACTACGCCTCCTCCGTCGACACCACGAACGTCGTCGGGGCCTCCAACTACTCCTTGTTGGCATCGGGGATCTCTGTCGGGGCCCGGGCGTTCGGGGCCTCCGTCACGTACGACCCAGCCAGCGAATGCATGTACGTGGCGAGCTACTACACGAACACCATCACCGTGATCAGCGCCGTCAACGACTCTACCGCCGAGCCCGCGGTAACTCGGGCGGGAGGGCCATGGGTGGGCATCTACGACCCCACGACGGGCGACCTGTTCTTCCTCCTATCGGCCAGCAACGGCGCCGCCTGGATATTCGGGGGCATCGCCGCGGTCTTTACGGAGACGGGCCTGCCGAGCGGGACCTCGTGGAACCTCTCAGTGAACGGCACGATTCATTCGAGCCGGGGCTCGACCATGTCCTTCGTCGAGGCGGTGGGAGCCTTCGAATTCTCGGTCTTTCCCAGGGCCGGCTATGAGGCCGCTCCTCTCACGGGCACCCTGACCGTCCCAAGCTCCCCCGTGGCCCCGGTCCCGGTCTCGCTGAGGTTCGAATTCCTCTTCCTCGTGCAGTTCGTCGGGCGAGGCTTACCCACCGGGGCGCAATGGATCGTTCATCTGAACGGCACCCAGGTGAACGAATCGACGAGCGGGTTCATCGGCTTCAGGGAACCCAACGGGAGTTACCCCTACACCGTCGAGACGCCCTACCCGGGCTACGGGCCGATCGAGAACGCCTCTGGAGCCGTCAATGTGGTCGATGACATGGCCGAAATCAACGTGACGTTCGGCCCGACGTCGTTCGAGGTCACCTTCACGGAAAGCGGTCTTGCCTCGGGCACGGTCTGGTGGGTCAATGTTACCGGGGGCGGCTCGAACTCCTCGGAGGGATCGACCCTCTCCCTGGTGGAGCCCAACGGCTTCTTCAACTACACCGTCGCCAGCGCGAACAAGAGTCTTTCCGCCCCGGGAGGCGAATTCGAGGTCCGAGGAGGAGCGGTCGAGGAGACGGTGAGCTTCTCCTTGGTGACGTACTCGGTGACCTTCACCGAGGCCGGTCTCCCGTCGGGGAGCCTTTGGTCGGTAACGTTGTCCGGGGCCACCCAAACGGGGACCGCGGACATCGTGTTCGTAGGACTGACGAACGGTACGCGAACCTTTACGGTCGGGGTTGTCACCGGCTACGATTCCACCCCGAACCAAGGCACGGTCACGACACAGGGGACCTCGATCGACCGGACGATCAGCTTCCAGCTGGCGGCCACCTCCTCTAGCGGCGGGAACGGCTCGACCACGTTCCTCGGCCTGCCGGCGACGGAAGGATACGTCCTGCTGGGAGTGGTCGTTGCGGTGATCGTCGTGGGCCTCGTCTTGGCCGTCTTCGGGAGCCGCCGGGGAAGAACCCCCTCCAATCCCGCCTAGAAATCCACGGCCGTCCCAGCTCGATTTGCCGGCCGCGTCCTTTCGGGCACCTTCCAACCCACTTCTCGGGATCTACGGCCCTGGGCGGGCGTCCCGTGGAACGGCGGCGAGCCGGACCCCGGTCGCACCTTCGCACGTCCAAGGCCCCCACCGAAACGGGGGCGCCCCCCTCGGCCCCCGCCGGGCGCCCTCCCACAGAGAAACTCCTCTACACGGAAGGGTTATTCACCGACCGTGCGGTAAAGGGGCCGAGCCGGCGGAGCCAGCCCATGGGCCGACGCGGGGGAGGGGCCCCGGGGGCCCTCCCCGGGCAAAGGGTCCACCGAAGGAAGTTTCCGAAGCATGGAGTTTCGAGAGTCCCTGGCGAGCTTGGATTCCCAAGGCGAGCTCACGCGGGTTGCCCGACCGGTAAGCTCCAGATACGAGGTCGCCGCCCTTCTGAAGAAGAGCGAGGGCAAGCCGATCCTCTTCGAGAACGTGGACGGGGGGACCGTCCCGGTGGCCGGCAATCTCCTCAGTCGGATGGAGCTCCTGTGCCGAAGCTTGGGCATACGAAAGGAGGATTGGATCGAGAGGCTGAGCTCCGCCATCCAAAACCCCGGCACGACCACCGAGGGGGTAGGAGAGTTCGAGTATCACGAGCCGGACCTCGACCTGGTCCCGATCCTCACGCACTATCCCAAGGACCAAGGGGCCTACGTTACCTCGGGGGTCGTGTTCGCGCAACGAGGAGACTGGAAGAACATCTCCTTCCATCGGCTCTCTCGCATCGGCCAGGATCGTTTCGTAGGTCGGCTCGTGGAGAAGCGCGACCTCCACACGATGTACCTCGATGCGCAATCCCACGGCGAGGATCTCGACGTGTCGATCGCGATCGGGAACCGCTCCGGGGTCCTGGTCGCCGCCGCTACGACCGTCGAGCGGGGATTCTACGAGCTGGGGATCGCTGCGAACCTGGAGAACGGGATCGCGCTCTCTCGGGCCCGGACGAACCGCACCCACTACCCGATCGATTCCGAGATCGTCCTCGAGGGCAAGATCCTGCACGATGAGACCACCGACGAAGGACCGTTCGTGGACCTGACGAACACCTACGATGTCGTACGGAGGCAGCCGGTGATCGTACTCGACCAGGTCGTCCTGAGAAGGAACGCGGTCTATCATGCGCTCCTGCCCGGAGGGAATGAGCACCGACTGCTGATGGGCGCGCCGAGGACCCCCACCATCTACCAGGCGCTTCGGAAGGCCGACGTCCAGGTGCGGAATGTACATCTCACGGAGGGAGGGAGCGGATGGCTCGACGTGGTCATCGCGATCGACAAGCGGAGCGAAGTGGACCCGCGCACGGCCATTGACGCCGCCATCCTCGGGCATCGGAGCCTGAAGAAGATCACCATCGTCGACGCCGACGTGGACGTCACCGACCCGAACGAGGTCAACTACGCCGTGACGATGTACTGGGAGGCGGGGAAGGAGCGGGTGATGAAGGGCGTGAAGGGCTCCAGCCTCGACCCGATGGCCACGTCGGAGGGGATCGGCAGCAAGCTCGCCATCGATGCGACCAGACCCTTCCCCATACCGCCCGAGAAGGAGCTCAAGATGAAGCGAGCGGAGTTGGCGAGCGAGCCCTGAACGGTGGTCGGCAGATGGAGGAACTCAGGACCCGACAACCGATCTCCTGGCTCGACGATGTCGACGCCAGCGGGGTCGTGATCAATCCCCACCACGAGCTCTACGGCAAGGGCCTCGCCGGCAGCACGCTCTACCTGCCTTGCGCCTCCGGTTCGACGGTCGGCTCGGACCGGATCGTGAACCTGGCGGTCCGGGGTTTCGGACCAAGGAAGATCGTCCTGGAACGCGTCGACCCGATCACGATCTGGGGAGGGATCCTCGGAAAGATCGACGTCGAGGTACGGGGGATGGTCAAACGGCGCATCGACCGAGGGAAGTTGGAGAGGCTGGGCATCGAGACGGAGATCGTCGATTTTCTGGTACGAGCCGGCGAACTGCTGGGCACTGAGGAGTTCATCCCGGCCGATCATGTCCAGATCGCCGGGGTCTCCTACAAGACCATCACCGAAACGGGCCTCGAGTTGAGAAGGTACCTCGGGGGGAAGTTCCGGTTCCGGGCCGCCCATGTGACGATCAATCCGGCCGGCATGGACCTTGCGGGTTGGCGGGAGCTCGGGATCCCCGAGGGTTTTGCGCGTAAGCAGGAGGAGGTCATCGAGATCTACCTCAAGATGGGGGCGATCCCCACGGTCACCTGCACCCCGTACCTCATCGGCAGCATGCCCCCCCCGTTCACCGATTCCTTCCTTTCCGAGTCCTCCGTGGTGAGTTACGCGAACTCGGTCCTGGGGGTACGGACCAACCGGGAATCGGGTCTCAGTACGCTCCTGTATGCCATCGCCGGCTACGGTCCAAGATATGGATTGCACCTCCCCGAGAACCGACAGCCGAGGGTCGAGGTGGCGGTGAGCTGCCCGCTCCGGGGGACCGTGGACTATAGCCTCTTGGGCTACAGGCTCGGAGAGGTGGCCAAGGGCAGGATCCCCTACATTACCGGGATCACTTCCCGACCGACCCTCGAGGAATTGAAAGTGTTGAGCGCGGCCGGAGCCGCCTCCGGGTCCGTCGACCTGTACCATATCCAAGGGGTCACCCCGGAGGCCAGCTGCGGCCTGGTGACCCTAGACCGCATCGAGGAGAAGGTCGTCCTGACGCGGGCGGAACTCGATGGGCTGAAGCAGCAGCTCAACACGGGCAAGGTCGCGGAGCTCGACCTCGTGACGTTCGGTTGCCCGCATGCGTCCCTGGAGGAGGTGAAGGAGGTCGCCCTCCTTCTCCGAGGCAAGAGGGTCAAGGAAGGGGTGAAACTCTGGGTTTGCACCTCCCGCGCCATCAAAGAGCTCTCCGCGCGGCTCGGCTACGTCGACCTGATCGAGGCTGCCGGTGGCCACGTGGTCGCGGATACCTGCATGGTGGTCTCCCCGATCGAGGAGATGGGACACACCACGACCGCAACGAACTCCGGAAAGGCCGCCAAGTACCTCCCCCGGTTCTGCCGTCAAAAGGTGGTCTTCGATTCGGCCGAGGTGATCATCGCCCAGGTCGTGACGTGAGGGGCCGGGTCCTGCTCGGGAGGGCGCCCGGCGCTCGACCCCCCACGGACGTTGCTACCCTCGCCACGAGGAGAACGATCATCCCGTAGTACCGCCGCCCTATCGGCATCAGGGGGGTCGCGTTGAACCGACCCGACCACCGAAAGATCGGGTGATCCGCCGGGAGCCGCGCTATGGGTGCCCTTGATCGGAGAGCAGTCCCGGCGAGCAGGATGACGGCCCCTCCGACCAGGAGGGTAGTGCTTTCTTGCGCCAGGGCCGGTTCGGACCGGGGGACACCT
>Ga0326727_10027027_pt1 | contig 10575 bp, 9 predicted proteins | sample MB2enrmetagenome_FD_207643 | JGI IMG/M metagenome (GOLD analysis project Ga0326727, IMG submission 207643) | Lab enriched peat soil microbial communities from McLean, Ithaca, NY, United States - MB29MY | ecosystem: Environmental > Terrestrial > Soil > Wetlands > Peat | place: USA: New York... | reverse complement strand
CTTAGCTTATCGCCTGTATCTGCGCTTCAATCTGGGCCAGTGCGCTCTCAAGCGCAGCGCGCCGCATCGGGTTCGAGCAACGTTGCGAGAGAATGCTCTCCCGTTGCAGGTTGAGCGCCTGCTTTTGGCGTTCACGCACGGTGCGGTGCTGTTCAGCCACGCGCCGGGCATCCTCGCTCACAAAGCCGTCTCTGGCTTCGACCTCCGGTAGCTCCAGGGTATTTGCCATTTTGCTCCTCCAGGGATTTACTTTCTCAAACCGCGAACCTATCTTCTATTCTACGGGGGTTTCGGCGCATTGTGTCCCACGGAATCAGGATCGTACCCTCGGCAAGACAAGAGGATCTCCCATGCGCGCTTGGCAGGTTTCGTCCTTTGGCGTTGATTCTTTAGAGCTTGTGGAACGGCCCATCCCTTCGCCGCGCTTCGGCGAAGTGCTCGTCAGGGTGCGTGCGATTTCTTTCAACTATCGCGATCTGATGATTGTGAAGGGTCAGTACAACCCGAAGATGAAGCTGCCCCGCATTCCCTGCTCCGACGGCGCCGGTGAAGTGGCGGCGGTGGGTGAGGGCGTCACCGCCTGGAAGCCCGGCGATCGCGTAGCCGGGATCTTCATGCAAAACTGGCTCGACGGCCCGCTCACCCCAGCCAAGGCGCGCGGCGCACTGGGCGGCGACATGGATGGCATGTTGGCGGAGTACGCCGCCCTCGGCCAGGCAGGCGTGGTGCGCCTACCCGAGCACCTCAGCTTTCAGGAAGCCGCCACGCTGCCCTGCGCAGCCGTCACCGCCTGGAATGCCCTGGCTGCCGGCAATCTCAGGCCTGGCGCAACGGTGCTTATCCAGGGAACCGGCGGCGTCTCGATCTTTGCTCTCCAGTTTGCCCGCCTCCAGGGCGTACGCGTACTGGGCATCTCCAGCAGCCATGACAAGCTGGAGCGGGCCTGCGAGCTCGGCCTCAGCGCCGGCCTCAATTATCTCGAAAACCCCGACTGGGAACGCTGGGTGCTGGACCAGACCGGCGGGATGGGGGTTGACCTGGTGGTCGAGGTCGGCGGCGCGGCCACGCTGGCGCGCTCCATCGCTGCCCTGCGCATCGGCGGAGTCATTGCCCAGGTGGGCGTCCTCTCCGGTTCCGCTGACACAGTTTCCCTCCCTATCCCGTCGATTCTCCACAAGCAGGCCCGCATTCAAGGCATCTACGTCGGCTCCCGCCGCGATTTTGAGCAGATGAACAAGGCCATTACCCTGGCACAGCTCCGGCCCGTAGGCGAGAACTTTCCCTGGACCCAGGCCGGGGCAGCCCTGGCCCGCATGGACGAAGCCAGCCACTTCGGCAAGCTGGTGCTGACCGTGGCCTGACAGTCCAGCCGGATCGAGGCCGAATCCGCGGCGGAATCTGGCGCGCTGGAGGCATGGGCAGCGCCCAAAGGGGATGGTAGAATCCGCAACATGCGCTGAGGAGTGGCGGTTGTGACCTGACGGGCTCCTTCACCGTTGCCCGTAGCAAAGAGCGCGGATAATCGCGGAGTGATTGGAATGCGCAAATTGATTCTGTTCGCCGCGCTGGCGGCCATGGCTCTGCCCGCCGGCGCCACCAGGCGTCTGACCGTGGCGCAACTGGAGAAGACGCTCGATGCCGCCAGCGAGAAGCATCGGGCGGACGATGAGGCTGTGCATCTGCTGGGCGAGGCCGTGCTCACCGAACGGCTCACCGACGCCTCCCGCGATCGCATCGCCGCCAGCTTGCATCTGAGTCCCAAGGCGATCCTGGCTCTGCAACTTCTCGCCGATCAGTCCTTCTATCTCGATCCTCCCGCGGCCGAATTGCCCAGCGCGCCCGCCCCTGACGCAGTTACCGCGCAGCGCATCCTGGATGACGCACGCATCTACGTGGCCAAGACATTGCCCCGCCTGCCCGACTTTTTTGCCACCCGCACCACCTACCGCTTCGACGACAGCCCGCAAATCCTTGGCGCCAATCAATGGCCAGTGCGCGCCGGCCTGCATCCGGTGGGAAAATCCAGCATCGAGATCACCTTCCGCAACGACCAGTTAGAGCCCCCGGCGCCTCAGCCGGCCAAAACCGCGTCTGGTCCTCCAGCACCTGTGGAATCGCCTGGAGAGCACGGAATGCAAACGCGGGGCGAGTTTGGCGTGATCCTGGCAATGATCTTTGTCGATGCCGGCAAGAGCGGCATCTCCTTTCACCACTGGGAACAGGCTCCCGGCGGACTGGTCGCCGTCTACCGTTATGCGGTGCCCAAATCGGCCTCGCAATACACCGTCGATTACTGCTGCATCGCCTTTGGATCTGGCGGCGGAGGCCGCCAAGGGGGCGGACGTCGCGGCGGAGGCGGATCGGCGCAGACGGCCAACGCGCCGCCCGATGCCTCAAACTCGCTCCACAAGACCGTCGGCTACCACGGCTCGCTGTTCATCGATCCCGCCTCGGGAACGATTTTCCGCCTCACCCTGGAAGGCGAGATGGGCAGCGGCCCGGTCTCCCGGGCAGCCGCGGTCATCGACTACGGGCCAATGGTCATCGGCGATCGGAAATATATCTGCCCGCTGCGCAGCATCGCTCTTACCGAGGCTGAGGCCGGCTCCAATTTCGCCAGTTCCGGCGTCGCAACCGACCCGTATACAGGGGTCAACACCATCGTTCAGGTCAACGAAACCAGTTTCACTGACTACCACCGCCTAGGCTCGACTACGCGCATCCTCACCGATGCGCCTGCTTCGCCGCCCGCGGCAGCGGCTCCCGCGCCCGCTCCGCCTCCAGTTGCCCAACCCTGAGGGGAAGGCGCCGCTCCGCGCGAGGAACTCTCCAAATCCCGAAAAAACATGAGGTTGCCGGCCTGCCGGCCCCGCTCCCCCGCGCCACTTCGGCCCGGCCGGCCCGGAACGGGCAATCCGCGACTTCGCACTCCGATTTTGGCGGTTTTTTCATTCCCGTGGCGCGTGATCCAGATTTATTGTTAGGACACTGCGCCAGGTGAGGGAAATCCCCGTCTGCGCGGCAAGCCGAGGTGACCTGTGCCGCAAATTCCTACCGCCTTCTTGCCCAAGCTGGGATCGCTGAAGGACCAGAAAACCGAGATGAGCGTGGAAGCTCTGGCCCGCTCCTTCCTCGACAACCTCTTCTTTGTGCAGGGCAGGAGCCTGGAACGAGCCACGATCAACGATCTCTACATGGCCCTGGCCCACACCGTGCGCGATCGCCTTGTAGAGCGCTGGATCTCGACCGTGAAGAACTACCAGGCGCAGGATGTGCGCGTAGTCTGCTACCTCTCGGCCGAGTTCCTCACCGGACCGCACCTGGCCAACAACCTCATCAATCTGGGCATCTACGACGAGACAGAAGAGGCCATGCGCCAGATCGGCCTCGATCTGAAGGTTCTCATCGAGCAGGAGGAGGAGCCCGGCCTGGGCAACGGCGGATTGGGCCGCCTGGCCTCCTGCTTCATGGACTCCCTGGCCACGCTGGACGTGCCCGCGATCGGCTACGGCATCCGTTACGAGTATGGCATCTTCGACCAGCAGATTCGCGACGGCTGGCAGGTGGAGACGACCGACAAATGGCTGCGGCTGGGCAATCCCTGGGCGCTGGAGCGGCCCGAAGACGCGTTCGAGGTAAAGATGGGCGGCCGCACCGAGGCGCATGCCGATGCCGGTGGACGCCTGCGCGTGGAATGGATTCCGCAACGGGTAGTGCGCGGCGTTCCTCACGACACCCCCATCCTGGGCTACCGCACCAACACCGCCAACACCATGCGCCTGTGGTCGGCGCAGGCCGTGGAGAGCTTCGACTTCAGCACCTTCAATACCGGCGACTTCTTCGGCGCTGTGGCCGACAAGGTGTCCTCGGAGAACATCTCCAAGATTCTTTATCCCAACGACGAAGGGATTCAAGGCAAGCAGTTGCGGCTGGCCCAGCAGTTTTTCTTTGTCTCCTGCAGCTTGCAGCACATCGTCAAGATTCAGTTGAAGGGGAACCGTCCGCTGGCGGATCTGCACCGCAACTTCGCCATCCAGATGAACGACACGCATCCGGCCATCTCGGTGGCCGAGCTGATGCGCCTGCTCGTGGATGAACACGGGATGGAGTGGGACGCCGCATGGGCCGTGACCCAGGCTACGCTCTCCTACACCAACCACACGCTCATGCCGGAGGCGCTTGAGCAGTGGCCGCGCGGACTCTTCGGTTCCCTGCTGCCGCGCCACCTGGAGATTGTGGACGAAATCAACCGGCGGCATCTTGAGGGCGTACGAAAGAAGTTTCCCGACGACGGCGAGCGTGTGGCCCGGCTTTCGCTGATCGACGAACACGGCGAGAGATACGTGCGCATGGCGCATCTGGCCGCGCTGGGCAGCCATGCCATCAACGGTGTGGCCGCGTTGCATACCGAGTTGCTTAAGACTCACGTCCTGCGCGACTTCTACGAACTCACGCCAGCAAAATTCTCCAACAAGACCAACGGAGTGACTCCGCGGCGCTGGATGGTTTTGGCCAATCCCGGGCTTACCAAACTGCTCACTGCGCGCTTGGGCACGGGCTGGATTCACGACCTGGACAAGCTGCGCCGGCTTGAGCCGCTGGCCTCCGACACCGAGCTTCATCACGAATGGAGAGCTGTCAAGCTCCAGAACAAAACACTGCTCGCGAACTACATTCAGGAGCGGCTGGGCATCGCCGTCGACCCGGCCTCCATCTTCGATGTGCTCGTCAAGCGGCTGCATGAGTATAAGCGCCAGCACTTGCAGGTTCTGCACATCGTCACGCTCCTGAAGCGCATCCATCGCGCCCCGGACGCGGAGGTAGCTCCGCGCACATTCGTCTTTGGCGGCAAGGCCGCGCCCGGCTACCACATGGCCAAGCTCATCATCAAGGCGATTCACTCCGTCGGTGAGGTTGTCAACTCCGATCCGCTGGTTCGGGGAAGGCTCAAGGTCGTCTTCTTGCCCGATTTCTGCGTGAAACTCGGGCAGAGGGTATATCCCGCCGCCGACTTGTCCGAGCAGATATCCTTGGCCGGCAAGGAAGCCTCGGGAACCGGCAACATGAAGTTCGCCATGAACGGCGCGCTTACCATCGGCACCCTCGACGGCGCCAACATCGAGATACGCGAAGAGGTGGGCGAGGAAAACTTCTTCCTCTTCGGGTTGACCACGCCCGAAGTGGAGGCAAGCAAGCGCGAGGGCTACAATCCGCGCGCGTTTTACGAGTCGAACGCCAGCCTGCGCGAGGCGATCGACGCTCTGTCAAGCGGCGAGTTCTCACGCGGCGACAGGAATCTCTTCGCGCCCCTGGTGGGCTCCCTGCTCAACGGCGACGAATACATGCTGCTGGCTGATTACCAGTCCTACATCGACTGTCAGGACCGAGTCAGTTTGGCCTACCGGAATCAGGAGGAGTGGACGCGCATGTCCATCCTCAATGTGGCGCGCATCGGCAAGTTCTCTTCCGACCGCGCCATCCGCGACTACTGCGCCGATATCTGGAAGACCTGGCCGGTGAAGATCCAGTTGTAGGAGAGCTTCCGTCCATTCTCCCGTTCTGAGCGAATTGAGTTGCGGGTGATGGTCGCGGCCCCAGGGCCTAAAGTCGAGACCCTGGCCACACACGGCTATGAGGGAGAACCGAGGAACAGACCGCCCTTGCCGGAACAACTAGCGCCGGGACGGGAGACCCAGATGTGAGACACGCGGTGTGGCAGGGGAGGAGATGCGACTCTACCTCCCTATGCCGATCAAAGAGTGTCTGGCGGAATCTACCTGCGGCGGCCGATCCTCCGGCGCACAATACCAGCCAGCCCCAGCAGGCCGCTGCCAAGAAGCAGCAAAGTGCCCGGCTCCGGCGTTGCCCCAACGAATATGGTGCCAGACGGATTTGAGGGATCCTGGTATCCGACCGTGTGGTTGTCGGATTCGAATCCGCCGCCGCCGCCCTCGGTAAAGACGATCGTGTTGAAATAGCCGGTTGTATCGAAGAAGTTCAAGAATGCGAATTGCTCACCGCCGTCATCTCCGAGGAACGCGGCGGTTGGATTGCCGCAATATGGGTTGCTGCCCGTGCAGGCGCCGACGAGATTTATGAGGTCCTGCGGCGTGAAGGTATACAGGAGAGTATCCGTCGCCCCCACGTCCTCGTAGAACTGGAGTTCATTTCCATCGTCAAGCGCCGAGAGCCAGAGCCCGAAGTAGTTGACGCCAGGAATATTGCCTGAAGGGGTCAGCGTGAGCGTGTAGCCGTTGCCCGCAGCGAACAACTCCGGATAGTAGCCGGTTCCTCCGGCGCCTCCGTACTGGTCGGCGGCGTACATGACGTATCCCCCAGAGTAGCTTCCCGATATCACCCCGGTAGGTGGAGTCGTGCCGGTGGAAAGCAGCGTCGGAAAGGGCGTCGCGGTGGTCGGCGCGGACCCCGAGTCGAAGGTCTGCATGCCAATCCAGCATGTTGTGGCTCCGGCGCACAACGCCGTCGTATTGGGTGTCTGGGTGGTCGCCGGCCCATAGCTAACCACAAAGTTGTCGGCGTGCAGCGCCGAAGCCGCACCGCCGCCGATCAACACCATCACTGCCAACCTTGCCAACTTCGTTCCAAGAAACCTCATAAAAAGAGACCCTCTTCTCACCCTCAGGGACGCCGCCGTCCCGGCTTGAACATCTGTTTAACAACCGATTTGCCGACAGACCCTCCACTTGCACTCGCGAGAAAGCGCAGAACCGCACAAAAGAAGAGGAAATCGCTTTTCCTGGGAGCTGTTAGCCTTGATGTTGCAATTCTGTCTCCAATCCAGATGCCCTATTTCCGCCCATTTCTGGGGATTGGCCGGCAACGAAGTGCAAAACATTGCAGTCGAATAGGAAAAGTTTTTCCCAGTTTAAGAAGCCTTTCCATGGCCCGATGGGCGCGCTCGATATGTCTGCAAGCAGCATTCCGTCGGGTGCAGGCGCACTCTGGTCTAAACGGAAAAGGTTCCGATGGCTGGGAGCAGTAAAGCGAAACCCGCTCCGGATAATTCCAAGCATCGGCGCAGCCAAGGACTTTATATCGCGGGTTTGAGAACGGGGAGACTGTATTCGGGCAGCACGCCAAGTTCGGCGGCCATGCGGAATAAGCCGCGCATTCCTTCGATGCACTCTTCGTCGAGCACATAGTGAATGTTGCTGGTGAGATAGGCGCGGATGGTTGCTTCTGGGATGGGCAGCCTGGCGGACCACTCGGCTACCAGCGCTTCGATGTTCTCAAGGCCGTGATTGCGGGACCGAATGAAGTCCTGGGCTATGGAATCCCAGGTCTCAGAATCGAGACCTGGGGCACCCGCAGAGTTGCGAGGCGCAGTGCCCCAGACGGCGGAGACGAAGGCAAGGCCAGTGAGGGCGCGCCACTCTTCGGCCAAATCGTGATAGGCGAGTTCTTCGCCGGAGCGCTCGAAGCGGTTGGCGCGCTCTTCCAGAGCCATGAGGGCGGGGTCTCCGATAAGAATGGCGGCGTCGGCTAGCTGGAGCATAGCGTCGAGATCGGCGCTTGCGGGCAGGAAGGGCACGGCCGGATTGCCCCACTTGTGAAAGAGAATGCGCGCGTAGACCAGAGTGGTGCGGCTGGCTGTGTCGGCGGCTACGGAGCGGACGGCGGCCAGCAACTGAGCGGCGCGGCGGACCAGGAGCAGCGAGCGCACGCGGCCCTTGGAGGCGATGGTGCAGCCCGGAAGGATGCGCAGGCCGGGCGTGGTGGCGAGGGCGGCGATGGGGATAAGGCCGATGTCGGCGGTTCCCGAGGCCAGCCGGGCGGCGCATTCTGAGGGTGACATGCGGTCGATCTGGTAGCGCAGGGCGAGCGGGGCGTCAAGGGGCGGATGCTCGAAGTCCCACATGAGCGGCGCGGGATTGAGAAAGTGGATGGCGGCAACGCGCAGTCGTGAATTTGGGGTGGGTGTCACTTACACTTAGAGTACCAATCGCGGGCGGGCGTTCCGGCAGCGGTGTTTCTGGCCTACTGCTCTCGATGCGCGGCTTGACAGGAACCTCTGACCGGAGGTAACGTTAACAAGATTACCAATGAGTCTGCTATTGGTTCCCTTTGGGGGATGCCGGAGCCTGTAAATTTCAGAGTTGAGCTTTCTGACGATGACAATCCTGCCTCAGAACGCGGTTGAGTGTTCGGCTGTCCATCTGGATGAGGATCGGCTGGCGTGGCTGGCGCTGGCGCTGGCGCCGGGCCTGGGAGCGAGGCGGATTCTGGATGCAGTGACGCAGTTGGAGGCGCCCAGCCAGATATTCTCGCTGCCACTGACGGCGCTGGAGGGTCTGAGGTTTCCTGCTCAGGCGGCGCAGTTCATCTTTGACGGCAAGGCGCGGCAGGCGGCCGAGGAAGAGTGGGCGCGGGTCGCGGCGCAGGGCGCCACGATCGTAAGTTTCAGCTGCGCGGAGTATCCGGAGCGGCTGAAGGAAATTTACGATCCGCCGCCGGTGCTGTGGGTGCGCGGTGCATTGAGCTTGCTCAGCCGGCCGGCGATAGCGATTGTGGGCACGCGGCATCCATCTCCGTATGGGTCGGGCGTGGCGGAGATGCTGGCGCGGGATCTGGCGGCGCGGCGGCTGCTGATTGTGAGCGGAATGGCGAGGGGCATCGACTCCTGCGCGCATCGCGGGGCGCTGGCGGCTCGCATGCCTACCGTGGCTGTGTGGGGCACGGGCATCGACGTGGTCTATCCCAAGGAGAACAAGAAGCTGGCCGAGGAGATACTGGCCACCGGCGGGACGATTGTGAGCGAGCTGCCGACCGGAACCTTCCCGGCTCCGCAGAACTTTCCCCGGCGCAACCGGATTCTGAGCGGACTGTGCGTTGCGGTGCTAGTGGTGGAGGCGGCGGAGAACTCCGGGACGCGGGTGACGGCGCGTTGCGCGGCGGAGCAAAACCGCGACCTGTTTGCGGTGCCCGGAAATGTGACCAGCAAGGGATCGTGGACGCCTAACACGCTGATCAAACAGGGAGCCAAGCTGGTGGCTACCTGGGAAGATGTGTGGGAGGAGCTGCCCTCGCAGATTCGGATCGAGCTGGAGGCTGAGGCGCCGGGTGAATTCATGTCGGAGACCACGGCATCCCTTCTGCCAGACCCGGTTCTGCGGCCTCAGGAGGCCATGGTGCTGGAGGTTCTGCGCTCAGACGAGTCCTTGCAGATCGATGAGGTTCTCGAATTGCTGGAGACGGAACTAACGTCTTCCGAGGTATTCACGGCGCTCTTTGAGCTGGAGATCGCGGGCCGGGTGCGGTGTTTGCCGGGGAAGAATTACGTGCGTACGATGTGACAGCGTTTGTCGGCACTCTCCTGCCGGTTTGCGGATCCGGGAACCGCTGCGATCCCACCCTTTTCAGCAGAAACACCTAAGGCTGAGCGCTTGGCATCCGGCCATTCGCCCGCAATTGCGGGCCTGTCTCTGCAAAGGCAGCCACCAGGAGGTAGTATTTGAGCCGAGGCATGCCGAAGGAGCAGAACCTCGCTGGATGGAATGATGCGGACCATTTACCTGATCACGACGGGGGGAACGATCGAGAAGGCGTACTCGGAGCAATCCGGCATGGTTCTGAACACTGCCAGCAAGATAGGCCAATATCTGAAGCTGTTGCGTCTGCCGGATTGTAAAGTGCGCGTGATCCCCCTGATGAACAAGGACAGCCTGGAGATGACCGCTGAGGACCGCGCCAGGCTGGTTTCTGCGATGGTCCGGCTGCTGGCCGAAGGCCATCCGATTGTAATCACCCATGGCACAGACACCATGGTAGAGACCGGAGTCTATATCCAGAAGGCGTTTCCTGAATTGCAAGTTCCGGTGATCCTCACTGGAGCAATGACTCCTTTGGGATTTGAAGGAAGCGACGGGCAGCAGAATCTGACAGAGAGTTTACTGGCTGCGCGGCTGCTGGAGCCCGGAGTTTTTGTGGTCCTGCATGGGCAGGTCTTCCCGGCGGACCAAGCGCGCAAGAACCGAGAGAAGGCAACCTTCGTGTGGAGAGAACGGGAGTAGTCTTGAGGACCGGTCGGTTGCCCGATTCTGAAACCGAAGTTTCCATATCGAGTTTTGAGCCCCGGAAGTTTCCGCGATCGCACAGCCCTGAGCCGGACTCGTTGTCCTTGAACTCCAATGGCGCAACCCAGCCCAAACACCAGCGGCTAACCCGCTTGTCTGGTGATGTTTCGGGCCGGGCAACTCTCGCCTGAACGCCATGCCTCTTAAGTTGTATGGGAAGCTCTACGAGTTGCATGTAACATGACACCCTAGTTGCATGCCAACCCGTTTAGGGGGATCCAAATGAACGCCATGCTTCTCAAGCTGAAAGTGAAGTTACAGCATCTGCTGAATCGCCAAGAAGGCCAGGATCTGGTTGAGAATGCTCTGGTCCTTGCTTTGATATGCTGTGGTGCAGTCGCCATCCTCAACGGCATCGGCTCCGCCGTCGTGAACACCCTCTCATCCATCAATAGCGCACTATAGTTTCACCCGCGAGTGGCGGCCGGGCGCCCCTGCCCCGCCCCGGCAAGAATGGCGCGCCCGGTTGCAAGAGTGGAGC
>Ga0326727_10027025_pt1 | contig 10575 bp, 7 predicted proteins | sample MB2enrmetagenome_FD_207643 | JGI IMG/M metagenome (GOLD analysis project Ga0326727, IMG submission 207643) | Lab enriched peat soil microbial communities from McLean, Ithaca, NY, United States - MB29MY | ecosystem: Environmental > Terrestrial > Soil > Wetlands > Peat | place: USA: New York... | reverse complement strand
GCCCAGCTCCGCCATCGTGATCTGCATCTCCGACGAGACGCCCTCAAACACAAACCGTCTCACCCCTTCCTCGACGGGTGCTTCAGCTTGCGGCTTTGCGGCAACCTTTGGCTTTGCAGCAGCCTGTGGCTTTACACCAGCCTGCGCTGCGGCAAAGGCGTGCGCACTTGTAACCGCAGGCACTGCTCCCGCTATCATTTGCATCGCCTGGCGACGGGTAACGTTCATGGCCTGGTCCTCCCCTGGGGTCTCTTGCACACTTCAACTCACGCTAGCGATCGCTCGCCACCGTAACCCGGAATGCACTTATCCCACAGACAAAACCACACTTTCCGGGTCGCTCGAATTGTATTCCAGTTCATCGAGCCGAGCCACCATCTACCCTATCTATTAACCCAATCGTCTTGGGCGCAATCGTAAGCCTCCCTCATCGCCCGCCACCGTAAGCATTACACTAGACAGATGCCTCCTTACCGCTCACGAACCTCGACCCACGGACGTAACATGGCCGGCGCGCGCAGTCTTTGGCGCGCCACCGGAATGCAGGACGGCGACTTCGGCAAGCCCATCATCGCCGTCGCCAACTCCTTTACCCAGTTCGTTCCCGGCCACGTCCACCTCAAGGACCTCGGCCAGCTCGTCGCCGCGGAGATCGCCCGCGCCGGCGGCGTTGCCAAGGAGTTCAACACCATCGCCGTCGACGACGGCATCGCCATGGGCCACGACGGCATGTTGTACAGCCTACCCTCGCGTGAGCTCATCGCCGACTCGGTCGAGTACATGGTCAACGCCCACTGCGCCGACGCCATGGTCTGCATCTCCAACTGCGACAAGATCACTCCCGGCATGTTGATGGCTGCCCTCCGCCTCAACATTCCCGCCATCTTCGTCTCTGGCGGGCCCATGGAGGCGGGCAAGGTGATGCATGGCGGCGCCAGTAAAACCGTGGACCTCATCGACGCCATGGTGCTCGCCGCCGACCCCAAAGCCACCGACGCCGAGGTCGACGAGTACGAGCACTCCGCCTGCCCCACCTGCGGGTCGTGTTCCGGCATGTTTACCGCCAACTCCATGAACTGCCTCAACGAGGCGCTTGGTCTGGCCCAGCCCGGCAATGGCACCATCGTCGCCACCCACGCCGACCGTGAGCAGCTCTTCCTGCAGGCCGGCCGCACCATCGTCGATCTGGCCCGCCGCTACTACGAGCACGACGACCTCACCGCCCTGCCCCGCGGCATCGCCACCTTCCAGGCCTTCGAGAACGCCATGACGCTGGACATCTCCATGGGCGGTTCCACTAACACCGTGCTGCATCTCCTCGCCGCCGCGCAGGAGGCCCAGGTCCCCTTCACCATGGCAGACATCGACCGCCTCTCGCGCCGTGTTCCCAACCTCTGCAAGGTCGCGCCCTCCGCGCCCAACGTCCATCTGGAGGATGTGCATCGAGCCGGGGGCATCATGGCCATCCTCGGCGAGTTGGACCGCGCCGGCCTGCTCCATCGCGAGGCTCACACCGTCTACGCGCCCACCCTGGGTCAGGCCCTCGACACCCTCGACGTCAAGCGCGGAGTCGATCCCGTGGTCGATGAGTTCTTCCGCGCCGCGCCCGGCGGCGTTCGCACTACGGTCGCCTTCAGCCAGAGCAAGCGCTACGACGAGCTGGACCTCGACCGCGACGCCGGAGTCATCCGCAACGTCGAGCACGCCTTCAGCAAGGATGGCGGCCTGGCCGTCCTCTACGGCAACATCGCCGAAGAAGGATGTATCGTCAAGACCGCTGGCGTCGACGCCGCGCACCTCACCTTCACCGGCCCCGCGCGAATCTTCGAGAGCCAGGACTCCGCCGTCGAAGCCATCCTGGGAGACAAGATCGTTCCCGGCGATGTCGTCCTCATCCGCTACGAAGGCCCGCGCGGTGGCCCCGGCATGCAGGAGATGCTCTACCCCACCAGCTACCTCAAGTCCAAGGGCCTGGGCAAGGTCTGCGCCCTCGTCACCGATGGCCGCTTCTCCGGCGGCAGCTCCGGGCTGTGTATTGGCCATATTTCACCAGAGGCAGCGGAAGGCGGCGCCATCGCCTTGGTAGAAGAGGGCGACATCATCGAGATCGACATCCCCAAACGCATTCTTCGCGTCAACCTCTCCGACGCGGAACTGGCCAAGCGCCATGCCGCCATGGAGGACAAGGGCGCATCTGCTTGGAAGCCCGCAACCCGCGCGCGCAAAGTCTCGCAGGCACTGCAGGCCTACGCCGCAATGACCACCAGCGCCTCCCGCGGCGCCGTCCGCGACGTCTCCCGCATCCAGAAGTAGTGGGTGGCTATTCATATCTAAATGATTCCACGAATCGGGTGCCCCATCTTCGCCGCAGCTTTATCGCGGCTAAGGTGGGGGCTTGCAGTTGATGGCAATGCGCCTCAGATAATTCCAACTAAAAATGTGTTGGGCTATGAGATAGAGAGGTGACGACCACTTGGAACGGCATGTATTGTTGAAATTGATTCTGACATGCTGGACAAATAAACTCCTGTATTACTGGCCCGATGTCATCCCCATCAACCTTAGCTGTCGAGAAATTATGTCCGTTTGGGCATAGAACAAGTACAACCTCGCTACCTACGGTTACCTCACTCATTTTGCCTCCTTCGGTTCGATAAAAACCTGGCGAACTTCTTCATTGAGGTACTTGGCAATTCTCTCCGCTTCTTCAAAGTTTTTGGTGTAGAGAGTAAATCCCATCCCTTTGATCCCGCCTGGCAATGCGCCGTTTATTGACTGCGGCTCTGCAACGATGAATGGGTCGGGCAAGCCTTCCTTTGCCTTGAATTGAACATTTCCAAGCTCTGTGGACATCACTCCTCCTCGCCACTTCTTCTGGATTGGTGTTCAAAAGAGTATCACGGGGTTCACTTCGCGCAGATCGATGAGGCACGAAGCAAGCGCACAGGACACATGCCGTGGCAACCTGGGAGCCGTGGGCGGCCACCACTCAAGGGTTAGGATCGTAATAGGCGGGGGGATGGCGATCAGGCTTGACGATAGCTTTGCTGCAAGCACGGATGCTCCACAGGATGCCGAGACCGAGAACGCCCCACAGCGCTAGTTTGACAAGTTCCCGCAGAAAGGTCGGAAAGTGGTTCCAGTCAGGTTCTTGTCGCGGTTCTCTCGTCTTTTCCCGCTCTCGGTGGCGATCCACCAAATGGCACATCAGCGGCCAAAAACAGAGGCTAAACGTTTTCAGAAATCCCCCGCACATGCAAAGCGCGGCAAATATGCAGACGGTAATAAAGATGAAGTGCTTAGCTTCGATGACGTAATGCACCAATTTCTCCCCCGGCGCAAGTATAGGCGGCTGCCACCCTAAGTTTTTGGAATCTTGATCCTCCCACAAAAGTGGGCGCCCCATCCTTCGCTGCGACACCGGGGTCCCCGGCGAGCGGACGGCTGCAAAGAGGAGTCGAGCCGCCTCAGACTCCCACATCTCAGAGTCGAGATGTGGGGCACCCAGTTTCGAGAAGGTACGCTAAGTTGTGCGCCACCCGCCTTGCAGGATGCAAAACTCACATTGCAAGCGTTTCAAGTGGGCGAGCCTGCGTCCGACGCCATGGGGTGCTGTGCAAACGGCAGCAGCTTGCCGGAGTGAACGTCCTGCATCCTCTTGTGGGTGACGATGGCTGCGTCAACCAGTTCCTTATAGGGCCGGTCCGTCACATCGACGAAACCGATGTTGTAGTTCTCCCCGTCCATCCGGCCCAGCACGGGTTCATCGCGCCACGTGAACCAGTACGAGCCGACGTACGCGGGCAGCGATGCGGCCTGCTCCACGTAGTAGCGGTAGGCGACGCCCCGTTCAAGCTGGCTCTTGGCCTGCACCAACCCGGCGCCCAGGCCGTCCGCCGGCACGCCGATGTGGAACTCCCCGATCAGGATGGGCCGGCCGCAAAGGCCTCCGACGCGGGTGATCTGTCTCTTCGGCTCGTACCCATACACATTGATGCTGCACACGTCGAAGATCCGGGCCATGGTGGTGACTTCATCCGACATGCTGCCGCCGAATCGAATCCCCAGCAGCAGGTGGTTCGGATCGTACTTGCGCACCGAGCCGCATACGATGTCCAGATACTTCGCAAAGCAGGCGATGACAAACTCCCTCCTGCGCGCCGGCGTGTCCCCGTCTTCCTGGGCGTCTCCAATTCCTTGGGCGAGGAACTCCTTCAGCTTCGCCTTGGTCGCGGTATCCGGCCCGTTGAGAAAGAGGCGGCAAACCTCGCTCTCGCGTCCATTCCATGGCGGTTCATTGCCGATGAAGTAGCCCAGCACCAGAGGATCGTTCTTGTGCGGAGTGCACTGCGTGTTGGCCGACGCGTCGATCTGTGCGGCGAACTCCGGCGCATACACGTCGGGCATGCCCAGATAGCTGGTGCTCTGCGGCCAGCGCAGCATCACCGTCGCCGGACGGCCCAGCCCGCCAGTGGTCATGCCCCACGAGTCCATCCGGCGATTGTTCCAGGCCGAAGTTGCGGCAGCGGTGGCCGCGGCATCGGGGGCACCGGCGGTCGCGGGGGCACCGGCAGCCCCGGGGGTAACGGCAGCCGTGGGGCTGCCGCCAAACCCCGCGCCTCCGCCCGGCGCGCCGTTGGCCCCCGTGGAAAGAAACAGGTGGCCCTCCGGATCGACAAACCACCACCGCCCGTCCACCTGCTCCACGCGGAAGAACCCGGTCGCCTTCACCTGCGTGTTCTTGTAGCCGCCGTATCGGCCGTAGCCGAAGTCCGCTGGGCTGCCGAAGGCCTTCTCCTCGGCAGCATTCTCTTGCGCCAACTGTTCCTTGCTCTTTAGCTTGCGCGGCCAGTCCGCCAATGCCCACTGGCCAAAGCTGTCCAGCAGCGGGCCTTTCTCCAGAAACTCCGACCCCTCGTCCTTCGTGGACAGATGCACGTTGCGCAGTTCGATCGACGGCTTGTTGAGCGGATACTCCATCGCGATGCCGATCGTCTGGACCGCCTGCAGGTCCCCAAACGGCCCATGCACGGTGTACCACGCGGAGTTCGAGCGCCGGTTCGACGCGGAGGCCAGATCGGTGCCGAACGAGTCGCGCGCTATAAAGTACTGTAGGGGGATCGATGCTCGCAGCCATGCGTTCTGTCCAAAGCAGTGTATCCTCACGTACCGTGGCCCATCTGTCGTATAGAACCGCATCGACATCTGCTGCGGCGAACTCACCCGCATCTCCATCACCAGATGGGTGAAGCCCATCAGGTTCGCGGGAGTCGGCTGTCCCAGTTCAGCCATGGTGATTTGCATCTCGGACAAGACGCCGTCAAATACGAATCGCCTCACCACGCCCGCGCCATACGGCGTTGCCGCAGCTAGCGGTACTGGGGCAGCCTGCGCAATTGCGGCAGCCTCCAGCGTAGTGCTAAAGGAGCGGGCGCCGGCAACAGCCGGTACCGCTCCCGCGATAACTTTCATTGCCTGGCGGCGGGTAAAGTTCATGATCTTTGTCCTCTGGGGAAGGTTGGTCCATCATGGAACGGAATGTGGTGATTGTTCGCCGGGCCGTAAGCGGGAGGGCTGCCTCTTTGGGCAGTTATCCCGCATACAAATGCGCTCTGCGCAAACAAATACGCTCTATCTGAGTCGCTGAGTCGCAGGAATTGTATACCATCAACTATTGATTCGGTCTAGCGTGAATCCAGACCGCGACACAAGTGCCGCAAGCTTGCCTCTGGGCCCTCCGCAAACGGCCTGGCTGGAATGCCGAGGCGCCGGTCCTGGCTCAGTTTGGCGGCCCACCCACTGCCCCATCTGTGCTCCAATCTCATCGCTATCGGTGGAATAAGCTGCCAATCGCTCCCCGCGGGTGCCCCATGTCTCGCTTCTGAGACATGGGTAGTGGTGCAGTTTGACAAGCGAGCCTTCCCTCGGGGGCTAAAGCCCTGTCAATTCATGGCACTTATTGGCGCGGCTGAAGCCGCGCCCTTTCAATGCAAATGCAAACTGCACCTCTACGGAGACATGGGTTCACGCGCATTCCACCCCCGCGCCCAGTGCATAATAATCTATGCCCTCTCTTTGGTCCCCAACCGACTGGCAGCAGCGATTGGCTGAGCTTCAGGCCCCCACCGGCGAGCTGAAGGAAGCACCTCTGCGACGCGACGTGCGCTCGCTTGGCGCGCTGCTGGGCGAGGTCCTGCGCGAGCAGGCGGGCCTGCCTCTTTACGAAGCCGTCGAAGACCTGCGCCGCACCGCCATCGCCCGCCGCGAAGCCGACGCCAGCGCCGCGGCTGATAATAAAGCCCTCGACGACCCCGACTCCGCCGACTCCCACGCCGCGCTCGCCGGGCAGCACCTGCAGCACGCGCTCGCCCGCGTCGAGGCGCTCACCAGCGACACCGCCTATCAGCTTGCGCGCGCCTTCGCCTTCTTCTTCGAGCTCACCAACCTGGCCGAGACAAACCACCGCAAGCGCCGCCGCCTGGCCCACCAGCTCGACCCCAACGCCGGCCCGCAACGAGGATCATTAAGAGGAGCGCTGCGCCAGATGCGTCTCGCCGGCATCTCCGCCGACCAAGCTCTCGCCCTACTGGCCCGCATCACCGTCATGCCGGTCTTCACCGCGCATCCCACCGAGGTCGCGCGCCGCTCGGTGATGTCCAAGCGCCGCCGCATCTCCACCCTTCTGGAGCAGCTCGACCGCATCCCCGTGCCCGAGGCTGAGCTCGAAGCCCTCGAGCAGGAGGTCATCGCCGAGATCACCGCCCTGTGGCAGACCGACGACGTCCGCATGGCCCGCCCCGCCGTGCGCGACGAGGTCCGCATGGCGCTGGACTACTTCGAGTCCTCCATCTTCGCCACCCTCCCCGTCCTCTACGCCGAGGTGGCCGCCGCCCTGCAATCCGAGTATGGCATCGAGTACGACCTGGCCGAGCTGCCCCGCCTCATCGCCTTCGGCTCATGGATTGGCGGCGACCGCGACGGCAATCCCTTTGTCACACCGCGCGCCACCCGCTCCGCCCTGGCCATGGCCCACGGCCTGCTCCATGCCCACTACCGCCGCCGCCTGCAGAACATCTCCGACCAACTCGGCAGCTCCACCCAGCAGGTGCCCATCTCGCCCGAGTTTGCCGCGCTGCTGGAAGGCTACATGCAGCAACTGCGCGCCGCCGGCCAAACCGCCCTCGAACAGCGCTTCCCCTTCGAGTCCGTCCGCCTGCTCGTCGGCTGCATCATGATGCGCCTCGGAGGCCCGCCGCAGATCTCCGTCCCACCCCCGACCGGCCCGCCGCTCAAGCTCTACGCCCGCGCCGACGAGTTCGTCAGTGACCTTATGGTGCTCCACTCCAGCCTCATCCAGAACCGTGGCCGCCGCCTCGCGCAGGCCCTCATCGATCCTCTGCTGCTGGAGGTCCGCACCTATGGCTTGCACCTTCAGGCGCTGGACATCCGCCAGCACGCACGCGTCCACGCCGCCGCCATCGCCGAAATCTCCCAAACCCCGCGTGCCACATTTAAAGAGGTTGTTATCCTTCGCAAAGGCGCTCGCCACGCGAAAGCCGAAGTCGAAGGACCTGCTGTTACGGAAACCCTCCAGCTTCCCCCCGCTCTCACCACCCAAACCCGCGATGTTCTCAACACCTTCCGCGCCATCGCCGAACTAAAGCGCGCGTACGTCCCCGAAGCGCTGCCCCGCTACATCATCAGCGGAGCCACCTGCGCTGAAGATGTACTCAACGTCCTGTGGCTCGCGCGCCTCGCGGGAGTGCGTGTCGAAGGCTGCGGCGGCCCGGACGGTTGTCCCGATAGCTCAGACCCCGGCCTGCAGCCCGTCCCGCTCTTCGAATCCATCGAAGACCTGCGCAATGCTCCCGCCGTATGCCGCCAGCTCTGGACATCGGCCGCATACAAGCCGCTGCTCGCCTCCTGGAACCAGCGGCAGGAAGTCATGCTCGGCTACTCCGACTCCAACAAGGACGGCGGCATGATCGCCAGCACCTGGGAGATATGGAAGGCGCATCGCGCTCTGCATCAGGTCGCCCGCGAGTGCGGCGTCACCCTGCGCCTCTTTCATGGCCGCGGAGGCACCGTGGGCCGAGGTGGTGGCCCCACCCATCGCTCCATCTTCGCCCAACCCATCGACGCCTTCACCGGCGAGCTGCGCATCACCGAGCAGGGCGAAGTCCTCAACTGGAAGTACGCCGACGTCATCCTCGCAGAGCGCAACCTGGAGTTGATGATCGCAGCCTCGCTCGACGCCCTCGCCCGTCCCGACGCAATCCTCCAGCACCAGACCGCCGATGCACGTAAAAATGATGGTGTCATCCTGAGCGAAGGCACAGCCGGAGTCGAAGGACCTGCGGTTTCTTCAGCGGACGATGGCAACTACATCCCCCAGCTCACCGGCGAGATTCTCCCCCAGTGGGAGGCGGCGATGGACCAGCTCTCCACCACCTCCTACGCCTTCTACCGCAAGCACATCGTCGACAACCCGGAGACCTTCACCTACTTTGAGCAGGCCACGCCCGTCGCCGAACTGGAGAATGCGCACATCGGCTCGCGCCCCGCCAAGCGCACGGATGCAAGTTCAGCGAAGAAGCGCAGCATGGAAGACCTGCGCGCCATCCCCTGGGTCTTCGGTTGGATGCAGTCCCGCCACGTCGTCCCCGCCTACTTCGGCGTCGGCCACGCCCTGCAGCACTTCATCCAGCACAACGACCCCAATGTTGAGGATGTCATCCTGAGCGAAGCGCGAACGGGGTCCCCGGCGAGCTTGCTCACTGGGGTTGGTAGCGCGCAGTCGAAGGCCCCCCGCATTTCGTCTTTAAAATCCAAGTCTTCTGCAAAGAAATCCAAGAAGACACCCGACACCGAACCTCAAACCTCGCGCCTCGAACCGGGAACCTCGGCTTGGGAGGCCGCCAACCTCGCCCAACTCCAGACCATGGCCCGCGGTTTCCCTCTCTTCATCGACATCATCCGCAACGTCGAGATGGCCCTGGCCAAGGCCGACTTCTCCATCGCCCGCCTCTACGCCGGCCTGGTGCAGGACAAGGCCCTGCGCGAGCGCGTCTTCGCCACCCTGCACGCCGAGTTCGAACTCACCCACCGTATGGTCCTCGCCGTCCTCGGCCAAACCTCCCTGCTGCAAAAGAACAACGTCCTTTCCCAGTCCATCCGCCTGCGCAACCCCTACGTCGATCCCATGTCGCTCATCCAGGTCGAACTCATCCGCCGCAAGCGCGCCGCCCTCGCCGCCGGCCAGCCCGTCCCCGCAGAACTCGACCGAGCCATCACCGCCACCATCAACGGCATCTCCGCCGGTCTACGCAATACCGGCTGATGGTTCCTCAACGGGTGCCCCGTTCATTGCGTACTCCGCGATGAGTGGGCATATCGCGAAGGCGCGAACCTTCCTGCAAGATGTACCGGCTCCGCTATACTTCAAGCTATGACATTCAGGGATGTAGTTTTCGCGGGCTTTCTTTCCAATGTGTTAGCAGGGATGCTGTTCGTTTTGTTCTATATATTGATTCAGTGGTTTTTACAGGCCACTGACATCAAAGTCAGCTACAACTGGAGCTGGGAAGGTACAAGTTATCATCCAAATTTTGATATTAGGAATTATTCCAAGTCAAAAACCTATCTCTTGTCAAATATCGCTTATAAGAAGAGAAAGACTATTACTGCACCGTACGACAACAAATCTATCTGGGGCAAGGAACTAAGACCGTCGAGCATAGAATTTCTGTCAGCAGCTCCTGTGCCAAATATTGCGTCACTGCCTCAATGCTTGGAGGTAGAAATCTGGATTCGCATACAAAGCAAGAGGATGTTTTGGCTAAAAGGCCAAGGGCCTGGCCAAATGCATATGGGACGTATTCAACGAATTGCCTTCTGGCTACGTGATAAATTTGAGGCCGCAGCGATACCCATGGAATAGCGTTTGGAGGACGTATGAAACGAGTGATTTTCTTTGTACTTTTGCTATTTCCCGTTTTAGCCTTTGCGCAGAGCGATTCACCACTACCTGAGCCAACACAAGAACCAAATGCAACCTACCGCATATTCAGAACCGAAAACATTTATACGCTCTTGAAGCTTGACACTCGGACAGGGCAGATCTGGCAAGTTCAGTGGGGAATGGATGAAGACCACAGATTCACAGCGACGCTGAACAGTACGATATTGGTGCCCGTTGGTACAAGCGCGAATCCCACAAAGCTAATAGCAGGTCGTTTTACACTATGTCCCACATCGAATATCTTCACATTTGTGTTGCTCGACACACAGGATGGGAGAACATGGCAGGTTCAATGGGGAGACGTGGGCAAGCGGTTCATCCTCGCGATTCAGTAGAGTATATACATCATGTATCGGGTGCCGGGTGCCCTAGGTCTCGCATTTGAGCCCTGGGATGTACGATGAGTGACATGACGAAAGCTTCCCTCTTGCTGATAGCAATCTTCAGCTGCACCGCGACCCTCCACGCACAGACCTCTCCGTTCCTGGGCGATTGGCAGGTGCCGTCGGGGACCATCGTCCGCATCGACCCATGCTCCACCGATCTCTGCATGA
>Ga0326727_10027024_pt1 | contig 10575 bp, 8 predicted proteins | sample MB2enrmetagenome_FD_207643 | JGI IMG/M metagenome (GOLD analysis project Ga0326727, IMG submission 207643) | Lab enriched peat soil microbial communities from McLean, Ithaca, NY, United States - MB29MY | ecosystem: Environmental > Terrestrial > Soil > Wetlands > Peat | place: USA: New York... | reverse complement strand
AATGTACTAGAGATAAAGAGACTCAATCCGAAGGTCGAGGCCGGTTACTCCTACGTGATCGTGTGGGATGGGATATCGGTGAACGGATATGAACTTACACCCAATATCAACGAGATGGACCAGGCGGTCAGTCTTGCCAAGGAATATTCTTTTGACTATGTCTCATTTAAGCCCTGCCTGCTGAGGCTCGAAACCACACAGAAGGAGTCGCTCTTTGACACCCCCGATCCCGAGAGGGAAGCAAGGATCATTGAGGATATCAAGAGTAACCTTGTTCTTGCCAAAGAGATAGGCTCCACCAAGGTTAAGGTCCTTGAAAGCCTTAACCTAAAGGCCATGCTGGACCAGAAGGTACACGAGCTTAAAGTTCAACCCGAGGTGTGCCACAGCCAATTCTTCAGGACTGTTCTGGCCCCCGGCGGCATCTTCCACTGCCCGGCATTGAGGGGTATAGAGCAGGCCAAGATCGGGGACTCGGCCGGATATCGAGGGAAGGCCAACCTGGATTTCACTCATGCCCGGCTGGAACATTCCATCCGATCGTTCAATGCCAGGCTTGAGTGTAGCCAGGTCGCGTGCTTTTATCACCGCGCGAACTGGTGGATCGAGAACTTCATCCAATCGGACAAGGAAGTCTCTGAGATCCCTGTGGTGGCTGATAACAACTTCTTTTTATAATGATAGCGGGTATGCACTGCACCAAGATCTGCGTCATACACTTAAACCAGATCGGTGACCTGTGCTTTTCGCTGCCCCTGTTGAAATCGCTTCGTGATAATTTTCCTCAGGCCTCTATCCATTCCGTCGTGAGGCCTTACCTGGAAGGCTTGCTCGCCGACAGCCCTTATGTTGACAGGATCATCCTCCGCAAGGAGGGCAATCTTGCAAGGTTTGGCCTCATATGGACCCTTCTGCGAGGGCATTATGATCTTCTCATAACGCTTCCCCGCTCCGAGGAGGCGCTTCTCCTTGCGGGATTAAGCGGTGCAGGCCTTAAGGCCGGTTTTGCACACTCACCTTGGGACCTTGGGCTCACAGTGAAGGAGGTTATTCAAGGCCACAACTCGTGGTTCAACAATGCCAAACTTCTTGATCGTCTCGGCATCCCCGTCTCCCAGAATAATTACGTGGGCTTGCTGAAAGTAGATGAGCCCGTTACGGTCAATGGGCTGCCCTGGCGGTATGCAATTTTCTCGCCCGGGGCTTCCCGGCTCAGGCTTGCCAAGGCATGGGATGAGCGCAAGTTCGCCTCCGTCATAGCCAGGTTATCCATGGAGTTTGGTCTCAGTTGCGTTCTTGTGGGTGGCAACGACACTGCAGAGTGTACCGGAACAATTGCCATGCATGTTGAAGAGTTACTAAAGGGGGGTGTCCATCAGGTGGTGGACCTGGCCGGAAAGATCAATCTGAGGGAACTCACAGCGGTTATCAAAAAGGCAAAACTCTTTGTAGGCATAGATTCAGGGGTTATGCATATGGCCTCGGCCTTGGATATCCCCACGATAGGCATCTTCGGCCCCACAGACCCTTTCTATGTAGCACCGCAGAATAGAAGAAGTACGGTGGTGAGGCAAGATCTGGCCTGCTCACCCTGTTATCTTAGGGAGCCCTGCATGAACAGGAGATGCCTTGAGGAATTGGATGCGGAGAAGGTGATTGAGGCATGCAGAAGGGTATTGAGTACAGAGTGATCAGTGAACAGTGATGAGCGATCAGAGATGGTGGCGGACACATTGATGAGTGGCTGAACCTGTATGACACATATTCTTCCTTGATCTTATGCTTGAAACAAACGACCTTGGGGTTTTTATCTGTTCACGCATCACTTTTTCACCCAAGTACGTCTCCAAGCGCATCAAGCACCATCTCGGCAGTAATCCCGCCCATACATATCGGATTTTCGCATCGCCTCTTGTTGCAGGGCATACAGCTCAGATCCTGCCGGATGATCCTTCCCCTTAAAGGGCCTGTCCTCTGCGGATTGGTAGGACCGATCAGCGCGATGACCTCTTTCCCAAGCGCCACTGCTAAGTGCATGGGACCGGTATCACAGGTAACCACGGCAACAGCACCTGCGATTACCTCTGAGAGTTCCTGGATGTTTGTTTTTCCTACAAGATTAATAACGCTGTTTCCGGCCATGGATTCTATCCCGACGGCCACAGGTATATCAGTAGAACCGCCTGTGAGCACTGCATGCGCCTCATAACGCTCCACAAGTCCCTGGGCGAGTGATGCAAATCCTTTAGTCGTCCAACGTTTTGCGCTTGTAGTGGCGCCGATGTTAAGGACCACGTATTCCTTGGGGAGATCAAACGGCAGTCTCCCTGTGACGGGGATATCCCACCTGATTTCACCCGGGGTAATCCCCAGATAGCGTGCAAATTCGAGGTACTGGTACACCATGTGCACAGTTGGATCAGATGCCGGGATGCGCTCGAAGGGAAAGACCCATGTAAACTCCTTACATCTTGTCTTGTCAAAGCCGATCTTCCTATCGCTATGAGAAGCAAGGCTGAAAAGGCCTGATTTAACAAGGCGCTGGAGGTCCAGGGTGATATCGAAGTGTTGCCTCCTTAGTTCTTTCAATACACTAGGAAGGGCCTGAAGCCATCGCTTTTTATCAAAAAGAATGGCCCGATTCACACTTTCATGAGAGGATACGAGCGGATAACTCAAAGGTTCCACCAACCAATGTATGCGTGCCTGCAGCTGTTCATGAAGGGTTATGGCCAGAGGCAACGTATTGATCACATCACCCAAAGCGCCCAGTTTGATAATGAGGATATCCATTGCATGCCGTCTTTCTGTGATTTGTGCCTCTATAGCATTGTTGGCATGAAAAGATAAAGCCTTCAGATGCCTCGCGGGCGATGGCTGCACGGTCATATGAATGCAAACGCTCAATCATGCTTGTCAATACATCAGCCTGTTCCTCAGCGTCGCCTGGTGCGATGATCATACCCGCACGTTCATTGACGAAACCATCAGGCCCTAACATCCTGAACCTTACGTCTTGCATTTCATATCTGCTCACCGGGTTTTACTCGCTCATCAGGTCTCTCTACTTTGATCTGCAGGATTCAAGGCGACATGGGTCCATATCACGCCCTTTTCCGCCTACTACCTTGCCCATGCCATGAGGACATGCGGTTTAGGACAACCAATCTCTTACAGACCACTTGAAACGATCCTCTTTATTTTTGTTTCCAATGCTCTTCCCGGTACTCAAGATATCTTTTCTGTGGTATCTGAAGAGGCTTAAGAAGAAGCCTTTGATTTACCGGAGTAATGTGAAAGAATTGAAGGCCATGAATGGATGGAAGCTCTGTTGTTCGCGCTGTGTGATCCTTGTGGGATATCAATGATAATGATGAAGATGTGTTTATTACCATTTTCCACACTGTCTTGGCGGTTGGGTGCCTGATCAGGAGGAAGGAATGAGACCGCAGTCGATCATGAAATTGGCATATTTTACGAGGAAGTTCTCCCGTCATGAACATCCTCTTGCCCATCGCCTTACCCGCAAACTCCTCCAGCTGATCTATCCGAGCGGCGGGCCTGTAACCCATTCGACCGTTGTCCCCTACGATCAGGGCTTTATCAATGTCAACACGGGAAACATGCATGAATACGAGGTTCTGTTTTACAACATATTCGAGCCGGCAATAACCTCGCTCGTCAAGCATATAGTTAAGAGAGGAGATGTCTGCCTTGACATTGGGGCTAATATCGGGACCTTGACCTTGGTAATGGGTTTTGCAGTCGGACCCGAAGGCAGGGTCATCGCAGTGGAGCCCAATCCGTGTATTGCAGCCCGGCACCAGCAGAATCTAGACCTAAACAGGCTCACCAATTGTCAACTAGTCCGAGCGGCAGTATCCGAGAGGGAGGGAACAACGACACTCTACTGTGCCCCGGAGAATTCCTTTCATCAGGGCTGGTCCAGCCTCAAGCCTTCCGATAGAACCCCGAACCAGGTCAGTGTGGATCTTATCAGGGGCAGCCAGCTGGAAGAGAAGATCGGCAGCGGTCCACTGACATTTGTGAAGATAGATGTGGAGGGGCACGATTTTATCGTACTTAAGGAATTGCATCAAGCCGTTGCCGCCTACAGGCCGCATATAGTTCTAGAATACAGTAAGAAGCTTTGGGAAGAACATTACTGCAGGCTCAATCAGGCACTTCAATATCTCGATGATTTGCAATACAGAGTCTATTTCATCAAACACGATCTCATCTTCCCGTTTAAGACAGAGCTCCCCGATGTCTGCGACCTCCTCTGCGTACCAGGGTTGAAGGGGTAAGAAGATGTCCTCTGGCCGTTTGGATGGGTGTGAAGAAATCTGCCTTGCCGAGACGTCAGTGATGCCTCGCACATCGAACGTATTTACGAGCTTTTTGATTCAGGTGAGGGCCAACGGCTTAAGGACGAACTACTTCTTCGTCTCATACATTCTGTTCATAGCCGGGTTTTTTTTCTTGAAGGATGTGAAGACTCACATAAACCTCTTCTATGCCCTGATCCTTGCTCCATATATGCTCGTGCTCCCCTGGAATATCACTAAACTACCTTTGCGATCGAGGATATTCCAGACAATCCTCATCCTCGTAGGGTATCTGATGATTACCCTTATCTGGAGCGATAAGGGTACAGCTCGTGATTATCTGGGTCTGGGAAACAATTGTATTACGCTGCTCACGTTTTTCGCATTAACGTGTGAGCTGACACTGAGCATTAACGGGTTTCAACGTTTCCTGATCACCCTTATATGCTGTATTGCAGCGTTGGCACCCTATCTGCTTCTTATCGATCCCCACTATGTCATTCCGGTTTTTCCTGGACGCTTTGCCGATTTGTTGGTGCTCAGAAATTCGGTCCAGATCGGGAATGTCTATGGAATGGCAGCCCTTCTCGTCTACTTTTCCATGATGCAAAGAGAGAAGCTCGGCAGGGCGCTGCTTTCTGTGCTCCTCCTGGCGGCAATTTTGCCTGTCTTCATACTTGCCCAGAGCAGGGGGCCGATGGTGGGCTTGTATATAACGTTCCTTTTGGGGGGGCTGTTCTCTCGCGACAGCAGGCTCCTCTTTGCCTTATGCTGCATCACTATCCTGATTGCGTTTCTCCTGATCTCCCATGACGCTTTTCTCCAGAATTTGATAATCTCACGATCGGACTCTTTTCGAATCGAGATCTTCCACATCACTTTCTCGCTCATAAAGAAGAAGATGTTCTTCGGGTACGGATTACTCAAGGATTCATCGCTCCATCTTGCCAATGGTATGCTCATAAAACATCCCCACAATCTCTACCTCGCCACGTGGCTCTATGGAGGTCTTGCAGGACTGTTGCTGCTGCTGATCTCCCTGATTTGCGCATTCCGGCAGGCCATAGTCGTGTTCATCAAAGAGAAGGACTTTACCTATGTAGCACTGCTCATGTATGCATCCATCTGTGTTTTTACCGGGAATGACATGGTTATTGATCACCCTGTGCCCTTGTTTCTCTTCTACTGGATGCCCATAGCCTTGCTCGCAGCCCATGAGGTTAAAAAAAAGGGATATTATGTCCCCGATAAAACCGGGAAGGCGGGCAATACGGCAGTGGTGTCTCCTGGCAGGAGTGAGGGCTTAAAAGATGCTTAAGGTAATCGTATTCGGATTTTCAAAACGTCATACAAGGACGGTTGCCCACATAGTGCGTGCCTTCAGGGACCGGGGAAATGAAACATTATGGATCAATCCGGCAAGAATCAGACGCAGGTTGAGATTTTTAGCTGATCGCTACATGATTGAGCGCGTCAGGAGATTCAACGCCGATATCATCTTCATTTTCAACGATAACATCCCTGTGCAGGTGCTTCGTGAGGTTTCCGGAGCCGGTGTTACGACCATCATGTTCTATGTCGACTGGAGACCCGAGACCCCTCGGGATATCATCGAACGTGCCCGTATGACCGACTTTTTTCTGGTCACGAGCAGGGGACGTATCGATGAATACCTAAGAGAAGGCGTCAGGAATCCGGTCTACTTTACCGAGGCATGCGATCGCTATAATCACAAGATAAGACGCCCGATATTGCCGGTTTGGAAATCCGATGTGGCATTCATCGGGGCCGCCAGACCGAACGAGCTGAGGGTAAGGCTTGTCATGAGGCTTAGGGAAATCTGCGATGTTAAGGTATATGGAAAAAACTGGGATCAGTTCGGGATCAGGGCCAGTCTGAAAAATGTATATCCCCGGGGGTATTCCCTGGTATGCGGGGGGGCGAAGATCGTCCTGGGTGCTGACATAACGAACTCCACGGGCGGATGCTGGTCGAATCGCCTCTGGCTGACACTTGGATGCGGTGGCTTCCTGCTCACCAATTATGTACCGGGGATGGAAGAGTTTTTTACCAACCGGGAGCATCTCGTGTGGTATCGAAGCGAAGAAGAGTGTGTTGAACTAGTTAAGGAATTCCTCAATAAACCAAAAGAGCGCGATAGGATAGCAGACCAGGGATACCGTTATGTGCATGAACACCAAACCTTCCACCATTTTGTAGACAAAGTATTCGAGCTCTGCGAAGGTCTGACCAAAGCTCGTTGACAGAAAGCCCCTGTTATGTAAATAAGTCAGTTTATCATTCCGGATAGAGAATCTCCATGGATAGGGGCAATATCGTGGCACCTGAACGACAGAAATTAAGCGTGCTCATCCCGTGCTTCAATGAGGAAAAGAATATCGGAGAATGCCTGAAGAGTGTCTCATGGGCTGATGAGATTTTTATAGTAGACTCCTATAGTACAGACAGAACGCTTGAAATTGCAAAGAAATACACAGAACGTATTGTTCAGCATGAATTTATAAATGATGCTGTTCAGAAGAATTGGGCTATACCCCAGGCCACTCATGAATGGATACTTATTGTTGACTGTGATGAACGGATCCCGCTGGAGCTCAAGGATGAAATAATCAATCTTCTCAGCAGCGAACCATTGAAGGACGGGTATTGGATCAAGAGAGACAATTACCTGATGAATAAACATATTAAACACTCGAGCTGGGGGAATGATACTGTTCTGAGACTCATCAGGAGAAGCAAAGGGAGATACAAAGAGCAGCGGGTTCATGGGGAGATTGTGCTTGACAATACCGGGATGCTCAATGCCCATCTTGTCCATTATACGGTACCTTCCGTGGGGGAATGGATAAATAAGATTAATCGGTACACCCTCTATAAGGCGCAAGATAAATATGACAAGGGCATAAGGTTCCCGGTGCTCTACATGCTGGTAAGGCCCCCCCTTCGTTTTCTCAAGGATTATGTATTACGGCTGGGGGTGCTTGATGGGTGGAGAGGTTTCCTCATCTCCGCTATAGGCGCCTTTGCAGACCTTGTCATGACAGCAAAACTTGTCGAGATCTCATTTGAGAAGAGGCGTAAACACTAGCCGATGCGGATTCTGCATATCAATCTCGAGCGGGGCTGGTATGGCGGGGAAAGCCAGACCCTGTATCTTATGGAGGGACTCCGTGCGCTCGGGCATGAGAACACGTTGCTGGCTCGAGATAATGACATATTCATCCAGCGGGTGCGGGCAAAGGGATTCCCCGTCCAGGTGATAAACAAACCGTTCCTGGTGCATGGCCGACGTATTTCTCACTATGATCTTGTACAGACCCATGAAAAACGAGCGCTCCAACTGGCTGTGCTTTGGAAATATTTCCATAAAAGTCCCATAGTCTATACCCGAAGGCTTGATTATATCCCGGGCAAGCATGTTCTGAACAGCTTCATATACAGCAATGTGGATTGCCTTGTTGCAATATCTGAAAAGATCAGATCAATAATGACCGACTGGGGGTATGCTAAGGAACGTATCAGGGTGATCCCCGATTCTGTCTCCCTGGATATCAAGGACTTCCCTGAGGATTCAATGAGGCTCAGGCAACGATTCCAAGGGAAAAAGGTCATAGGATGTGTGGCATCGCTTGTTCGGCACAAAGATCATGATACCCTCATCGAGGCAGCTGCAATCATCAGAAGACATCGTGATGACGTTGTTTTCATCCTTGTGGGGGATGGTGTCCTGCGGGAAGCACTTGAACTCAAGGTAAGGAAATTGGGGCTTGAGAACATCGTGTTTGAAGGGTATCAGCACAATCCATATCCGTATTATGGAATCTTCGACGTTTTTACCATGACATCCCGCGAAGAAGGCCTCGGTAGCTCGATACTTGAGGCATACCTCTACCGCGTCCCTGTTGTGGCAACTACAGCCGGGGGTATCCCGGATATCGTTAAAGATCATGAGACTGGATTGCTCGTGCCCGTCGAAAATCCGCACATGTTGGCGCAGGGTCTTCTAAGGATGCTCGATGATGAAGATCTGCGTCTGCATTGTGCACAAAAGGCGTATGCCTCGCTTGAACAGAGGTTCACCATAGAGACGATGTCTCGTTCATATGAAAGCCTCTACCATGTATTGGCGGATAGAGGGTCTGTATGTGTGTGATTATCCTATTCCCTGAGGTCATGATGGGAGCAGGGTGATAAATTAGGTTCTGTGCCACGAATCGAACAAGGTAACAGTATCGGATGTCACCAGAACAAGATAAAAAGACGGCCTTGCGGGATGTTCTGAACAGGTTCACCCAGGATTTCGTGAGAGAGCGGAGGCCCGCCTCCTTTCAGTTGATGATCCCCGGTATCGGTGAAGTAGACTGTACAGAAGTGTTCCGTGTGATTTCTTCAAAGCGTATCATATGCCTGGGACGGACAGGCACAAGGCCTGTGATTGTAAAAATCTATTTTGCAAACCCAGGTGCGCACCGGCATTGGAAGAGAAGTCACAGGGGATGCAGTGCATTTCTCAAACGAGGTATTCCTGCACCAGGAATCCTCTTTTCCGGTCATATCCCCGACTATGGGATCTATGTCATTGTCTTTGAATACCTGACGGATGCCGTACGGGTAGACAGTGCATTAGAGGCGTGTCCGGATATCCATCAGGTGGAGAGGATACTTGATGCCCTCATGGCGTTTCTCGGGAGCTGTCACGAGCAGGGGATACTGCAGAACGATCTCCACCTGGGCAATTTCATGATCAAAAATGAGATGCTCTATGCCCTCGATGGGGATCAGGTGAAGATTTACCGAGGGGCCATCGGACCGAAGAAATCACTGAGCAATCTGGCTCGTCTGCTAGCAAACCTCCCACCTGCGTACAACGGGGGTATGGAGGATCGGATAATGGCCTATGTGAAGAAGAGAGGGTGGTTCATTAAGGATCGCGAGATGGTAAGGGTCAAGAGAGAAACCCGAAAGATCAGACAGGGTATACTTTCCGAATACCTCCGGAAGACGAACAAGACCCGAGACCCATTCCTTACCCGATGGGATGCCCGGTTTTTCTCGGTCTATGACAGGCACCATTTTGATGTGGTGTATGAAGAGATCCTCGACACCTCACGACATCTTCGCCATGGTGAAGGAAACCGCTTGGCTTCAGGATATTCTCTGATCCCGGTGGGAGACAAGGAGATGCTTGCGTGGTCCTCGACAGGATACGGACCGCGCATACTGAGAAGGTTTTGGTCTGCAAGCAGGATCTGGAAAAATGCTCTCATGCTGAGGAGAATAGGCGTAGAAACCCCCATACCGGTTACCCTTGTGGGCAGGTGTAGAAATATTTTTAGGTGGGACTGTGCAGTTTTTTTCAAACCTGTGGAAGGGATGAACCTCAAGGATTTTTTTCATTCGGAGAACGTGGCCTCAGATATAAAAGGGTGCATTGCAGAAGCCCTGGCAGATGCATACACACGCATGGAGGCATTTGGGATAATCGCCGGCCGAATCAACCCGGAAGGGATTATCATATCGGGTCTCAAAGTAGTATTTCACGATCTTGAGATATTCAATCGACCGGCCTTTTCCATTTGGTCCACACAGGAAGGGAGGTTAGAGAGGTTCCTCTCCTATTTTGCCCACATACCCGGGCTTACTGAACTTCTTACAGAGCATCTGAAAAACAGAGGCATCACCAAAGTTCAAAGATCCTAATTCGTGTCCATCTGGAAGTTAGCATTTTGGAAGAAGAATGGGCTTCAAAATACAGCATCTTGCCCCTTTTTTTCCATTCTTTCAAAGGTGTTTCCCTTTGTCAGGTACTCTCCAATTTCGCCTTTGAATCTCTTGCTATTGGTGATATACACGATCTAGGGATCTCTTTTTGTGTAATGTTCTGTGATTACAAGATATTATACGAAAGAGACTGGTCCCTCGCAACAGCAAAATGCCGATCATGCAATATATTCATAGCATTATACGGGATGATAAAATGGTGCCGACCTTGAGTGATTATTGTCAAAAAACATACTCCTTATGAAACCCATGAATATAATGGTTCTCACACCCTGGTATCCGACACAGGACCATAAATATAGCGGTGTATTCGTTCGAGAGTACGCCAAGGCGGTACAGAATCATTGCAACGTAACAGTCTTGCACTGTGGGATTGTCGACCAGACGATCCCGACCTGGTGGGCAATGGTACAAGAACACGACAAAGAACTGACAGATGGTATTC
>Ga0326727_10027023_pt1 | contig 10576 bp, 9 predicted proteins | sample MB2enrmetagenome_FD_207643 | JGI IMG/M metagenome (GOLD analysis project Ga0326727, IMG submission 207643) | Lab enriched peat soil microbial communities from McLean, Ithaca, NY, United States - MB29MY | ecosystem: Environmental > Terrestrial > Soil > Wetlands > Peat | place: USA: New York... | reverse complement strand
CTGGCGGGTGGGGAGCCGGGCGGGCGTCCAGGCCTGCTCGTCCCAATCCCCCCCTTGCAGCCAGCGTCCGGGCGCGAGGGTCTTGGCCTTCTCGGCAATGCGCCGTGTGAACTCTCGCTCACTGCGCGCGTCCTTGAGATCGACGGAGAGAAGCTGGAAACCGCCGGAAATGAAGTGGGCGTGGCTGTCTATCAGGCCGGACACGGCGAGGCGTCCCTTGAGGTCAATGACCTTGGAATTCGCGCCAATGTAGGATTTCATTCCGGCGTCGCTGCCCACCGCGAGGATGCGCCCATTGGCAATCGCCACGGCTTCGGCAAACCTGGTGGGCGAATCCTTCGCGGCGACGGATGATGCCAGCTCGCCCGTCCAGATCTTGCCGTGCCATAAAACCAAATCCGCGCCAGATGTATTTCTGCTGCCCGGCGGCGAAGGAGGAATTCCCCCGGCTTTCGTTGGTAACGACATGAATATCCCCACAACGAAGATGATGGCGGCTATCCGCAAGAAAACGACTCCATTCATACGTGTGACTTCGCGATAGCCGGAGCGCCGGCGTTTACTTCGCCCGGAATTATTTCGAATTGGGTTGGAAAATGCAACCGGGAAGCGATCGTTTGCGACTGGCCGTTAGCGCTTCCTGGAGTTGGCGGATTTCAGGATCTTCTGGGTGGTTTCGGCAATCAGGTCGCCCATCTTGGTGGTGGAGGTGGGACGAGCCTTGCCGGGGAGTTCGGCGGTGCGCACGCCGCGCTTTAGGATGCGCTCAATGGCCTGCTCGATGGCCGACGCCGCGGTTTCCATGCGCAGGGAGTAGCGCAGCATGAGGGCGGCGGAGGCGATGGCGGCAATAGGATTGGCCTTGTTGCGCCCGGCGATGTCGGGGGCCGAGCCATGGACCGGTTCATAGAGGGCGGAATGCTCGCCCAGGCTGGCCGAGGGCAGCAAGCCAATGGAACCCGTCAGCATGGCGGCTTCGTCAAACATGTTGTTGGTCAGCACCACGTCAAAGCTGGTGGGCTTGTCGATCAACTGCATCGCGCAGTTATCCACGTAAAGATGATTCAGTTCGACGTCGGTGTAGGATTGGCCGATGCGCGTCACCACCTCGCGCCACAGGCGGGAAGACTCCAGCACGTTGGCCTTGTCAACCGAGGTCACCTTGTGGCGGCGGAGTCGCGCCAGTTGGAATGCCCGGTGGGCCACCCGCTCCACTTCGTGCTCGCGGTAGATTTCCGTGTTGAGGCCGAAACGCTCGCCGTTCTTGGTGAAAATGCCGCGTGGATTGCCAAAATAGATCCCGCCCATCAACTCGCGCACAATGACCAAGTCAGTTCCCCGCACGCGATCGGGCTTGAGCGCTGACATGTTCACCAGCGCGTCAAGCACTTTGGCGGGCCGCAAATTCACGTAAAGCCCCAGGCGCTGCCGGATTTGCAGCAATCCTTGCTCCGGGCGCAGTTCCGGTCGCTTGGTGTCCCATTGGGGACCGCCCACCGCGCCGAGCAGCACCGCATGCGCATTGTTGCAAACGGAGATGGTTTCAGCAGGGAGTGGAGAAGCGGTCTGGTCGAGGGCGCAACCGCCAATCAGCCCGGTTTGGAAACGAAAGCTCGGACCGTTGATTTCCTCAATGGCCTTAAGGACTTTCACGGCTTCCGCCGTGACCTCGGGCCCAATCCCGTCCCCCGCCAGCACCGCGATACGGTATAAGCTTTGCATATCGTTCATTATCTATATCTTACAGGATTGTGACATAAAATTGCAACAATTTATTGAAGTCAGGGGAGGGACCGCCGGACTGCAAGGCACGGCTCGAAAAAATAATTAAGATGCTTATTTTCTGTATGTTACAGGCTTGGCATTGCAAGGTTATAGCCGGTTTCACCTCCAGAAAACCCTATGCGGCTGCGAAAAGGTGAGAATCTCTATCTTCAGTACCCACCCGGGAAGAGCCGGTCCACGGCTTCGTTCTTATGGACGGAACCGGTACCCACGGCGGCGGCATCTTCCACGCGCTTCAGTTCGTAGGCGGCTTTGTTGGCGGCCTGTAAGTAGGAACGCGCCGCGGCCTCCACAACGCTGTGGCTGGTGCACTTTCCGGCGAACTCGCGTCCTTCGAATCGCGCCCGGATGTGAACGTCCGCCACCCCATCCGTGCCCGGGCCTACGGTATGAACGGAGAAATCCGAGATCGTTCCCGGCAAGCCGGTAATCCGGTCGATGGCGCGGAAGGCAGCATCGCACGGACCGTCCCCGGTGGCCGAGTCATGAAATACTTCGCCGTCCTTTTCCAGTTCCACGGTGGCGGTGGAACGCCCTTCATTGGAGGAAACGCTTTGGAAAAGCTTAAGAGAGAACATTTCAGGGAGATGCTCGAATCCATCATTGACGATTGCCAGCAGATCCTCGTCGTAAATATTCTTCTTGCGGTCCGCCAGTTGGGTAAAGAGCGTATAGGCGCGTTCCAGTTCGGGCTTGGTCAATTGGTAACCCAGTTCTTCGTAGCGCTTCACCAGCGCGTGCCGGCCGGAGTGCTTTCCCAGCACGATGGAATTCGACGGCATACCCACCGTCTGCGGCGTAATGATTTCGTAGGTGATGGCGTTCTTGAGGACGCCATCCTGGTGGATGCCCGCTTCGTGCGCGAAGGCGTTGCGGCCCACGATGGCCTTGTTGCGTTGCACCGCCATGCCGGTCAAACGGGTCAGCAGCAGGCTGGAGGCGTAAAGCTCTTCACTGTGAATGTCGGTAAAGACGGGCAGCGAATCCCGCCGCACATGGAGGATCATGGCCAATTCTTCCAGCGCCGCGTTGCCCGCGCGCTCGCCGATGCCGTTAATCGTGACTTCCACCTGGCGCGCGCCGCCGCGGATACCGGCCAGCGTGTTGGCCACAGCCATGCCCAGGTCGTCGTGCGTATGCGTGCTCAGAATCACCTTGTCCATGCCCGGCACGCGTGTTTTTACGTCGCGGAACATCTGTTCGTATTCCGGCTCCAGGCAGAAACCCACGGTATCCGGAAGGTTCAGAACCGTGGCGCCGGCCTCCACCGCCGCGTGGCAGCACTCGATCAGGTAGTTGCGGTCGGTGCGGCCCGCGTCCTCGGGAGAGAACTCGACGTCCTGGCACTTCGACTTGGCGTGCGCCACCGCCCAACTGATCATCTTCAGTATCTCCTCGCGCGTCTTGTGCAGCTTGTATTGAAGGTGAATGTCCGAGGTGGCGAGAAAGGTGTGAATGCGCGGCCGGGCGGCGTCCTTCAGCGCTTCCCAGGCGCGGTCGATGTCAAGCTCACTCGCGCGCGCCAGGGCGGCAATGATGGGCCGCCGAATTTCTACTGCAATGGCCTTCACGGCATCGAAGTCGCCATGCGAGGCAATCGGGAACCCGCCTTCCAGGATGTCGACGCCCAGGCGATCGAGCTGGCGGGCCATCTCCAGCTTCTCCGGCAGGTTCATGCTACAGCCCGGGGATTGCTCGCCGTCGCGCAGCGTGGTGTCAAAGATGTAGACTTTATCCGGCATTGTCCCTCCTGTCGGCCATGGAAACGCTCAGCTCATGAGTGGCGGTTCGAGTGCGCAAACACCCTCCTCCGCCGGGAGAAGGCACATGTGTTGGCCGCACCTTGCGGGCCCGGGAGGGTGCAAAGGCCCCATTGTCCGACCAGTCGGTAGGCCGCGTCAAGTTCAAAATTTTTGTGCCGGCAGAACTCCGGCTGCATGGGTCAAAAGATCGCGGCCGCGACACGCGGCAAGTACGCGCTCGCCGTTGCGTTCCAATCGCGCATATAATATCCGGCTTGGATTTCACTCAGTACGATCAGTCAGTGACTAGCCACTAACCACTAACCACTAGCCACTGCTCTTAAAAGGAGACGCATTCATGTTTAAGCTTGTGTTGTTGCGGCACGGCGAAAGTATTTGGAACAAGGAGAATCTTTTCACCGGTTGGACGGACGTGGGGTTGAGCGAAAAGGGCCTTCAGGAAGCTATCGAAGGGGGCCGCCAGCTTCGCAAAGACGGGTTTGTCTTCGACGTCGCCTATACCTCGGTTCTGAAGCGCGCCATCAAGACCCTATGGGTGGCGCTGGAAGAAATGGACCAGATGTATATTCCCATTCACAACACCTGGCGGCTGAACGAGCGGCATTACGGGGCGCTGCAAGGTTTGAACAAGGCGCAAACCGCGGAGAAGTACGGAGAAGCGCAGGTGAAAATCTGGCGGCGCAGTTATGATATCCACCCGCCCGCCCTCACGCCTGACGACGACCGCTACCCGGGCAAGGATCCCCGCTACACGGGCTTGAGCGCCGCGGACTTGCCGCTCACCGAATGCTTGAAGGATACCGTGGCGCGCACCCTGCCCTACTGGCATGACACCATCGCCCCCGTCGTGCGTTCCGGCAAGCGCGTCATTATCGCCGCCCACGGGAACAGCCTGCGCGGCCTCGTGAAGTATCTGGATAACGTTTCCGAAGCGGATATTGTGGGATTGAATATTCCCACCGGAATCCCCCTGGTCTACGAGCTGGACGATGATCTGAAGTCCCTGCGGCATTACTACCTGGGCGATCCCGAGGCCGTGGCCCGCGCCGCGCAGGCCGTCGCCGACCAGGCCAAGCGCAAGGGGTGAAAAGTTTGAGGGGCTGCCGGGTGGAAGACAGCATCAAGAGAGGTTGAAAATTCTTGAACAGGAGTGGGGGCGGTTCGCGAACCGCCCCTTGCTTCTGAGGAAACCCATCTACACCATGTCGACTTAGGGCGGAGGCGGATGGCCCTGCGATTGCTCTGGTAAATTCCGGATTCCTAATTCCGGATTCCGGATTCAGCATTCCGGATTCCAGACCCGAAATGCATGAGGGCGGACCGATACCACGGAATTAGCGAAGTAGTCCATCCAGGGGAAAACCGAGGAGAACACTATGAAGTACCAGCGCTTCGAGGAATTGCCCGTTTGGGGGGCGGCTATCGACCTTGCCGTTCAAACCTACGAGCTGACCGAGGCGCCGGAATTCAAGGGGCGTTATAGCTTGAGGGATCAGATTGAGCGGGCGGCGGTTTCTGTTTCCAACAACATTGCCGAGGGATTTGATCGAGGCACGAATCCCGATTTGCTCACATTTCTTTACATAGCCCGGGGTTCAACGGGGGAAGTCAGATCAATGCTGTGCATGTTGGAGAAGATGGCGGCCTTCCGGAATCATTCGGAATCCCGCATCCGGAATCCGGAATGGTGAATCTTCTTCGGTATGCGTATCGTTTGACATAAAGGTGGCATTACCCCCTCTTGGACGAGGTAAACTCGCCGCGACAATTTCGAATTACACCAAAGCAATTTCAGCTTGACACGGAGTGGTAAGTAGGCTAAAAATATAGGTTAGGAAGGAGCTGGAAGCCCCCCCGGCGCGCGGAGCAGGAAGGAAATTATGATAGGATGTTGCAAGCCTCACTCCCCCCAATCGCGCAGCGACTTTGTGTCAGCCAAGCGACAATGTGTCCAAAGCTGAGAACTTATTGAAAGCAAAGCATTGAAGTTGCATTTTTTCCCCCGCCCAAAGCTGATAACATACTGAAAATAAAGCCACTTATTAGAAATTATGGAAATTCATATAGTGCATGACAAAGTGTCATGGTAGGCACAATAATGGCCCGCTGAAAAATGGCATGGGAAGTGGCGCGATCATATGAAGATATAATAGCTGCGCGATTGAATCCGGCGGGATTGGAGGGGCGCTACCCAAACCGGCCTTTTCTCTGGGGGAGGTTCAATTCATCTTGACGCGTTTGGCGTTATTGGGGGCATCCAACTCAAAGGTCGAGGCGGGCAGCAAGCGGTTTACTTTCACCCCGGAGTAGGTCGCGATGAGGTAGTCGCCGCCGGCTTCAAAGAATTTTTGTTGGGTGGGCAGCCAGGATTCTTCGCTCACCCAGATTTGGATTTTGGAGATCTGCGCGGAGACGCTTCCCTTGCGCGGCGTAAGTTCCAGCAAGGCGGTGGTGTCATCTGCCAGGTCCTCTTCCCGCAGATAATTTACATCGTAGGTTTTCTTCAACTCGTTCGTATCTGTACCGAATCCCAGCAGGAAAAACTGTTGTAAGAGATCGCTTTTTTGTTCCAGGTCGTATTCCTGAATCTGGTTGATCTTGGGAAGGAAGATTTCTCCCCGGTTCTTTTTGAAGATGATGATCTTGCTCTCGGGCTTTTGCATCTCGATGCGAATTTCCGGGGTCTTGCCGTGGCGGTAGAAGAGTTGGCCCGATTCCGTTGACTTGTCATCAACCAGCACGGTGACCTTGGTATACTCCAGATTGGCGGAAAGGGTGTGGAGCTTTTTGGATGCCTCGTTCATTTGGAAGAGAACTTCGGTGACCGTGAGATCGGCGTGGTGTTTGCCTCGGCGCGCGCTCGAGGGCGGGGCGAGCGCCGCCGCCAGGGCGACGGCCAAAAGCACACGCATCCACGTTTTGAGAGCTTTTCGCATGAGTCGCGAAACCCGTTGCAGCGCCCACCGGCAGCGAAACTCATCCCCGCTCCGGCGGAATTATTCCTCCACCATGACAGTATAGCCCAAAACGACTTGATGGCGGTCCCGCACCTCATCGATGGATTTCACCGTAAAACCCATTTGGAGATGCTGCTTCAGGATGACGGGGATGGCGTCATCAGGTTTCTCATGGAGCGAATCCACGAGCCGGGCGTCCACCAGGTAGCGCACTTCCTTATTGACCCGGCCCATTTCGACGATTCCCTGTTGGTCACGCCAGGCGGTCAATTGGAATGTGGGGCGATCATTGAACCAGGAGCGCGGGGAGAGGAAGATGAAGGCCAGGATGGCAATACAGATCAAGTCATACTGCCAACTGCCCCGTTCGTAAGACCAGAAGATAGTGCGCTTGACCACCAGCTTGGTCATGGCCCAGGCTCGACGCAGTGAGGACGGCTCCAGCGGGGGAGGCGCGGTGGAGGTAGCGGGTTGGCAGGTATCGGTGGTTTGGGTCATAAGTCGCAGCTTGGAAAAATAGCCAGAATTGCCGGAAGAATCAATCGGAAATAATACGCCCGTCCCGCATGCGAATGATCCGGTCCGCGACGCCGGCGGCCTCGGGGTTGTGAGTGATCATCAGGATGGTTTGGCGAAAGGTCCGGTTGAGTTCGCGCAACATGTCGAGCACCGCCTGGGAATTCTCCGTGTCCAGGTTGCCGGTGGGCTCATCGGCCAGCAGGATTTTGGGTTCGCAAATAATGGCACGGGCAATCGCCACCCGCTGCTGCTCGCCGCCGGAGAGCGCATAGGGGCGGTGGTCCAGCTTGGTTTCAATTCCCAGCAACCCGGTGATGACTTCAAAACGATGGGGGTTGAAGCCGTTACCCTGAATGTCTTGAGCAATGGCAATGTTGTCACGCGCGGAAAGGGTGGGCAACAGGTTGAAGCGCTGGAAGACGAACCCAATCTTGTGGCGGCGGAAGCGCGTGCGGTCAGAATCCGACATCAAGCGAAAGTCGTTGCCATCGACGCACACCTGACCATCCGTAGGGCCGGTCAGGCCTCCCAGGACGTGGAGCAAGGTGGATTTGCCGCATCCCGAGGGGCCAACGATGGCTACGAATTCGCCTTCCTGCACGACCAGGTCAACGCCGCGCAGCGCCGGCACGTCAACCTTGCCGAAGCGATAGGTCTTTTTCAGCGACTTGGTAAGAATAATGGGTTCCATGTGATCCTTGCGTTCGCCGGCGATGGACTGGGGCGCAGGGTGAATTGCCGGGGAGCGCCGCACTTGAGCCTCTTGCCATGCAGACGTGCCCCGGGCCGGGCCGGTTACTCGTATGCGAGGGCGTCCACCGGGTCAAGCGATGCGGCCCTTAGAGCAGGATAAAAAGCGCCCACCATGCTTCCCAGCAATGCCAGGCCCGCGGCGTAAAGCCTCCAGTCCCAGGTAAGTTGGACGGACATCGTGGGGAAAATTCCAATGAGTATCTTCCGCATTATCATCGAGCCGATGTACCCGGAGAGGATGCCCACGACGGTAAGGAGCGTCGCTTCTCTCAGGATGACGGAAATGATGTACGTTTTCGAAGCCCCCAGCGATTTTAAAATGCCGATCTCGCGTGTGCGCTCCGTGATGGTGGTGTACATCGAAAGAAAAATAACCAGAAAACCGATCCCGACCGCGAGGCCAATCATAACAGTAATAAAGTAATTCAGCCCGGGAAGATTATTCGACGTCATCAGCGCCATGTACTCTTTGATGGGCATGATTGTATAAGTAGGCAGCAGCGTGCGAATGGCATCGGCGGTCTGCTCGGTGTATGCGGGGTCGGTGCACTTGACGAAGAACGTTGTCGCTTTGTTTTGCGCGCCCAGCATATCCTGGAGGGTGGCGAGGGGAATAAACATGCGCGCCCCTTTGCCATGTTCCACAATTCCGGCAATGCGGAAATCCTGGTTCAGCAAATTGATGGTTTGCCCCACCTTGGAGTGATTGGCGTGGGCATAAATGTCGTCCACAAGAATGTCGTAAGGCCCCTGAAAAGGGCCGCCCGCGTGATAAACAAAGCCCCCGGAAACCCGGTCGAAGCTGGCTTGGTCAATCCCATAAATGAGGCTCAGGGATCCCACCGAGTTGACGTGAATGATGGTGGGCGCGACAGCCAGGACGCGCGGTAATTCCGCCAACCGGTCGCCGATCTTGATGGGCATGGGGGCTTCGCCCATCCCCATCATGAAGGACGATCCGGGCGGCCGCACCAGGATGTCGGCGCCCACGCCCTCCACCCGCCTGGCGCTATCGTTCACCAGCCCATGGCAAAGACCCACCACCAGCATGACCATGGCGACTTCAATTGCCACCGCCAGCACGCTCACCACGGTGCGGATGGGCCGATGCAACACATTGGCAATGATCAGCTTATTGACCAATTGGCTTTTCCTCGGGCTTGGCCGCGCTCAAGTCAATTAATTCCGCCCCCTCGGGCTTCTTCAGGTCGAATTTTTCCGGGGCGATCGGTTCGTTGAACGTGGCCTTTTCCAGGGTGATGGTCACGTCATAATCGTCCTCGGGCCGGCTCAAGGCGATGTGAGTGGGGTAGTGGATGGCCTTGAAATCCTGGTAGTTGGAATACTCGACATCTTCCGTACAACTGCCATCCGCATCGTAGAATTGCACCCGGGCCACTTCCAGGCCCGTGCGGTCAAACCATACCTTGCGTTTAAGGATCACATGGCGGTCGGCCTGTGGCTCCACAATATTCACCACATAAAAGCGTTTGGCTTCGGCGCGGTGATCGACTTTTTCCCGGAAGGCGGTCTCGTGTTCGCCATCCAGCGGAGGAACGATCAGCGCCTGAAAAATGTGCTGCGGTCGAAGATTTTCCAGCGCGTTTTTGGCAGGATGCTGGTAGGTGGTCTTGCCGATAATGAATTTCTGCTTGGGAGGGACCGACAAGCGGAATTCCTCTCCGTTCGAAACCATGTCAAAAACCGTTGTCCGCACCACGGGGGCCTGCCCCAACATGCGAAGCGACGAGGGCCTTTCCAGCAGAACGAACCCCTTTACATCATGGTATTCCTTGATAACTCCGGAATAGACCGACCCCGCCGTGGGTTCCAAGTCGACCGTAGCCGTCAAGGTGTGAATGGCATCGCTCCAAGTATTGATTTTGGCCACTAATTCTGCGAGATTCGCATCGAGCGCGGGGGGAACTTGGCCCGGGGCGTGAACGTGTGTGACCTTACTCACCGCGCACCCGGAAGTGGCCAGGAGCAGAGCGGCAAAACCTAATCCGAGTAATGCTTTTGCTGATTCAAAAAATGCGATTCGCAAGATTCCAACTATTCAATCTAACAGACGGCACGATTTGTGTCAATCCGCTTAATCTAAGGCTAACCCCTTTATACAGATGTGCTTCTCCGTCCCTGCGTGCTTCTCGAATCCCCCCGCATTCACCTCCTACATTTGATGCTCTTGGGAGGCGCCGGTGAGGAAGTATTTGCTTAGAGGCGAAGCTTAGCCAGATAGGAGTCCAACTCGCGCACCCGGAAGAGCTTGGCCAGGATGGCAGTAATGAGCAATCCCACTGAGCTTACGATGACCAGAACCACCAGGGCGCGCAGGGTAGTTTGCCAACCGATGCATGAACGCAACACCTGGGTCAGCTTGAAGCACACTCCGGCGGCGATCGCGGAGGCGGCGGTGACTTTGAGGAAGAACCAGGCCATTTCGGCAGACTCCGGATTTTTCGTGCGGTGGTTCAGCAGGATAAACAGCAACACGGTGTAGACGATGATGCCCACGGAACTCGCCACGGCCAATCCCAGATACTGGTAGTGATGGGCCATCCACCAGTAGAGTGGCAGATTCAGGAAAGTGAGCGCCGTTCCGGTAATGGCGGGGGTCAGAGTATCGCGGGCTGCGTAGAAGCCGCGTGCCAGAATATTCTGGGCTCCCCAGGCGAACATACTTAGGGAAAATACGGCGAGGGCGGCGGCAGTGGCGGCAAGATCCCCGGGCCGCAGGCGCGTATAGGAATAGACGAGATAAACCAGCGGCGCCGCCTGGGCGATGGTGAGTGCGGA
>Ga0326727_10027022_pt1 | contig 10576 bp, 9 predicted proteins | sample MB2enrmetagenome_FD_207643 | JGI IMG/M metagenome (GOLD analysis project Ga0326727, IMG submission 207643) | Lab enriched peat soil microbial communities from McLean, Ithaca, NY, United States - MB29MY | ecosystem: Environmental > Terrestrial > Soil > Wetlands > Peat | place: USA: New York... | reverse complement strand
TGGCCGCGAGGACACTCAGCGTAATGTCGGAATCCCAAGTTTCGTTATTCCACCGCGTGAGCAGTATCGTAAGCTCCAACCTTTCCATGGACGAAATGTTGGGCGAGGTGATCGGCTTGACAGTGCAGGCTTCAGATTGCGACGCCTGTCTGGTTTACCTGATCGACCACAGTTCCGACGAGATCGTCCTGCGAGCCTCGCAAGTTCCGCACGCCAACGACCTGGGGAACCTTCGCATCAAGATCGGCGAGGGAATTACCGGGTGGGTGGCGGAGCACAAGTCAGTGGTCGCGCTGCCCTCGAATGCGGCCAGCGACGCCCGTTTCAAGCGCTTCCAGACCTTGGTGGAAGATACTTATCAGGCCTTCCTCTCCGTGCCGATTGTCAGCGGCGGCGAACTGATCGGCGTGATCAACGTCCATCATCGCAGCCCGCACGATCACAGCAGCGAGGAAATCAGCACCCTGATCTTCATCGGGGAACAGCTCGGCGTCACCATTTCCAAGAACTTGCTGGAAGAAGAGAACGCGCGGCTGCTGGAAGAAACGCAGGAAATGAAGCGCGAGCTCGAAACCCGTAAGCTGATGGAGCGCGCCAAGGGAATCCTGCAGCAGAACCATAACATCACCGAAGAAGAAGCTTACCTCCGCCTCCGCAACCAGAGCCGGCGTCTGCGCCGTCCCATCCGGGAACTGGCTGAGGCTATCATCCTGGCGGAAGAACTGCATCGCCAGAATAAAGGGATCGAGTAACTTTTAATTCTTAATTTCTAATTCTCTTAGTCGCCTCGTCCTGCCGACCACGTAACTGCTATACCTCCCGGCGGAGTGTCGCCGCCGATTCCGCACACATACAAAACTGATGGAGGGACTTGTGTTGATCAAACACATTTGCTTACTTGCAGCCGTTGCGGTGCTGTGCATCTGTGGCAGCGCCTGGGGACAGAATGCGGAAGCCGAGTCGGTCAAAGGTGAATTGCATGTCAGCGGCCGCACCGCTTTTCGGGGTGAGGTGACGCTCAGCGGTTTGCGAGGCGGCACAAATATCGCACCGGCAGCCGTCGGCACCGATGGGCGATTCGAGTTTCGGCGCGTGCCGTACGGGCAATATCGCCTGACGGTTCTCGATGCCGGTAAGCCCATTCATGAAGAGCTGATCGCCGTGCACGACCGGCAGACACCGCTGGCGATAGAGGCAGCGGTGGGTGACGATCCGAAACCCACGTCGGGCACCGTCTCGGCGCGGGAACTCCTGCACCCGCCCACCAAAGGCGCTCTCCAGGCATTTGCGGCGGCGCAGAAATTGTCGGAGGAAGGCGAGCACGAGAAGGCAGCCGGGCAGCTCGAGAAAGCTACTCAGCTTTCACCGGACTACGTCGAAGCCTGGGTCAACCTCGGGGTGGAGCACATCTACCTGAAGCGCTACCAACAGGCGCTCGGGGAGTTGGCGCACGCCAGCGAGATTTCGCGGCCGACGGCCATGATCTGGAGCGACGTGGCTTACGCGCAATACGCGCTGCATCGCTATGCGGAAGGGACGCGCGCGGTTCGGGAGGCCCTGCGGCTCGACCCATCGTCGATTCCGGCGCATTATCTGTTGGGTTCGTTTCTGGCGCAAGACAGGCAAACGCGCGCCGAGGGCATCCAGCACCTGGAAGTCGCGGCGGCCGCCATGCCGGCCGCGCGGGCGGAATTGGACCGCGCGCGGCGCGAATCCGTACAGCCTGTAACCCACCCGTGATTTTGGGCCGCGGGCGGTTGTGATACCCTGCGGAACGGAGGGTATTCGTGAAATCCAAGATCTTGGCAGCGTCGATTGCAGTTCTCTTAGGATTGGCCTTGTACGCCCAGGAGAAGATTCTGCATCCCGAAATGGCGGTGACCACGGGCACCTGGGACCATCCGGCGGCTACCATCGGCAGCAAGCCGGCGGAACCGTGGACTGCGACCACCATCGCGGCGGGCGTGGAGAAGACACCGCAACCGGGTAAGCCAGTCACCCTGGTCGGCGAGATTGTCGATTTTTCGTGCTATCTGCAACTCGGCAAGCACGGCGAAAAACACCGTTCCTGCGGCCAGAAATGCGTGCAGAACGGCCAGCCCATCGGGTTGCTGACGAAGTCGGGCGAGCTTTATATGCTGATGCCTGAGGAGCACGATCCGCGGCGTGACGGTCAAGTGGACGCCAAGGCTTCGGCCGCCGAGCACATGGGCCACATCGTGGAAGTGAGCGGCACGGAAGCTTCCGTGGGCGCTTACCACGCCATTTACGTGCCCGGCTTGACGAAGTAAGAAGCGGGGCATGAATCGCAAGATCACGGCCGGAGCGTGCGCGCTGCCGGCCTTCGTCATTTTGTCATTCGCCGCGGACCGTCTGCCGGCCGTTCCCGCGGGACTTCCGCCGGTCATCTGGCCCGCGAACAATCCCTACTCGGCGGAAAAGGCCGAACTGGGACGCTACCTCTACTTCGACCCGCGCCTTTCGGCGGATGGGACAGTCTCCTGCGCCACCTGCCATGATCCGCGGCATGGATTCACGGATGGGGCGGCCGTGTCGACGGGAATTCGCGGGCAGAAGGGGACGCGGAGCGCGCCCACTATCTTAAATCGGGCGTATTCGCTGGCGCAGTTCTGGGACGGCCGCGCCGCGACGCTGGAAGAGCAGGCGGTTGTCCCCGTGGAAAGCCCGTTCGAGATGGGGAACACGCATCAAGCCGTGGTGGCGACACTGAGCGGCATAGCCGGATATCGCGCCATGTTCGCCAAAGCGTTCGGCAGCGGCGGCGTCGACATCGAGCGGGTGACAATGGCGATCGCTTGTTTCGAGCGGACGGTGCTTTCCGGCAATTCGCCGTACGATCGCTATAGGCGCGGGGACGCGGCGGCGCTCACGGCCGAACAGGTGCGCGGCATGGCGGTGTTTTTCGATCAGGCGTCGTGCGACCGGTGCCATCAGGGATCGAACTTCACGTCGAATGCCTACGCCAACGAAGGTGTCGGCGCCGATAAGCCCGAGCCGGACGTGGGACGCTATGCGGTGACGCACGATCCGCGCGATTGGGGCGCGTTCAAGATTCCCACGCTGCGCGACGTGGAGCACACTGCGCCCTACATGCACGATGGGAGCTTACAGAACTTGGACGAAGTGGTGGAGTTCTATAATAAGGGCGGAATTCCCAACCGCAATCTCGACGCCAATATCCGCCCGCTGCATCTGTCGGACCGGCAGAAGGCGGATTTGGTGGCATTCCTGAGGGGATTGAGCGGAGAAGGCTGGCAATCGGTAAAAGCGCCGGAGAGATTGCCGAGATAGGGGACCGTTGCCTACGCCACCGTCGGCTCCGCTCTTTTGGACAAGCTAAAGCTTATCCCACAAAATCGCCGGCCTTTTGATGTGGGGTAAGCTTTATTAGGCAAAAATATAGTTGACTCACCCAGCGATTTCGAGTACTATTGACTCATGGCGAACGATGTGAAAGTGCCCGCAACCCTGATGGAAGCCATCCAGTTTTTCTCTGATCCGCTCACCTGCGTTCAATTCTTCGCGGCGCTCCGCTGGGACGATGGCGTTGCAATCTGCCCGCGCTGCCAGAGCAAGCGCACCTCGTTCCTCAACACACGGCTGATGTGGAAGTGCCTGGATTGCAAAAAACAGTTCTCCATCAAGGTCGGGACGATCTTCGAAGACTCGCCAATCGGCCTCGACAAGTGGCTCTGCGCGATGTTCCTGATTGCCAACTGCAAGAACGGCGTTAGCTCGTATGAAATCGCGCGCGACATCCACGTTACGCAAAAGTCTGCATGGTTCATGCTCCACCGGATTCGTCATGCGATGCACACTGGCACATTCAACAAGCTCTCTGGCCAGATCGAAGCGGATGAAACCTTCATCGGCGGCAAGGCCCGCAATATGCACGCCGACAAGCGCGGGAAGAAAATCACCGGCACCGGCCCGAAGGATAAAACAATCGTTATGGGCGTGATCGAGCGGGGTGGCGAAGTGCGGGCTACAGTCGTTCCCACGCGACGTAAGGGCGATGTTCAAGCGCACGTCCGGCGAGCACGTCTTGGCAGGCTCCGCGCTGTTTACGGACGCCCTGAAGTCCTACGAGGGGCTCTCTGAGTTTCAGCACGAAGTCATCGATCATGCCGTCGCGTACGTCGATGGTGAAGTCCACGCCAATTCGATGGAGAACTTCTGGAGTCTGCTGAAGCGCTGCCTTCATGGAACCTACGTGAGCGTCGAGCCGTTCCACCTGTTTCGCTATCTGGATGAACAATGCTTCCGATTCAACAAGCGCTCTTTCACGGACGCGGATCGCTTCCTAATGGTCTGCAATCGAGTTACAGGAAGGCGACTGGATTGGAATACCTTAAACAGGCAAAACTGCCGTGGACCGTTAAGGCAGGGGCGTGGCAAACGAAAATCCACGCTTCACTGAACCTTCTCGTCAGCTTTCATTGGTGCCATAAACGGATTATAAAAGTGGTGTATGGGAATATTGAAGAGTCGTGCAAGGTAGTGGAGTACAGGTCGGGAAACCTCATCTGGCATCTTTCGGGAATCTATCTTGTCGCCTTTTATGAGAATCATCATTCCTGGGCCAGAAGGGCCGCCCTCATCGCAAGAGACCTCTACGCCGTGTCTCTGTAAAATATCAATGACGGTGGCCCTTCGAACATAGGAAGAATCGTCGCCCATAAAATATTCTGCTAGGCAACGTTGGCGAGCACAAGGTAATCAACCTTCTCAAATCCAAACGCCTGCTTGATGATTTCGTGCACAGAGATCTGCGAGTAACGAGCGCGGATGGCTTTCGGATTCAGCACTTCTTTCCAGACCTCACGAGGCGCTGGGGATAGCAAATTGTCGATGTTGCCATAAATCCTCATGTGCTGATGGATTACACAGGCCAGTCCATCCTCAAATTGCTTCTTGGCGTCTTCCATGTCGGCACCTTGGGCTATATAGTCTATCTCCAGACCCTGTGCAGTCCAGGATTTTCCATCGGTTTCAATGGCTACACGCAGGTTGCCGATCCCGACGACATGAGTATCGCCAGCGGACACCGTGATGGCCCGAGCGGGAGAATTCCGCGCCCTCGCCTTTCTGATTTTCAATTCCTTATCGTGTGTTGCCATGTTCAGACCTTCCGTTTCTTGAGTCCGGCCCCGTTCTTGGCCGAACCGGACTTCTTAACCTTATTCTCGCTTTCTGTTTTTGGCACCGCGACGATCATCTTTGCGAACTGACGGAGGCGCTCAAACGGAGTACCGTCTGGGTCCAAGCCAGGGACGCTTTGAATCGAGCGCGGACGCATTACAGGTTACGCGTTACGCTTCGAAAAGCGGCCACGCAGGAATAGAGCCGATGCCGTCAGAGTTGTCGAGTCCGCCATATCAGTCGAAGCCTCTCCAGGTAAAGGTTAATAGTTTCTAGCAGTTGCGATGGGACTTGGGCGGGGTGAACAGCCGCCTTGACCCACTCTTTCCTCGCCGCTTGCCTTTCAGAGCAGAGCAGCGGTATTGGTGCGGCGAATTCTAGTATACGGAGCGGTGCGTATCCTGTCAATAGAGAGACGCACCGACATCCCCCATGGTTTCAATCGGTTAGGGCACTAAAGTTAACCTGTCGGCCTGCTCACGTAAGCACCTCATATCGTTCTGCTTAGCGCAGTGCACTCCGTCCAGAAATTGAACAAAACCAGTAGCCACAACAATCCAACAAAATATATTTTAATAAAAGGTCGCAGCCACAGTATTATAGATGCCGTTCGATGGAAAACGCTCTCTTTTTGTTGTGAGGCGGATAAGGAGCAATCGTTCACCGCATGAACGATTCCCAAAAGGGGCCGGGGAGGTCAAACCCGCCCCTCCAACCTGCACACCGGCCTGTCATCGTCAATGGTACCGAGCGCCTCTGGGTGAGCCAAATCAATTTTTGCCCGGGTGAGAGCCCGGCATTGGTCTGGGGGCCACCGATGTTCTTCAACCGACCGGTCCCGGATTTACGACGCAGATCGCTTGCACACGGCTCGGTAAGGGACGCTCACGGCACGCGAATGACGCTGTAATTGGCCAGCGCAAGCGTGTCGCCGGCCCTTGCCAGCATACCCTGGAAATTAATCGAGATTCCGGAAGCGTAGGCGTCGGTGGATGGGTTGACTGTAGCGCTGAACGGCAGCACTGTGCCCCAGGATTGCGAACTCAGTTGCGATCCCGATTGCAGCACCGCCGCTTCGGCGCGGCCCGATACGAGCGCATCTGAGGTGCTGCCCGACCGATTCAGAATCGGGGTTGCCGCCCAATCGATTTCGAAGGTGAAACCGGAAGTAGTGCCGGAGTGCGCCAGGTCGAAGTGGATCTCCACCCGGTCGCCCGCGAGCAGGAGGCCGGAAGGAATGGCGCAGGCGCCGATGGCGGTCATGGAAACGCCCGTGGTCGACGCACCCGTTCCGCTGCAGAGCACTTGCGGGGACGGATTCGACTGTCCGGAGCCGCCGGTTCCGGCCAGCCGATAGGAAGCGAGCAGCGTGTCGCCGGGTTGCGGGGTATCGGCGGTCACGAAGAGAAGGGTGTTGCCGCCGAGCGCATAATCCTGGCTCGGTTTTTGCAGGATGCCGTTGCGATAGAGCGCGAGGCTGGCGGCGGGGCTGGGAGTTTGGGTGAGCGTGAACGTCTTGTTGGAGCCGTCCACAATGCCCGCCGGCCAATCGCCGTCCACAAAGGATGCGGTAGCGCCGCCGGAACTTCCGCAGGCGCCTGACGAGCCATCGACATGCAGGCAATCCGCGGGGTTGCCGCTGGCGGCGTCGAGCGAACCCAAAGTGTTGATGACGGCGGCGCGGCCGGTGGCAAACGCCGGGCCTTCCAGCGGGCGTGCGGCCAGATCGGCGATCAAACCGGTCACTTGCGACTCGGTGATCGGGCCCCCGCTGATCTCGCCGATGGGCGAGATGGCACCGGTCGGCGCGGGGGTGTTCACGCGCACGGTGCTGACGCGCACCGGCTGCGAGCTCATTGGCACCGACCACATCTCCTGGAACTGCACGCGTCCGTCGCTGTTGTACACCACCGTGTAATAACCGGCCGGCGAAGTGGGCGAGGGCACGAGTTGCACTCGCAAATTGCCCGCGATCACTTTCACGGTGATGCTCTGGGTGACGATATCGGCGCTATCGGCCGACTGGAAACTGTTCCAACTGATGGTCAGGATGCCGTTAAAGCGCGTGCCATCGGCTTTGTAGAGCACATCCTGAATGGTGGTGAGCTGCGGGTTCGCGGCCCAAGATGAGGTCAGACACACGGCGGCGAGCAGGAAACGGCGAATCATGGGGTTTCTCCGGCCAACAGATTAGCCCGGCGTCCCGCGCGCGCGAGTCTTTGCGAGATCGGCGGAAATCGCTAAGGCATTGAGGGAAAAGCCGCAAAAAATTGTGAATTGGCGGAAAATTCTTGTGAACGGGTTTTGAGTGGGCCGACGCCACATCCGCGGAACCCGAAAGAAGCGGGGACCCGCGGGGACCCGCGCGACCCGGGGGGTCCGCCCCCTGGATTCGCCCCACTATTACTTCTTCTGGGCTACTTCTTCTGGGCCGCCTCGGGCGAATCGGAGGACAGCGGGAGTTCGAAGAACAGCAGTTCCTTCCCGCTGGCGGCGTCCGTCAAGCCGCGAATATAGATGGTGGCGCCGCGCTGCAGTCCCGTCTCGAAATACAGAAAACCGCTGGCCGATTGTCCCGGGGGCAACATCTGCGCCGCCAGCGCGCGGCCTTCGATCTCCCAGGCGTCGAGCGGATTCTTCTTCCCGAGAATCTTGGGTGCAGCTCCGGCCGGTCCGCCGATCACGCTCGGCCGTTTGGGTCCGACGGCATAGCGTACGTCTTTGGCGGGCGTGGCCTCCACGCGGTCGCCATTCGGCCCCACGTACTCCGCTTTCAGCCCGTCAAGCTTGATGGCGACGCCGCTCTCGTTCTCGATGACCACCAACACGGGGAGAACGCCGTATTGGTAGGGATCCACTTTGCCGAAGGCGACTTTGATCTTGTCGCCCATCACATAGGGGTCGACGCCCATGGTGACCTTGTCGTTGGTCTGGTGACTGGCGAAGCTGGCCGCGGGTCCCGGTTTGAACGGCGGTGGCTGCTTGTCTGCCGCGAACGCGGTGGCTATACTCAATATAAGAGCCAAACGTTTGAAAACAAAAGGCATCTATTTCCTCTATCGCTTCTTGCAGGCGATTGGATTACCTGCCCTCTTATTGTATTTCCTGTTTCGCGGTGTGCGGAACCGCGGCTATTGGCGCTCGTTGCCTCAACGTTTCGGATTTTTGCCCCGTTCATTTACTCAGACCGGTCCGGGAGCCATCTGGTTGCATGCAGTTTCAGTGGGCGAGGTGCTTTCGTGCATGGAGTTCCTGCGGCAACTGCGAATGGAGTTCCCGCGGACGCGCATTTTCGTTTCCACCTCTACGCTGGCCGGGCGGGCGACGGCCGGGGACAAGCTTGGGGCGCTGGCGGATGGCGTTTTCTACGCGCCGGTGGATTACGCTTTCGCGGTGCGGCGGGTACTGCGGACGCTTCGGCCTTCGATAGTGGTAATCGCGGAAACGGAGATCTGGCCCAACCTGTTTCGCGAAACGAAGCGAATTGGCGCCGGGCTGGCGCTGGTAAACGGCCGGATTTCCGATAAAGCATTCGCCCGTTATCGCCGGTGGGATCGGTTTTTCGCCGCTGTGATGCCCGCGGTGGACGCGATTCTGGCGCAATCCGAGGAGATCCGCGAACGCTTTGTCGCGCTGGGGGCGGCGCCGGGGAAGGTGCGGGCCGCCGGCAATTTCAAGTACGATTTCGAGCCGCGGGCAATCCCCGAGGGGTCGCCCGTGCAAGAGTTGCTCGCCGGCATTCGACCGGAACAAATCTGGATCGCCGCCAGCACCATGCCTCCCACTGCCGCGGACGACGTGGACGAGGACGATATTGTAATCGCCGCGTTCCGCGAGCTGGCGCCGCGGCATCCGGGCCTGCTGCTGATTCTGGCGCCGCGGAAACCCGAACGATTCGCGGTAACGGCGAGCAAACTGGACGCTGCGGGCATCGCGTACGTGCGGCGGTCGGCGCTCGGTCCGGCGAATGGCAGCCGGCCGCGCGTGCTGCTGCTCGATTCCATCGGCGAGTTAAGCGGACTGTTCGCGGTGGCGGATGTGGTGTTTATGGGTGGCACGCTGGCGCGGCGCGGCGGGCACAACATCCTCGAGCCGGCGCTCTTCGGCAAGCCGGTGATCACCGGGCCGCATATGGAGAATTTCCAGGCGATCGCGGACGATTTCCGCACCTCCGCCGCGTCCATCGCCATTGCCACCGGTGCAGAGCTCGCCGGCGCGGTGGAGCGATTGCTGGCGGCGCCGGACGAAGCGCGCGAGATCGGATCGCGCGCCCTGGCGCGGGCGCAAGCTCAGCGGGGCGCTTCCGCGCGCGCCGTCGCGGAGGTCCGGGAATTGCGGACTGTTCCCGCATATAGGCCCGCCATGCCTTGGCTTCCGTTCGCCTGGTTCCTGGCGCGATTGTGGCAATGGGGCGGCGCCCGGCGGGCGCGCCGGGATTTAAGGCGCATGGGCCGATTGCCGGTACCGGTGATCAGCGTGGGCAATCTCACCATGGGCGGTACCGGTAAAACGCCGTGCGTGCTGCGGCTGGTGGAGCTTTTGAAAGAGCGCGGCTACAAGCCCGGAATTCTGACCCGCGGATACGGCCGGCACTCGCCCGAGCCTTCACTGGCAGTGGGAGCCTGCCAAGCTGTGCCGCCGCACCACACCGGAGACGAAGCACAGATCTTCATTCAGTCGGGCCTCGCGCCGGTGGGCATCGGCGCCAATCGCCTCGAGTCGGGCATGCGCCTGCTGCGCCAGTTCGGCGCCGATGTGCTGGTGCTCGACGACGGATTTCAGCACCGTAAGCTCAACCGCAATCTGGATATTGTGTTGATCGATGCGCTCTATCCGTTCGGCGGCGGCGCTATATTTCCCCTCGGAAGATTGCGCGAGCCAGTGGAGGGACTGTCGCGAGCCGGTCTGGTGGCGATCACGCGCTGCGAGGGCTCCGATCTGGCGCTGCCGATCACGCGTGAGGTGCGCCGGTGGAATTCGCACGCGCGGATTTTCCAATCGTCGGTCGAGCCGCGCGCGTGGGTGCAGCATTCGAGCGGAGTGCGAGTTGCCCTCGGGGAGCGGCCCTTTCAAAGAGTCGGGGCATTCTGCGGACTGGGAAATCCGGCCACGTTCCGGCGAACATTGGAGGCGCAGGGACTGGAAATCGCCGCCTGGGTGGAGTTTGACGACCACCATCGCTATCGTCCCCGCGAGCTGCGCCATTTAGCAGAGCATGCCGCGGCCTCCGGCGCCACGGCGTTGGTAACTACTCAGAAGGACGCCATCAACTTATGCGAGGCGGCCACCGATCTGGTGGCGCCCCTGCCGCTTTACTGGCTGGAAATCGGCATGCGGATCGAGAGAGAAGAGGAGTTTCTGCGGGCGGTTGTAACTAATTTGTAAGTCGGGCGCTTCCCGCTGATTGCGGAAT
>Ga0326727_10027021_pt1 | contig 10576 bp, 7 predicted proteins | sample MB2enrmetagenome_FD_207643 | JGI IMG/M metagenome (GOLD analysis project Ga0326727, IMG submission 207643) | Lab enriched peat soil microbial communities from McLean, Ithaca, NY, United States - MB29MY | ecosystem: Environmental > Terrestrial > Soil > Wetlands > Peat | place: USA: New York... | reverse complement strand
GCAGTGAATGGGCTGGAGGATCCAACGCGCCGGTTCCGCCGCAGAACATCAGCATATTGGGTCACACAGCGGACGTGAATAACAATGTGTATCTTGTGTTGCCTGATAATACGGACATAGATATCACGCCAGTGGTAAACGGGCAACATACGGATCATTACACGCTAAACATTTCACCCGTCGAACACATCCCGCTCATCAGCGCCAATGGAATCGCGCTTGACCCTGTCAATGTGAACTCCAGTGCGATCTTTTGTGTAGGACAACCGGTAACCTTTGCCTTGGACGTGGACTTCTGTTATACGAACGCGTGCGTGAGCTTTAATTTACCATCCACGTTTGTCAATACGAACTGGCAGGCCATCCCTTCAAGCTCGACCAACTGGTGGGTGAATACTAGCTTGACCGCATTCAGCACAAGTTATACGCCGGCGACCACATGCTGGTTTACCAATGGCCCCGGCGGCACGGTCAGTCTCCAAGCATACCTGACGCTTCCCAATGGTAAGGTCGTTAGTTTTACTGTCATTGGTCAATTCATGATTGTTAAGCCCGTTGTAATTGATTTTGAACCTACACCGCTTGAGGTTTCATTTCAGACAAATAGTGGCGTGAGTTTGGGATCGAGCTTTGGTTTCCGGTCTTATGTTCTGCCTCCTTATAATTTCTCCGGAATTGGAACCTACGCGCAGTTAGTACAAAGTTCAGCCTCATATTTTGTGTATATTCCGATATTGGGAAGTACCCCTGAAGGAAGCTCAACCCAAGGCGGCTACTGGCTCGATAATAATTACCCCTACGGCTCGGACACGCCGCAGCTGTTTACCTGGTCTGACAACCCGACGAAGTATGTTGGTCATGCGGATAATCCTGGCTTGGATCCGGGTATGTTTGCTTTCTGCACTTCTATTTCGATCACCAACCAATTTAAAACGTACCTCCAATTTCAGCCTGCCGGGGGAATTCCGGTGACAATCGGACGCGTTGACTGGGGCTGGGGCTGCAACGCGACGCAAAGCAATGGCATCTGGTCATGGAATTGTTTTAGCAATCAACCGACGGCGAACTGGAACGACAGCACGTTCCCGACATGGACTAATACCTTTCACAATAACTAGATCTATGAAAGCGAATTCCGCGAGAAAATCTTCCGTTTTAGTTGTGGCCTTGGTACTCTGGCTGGGATTGGCCTCATCGCCTGCCGGCGATCCAATTGTTCAGACAGGACCTGCTCGGAAGCCACCAAGTGACAAGGGTTTTTTTACCGTCCCGGATTCGCAGATGGTATGGGGGGAGAGCACGAACTTTTTGCGTGCTGATCCCGCGGGAACAACGAAGGCGACGGAATTGCGTGTGGGCATACGTTGTACCAATAACGCCATGGTTCTTTCCTTGAAGCCTTTCAAAGTAGTTCAGTCCGCGTCTGTTTATCTCAACAGCCGTTTGGGGAGGCCTGTGTGGGATTATCCAGTGACTACGAACGACGGTGTCCCCACTCAATTGGTGACAAACCCTGTGGATTTTCTCTTTCTGCCTCCAGAGAATGACAGGTTTGTCATTGGCGTGACCGATAGCAGTGGCCAGCCTGTGCCAAAGACGGCGCAAGGGCGCGAGCTTGGCCAGTCACCTTTGGGTGGAAGGATTTTCTGGCGCAATTGGGGAAAATACGGCTGCAAAGGTTGTGGTCTTATGCCTTGGGCAGACGATGAACTGTATGCCCTTGATCCGACCAAGTACTTCGCGATCGAAAAGTCCGGTGTTTACAAGCTGACACTGGTTCAACGACTTTATATGGTGGACACCAACGCATATCTGAAGGCAATTACTCTGCCGCCAGTCACGCTGGATGTTAAAGTTGAAGATGCTATTATTAGGTAGAGTTTTCACGGGGTCAAATATAGCTAAGCCAACTGTACAGTTGACGCGATGAACCGTTTTTTGGTAAGCGGCAAAGGATCGTCCCCCCTATTTGTTGTGAACGCCGCGCATTCCGAGTTTTACGGCGGCATGATCGGCGGCTACGCGCTCAGTTGCATTTTCACCAATTGTCTGATGGACCGGATGGGCGGGGGGCAGTTTCAAGGCTATTCGGGCAATGCCTACATCCTGCAAAACTGCACCTGGCACGGCGGCTGGCTGACCTTGACCCCAACCTCCCCCATCTCTGTGATTATCCGGGACAGCTCGTTTGACGGGACCCGCGTTACCCTTGGGCGGGGTCACCCATACTTTTGCCCAAATTGCGGTTGACAGGATGAACCGTTGGGCGCGTGCGCGAGGTCGAACCGACGAAAGGGTTTAACCGATGGCTCGTTTTTGCGCGGCTTTTTCGAGATCAGCATCAATCAAATGGCACCCAATATGGTTCGGGAGCTTCACGGCAAGTCTGTATTGCTGACGAAGGCGATTTTTTGGCTGTCGGGCGACCAGGAGGGGACGTTCATCGTGCCCTGGCCTCCGTACACGTAGGCGATCACTTTGGCCGGGCCGCCGGCGGCGGGCATCAGGCGCAGATAAACATGCTTGTAATAAGGATGGTCCGCAGAAGCAATTTCCCTGGAAAAACTGATGAAGGCTATCCACTTGCCATCGGGGGAAATGTGCGGGAACCAGTTGTTATACTCGTCGCGGGTGATTTGCTCCTGATGCCGGCCGTCAGGCTCCATGCGCCAAAGCTGCATGAGGCCGGTGCGGGTGGAGTTGAAGTAAATGTATTTTCCGTCCGGGGAGTATTCCGGGCCGTCGTTTAAGCCGGGAGCGTCGGTCAGCCGGATTTCTTCGCCGCTGCCGTCGGAGGACATCTTGTAAATATCAAATTTGCCGTTTCTGCCGCCTGTATAGACGAGGAATTTTCCGTCGGGCGACCAGCCGTGCATATAAGAAGGAGACAGCCGGGTGATGGGCTTCGGCGTCCCTCCCCCAACCGGCACGGTGAACACCGCGGACTGGCCGCCGTGAAAGGCGCTCTGATCGCTGATGCCGAGCATCGCGCCGTCGAAGGACAACACATGGTCATTGTTGTTTTGTTTGGCCGGGCCGGTGTCCAGCACGGACGCCTTTTTTGTGGCGAGATCGAAGCGGCACAACGCGCCCCAGCCGGCGGCGCGGCCGCTGAGGTTGTAAATCAAAGCGCCGCCGTCGCGGGTCCAGTTCGGGGCCTCGAAAGGCTGGCGCGAACTGGAGATGGCTTCGAGCCGGCCGCTCTGCACGTCGAGAATTTCCAGGACGCAGCCGATATAATCCTGGTAAGGAACGAAATTTTCCCGGGCCGGCTTGATGATGCGCACGTCGCGGAAGACGGCCTTTTCAAGCACGTCGTTGGTATGGGAGCAGATGAACAGCCCGACGTAAACCTCGTCGCCCAGGTCCAGGTTGGTGATTTGGCCGGAGACAAAAGGCTCGCCGAAGCGTGCGGCGGAAAAAATGTAAGTGGCGCCCTTCCTCTCGAATTGGAGGACATCGGGATTGGTGACGGGCAGGGCGACTTCCTCGGTAATGGCGCCCCGGCTGCGCCGGAATTGGATCGAGGCGAGGTCCACGCCGTGCCGGGCGCAATCCGCGTAAGGAGCGTCGGCTTCCAGGCTGGGGCGGGCCATCCAGCCGATTTTGCGATGCTCCACCGCGCCCCGGCCGATGAATTCCGCGCGGGTGCGAAGGAGGAAATCGCCCTTCATTTTTTTCCAGGCGAACTGAAATTCGTCGCGGCCAAACCACATATTGGAGCCGGCGCCGGCCAGGGTGTATTCCTGCCGGGCGGCGTCGTAAGCGGCGGAGCCGGAGAGTTTGGGGGAACCAACATCGGTGTGTCCGGCGAATTCGCCGAGCGGGTTGTCCTGGGGAAAAGCGGTCAGGGCCAGGGAGGATAGAAGAGCAGACATGGCGATCAACATTTGTGAATTAGGAATCAAGCGCATGATGGGAAAGGTGGCGGAGAGGAGGGGAAAAAGCAACATCGTAGATTTCAATGTTTTGGGTTTCCCCTCATAATCTTAATCTTAATCCTAATCCTGCCCCGCCTTCTGCGCACAAGATTAAGATGAGGATTAAGATTAGGAAAAAACCACCCAAACAAGTGGAATGCGCCCGTAATGCCTCTGACGGAGGGAAAAAGGCAGGGCTCCCGACACGTCGGGACTGCCCGCCGCGGCGCGCACGGAGCGCGCGCCCTGCCATCCAAGACGGACGCATTGCACATCGTACCAATCAATGACGCAATTAGTTTTATCAATTTGACCGGGGCGCAGCAGGCTGAGAGAATCGGAAGCATGAAATCAGGCCAGTTCTCAGAAACATCACAGTTGACAAAGACTGCCCCGGAAAGGCCGCGGGTGCCCGTGTGGCTCAAGTGGGCCTACACCGCCTTCATGATGGTGTTCGTGCCGGTTTATTGGGTGAATTACGGACCGACCAATTTTATCTACTTCTGTGACGCGTCACTGTTTCTGACCCTGTTCGCCATCTGGATGGACAACGCGCTGCTGGCTTCCATATCAGCGGTGGGCATTATCATTCCGCAATGCTTCTGGTGCATTGACTTTGGCGGCCAGTTGCTGGGTTTCCACATGGCCGGCATGACGAGCTATATGTTTGATTCGCATCGCTCTCTTTTCCTGCGGGGGCTTTCACTGTTTCACGGCTGGCTTCCTTTCCTGCTCGGCTACCTGGTTTTCCGCCTGGGTTACGACCGGCGCGCCTTGAAGTTATGGACTGGACTGGGTGGGGCGCTGTGCCTGGTCGCCTTTTTTCTCCTGCCACCGGCGGGCGCAATCCTGGCGGACCCGAAATGGCCGCGCGATGTCAACTACGTCTTTGGCCTGGATGAGGCCCATCCGCAGACGTGGATGTCGCCGGGCCTGTATGCCGTGGTCTGGTATCTGGCTTTGTTCACGCTGGCCTACGTGCCAACGCATCTGGCGCTGGCCAAACTGATCCCGGCCCGCGCCACCCGGCAACCTTTATGAAACCTGACACCGCCATCGCGCCGGAGGCTGGGCAACGCGGCTTCTGGGCGCTCATCGTCACGCAATTCCAGGGCGCGTTCAGCGACAACGCCCTGAAGAACCTCGTCATCTTCATGCTCATCGGCGTGAACGTGTCGCTCGCTGAAAAGCACAAGATCGGCGAGCTTGTCACCGCACTGTTCTCGCTGCCGTTCATTTTGTTTTCCATGGCGGGCGGCTTTCTCGCCGATCGTTTCAGCAAGCGAACGATTTCCGTCGGCGTCAAAGTATTTGAAATGTTGGTGATGGCGCTCGCGCTGGCGGGTTTCGCGTGGCAGCAGAGGCTCTTGGACGCCGGCGTGGCGGCATCTTTGCAGACCTGCTGGCCGTTGCTCGGCTGCGTCTTTTTGATGGGCGTCCACAGCGCGTTTTTCGGCCCGTCGAAATACGGACTGCTGCCGGAACTGCTGCCCGAACGCAAGCTCTCGTGGGGCAACGGCCTGTTGGAACTGGGCACGTTCACGGCGATCATTTTGGGCACGCTGGCGGCAGGGTTCATGGCCAAGGGTTTTCGGGGCGAGCAATGGAAGTCCGGCCTGCTCCTCATCGCGCTGGCGGTGTTCGGCTTTTTCACGAGCCTGTGCATCTCGCGCGTGCCGGCGGCGAACCCGCGGAGAAAATTCAGCGCCAATTTCCCCGGCGAAGTGTGGGCGCAAATCCGCGCCTGGCGCAAAGATCGCCCGATGTTCCTGGCCGCCGCGGGCAACACCTACTTCAACTTTCTCGGCGCGCTGTTGATGCTGAATGTGTTTTTCTACGGGGCAGACGAGTTGCGGGTGGACGAAACCAAAATCAGTTACCTCTTCGCCGCGCTGGCGCTGGGCATCGGCCTGGGCAGCGTGGCGGCGGGATATTTGTCCGGCGGCAAAATTGAATACGGCCTGGTGCCGCTCGGCGCGCTGGGCCTTTCGGTCTTCTCCGCATTGCTTGCGCAAAACGATTTGTCGCTGAACGCCGCGCTGGCGCGGCTGGCGCTGCTCGGTTTCGCAGGCGGGTTTTTCATCGTGCCCATCTCGGCGCTGCTCCAACACCGCCCGGACAAAACGGCCAAGGGTGAAACGCTGGCGGCGGCGAACCTCCTTTCGTTCGTTGGGATCTTTCTCGCCTCGGGCGTTCATTGGCTGCTGTCGCAGGCGATGGGAATGAATCCGCGCCAGATTTTTCTAGTCGGCGGCGTGCTGACGCTCGTGAGCGCCATTTACGTTTTGTGGCTGCTGCCCGACGCGGTGCTGCGGTTTGGCCTCTGGCTGCTCACGCGCACGTTTTACCGGGTGCGCGTGCTCGGCCGCGAGAATATTCCCGACAAAGGCGGCGCGTTGTTCGTCTGCAATCACGTTTCCTTCGTGGACGCTCTCCTGCTCACGGCTTCCACGGACCGGCCGGTGCGGTTTATTATGTACACCGGGTTTTATGAGCTGCCCTGGGTGAAGCCGTTCGCGCGCATCCTCGGCGCCATTCCCATCTCCTCGGCGCAGCGCCCGCGCGACCTGCTCCAGTCGCTGCGAACCGCCCGCGAGGCCATTCGGGCCGGCGAGGTGGTTTGCATTTTCGCCGAGGGCCAGGTCACGCGCATCGGGCAGTTGTTGCCCTTTCGCCGCGGGATGGAGAAGATCATGCAGGACGTGGAAGCGCCCATCGTGCCGGTCGCGCTGGACGGGGTGTGGGGGAGCATCTTCAGTTTCGAGAAGCGGCGTTTCCTTTGGAAGTGGCCGCGGCAGATTCCGTATCCGGTCACGGTGAGCTTCGGCGCGCCCATGCCGCCGCGCGCGACGGCGTCCGACGTGCGCCAGGCCGTGCAGGAATTGCTGGCCTCGGCGTGGTCTTATCGCCGCGGGCGGATGCGGCCCCTGCAGCGCGCGTTCGTGCTCTCGGCGCGGCGGCATCCGTTCCGCTTTGCCATGGCCGGCTCGCAATCGCCCAAAGTGAGCTTTGGTTCGGCGCTGGTGAAAGCGGTCTTTCTGGCGCGGCGGTTGAAAACAGTTTGGGCCGGGCAGGAAAAGGTTGGGCTGCTTCTGCCGCCCTCGGTGCCGGGGGCGCTGGTGAATTTTGCGGCGATGCTGGCCGGCAAAGTGCCGGTGAACCTGAACTACACGCTGTCGGAGCAGGCCCTGGCTTCCTGCATCCGGCAGTGCGAAATCAAAACGGTGGTGACATCAAAGGCGTTTCTGGAGAAGGTGAAGCTCACAGTGCCGTGCGAGCTGGCTTACCTGGAGGAACGCGCAGCGCGTCCGGGTCTGGGGGAAAAGCTGGCCGCGTTTTTCATGGCCTGGCTGTTGCCGGCCGGCTGGCTGGAGCGGGCGTTGGGGCGCGGGAAGAAAGTGGAGCTGGACGACCTGGCGACGGTCATTTTTTCCAGCGGCAGCACGGGCGAGCCGAAGGGGGTCATGTTGAGCCATTACAACATCGGATCGAACATTGAGCAATTGGAACAAGTGTTCAGCCTGGACAGGCTGGATCGGTTTCTGGGCGTTCTGCCGTTTTTCCATTCCTTCGGTTTCACCGGCACGCTGTGGTTGCCGGCGGTGCTGGGTGTGGGCGCGGTTTATCACGCCAACCCGCTCGATGCCAAGACGATTGGCCCGCTGGTCTGCGACTACAAAGTGACGTTTCTCCTGGCGACGCCGACATTTCTGCAAATCTACATGCACGGTTGCACGGCGGAGCAGCTCGGCAGCGTGCGGGTCGTGGCGGTGGCCGCGGAAAAGCTGCCCGAACGGCTGGCGTCCGCGTTCGAGGAGCAGTTCGGCATCCGCCCGCTGGAAGGCTACGGCTGCACCGAATGCGCGCCCGTCGTGGCCCTGAACACCCAGGATTTTCGCGCGGCCGGTTTTTATCAGGTCGGCGCGAAACGCGGGAAGATCGGCCATCCGCTGCCCGGCCTGAGTGTGCGGATCGTGGAGGCGGAAAATCCGTGGGGCGGCAATAATCTGCCCCCTGGCCAAAGCGGCTTGTTGGTCGTGCGCGGCCCCAATGTGATGCGGGGTTATCTGGGCCTGCCGGAGAAGACGGCGGAAGTGCTGCGCGATGGCTGGTATGTCACCGGCGACATCGCGGCGCTGGACGAGGATGGTTTTCTCCAGATTACCGATCGCCTGAGCCGCTTCAGCAAGATCGGCGGAGAAATGGTCCCGCACATTAAAGTCGAGGAGAAGCTGCAGGAACTGGCCGGAGCGACGGAGCAGATGTTCGTCGTGGCCGGCCTGCCCGACGACAAGAAAGGGGAACGGCTGGTGGTATTGCACAAGCTCACCGAGGCGAAATGGGCGGAACTCCTGGCGAAACTGCCGCAACTGGATCTGCCCAATCTCTGGAAGCCGCGCGCCGGCCAGTTCTATCATGTGGGCGCGCTGCCCCTGCTCGGCACGGGCAAACTGGACCTGCGGAGAATTCGCGAGTTGGCGGCGCAGCTCTCGAAAGGAGACACAGGCGAATGAACTCCCATCGGAGCGCTTGGTGGAAATGAAAAACATCGTCATTGCCAAACCCTATCGCTTTGTGCCGCCGCGCTTCAGCCCGGTCTGGGCGCGGGTCATCCAGTGGTATCTGCCCGCGTATCTTCGCAAAAACTTCGGCGTCACGTCGTGGAAATGCGCGGGCTTGGAGCGCCTGGCCGCCTCTCTGAATGCCGGGTGCGGCGTGTTGCTGGCCCCCAATCACTGCCGGCCCTGCGATCCCATGGTGTTGGGGCTGCTCTCGCGCGAAGCCGCCCGGCCGTTCCATGTCATGGCGAGCTGGCATCTGTTCATGCAAAGCCGCGCGCAGTCATTCCTCTTGACACGCCTCGGGGGATTCAGCGTCTATCGGGAAGGACTGGATCGGGAATCGCTCAAATGCGCCGCCCGCATTCTGGCGGAGGCGCGATTTCCGCTGGTCGTTTTTCCAGAAGGCTTCGTCACGCGCAACAACGACCGCCTGATGAACCTGTTGGATGGGGTCGCGTTTCTGGCGCGAACGGCGGCCAAACAGCGGGCGGCTTCGCCGCGGCCCGGCAAGGTGGTGTTGCATCCGGTCTTTGTCCGCTACTTTTTCGAAGGCGGCCTGGAGGCGGCCATCGCGCCGGTCCTGCGGGAAATCGAAGCCCGCTTGTCCTGGCAGCCGCAGAGCCATCTGCCCTTGCGCGAGCGGATTGTCAAAGCCGGACACGCCTTGCTCGCGCTCAAGGAAATGGAATACCTGGGCGCGACCCAATCGGGCGAAGTGCGGGAACGGCTGGCGCATCTGCTGGATCATCTGCTGGAACCGCTGGAGCGGGAGTGGACCGGAGGACGCCGCGAGAGCGATCCGATGACGCGGATCAAGCGTCTGCGCACGGCTATCCTGCCGGACATGATTCATGGCGAACTGGCCGAGGCGGAAAGCGCGCGCCGGTGGCGGCAGCTTGCGGATTTATATGTCGCCCAGCAACTGCATTGCTATTCGGGCGACTACCTGGCCGGCGCGCCCACGCCCGAGCGCCTGCTGGAAACGGTGGAGCGTTACGAGGAAGACCTGACCGACAACGCCCGCCCGCATCCGCCGCTTCATGCCGTCATCTCCGTCGGCCAAGCCATCGAAGCGACGCCCGCGCGGGACCGCGGCGCCGAAAGCGACCCCATTTCCAACGAGCTCCGGCGGCAGCTTGAAATGATGCTCGAGGAAAGCAAATCCCGCCGGCGCGCCTGACTCCATGACCTCTGAAACCATCACACCTGTCCTTGCCGTATTGCGCTGGCCCGCCATCGGCCTGCGCGCCGGGGTCGTCGCCGGGGCGCTGGTCCTGTGGTTTTGGACTCAGTCGCTGATCGCGCGCAAGGCCGCGCCGAAGGCTGGCGTTGGGGATGTCGTCCATGATCTGACGGCGCGCTGGAACCATTACTTCTCCAGGCATGATCGCGCCGCCAATGCGGCGCTGATCATCAGCTCGATTTTTATTGACCTGTTTGGCCTCTCCCTCATCGGCGTGGCGATCTTCGGCGCCACCTTTGCGCCGTTTCTGGCCATCCTCATCCTGTTCGGTTTGCGGCAACTCTGCCAGACTCTCTGCACCCTGCCGCCGCCGCCCGGCATGATCTGGAGAAACCCGGGGTTCCCGGCGCTGCTGGTGACCTACTCCGTGGGCAATGACTTCTTCTTCTCCGGGCACACGGCGGTGGCCGTGCTCGGAGCCGTTGAGGCGGCGCAATTCGGGCCGGCGTGGCTTGGGGTCATGGCGGGCTGCATCGCGCTGGGAGAAATGCTGATTGTCCTGGTGTTGCGGGCGCACTACACGATGGATGTCGTGGCGGGCGCGTTGGCGGCGTTCCTGGCGGCGGCGGCGGCCGGAAGATTGTCACCCGTGGTGGATGGGTGGTTGCGCTGATATGTTTCTCCCGCATCGTCATTCTCGAAGGGTTGCCTCGCGGGGTGTCTGGCATCAATGGCTCTATCGGCTCATCCAAGCGGTCTATTTCGAGCGGATCACATTGATTCATCCGGAGCGTTTGCCCGGCACAGGACCGGTGCTTTACTTGGGGCTGCATCGCAACGGCGCCGTGGATGGCTATGTTTACGATCAGGTTTTGCGGCACCCGGTGTTCATGATTTCCACGCAGCTTCGC
>Ga0326727_10027019_pt1 | contig 10577 bp, 8 predicted proteins | sample MB2enrmetagenome_FD_207643 | JGI IMG/M metagenome (GOLD analysis project Ga0326727, IMG submission 207643) | Lab enriched peat soil microbial communities from McLean, Ithaca, NY, United States - MB29MY | ecosystem: Environmental > Terrestrial > Soil > Wetlands > Peat | place: USA: New York... | reverse complement strand
TGTGTTTATGTTTTATTTTTGCCTTTTCCTTGCTTACCATATGTGGTTCTGGTATTTCCATGAAGAATAAAACAAGAAATGCTACAGCAAAAATACCTATTGCAATGAAAAGCGCAGGGTTTGCTTTGCTGATTGTTGCTTTTGATACATCACCAATCAGATAGCCAACAAGCACAGGAACGATTGTCGCACCAATTGAGTTGATGGAACCTCCGAATTGAATTAATTGGTTTCCTTTTTTGCCACCACCGCCAAGGGTATTAAGCATCGGGTTAACAACGGCATTCAGCATACACATGGAGAAACCTGAAACAAAAGCACCTGTAAGGTATATTGTGAAATTTCCCAACTGTCCTGAAAGAAATTGAATGGATACACCACTTATTCCTACTATAATAGCAGCTAAAGCGGTTTTTTTGTAACCAATTCTTTCAAGTAATAAACCAGAGGGAATTCCCATGAAAGCATAGGCAATAAAATTGGCGGCATTTCCTAAGGATGACATGAAATTTGATGCGCCAAATTGATTTTTTACAATAACCCCTAATGGATTTGGAAGTCCTGTTACAAAGGATATCATAAAGAAGAGAGCAAACATCATTGCGATAGGCAATGCATAACTTTTCTGTTTTGTGTTCATAGAGATTTTAGTTTACAATATTAATGAAGATATAATGATTGATTTAGGCGTTAAAAGTACAATTTTTTTTTTTACAAACCGAATTACATTTGCTGTTTTGTAATGCTAATTAGATTATTGTTTTTTGCGGTAGAAAGCCACGATTGAAAAAGCAATATACAGCACAATAACAATGGCTAAAGAGAGCGCATTGAATCGTGAACTGATTAAAATGAGAGAAGCTAAAATCAAGTAAATGTACCGCGTACGGTTATCTTTCCATTTCCAGCTTTTCATTTTCAATGAAAACATGGGGATCTCAGCTAATAACAAATAACAGAACACGGCAACGAGTACTAAGACAAATTTCCAATGTAATGATGTGAATAGATTACTGGTTGCCACAACAAATGATGCCCAGAAAATAGCATTTGCGGGTGTAGGTAAGCCAATAAAAATTGCGCTTTGTCGTTCGTCAATGTTGAATTTTGCTAATCGTAAGGCAGAAAAGACGGCGATAAAAAAGGCAGAAAAACTCAAAAAATGCCATTCTACAGGAAAGTTATCGTGCATTACCGAAAAAACCATCGCTGAGGGTGCCACACCAAAGCTAACAATGTCGGCTAAGGAGTCCAGCTCTTTACCCACAGGTGAATAAGCATGTAACATTCGAGCTGCAAACCCATCAAAAAAATCAAGTACGGCCGCAATGATAATAAATGTTGCTGCTACTCCGTATTGACCGTCGAACCCAGCATAAGTAGCAATACATCCTGCAAATAAATTACTGCTAGTGATGGTGTTTGGAATCTGCTTTCTGATGTTCTGTAAGATAATTGTTGACTTCATTGTCTAATATATTTTGAGAGTTTGTGTGTTTCCTATATCATTTGTTTTTTCCAGGTTATTTATTGACTTAAAAAGCATTAAACGGCAATTTCGCCTCGAATATGAGGATGTGGATTATATCCTTCAATGGTAATGTCATCGAAAACAAAGTCAAATAGATTGGTTTTATCAGGATTTAGTTTTAGTTTTGGCAAATCACGTGGTTCGCGGGTGAGCTGCAACTTCACTTGATCTAAATGGTTCGTGTAAATATGAGCATCTCCCAACGTATGTACAAAATCACCTGCTTTTAGACCTGTGACTTGTGCCATCATTTCCAACAATAGAGCATAGGATGCAATGTTGAATGGAACTCCAATAAAAATATCAGCACTTCGTTGATAAAGCTGAAGGCTTAGTTTGTTATTGGCTACATAAAATTGAAAGAAAGCATGACAAGGGGGTAGGTGCATTTGGGGTAAATCACCTACGTTCCATGCACTGACAATGATACGGCGTGAATCTGGATTGTGCTTGATTGTCTCAATGGCTTGGCTGATCTGATCAATATGCCCTCCTTTGTAGTCAGGCCATGAACGCCATTGATAGCCATAAATAGGACCTAATTCTCCTTTTTCATCTGCCCATTCATTCCAAATACGTACTCCGTTTTGTTGCAAATAATGAACGTTTGTATCACCACGTAAAAACCAAAGCAATTCATAAATAATCGATTTGGTATGTAATTGTTTGGTGGTAAGCAATGGGAACCCTTCTTCTAAACGAAAACGCATTTGATAGCCAAACACACTCAACGTACCTGTACCTGTTCGGTCTTCTTTAAGCACTCCTTCATTAAGCACGTGTTGAAGCAAATCGAGATATTGTTGCATAAGGATGTTAATGAATTAACTGTTTTGCAATTCGTTTATAAGCAATGATTTGACAAATAAGCCGGAATTATTCATTGTTTTACAAAGGTATGAATTTTTACGAATTAAATGCAAAACTCTTTTCATATTATAGCAACCATTTTTTCTTTCATTTTGATGAATAATGCTTATTTTTGCGTCTGCTATGAAACAACGTCTTTGCCCTTGTTGCTTTTCCCCATTAATATTCCTATTGTTGATTGTATCGCTCACGGAAATTTTGTTTTCGTGTCGTCCTCATTCAACACAGTCTTCAAGGCCGTTGCGTCCTGATTCATCTGCAGTAATTCGGTATGCAAATGGATTTTCTATCGATTATTTTCGGAATTATACACGATTAACTGTTTATAATCCTTGGAAAAAAAGGGAAATTTCCGCTATTTATTATTTGATTTCACACCCAGGTATTTTAACTCCGGATTCAAAATCGACCATCATTGTACCATTACATTCTATGGTTGCTACTTCGTGCACTCATGTAGCATTTCTTGAAGCATTGCATGCATTGCAAACCCTCACTGGGATGGCTTCACCTCAATTGGTTTATAGTGTGGCATTCCATCAATTCAATGCAGAGGGGAAAATTCTTGATTTAGGAGACCCATTTCATATAAATCTGGAAAAAACAATGGTGCTTCATCCGCAAATAGTAATGATGACGAATTATAATCAAGTGAATGCTTCTGCTGACCAATTAGTGGAAGCCGGCATCCCGGTTGTATATAATAATGAGTGGATGGAGTCATCTCCATTGGGGCGAGCTGAATGGATTAAGTTTGTGGCTGCTTTTTATTTGAAAGGAGAATTTGCTGATTCTCTTTTTCGGACTATGACAGCCCGTTACTTTGCGTTGAAAATGTTGGCTCATCAGACTACGAGTCGTCCAACAATTCTTGTTGGAAATAACTTTAAGGGTACTTGGTATATGCCAAGCGGTACGGGTTTTATGGGTCATCTATTAGCTGATGCACAGTGTTCCTACTATTTTAGCAATGATACAACGATTGGAAGTCTTCCTGTCAATTTTGAGCAAGTGTTGCAGCATTTCAGAAATGCAAGTGTATGGCTAAATTGTTCAATCATAAATTTAACTACGCTACAGAATAGTGATCCGCGTTATCGGTTATTTAAATCGTTTCAGTCGAAACAAGTTTATTGCTTAAATGGACGTGTGACGACGACTGGGGGCAATGATTTTTGGGAGAGTGGGGTAGTGCATCCAGATATTTTGTTGCGAGATTATATTCGTGTATTGCATCCTGAGCTACTCCCGAATCAACAATTGGTGTATTTATTGAAAATGACAGAATAATGGGAAAGATGGGTATTGATGTTGAAGAACGCAAAGTTCAAGCTGTGGAATATTTCAAGCAAGGTTATAATTGCGCCCAATCTGTATTGTTGGCTTATGCCGATGTGTTTGAATTAGAACCAGAGTTGGCAAGGCGCATTGCAAGCTCTTTTGGTGGTGGCATGGGGCGTTTACGTGAAGTGTGTGGTGCAGTAAGTGGAATGTTTATGGTTCTTGGGTTGCATTATTCTGCAGTTAATCCTGATGAGAGATCTGTAAAAACGGATAATTATGCAGCAGTTCAACGGACAGCTAAGCTATTTAAAGAACAGTTCGGCACGATTATTTGTCGTGATCTATTGGAAATTAAACGTCAACAAGAGTCTTATGTCCCTTCTGATAGAACGGCGGCTTATTATGCCACACGGCCTTGTGCTCGTTTTGTAGGAGAGGCTGCAGCTATTGTGGGAGAAGATATAAATCGTTTTTCCTGAATTCTTTAATAGTCTTTATTCCTATGTTTTTCTTCGTAATTCGTCAAAGCATTTACTTTTCAAAACGATCCAATAACTATTGTTGTTTCATGGTACAATGATACTCTTTTTTCTTACCGTGCAGGCATTGAAGTAGCCTAATGCTCCTTTGCTGATATTTGATAACGGATTAGATGGGGATATCGTTTGTTCTCCATTAAGGCTGGCGGTTCGGAAATAATTATATACACTTTCATCAATACATTCCAACCAGATGGTTACGATCCTTCCGGACTTCAATCTATTGGTATCATTCCAAATGGTATAAGTAATCATTTCTCCATTATTTAATTTGTCATTGGTAACGAAAAAATTTTCAACTTGTACATTATTAACAAATTCAATCAGACGGTAATAATTAGTAACATTTGGAGGGTCTTTAAACTCTATATTGACTTGTTGGTTGGTAAACCAGCTGTTTTCCAGATAAACGGAATCAATTGCCACTGCAGTAGGCATTGTTGAATTGGCGGTAAATGTTTCTTCTCCTGTTTGTACACTTAGCGTGTAGGTCCTTCCGGGAATTCCTCGCAGGGAAGAAGTAATATAAGTTCCAGGATAGATTTCAGTAAGCGTTTCGCTATTTCCTGCATTGTCATCTATGATAACGGTTGCTCCTGAAACTGCAGGAAAAACATTTGTTGAATCAAAGTTTACAGACTTTGAGATACGTACAGTGTCAGGACCGGGCTGATCGTACACATTGCCCTCAATCACTATTTGAGGTGATGAAGTGTTAAGTTTCAGATCAATTACCTTTTGACATGAAAGAAGCAACCCTGATAAACTAATGGCAACAAGCAGAAACATCCTATTTTTTCTCATCTGTTCAGAACTTAAAATTATACGAAACGGAAGGCACAAACTTGAATAAAGTTGTTTGTACTGCATCCGTTCTGGTTGGATCTGTTTTATCATTTTCGAAGGTAATCATGTAAGGATTATCTCGGCCGTAAGCATTGTAAATTGAGAAAGACCAGCTTGATTCAAATTTTTTGGTTTTCTTGGTTACCCATGTAGCACTTAGATCAAGCCTGTGGTAAGGAGGCATTCTGTTTTTATTACGTTCGGAATAGTAAAACATGGTTGTTCCGTCAATCACATATTTTCCACTGGGAAACGTAACGGCATTTCCTGTATTGTATACCCAAGTAGCCGCTAATGTCCATGTTGTGCTAAGGTTGTAAATACCTACAACAGAAATATAGTGTGTGCGGTCTTGGTTTGTAGGAAAATATTGACCATCATTAATGTCATCGAATTTATCTTCACTGCGTGAAAGCGTATAACTAATCCATCCATTGAACTTCCCCTCTTTTTTCTTGAGAAAAACTTCCAGTCCATACGTTCTGCCTTTTCCAAATAAGATTTGTGATTCAACATTTTCATTCAGTATCAGTTGTGCACCGTTGCGATAATCAATCTGGTTCTGTAGTTTTTTATAATACATTTCGGCGGAAAACTCGAATTGGTTGTTACTAAAATTGCGGTAATAGCCTAATGACACTTGATCTGAGATCTCTGGTTTTACATTGTTACTGCTTGGTATCCATAAATTGATCGGGTTGCTCGATGTAGAATTAGATAGTAAATGAAGGTTTTGTGTATTTCGTGCGTAAGCGGCTTTTATCGAACTGCTTTTGTTTAACATAAAATTTAACGTAACACGGGGTTCCATGTTGAAATAGGATTTTACTATTTGCCCTGAACCATAATGAGTGGTATCTATTGTATTACCATCAGCATCGTAGGTGTAGAAATTGCCTGGGCCAAACAACGTGAACATGCTTGCCCGTACTCCGTATTCCAAAGAGAGTTTATGACTAAAATTATATTGGTGTGAGATATAAAGTGCATTTTCCCAAGCTTGCTTGTTGGTAAGGCTTTTCATGCTCACATTCTCGCTTGCGGTAATATCGCCAGGAATGATTTTATGGTAAACGGATTGTATCCCAAATCTCAATGTGGATTTATCGCTAATGAAACATTGATAATCCTGCTTGACATTGTAATCCTGAATCTGCGAAATAATCTTGAGTTGCTCCCCTGTATTGATCTGAATCTTATAATCGTAATTGCTGAAAATAAAACTGGTGTTTGAAAATATACGATCAGAGAACAAGTGATTCCATCGGAGAGTTGCTGTCGTGTTCCCCCAATTAATGCCAAATGTATTGTCGAGTCCTAACACATCTTTTCCTAAATACCCCGAAAGATAGATGCGGTTTCTATCATCAATTGTGTAATTGGCTTTTGCATTAATATCGTAAAAATAGAGCTTCGACTGATTTAAAGTAGTATCTTTAGAGAGTTTTAGAAACATATCTGCATAAGTACGTCGTGCGGAGATGATAAATGACCCTTTATTTTTGACTATGGGGCCTTCGACATTGATTCTCGACGAAATTAGCCCGATGCCGCCATTTACCTGATAGTTTTTGTCGTTCCCGTCATCCATCGTCAGATCGATTACCGACGAGAGTCTACCACCATATTCTGCGGGTTCGTTACCTTTATAAACGGATACATCTTTAATGGCATCGGAATTAAATACAGAGAAGAACCCCATCAAATGGGACGCATTATATACAGTAGCTTCGTCTAACAAAATTAAATTCTGATCGGTATTCCCTCCGCGCACGTTGAATCCACTGCTGCCGTCTCCTGCCGATTCAATGCCTGGTAATAACTGAAGAGTCTTCATCACATCTTTTTCTCCAAACAATACCGGAATTGCACTTGTTGCCTTTGTGTCGATCTTTTGCTCACCCATATGGTTTTTAAGGATGTTTTCTTCCTGATGTGTTCCCGTTACTACAACTTCTTTTAATTCACTGGTTTGAGGAACAAGAAGGATACTCATGCGCTTTGATTGTGTCAACGTGATTTCTTGAACATGAGACAAATATCCTAAATAGTTGATAGTGACTTGATAGGTCCCTTTTGGCAAAGTAATGGAATAGAAGCCATAACTATTGGTAATGGCACCTAAGCTTTGTAACTCTTTTATAGTAATAGTTGCACCAATAAGGGTTTCTCCTGTTTTGGCATCACTGATATAGCCACTCAAAGTAACACGTTTTTGTGTGAAGGCTTTCTGATGAATGAAGAAAGTAATGAAAAGAAGGCAAAGTATGTATCGTCTCATCTGGACAGGCCACATTTTGACGTGCTTTGCATAAAAGTATAAATCTGTATTTTTTCCGTGCAAGCAGCCTCTGATTTATTCCCTGACAATTGCAAAAGGGATTCGACTGTATATGAAACGCCTTGTTTATAGAAAATAACAGAATCATTCATCTTGTTATTGGTCTGATTATTCAACTTCAGTGTCAACCGCATGTTCATCTCCTTTGTTTATACATGCAAATATATAACTAAAACGCGCTCAAAGCAAGAAATGGCAGGTTGTTGTTGAAATCTGTCTTTATCCCATCACTGTGGGTTATGTGATATATGAACGAATAAAGAGTAGCTATTTGCTAAATATAAAGATAGCAATAAACAAGAGGCTGAATAATATTACTTTTATGAGGAACATAATGAGTGTTTTAAGACACAGATAGAAAATTTGCTTGTTATTATAATGAAGGGGGTGGGTATTTAGAAAGGATTGAATTGTTGTTAATCATTATCTCTATTTCCGTTTTTGATAGGGAAATAGAGATGTAATGTTGAATAGGTTAAGTCATAGAGATTGGCGGGAAAAAGGGTTAGTCTTTCATATAAGTTGTCCAAATCTTGGTTGCATCGTTATAAATTTTGAGTGTTTGGTTGCCCACATGTACTATAAACAGACCTTTTTCGAGATGCCATTTATTATCCATGCCGATAAACGAGAGATCTGATGCTTTGATCTTGAAGGTTATGGTTTTTGTTTCTCCTGGTGTCAGTTCAATTTTGTTAAATGCGCGTAAACGGCGATTATCTGGTGTGATAGAGGCTACTGCTTCAGAAACAAACATTAAAATGGCATTTTTGCCGGCAACTTTTCCGTTATTCTTCACGTTTACCGCAAATGTCAAGTCGTCACTTGGCTTGAAATGGGTTTTATTGACCGTCAAATCAGAATATTCAAATGTTGTATAACTCAATCCTGAACCGAAAGAATACTGTACGGTATTGTCGGCTGCGTAAAAATAGGTACCATCCATGGTTGCGCGATTTTCTGAGGGTTTATAGTCGTAGTTGGTTAACAAATTGGTGTATTTCGGATAGGTAAAAGGCAATCTTCCAGAAGGATTTACATCACCAAAAAGAATATCTGCCAATGCCAATCCGCCATAGCTGCCAGGAAGGTATATATCAATAATTGCTTTTGTAAATGGTTCGATGTCGGAGATGATTCTTGGACGTCCTTCATTGAGGACCAAAATAATCGGTTTGCCTGTTTTAGCGAGTTCGGTGACTAATTGTTGTTGGTTTTTTGATAATTGTAAGTCATTCAGGTTTCCTGGTGTTTCGGCATATGAATTTTCACCAACACAAGCAATAATAACATCGGCATCTTTCGCTGCGGCAACTGCTTTTGCAATATCAAGTGTGTTTTCTTCATGATATTTTCCATTCATATTGTAAGTTACACCTGGTTCATAGATCACGTTACTTACCCCGACTTTATTTTGCAATGATTTTAAGATTGTAATTCCGGTTGTCTCAATCTGATCTGTTTTATCACCTTGCCATGAATCTGTCCATCCTCCATTGAGAGTTCGCATCGAGTTGGCATTTGGCCCAGTAACTAAAATCTTGGCGTTCTTTGAAAGGGGTAGTATGTTATCGCTGTTTTTGAGCAAGGTAATTGATTCATCGGCGGCATCTTTGGCTGTTTTTTTATGATCTTCCGATGCAAAGTTGGTGTAATCGGACGAATTCCAATCGGGTTTTTCAAATAATTTCAAGCGATACTTCATTCGCAATATGCGACGGACTGCATCGTCAATGCGTGCCATGGAAACTTTCTTTTCTAAAACTAATTCTTTCAACTCTTTGCAGAAAAGGGTATCATAAGGAATCATGGCCATATCGATACCTGCGTTAATGGCTAAGCAAATAGCGTTTTTGTCATTATCAGCTACATGATCTCGTATGTAAAGATTGTTTATGTCCTGCCAATCGGTTACCACTACACCATCAAAATGGAGTTCTCCTTTTAATACATCAGTCAATAAGTAATGATTTGCGTGTACCGGTTCAGCATTGACAATACTTGAGTTCACCATCACGGAAAGCGCTCCGGCTTTGATAGCTTCGGCAAAAGATTTCAAGTGCCGTTCTCTTAATTCGTTTTCTGGTATTTGTGCAGGAGTGCGATCTTGCCCGCTGACAGGAACTCCGTAACCAACAAAGTGTTTTAAACAAGCGGCAACATTATTCATGCCAATTTTATTGCGATCTTTTCCTTGGTATCCTTCCACACATGCGACCCCCATTTGCGAATTCAAGTAGGCATCTTCACTGTATGTTTCCCACATGCGTGGCCAGCAAGCGTTACGACCCATATCGAGCACCGGGGAAAAGTTCCATGGAATGTCGCTTGCACGTGTTTCGTAAGCTGTTACTTGTGCACCTTTGTATACCAATTCCGGGTCAAATGTTGCACCCATTCCGATTTCTTGTGGGAAGAATGTTGCGCCGCGTGTGTAAGTTCCCCCGTGAATGGCATCGATTCCGTAGATCATAGGAATTCCTGTGGTTTTAATAGCTACTTGCTGCATTTGGGAGATGAGCTTTTCCCATGTGACAGGATATTGTGTGACACCGGCTGGCACATTTAAAATTGATCCTGCTTTCAAATGGCCTAAGATATAATCTACTTTGGTTTTGTCCAGTTCAACCGGTTCTACCGGAACATTGTCTTTTGTCTTTAGTAGTAAATCAACGGCAAATTGAGACATCTGACCGATCTTCTCATCCAATGTCATTTTTGACATTAGTTGGGTAATTTGGTTCTCGTAAGGTGAATCCTCTTTAGGAGACGTGAAACTGTAAGACATACATCCAATCATTAGTAGGGCAATCCCTGTTAGTAAATTCTTGATTTTCATCTGCTGTATTTAATTATTTGTGGTTAATTTATTTGTCGATCAATGAAACTGCATCATAACAAAGAGGGTTCTTACTATCTATTATGATTTGGTTGCCACTGTTCGAAAACGAGCGGTAACTATAGCTCGTACAGGTGTATCGTAAAATCGGAACGCTACCCATGACAAAAAGATAAAGAAGAATATTAATGAGCTTGCAACAAAAAGAATAAGCGATGGCGAATAATGACTTTTGGAGTATGATATGTTATGCAAAGATAGGTTACTTGTTTTCTTCCTTCCAAATTTCTTGATCCACAAAACCTCTTTTTTTACTACATAGCACCT
>Ga0326727_10027016_pt1 | contig 10577 bp, 6 predicted proteins | sample MB2enrmetagenome_FD_207643 | JGI IMG/M metagenome (GOLD analysis project Ga0326727, IMG submission 207643) | Lab enriched peat soil microbial communities from McLean, Ithaca, NY, United States - MB29MY | ecosystem: Environmental > Terrestrial > Soil > Wetlands > Peat | place: USA: New York... | reverse complement strand
CTGCTGTCGTTGATGAGCCTGGTGGCACTGGTGCTGGGTGCGGTGGGCGTGGCGATGGCGATGCGCGCTCACCTGCAGCAGAGGCTGGACACCATCGCGATCATGAAGTCGCTGGGCGCGCGCAGCGGGCAGATCATGAAGATCTATCTGCTGCAAACGATGCTGCTGGGGCTTGCGGGGGGATTGCTGGGCGTGCTGTTGGGGGTTGCGGTGCAGCTTGCTTTCCCGCTGGTGCTGGGCAAGCTGATCAATGTTCCGACCCAGTACCACATTCAGCCGAGGGCGATCTTTGCCGGGCTTGGCGCGGGTGTGCTGACCACGCTGCTGTTTACCCTGCCGCCGCTGCTGGACATTCGCAGCGTGAGACCGATCCTGATTCTGCGCCGCGCGGTGGAGGAGATCGACGACCCGTTTATTGCGGCTCTGTGGAAGAAGATCAACCATAACATCGCGCAGATACTGGCGACGGCGCTGATCCTGGCGGGCTTGGTGGCGATCGCGATGACGCTCTCCGACTCGGTGCAGGTGGGCAAGTGGTTCTCGGTGGGGCTAGTGGGTGTGCTGCTGGTGCTGCTGGCGGCATCGGCTGCCGTGCTGCGCGGGCTGAAGTTCTTTCTCAACCGCACGCGGCTGCATCTGCCGTCGGCGCTGCGCCACGGGCTGGCGAACCTGTATCGTCCGGGAAATCCTTCGGCGGCGCTGCTGGCTGCGCTGGGCATGGGGGTGATGCAGATCATGACGGTGTACCTGGTGCAGCGGGCAGTGGTAAACGAGCTGCATATCTCGTCCGCGCCGAACCTGCCCAATGTATTTCTGGTGGACATTGCGAACAAGGAGATCGACGGCATTCGATCGGTGCTCAAGGCGCAGCCGGGAGTGACCACCCAGCCGGAGCTGCTGCCACTGGTCTCGGCACGGGTGTTATTGATTGATGGAAAGACGACGGAAGAGGCAAGGGCAGAGGCCCAGGCCAGGGCAGAAGAAGCGGGCAACGAGTCTGAGCCGGGAAGGGGGCCGGGCGAAGGGAGACAACGGGGTCCTGGGAGACGGATGCAGCGCTCGGTAAGCCTGACGTGGTCGGAGAATATGCCACCGGGTACGACGGTGGTGGAGGGTGCGTGGTGGAAGCCGGGCGAACGCAAGCCGGAGGTGGCGATCGCACAACAACAGGCGAACCGGATGGGAGCCAAGTTGGGGTCGACGATTACGTTTGCGGTGCAGGACCAGCAGATCGTGGCGACCGTGGTGGCGTTGACCAAGGCCAATGGCCAGCATGTGTTTTCGCGCGCGGAGTATACCTTGCCCAAAACGGCGCTGGACGGGCTTCCCGTGGTGTGGAGCGGCGGCGTGCATGTGCTGCCGGAGCGCGTGGGCGAGCTGCAGCGTGCGCTGTACGCGGCGTATCCCACGGTGACGGTGATCAACGTGGCGCAGGCGTTGGAGACGGTGCGCGCGGTGGTGATCCAGATTACCTATGTCATCCAGTTCCTGGCGGCGTTCTCCATCTTCGCGGGAGTGGTGATTCTGGCGTCGTCGATTGCGGGAACGAAGTACCGGCGCATTCGCGAGGTGGTGGTGCTGAAGACGCTGGGCGCGACGCGCGGGAGGATTGCGACGATCTTCTCCATTGAGTTTGCCGTGCTGGGGCTGGTGGCGGGCGTGGTGGGGATCGGATTTGCCAACCTGATTACGCGCACGCTGCTGCACCAGATGAACGTGGCATACAAGTCGCAGTTGCTGCTGAACTTCAGCGCGCTGGCGGGAGTGGCGGCGCTGACCGTGGCGACAGGCTGGATTGCGAGCCACAGGATTCTGGAGCAGAAGCCGCTGGAGGTGCTGCGTGAGGAGTAAGTATCTGCTTGCATGGATAGATCGGGTTCAGCCCTCCAGGGTTTATTGGGGTGTTATACCTGGGGCTTTGCCCAGGCTGGTATAGAACGCACCGTTGGCGCTTCGAGGGCTGGAGTTAACATTCGATTGGCGCTTCGGGTATGATCCTCCTGCCGAATGTATGGATGGTTTCGTGTCTTCGGCTTTCATTGATACTAGGGTTCAAAGAGTGAGGTAGGGGAATGGCATCTGGGCGGAAGCTGGGCTTGTTAGCCATGGCGGCGGTCGTGTGTCTCATTGGGCTGGTTCAACAGCGCGCATGGGCGCAGGCGGCAGCTTCGCCGCAGGCAGCTCCGGCGCAGAGGCCGCAGGGGACGAACGGCGCGCCGGGAGCGCCGATGGATGCGGCTGCGCGACAGAATGGGGCAATCACGGGAGGGATCAACCGGAAGTTCGGCAGCGTGCCGGACGATCCGGGGCCGCTGGCCAAGGACCTTTCGCCGAAGCTGAAGCCGAAGGCGATCTCCGCGGCGATGCATAAGGTGGCGGACTGGCAGCTTGCCCAGTCGCAGCAGTACTTCGCGGCATTCGATCGCTCGAAACAGCTGGATGGCGAGATTTGGACATGGGGTGCGCTATATAGCGGTCTGATGGCGATGTCGGAGTCGTTGGGCGATCCCAAGTACGCGAACATCATGCGGGATACGGGCAAGGCCTACAACTGGGAGCTGAGCAAGACGGAAGGGGATGCGAACCAGCAGAGCATGGCGCAGACCTTCCTGGAGCTGTATCTGATGGACAAGAAGCCCGAGGAGCTCGCGCCAACGCAGAAACGGTATGATGCGCTACTGGCGGCGCCGCGGGCAGAGGTGGGTTCAACGCGAAGGATCGAGTGGTGGTGGTGCGATGCGTTGTTCATGGGGCCGCCCTCGTGGGCACGACTCTATGCGGCAACCGGTGACAAAAAATATATTACCTACCTGGACGAGGAGTGGGCCAAGACCTCGCAGGAGCTTTGGGACCCCGAATCGCACCTGTACTTCCGCGATACGACCTTCCTTACGGCGAAGGAGAAGAACGGGCAGAAGCTCTTCTGGTCGCGCGGCGAGGGATGGGTGATGGCGGGACTGGCGCGGACGCTGCAGTATCTGCCCAAGGACGATCCGGCGCGGTCGGTGTACGAGACACAACTGAAGGAGATGGCCGCCGCGGTGGCCAAGATCCAGGGACCGGATGGGCTTTGGCGTTCGGGTATGCTGGATCCGGCGTCGTATGACCAGCCGGAGGTCTCCGGGTCGGCGCTGATGACGTACGCCATTGCGTGGGGCATCAACAATGGCCTGTTGGACCGCAAGGTGTATAAGCCGGTGGTGACCAAGGCATGGGCGGGAATGCTGCAGCACATCTACGCGGATGGACGGCTGGGCGACATTCAGCAGACCGGGTCGGCGCCGGCGCTGTTCAAGCCTTCGTCGAGTTTCAACTACGGGGTCGGCGGGTTCCTGCTGGCCGGCAGCGAAGTCTACAAGCTGGCGGGGGGCAAGCCCGCGAAGAAGTAGTTGCTGGTTGATGGAGTTGGTCTGTGATTCATACGGCGCAACGAGTGTGGGTGGGTGTGTCTCTGGGATTGCTTGCGCTCACTGCATGCCATGGGCCGGCGCGGACGACGCTGACGCTCTCGGTTGCGGCGAGCCTGACGCAAACGATCGGCGAGATTGAGACGCAGTACCGGCAGACCCATGGCAATGTCGAATTTCGCAATAACTTTGGCGGATCGGGAACATTGGCGCAGGAGATCGAGCAAGGCGCTCCGGTGGATGTGTTTCTATCTGCGGCGGCCGGGCCGATGGACGAGCTGCAGGCCAAGGGAATGATCGAGGCGGAGACAAGGCACAATCTGCTGCGCAACCAGCTGCTGCTGATTGCTCCGAGCGGCTCTCGGCTGCAAGGTTTTGCGGGGCTTACAGACAAAGGGATCCGGCAGATTGCGCTGGGTGATCCGGGAAGCGTTCCGGCCGGACAGTACGGCAAGCAGACGCTGACTGCGCTCAATCTATACGACCAGGTGAAGGGGAAGATCGTGCTGGCGAAGGACGTGCGCCAGGTGTTGACCTATGTGGAAACGGGCAATGCGGACGCGGGCTTGGTGTATGCCACGGACGCGCAGGGCGACTCGCGCGTACGCATCGTGGCGACCGCGCCCGAGGGGACGCATGATCCGATCGTCTATCCGGTGGCTGTGGTGGGGGCGGGGCGCGAGAGTGGGGCTGCTCAGTTGTTTGTGGAGTATCTGAGGAGTCCCGCGGCGGCGGCCATCTTTGTCAAGAATGGATTTAGAGCGGAACCAGAGTAACAGTACCCAAGCGAAGAGTATCAAAGGTGGCTTTTTTTTGAGGAAAAAGCCACTCGGAGGAATCGCCCCCGGGGTATACCTACTCTGGTTCCGCTATACCATAACTGCATGGTGAGTTTGCCGATTGACGCATCGCCACTGGTCATCTCGATAGCGACGACCTGCGCGGCAACCATAGCGACTTTTTTCCTGGGGCTGCTGGCGGCGTGGTGGATGTGCAAAGCGCAGGTGCAGGACGGGGCACGAGTTTGGGGAGTGTGGGGATGGGGCCTGCGGGCCCTAGGTTTGAAGGGATGGATCGACGGCCTTCTGACGCTTCCGCTGGTGCTGCCGCCTACGGTCGTTGGGTTCTTTCTGCTGCTTCTCTTCGGACGGCGCAGCCTGCTGGGACATGCGCTGGAACGGGTTGGGATCGCGATTGTCTTTTCCTGGCCGGCGACGGTGATTGCGGCGACAGTGGTCGCGTTTCCGCTAATGTATCGCACGGCGCTGGGCGCATTCGAGCAGGTCAACCCTACATTGCTGCAGGCTGCGCGGACTTTGGGCGCCTCGGAGTGGAGGGTATTTCGACGGGTGCTGTTTCCTCTGGCGGCGCCGGGGGTGGTGGCCGGAACGGTGCTGGCGTTTGCGCGCGCGATGGGCGAATTTGGCGCGACGCTGATGCTGGCGGGCAATATTCCAGGACGCACGCAGACCATGCCGATTGCGATTTTTTCCGCGGTGGAGGAAGGCAATACGCGGCTGGCCGCGGTGTGGGTCGCGCTGATTGTGGCGATCTCGCTGGGGATGATCCGCCTTCTAAACCGGCAGGGCAGGGCGGTGCGCAAGAGGCTGCAAGCGGAGGTTGCGCCGTCGGCGCAGATCGACTTAGGGGCGCTTCCCATGGTGCCTCGCGCGACAGGACCGCGGGACGGGGAGAGCCCGGCTTCGTCCGCGTTGGAGATCGATTTGGAGAAGCGGCTGGAGCGGTCCACACTGCGGGTGCGGCTGCGCGCAGGGAGGGGCGCGGTGGGGATTCTGGGACCGTCGGGCGCGGGCAAGTCGATGACGCTGCGTCTGATTGCCGGTGTAGTCGAGCCGGATGGCGGGCGCATCGTGCTGAACAGACGCGTGCTGTTCGACAGCGCGACGGGAGAGAATGTGCGCCCGGCGCTGCGCAGGATCGGGATTGTGTTTCAGGACTACGCGCTGTTTCCCCACATGACGGTGGCGGAGAATGTGGGCTTCGGGCTGAGCGCGCTGACAGAGCCGGAGCGGCGGCGGCTGGTGGCGCGGCATCTGCAACGGATGCACATCGCGGAGTTGGCGGAGCGCACTCCGGGAGAGATTTCGGGCGGGCAACGGCAGAGGGTGGCCATTGCGCGCTGCTTGGCGATGGAGCCGGACGCGCTGCTACTGGATGAGCCCTTCGCGGCGCTGGACCCGCACCTGCGACGGCAGACCGAGGAGCAGCTTCGCGAGACGCTGGCCGAATACAAGGGCGCGGTGCTGTTTGTGACCCACGACATGGAAGAGGCGTTTCGCTTTTGCAGCGAGCTGGTGGTGCTGGACGGTGGGCGGGTGATTGCCAGCGGCCCGAGGAACGAACTTTTCGACCGGCCGCGCAGCGTGGCGGCGGCGCGATTGACAGGCTGCAAGAACATTGTGGCGGCGCGGCGCGTAGGCCTGGACCGGATCGCCGTCGATGCGTGGCAGTGCGAGCTACGGACCGCCATTTCTATTCCCGATGGGTTGACCCACATTGGCGTGCGATCGCATCAGATCACGGTGGCGGCGGAGAGGGAGATGGAGACGGCGGCGGGTGAAAACAGCTTTCCCGCATGGCTGGTGGGCGCGAGCGAAGCGCCGCACGAGATGACGCTGTATCTGCGTCTTCATGCGCCTGCGCAGGCCGGGGAGCCTGCCCATCTGCAAGTGGATCTGCCCAAAGACGCAGCGCGAGTGCTGATGGAGCGGCTTCAGCCGTGGCCGGTCCGGCTGGCCCCGTCGCGGCTGCTGCTGCTTGAAGGATAAGGGGTTGGGGGTAAAGTAGAGGGAGATGGAGAACGTCAGATTGAGAGTGACGAACGAATCCGAGTCCAGCGTGCGCCAGGAAACGATTGAACCGGCCTCCGTGCGTACCCACGCGGCGCTGATGGGCATCTACGAGATATCGAAGGTGCTGACGCGACCGGCGCGCCTGGAGACGGCGCTCTCCGGCGTGGTGAACCTGCTGCACAGCTTTCTGGACATGAGCGGCGGACTGATCGCCCTGCTGGACGAAGAAGACCGGGCCACGACCGTGGTGGGCGCGGGCTGGAACGAGGCACAGGCCAGGGAGCACTTTGAACGGCTTCCCGAGCAGGCCGTGGGGCAGATTGTGGTCTCCGGAATGCCGCTGGTGGTTCGCGACGTGGCGCAGAGCCCGCTGTTCGCCGAGTGGAGCGAGTTGAAGACCGGGGACGCGACTTCGGTGCGCTCATTTGTCGGGGTGCCGATCAAGGGCGAGAACCGCACCATAGGCACGCTGACGATCGAACGCGTGGGCAACCAGTCCTCGCCCGGCACACTGGACGAAGATGTTCGATATCTGACCATGATTGCCAACCTGGTGGGACAGACCGTGGCGCTGCAGACCATGGTGGAGCGGGACCGCGAACGTTTGATGGCCGAACGTAACCGGCTGGAGCAGGAGCTGGAACAGAAGAACGCGTCCAGGCATGAGGGAATCTCGTGGATCATAGGGAAAAGCCGCGCGATTCAGGAAGTGACGGAGAAGGTGCAGTTGGTGGCGCGATGCAACCTGCCGGTGCTGCTGTGCGGCGAGTCGGGAACCGGCAAGGAGCTGTTTGCGCGCGCTATCCATGAGTACTCCCCGCGCAAGGAGCTGCCGTATATTCGCCTGAACTGCGCGGCGCTGTCGGAGACGGTGCTGGAGTCGGAGCTGTTTGGGCACGATCGCGGGGCGTTTACCGGCGCCATTGGAATGCGCAAAGGGCGATTCGAGATGGCGGATGGGGGGACGCTGTTTCTGGATGAGATTGGAGAGATTTCCACCACCTTCCAAGCCAAGCTGCTGCGCGTGCTGCAGGAGGGGGAGTTCGAGCGCGTGGGTGGCAATCACACCATCAAGGTGGATGTACGGCTGGTGACGGCTACCAACCGCAACCTGGAGGCGGCTGTGATCTCCGGCGACTTCCGCTCCGATCTCTACTACCGCATTAGCGTGGTGCCGATCTTTCTTCCGCCCCTGCGCGAAAGGCGGGAGGACGTGCCCCTGCTGGCGCGTGAGTTTCTGAAGCGCTTCAACAAGGAGCACGGCGTCACTTTGAGCATTTCGCCGCACGCCATGGAGGTGCTGACTGCGTACGACTTTCCAGGCAATGTTCGCGAATTGGAGAGCTGTGTGCGACGCACTGCGGCGTTGACCAAGACCCCAATGCTACAGGCGGAAGACTTTGACCTGGGCAACGAAAGCAATGCGAAGGCGTTGGGCAAGGCGATGACCGGGAAGCGTTTTCCAGGCGGAGGCGCGAGGGTATTTCCTGCACTGCCGCCGAATGCGGCAGAGCATGCCGCCGCGCAGCAGGGCACGGGGGAGCGGGAGGGAGGGCCCTCCGCGGAGATCGCAAGTGAAGGCGACTTCAGTGAGCGGGAGCGGCTGGTGGATGCCATGGAGCGGGCTGGCTGGGTGCAGGCCAAGGCCGCGCGTTTGCTCGGCCTGACGCCGCGCCAGATGGGCTATGCGCTGCGCAAGCATGCCATTGAGATCAAGCGCTTCTGACCTAAATTCGGCATATGCTGGAGCAAGATCAATTGTGATCGCGGTCATAGCTGCCATGGCATAGACATGCTTTGCTGCATCTAGAGGAAATACAGCATGAAGAACATAGCGGTGTTGACGAGCGGTGGCGATGCTCCAGGAATGAACGCGGCGATTCGCGCGGTGGTTCGCAGCGGACTGGGGCACGGGTTGAGTGTGTGGGGCGTCTATCAGGGGTACTCCGGGCTGATCGAGGGAAATTTCAAGCGGCTTGGGACGCGCGATGTGGGAAGCATTCTTCAACGCGGCGGAACGATTCTGGGCAGCGCCCGGTGCGCCGAGTTCCAGACCGAGGAGGGCCGCGAGCTGGCCATTCGCCGTCTGCATGGCGCGGGGATTGAAGGGCTGGTTGTGATCGGCGGCAATGGATCGCAGACCGGGGCCTACTCGCTGAACATGATGGGCTTCCCGGTGGTGGGCGCGGCATCGACCATCGACAACGATCTGTACGGGTCGGATGTGACGATCGGAGTAGACACGGCGTTGAATGTGGCGTTGAATGCGATCGACAATCTGAAGGTGACGGCCTCCTCGCACCGGAGGGCGCTTCTGGTCGAGGTGATGGGGCGGAACTGCGGCTATCTGGCGCTGATGTCGGGGATCGCGGGCGGGGCCGAGGCGGTCGTGTTGCCCGAAGTGGAGGTTGTGCCGGAACATCTTGCCGAGCGGATTCAGGATTCGTATGAGCGCGGAAAGCCGCATGCGATTGTGGTGGTGGCCGAGGGCGCAAAGTACAACGCCGAGGCACTGTGCCGGTACTTCAAGGAGCACGGGCTGCTGCAGGGCTACGAGTTCCGCTCGACCGTGCTGGGCTACGTGCAGCGCGGTGCGGTGCCGACCTGCGCAGACCGGCTGCTGGGCACGCGTCTGGGCGTGGAGGCCGTGGAACAGATGGTGGCAGGCAACACCGGCGTTCTGGTCGGCATCGTCCGAGGCGAGCTGGTGTGTACGCCGCTGGAGACGGTGGTGAGCGGAAAGAAGCCGCTCGACCCCTGGTACTTGAAGGCCGCCGATATCCTGGCGCGATGAGTTGGATAATATATGCACGGTAAGGCCCCACATCTCAATCGAGACGTGGGACATCAGATTTAACTTGTCGATCTTCCTCTACCCGAGCCAGTCGGGGCTGCGCGCCGTGCCGTCGAATCGCGCGGTGGTCTTGAAGAGCTCATACTGGCCGGTCTGCGATGCATCGCGTGTGCGCGCAAGCAGCGCTGCCATCTCGGCCTGCGTCATCGGCTTGAAGGTCTTGATCGCGTTGAAGGCCTGGTCCAGAATCTGCGTTGAGTCGATCCCGGCGATCAAGACGGAGATCGGTTGAGAGAGTACATAGTGCAGCGCTTCGATGGCGCTGACTGTATTGCTCTTGAGAAGGATGCCTCCTCCTCCGCCCAGGGTCTTCATGGCAAGCACGGCCGTCCCCTGCGCCTGGGCCACGGGCACCACCTGCTTGGCGAACGAGCGAAACTGCGCGTCCAGCACGTTGATCGGCATCTGCACCGTATCGAAGTGGAAGCCATGTTGCTGGGCGATCTCGAACATGCGCAGGTGAATGGCTGGGTCTTTGTGGCCGGTGAAGCCGATATAGCGTAACTTGCCCGCCTGCCTGGCTGCCAGGGCCGCCTCCAGCGCGCCCCCGGCGGCGAAGATGCGGTCGGGGTCCTCCATGCGAATGATCTCGTGGAACTGGACCAAGTCGATGGTGTCCACTTTGAGGCGGCTTAAAGACTGCTCCAATTGCTGCTGGTAGGCCTGCTTGGTGCGGCCGTCGATCTTGGTCATTAGCAGAACTTTGTTGCGGTAGCCATCCTTCAGCGCGTCGCCCATGCGCGACTCGCTGACGCCGTTGTTATAGTCCCAGCTATTGTCCAGAAAATTGATTCCGCGATCGATGGCGGAACGGATGAGGCGCACGCTGTCCGCGGGATCGGCCTGCACGCCGATATGGTAGCCGCCCAGTCCGATGGCGGAGACCTTCTCCCCGGTGCGGCCAAGTGTGCGGTACTGCATCTGCGAAGAAGGGGACGCTGAAGAAGCCTGCGCCTGGCCAAGCAGGTTGGATGTTGCCGCGGCCGCCACTCCGGCAACGGCTGCCGCCTTGAGGAACTCTCTACGCTGCATATACTCTCCCACTAATGTGAAGTTGCAATCCTGCAGGCGAGAGCTGCGCAGGGCGCGCCTTAGCAACCTCGGAAGCATGAAGATGGCGATAGCATGGCCCCAAAGCGCAGCATGTCTGACTGGATATGGATGCTGAAGGCTGAAGGAGCGATGCAAAACCGCTTGGTGCGGCGGGTACAACGGTCCCTATGCACGATTCAAAGATGGTTTTTTATGGAGGGGAGGGAATGGCGGGGACGAGAGGATGATTCATAAACTTTTCACGTGTCCTGGGCCGGCGTCGATGGTCTCTCAGCGTTGTGCCAACTGCTTTGAGGACGGAAATGGAATAAACACATCCTGCGTCACTCTTGTCCAAATTAGGTTTTGAGCGGCGGCGGTAGAACTCTGTTACGGTTTGCGTTGAGAAGACGTAAATCCGCATCGGGAGGACCACCGCCGCCATGACACGAGTATCCAGCATTTTCAGCC
>Ga0326727_10027015_pt1 | contig 10577 bp, 9 predicted proteins | sample MB2enrmetagenome_FD_207643 | JGI IMG/M metagenome (GOLD analysis project Ga0326727, IMG submission 207643) | Lab enriched peat soil microbial communities from McLean, Ithaca, NY, United States - MB29MY | ecosystem: Environmental > Terrestrial > Soil > Wetlands > Peat | place: USA: New York... | reverse complement strand
CTTCAATCGGTCCCGCTCTTTCCCACTCAACATCAGCATCTCCTGTTTTTCCATCCGTCAAGCTTGACGGAGTTCAACAGGACATTTCTACTTTGCTGAAACAGGACATTATCATTTTGCCGCGACACCTTCCTGACCTCCTACGCTGACTGTTCAAGAGTGCAACGGTCTTCCCAAGCAGAATCCATAATTTATAATTTACTATTCACAGCGCAGCGCCTCCGTCGGTTCCACCCTCGTCGCCCGCCGCGCCGGGACATAACAGGCGGCGAGCGCCACTGCACCAAGCAGAAGCACCACGCCCGCATAGGTCAGAGGGTCCGTCGCCGCGACGCCGAAAAGCCAAGTGCGCAGGAAACGCGTGGCTGCGAACGACATCGCGAGTCCAATACCAACGCCGCTCAGCGCTAACCTGAGACCCTGCCCCAGCACCAGCCGGAGGACGTCGACTCGCTCGGCTCCGAGCGCCATGCGAATGCCGATTTCATGCGAGCGCTGGCGCGTGCTATAAGCAACCACTCCGTAGATGCCCACTGCCGCCAGCACCAAGGCGAGCAAGCCAAAGACCCCGACGAACGTCCCCGCAATCCGTTCCATCGTGCTGGCGAGCTTGATGACTGTCTTGAGGGGCATCACGTTGAACAGCGGCAGATCGGCGTTGAGTTCATGAACTGTTTTCTCGACCACGGGGACGAACGCTGCGGGATCGCCCGAAACCCGCGCGTGAATCACCGCATCGTGATAGAAGTCCTGCAAAAGCGGCAGGTAGATGATGGGCTGCGGAGTTTCATTCAGCCGCCCGTAATTGCTGTTCCGCGCCACTCCCACCACGGTGAACGAATCGCCTTGCGCCCTTAGCCGCTTCCCCAGTGCGTCCTGGTGCGGCCAGTAGCGGTCGGCCAACGCCTGATTGACGATGGCCACCGGCTGCGTCTGGGCAGCGTCCCGTGGCGTAAAATCACGCCCCGCGAGGAGAGGAATCCGCATCGTCCGAAGGTAATTGGGGCCAACGTCGGCGCGCATGATGTCCATTTGTTCGTGGGGCTGAGGTACATATCCTTCGGGGTCAACGGTGGCGGTGTGGTGTCCCGTGCCGAGCGGCACCCAATTGGCCAGGGTCACGGACTCAACACCCGGGAGGCTCTCGAGTTTGGCGAGCAGTTGCCGATCGAACTCGATTCCGGTTGCTCTCGAGTAGCCGAACGGGAGAAGGTCGAAGGAGGCGAGCAGCACATGGTTTGGGTCGAAGCCCGTGTCGAATCGCTGCGCAGCGCGGAAACTGCGGATGAGGAGCCCGGACGAGATCAGTAGGACAAGCGACAGGGAAATCTGCGCCACCACCAGCCCGCCCGCGAGAAGAGACTTGTGGAGTCCGCCCGTCACGGTGCCCGCCTCCTCCTTGAGTACCGTGGCAGGCGCAATTCTGGAAGAGCGCAGCGCCGGCAGGATTCCGAAAATCACGCCGGTGAGGGCCGAAAGGAGAAGCGTCACCAGGAGTACGGTGCGGTCGGCGCGGATGTTGATCGAGATGGGGATGCTGGTGGGCGGTATGAAGTCTGCGAACGTTCCGGCGGTCCAGACGGTGAGCAGCATGGCCACCGCCCCGCCCGCCAAGGCGAGCAGGAGGCTCTCCACCAGGAATTGGCGAACCAAACGCCCGCGCCCGGCGCCCATCGAAAGGCGAATGGCGATCTCGCGCCGCCGTCCCACCCCGCGCACCAGCAGCAGATTCGCTACGTTCGCGCAGGCCAGCAGAAGCAGGGCGCCCGCCAGCGCCTGCAACATGGGCAAGAGAGTCGAGGTGGCCGAGTTGAGCCCAAAAGGTGACCGCCAAAGCGGATCCAGCGTGATGTCGTTTGGTCCCAGATGCGAGTCGGGAAACTGTTTGACGATCTGCTGCATCAGGACGTTCATTTCCTCCTGAGCCTGCCGGAGCTCCACTCCCGCCCTGAGCCTTCCGTACACATTGAGCCAGGAAGTCTCGCGCTCGTAAAGCCGGCGCCAGCCGGCGGAAACCACCGGATCCATGACCAGGGGAATATAGATGTCCGGACTCAAGCCGGTCATGCTCCCCTGAAAATCAACAGGAGTGACGCCGACAATGGTGAACGGATGTTGGTTGATCTCGAGGGTCCGGCCAATCACGGAAGCGTCCTGACCGAAACGGGTCTGCCACAGGCCGTAGCTGATTACTGCCACCGGCGCACCGGCGGGCTTCAGTTCTTCCGCCGGCAGGAACCCGCGGCCCATGATGGGCCGCACTCGAAGCACTTCGAAATAGTTCGCGGAAACCAGCATGCCCAGGAGGCGCTCCGGCTTGCCGCCGCCGGTGAGAGCTATGGAGTCGCCGATGTGATAGCCAAGCATCCCGGAAAAGCTCCGGTTCCTTTCCCTCAGGTCCTTGTAATCGGCGTAGGAGAAGGGCGGATTGGGGCTTTCCCGCACTCCCCGCGTGAGGGAGACAAGCTCGGTGCTGCGCTTGACCCCAGGAAGGGGGTTGAGGAGCGTCGAGTTGATCCAACTGAAAATCGTGCTGTTGGCCCCGATACCAAGCCCCAGCGTGAGAGTGCAGACCGCCACAAAGCCGGGACTCTTCGCCAGCACTCGAAAGCCGTACTTGAGATCCTGGAGTAATGTCGACATTTGAGTCAGCGACAGGCTTCGCGCCAATGACGAACTGTCATCGCGCGTATCTCCGGCTTTGCTCCCCGAAGGGGAGCACATTGAGTAGCCGTGGGTGAAACCCACGGACGCGATGGCATCAAATGGCAGCCGGCCCTGAAGGGGCCGAACTTCCTTGTTCAACGCCTTCGGCGTTGGGATGTTTTTCAGGAGCCGACCGTGGGCTTGCGCCCACGGCTACTCACGGTTCATCGGTTCGCGGTGACGGCATGCTCGCTGGGCTGGGGCTCCAGAAAAAGAGCGATAGCTTCTCGAATATTCTCCAGCGCATCTTCTCGCGTTTTCCCCTGAGACCAGCAACTCTTCAGTGACGGACAGTTGGCCACAAAATAGCCGTCCTCTCCCCGTTTCACGAGCACCTTAACGGTCATCTGCCCACCTGTCATCAACCTAGGGCCACCTCGCGATCGAAGTGGGGTTTCTTCTCAGCGCGGAGCTTCAAGTTCATGCCGCAGGCGACGGCTATGCGTTCAAGCATGGGGAGCGAATGTGCTGTGTACTCGGCGTCCTCGAGGCGCGCAATCGCTGACTGTGTCGTGCCGACCTTGCGGGCGAGCTCCACCTGCGTTAGGCTGGCCTCTTCGCGCATTTCCCGGACGAGCAGGGCCAAGTCAATCTGTCGCAAGGTCCGCGCAAACGTTTCTCTATAGATCGCGCTCCGCCGAGCGCGCTGCTCGACGATTTCAGAGTGTCGATCGCTTCTCATTGGCCCAACTTCTTCGGCTAGACTCTCACCTAACCTGATTGAGGAACTCTGCGATGTCGATATCAGCATCCTGAAGTGCACCTTTAAGCGTGTAAGGGTCAATTTCGTTGTGAAAGGGGAAGACAATCGTTCTTCCGTCCGGATGCTGCATCTTGACGTGGCTCCCCTTGCGATGAATCTCCATGAAGCCAAGGCGTCGCAAGGCGGCAAGCACTTCCCGACCAGAGAGCAGGGGCAGCTTCATAGGAAGAGTTCGACGACTTCTTTGGTTTCATCTTGCGTAACTTCGTTGGGCGCAGGCTCTAGATACAGCTCAATCGCCTCTCGGACATTCGCTAGCGCTTCTTCTCGGGTTTTCCCCTGAGACCAACAGCTTTTCAGCGACGGACAATTGGCCACAAAATAACCGGCTTCACCTTGTCTCACGACCACTTTAAGAATCATTCGACCTCCAACCCTCACATTCTATCACTGAGCCGACTTTCTTGAATGACGCTTGAGAACCTGCCATTGCTAGCGTTCACTAGCCTATTCGAGCAAGCCGTCAATGATCAGTTCTTGGCTTCCACCCGAACCCCGGACGGGTTCAAATTGAGTAGCCGTGGGTGAAACCCACGGACGCGGTGACATCAAACGACAGCACAACCATTCGACCCCCTGGAGTCCGACTCCTCCAGCCAGAAACCTCGCCTGAAGAGCCCACTCTGCTAAGCCCACTGGCAGGCCGCAGGCGCGCGGAATAAGCCAGCGCAATTCATACAGTCATCATTCCAGGCGCACCAGGACATTCGGGTCTCTCAATCGTTTTTTACCCCCATGTAGTCGTACATGGTCGCATAATTGGTCGCAGCGACATCGTAGGCAAGCACAAAGTGCATTCACGTGGCAGTCTGGAACGACAACCCACATTGCGAACTGAAGGCCCCATCGCCAGGTCACACGAATGAAGGGGCCTCTTACATCATGCAGCAGCGCCCGGAGCGCGTGGTACCCATGCGGCACGGCTCGACTCGTTCCGGCCAAATCTCGGTCTGCCGCTTCAAATGCTTGACCCCAAGTCCAGAACACGATCAAGAGAGGCGAGTCCTGCTCCAGCGCAATGAGCCGTTCTAGTATGCTTCGATACCGGTCCCGCTGCGGCTGATCCTCTTTCTCTCGCAACATCGCGAACGGATCAAGAAGAATTAAATCCTGAGAATTCCAATCAACGACGTTAGTCTCGATGTGCGCCTCAGCGTCGAAACTTCCTCCGTCCTCCTCTTCCGGGAAAATTCGAACGCCGACTTGTGGGAGGCTCAACCCTGAATTCAAAAGAACGTCTCGCAGGCTTTCACGTGTTTTCGCGTCTTGTTCGTAAAGTTCATGGCGGTGCTGCCCCGTCGCAGCGTGGCCAAGCCGCCAAGCGTTCAAGAGCGCCGACCCGGCGTACCATTCGAAAGCCTTGGTGTCAGCAGGCCATACCCCAAGCGCACTTTGCGACGCCCGCTGCGTGTCGTGCAGTAAGACACAGGCCCCTCACCGACGGGGTCATATAGACATTCCAGCAGCGGTCTTCGATCGTCTGGACTGGGAATCGGATATATGGCGCGCCCAGCGTGACATTCGTGAACTCGGAGTTGACTTGACCATGGGTAGCGCGCCAGCAGGTAGTCCAGCAACGTCAGGTAGACAGTATGTTTAACGAGGTCGCCGCCGTTACCGGCGAGTTTATTCATACGGTTGTTATCCTCGATTTGCCGCCAACTCATGGTGCATCCCTCGGTGCCCGAATGCTATGTGCACAACTTCTCTAATCGTCGATCGACAATCATCAATCGTCAATATTTTCGCTCTACCGGCTTCCAGTTGGTAATGGTCACAGGCTTATATTCCAGCCTCGGCTTGCCACACGTGTAATAAACCATCGAGTGGCCGAGGAATCTCTCATCATCACGCTTAGCGAAATCCGTTCGCGCGTGGGCGCCGCGTGATTCTTCTCGCGCCAAGCCAGCGAAGAGCAACACCTCGGCTAACTCGAGCATGTTTTCGGTTTCGAGCGCTTGTATGAGGTTGGTATTGTAAACTCGGCTTTTGTCCTGAAGGCTGATTTTCTGGAAGCGCTGCCTCAGCTCGGCAATCTTCGCCAAGCCCTCCTTCATGGACTCGCCGGTGCGGTAGACGCCCGCGTGCTTATCCATCAAGGTGCGAAGCTCGCGACGGATGCGTGCCGGGTTCTCCGCTCCGCTTTGATTGAGCAGCCCGGCGAAAATCCGTTTCTCTTCTTCCCTGGCTTGGCCTTCCGGCATATCGCTCAGCTTGGCGTCTTGGGCCAGGTACTTCGCGATCTCGCCGCCCGTGATGCCGCCCCAAACCAGGCATTCAGCGGTGGAATTACATCCCAGGCGGTTAGCGCCGTGCATCGAGTGGCACGCCACCTCGCCCGCGGCCCAGACATTCTCCACCTTCGTGCGGCCATCGATATCGGCTTCGATTCCGCCCATCGAGTAATGAGCCACAGGCCGGATGGGAATGGCCGTGGTGATCGGATCGATTCCGAGAAACTTCATGCACACTTCGCGGATCAAGGGCAGGCGTTTATTGATGCGCTCGGCGCCCAGGTGCGTCAAATCCAGGTTGATGTAATCAAGGCCGTCCGGCCCGGGGGAACCGCGCCCTTCGAGGATTTCCGTCATCTCCGAGCGGGAAACGATGTCGCGCGGGGCCAACTCCATCATCTTGGGCGCGTATTTCTCCATGAAGCGCTCGCCCTTGTTGTTCCGCAGGTAGCCGCCCTCGCCTCGGCAGCCCTCCGTCATCAGAATGCCCGAGGGCACGAGGCCGGTAGGGTGGAACTGGAGGAATTCCGGGTCCTCGATGGCCAGGCCGGCGCGGTAAGCAATGGCCTGTCCGTCTCCCGTGACGGTTTGAGAATAAGTCGTGAATCCGTAGAGATTCCCCAACCCGCCGGAAGCAATCAGCAGAGCCTTCCCGCGCAGCACGCAGAACTCTCCGCTGGGCAGGTCGTAAAGCGTGAGGCCGGCGAAGCGCCCGCCCTCGAGAAGCAGTGAGGTGACGAAACATTCGTCGTAGCGCTTGAAGTTTTTGTACTTGAGGAGGGTGTCGTAGAGGGCCTGCATTTCGAAGAAACCCGTCTTGTCAGCGGCCATGCAGGCGCGCGGAAAAGAGTGACCCCCAAATGGCCTTTGCATGATTCGGCCGTCCTCGCGGCGCGACCACGGGCATCCCCAGTGCTCGAGCCGGCGGATTTCATCCGGTGAGGACTTCACAAAACGATCCACCACGTCCTGGTCTGCCAGGAAGTCGGCCCCCTTGACAGTGTCCCAGGAGTGCAGTTCGAAGCTGTCGCCTTCCTCGGGCCGTATCACGGCGGCCGTGCCGCCTTCGGCGCACACGGAATGCGAACGCATCACCTGCACTTTCGACACGATCCCGATGTCAGCGCTGCCGCGCGTTTGAATCGAGAGCTCGAGCGCGGCGCGCAGGCCGGCGAGCCCAGTCCCGAAAATCAAGACGTCATGAGTGATCTGCTGCATGCTTCGTGTGCTCCTTGGGCTCGCCATTGTGTCACCGGCCTGCCCCGGTGTCGAGAGACACAATGTCCTGGTAGGGCTTCAGGCCCCCGCGGTAATAGGGCAGGCGCCGGACCACTCGTCATTCCCGCGAAGGCGGGAATCCACTTGAACTTCTCTTGCCGGGGAGTCCGGCCGGATTGCCGGGCGCGCACGCGTCGGCGGGCGCCAACTCTCCTGCCGCAGTCCAAGGCGGTCCCTGCGCGCTGAATTTTGTGCTTGACAAATGCCGCTACATAGGCTAGAGTAGTGTGTTGAAGTTGGGTCGGAGGTTGCTGCCTGACGGCAAGACGATTAAGTCGCGCCAGACCACACGTCGTTCCCGCGTCACAGGTCATTCCCGCGAAGGGGGGAATCCGGTACCGCCTCGACTGTTCGACTCTCCAAATTGCAGGAACAAACCGGGAATGTTGATGAAAACAAAGGACAAGGCCAAAAAGTCGAGAAGTCAGGTGTCAGGAGTCAGAAGCAAGGCCGACAACCGAAGGCTGACGACCGATAGCTGAGAGCTGATAGCTTTCTTGCGGAACAAACCGGGAATGTTGATGAAAACAAAGGACAAGGTCAAAAAGTCGGGAAGTCAGGTGTCAGGAGTCAGAAGTAAGGCCGACAACCGAAGCCTGACGGCTGATAGCTGAGAGCTGATAGCTTGCTTGCGGAACAAACCGGGAATGTCTATGAAAACAAAGGGTCTCCTAGAAAACCGGCGGGCTATCACTATATGTATATGAAAACACTGTACTTAGTATGTAAATGACTTAAACAATTGAAAATAAAACACTTACAATCATATGCCAAAATTCGTTTTGCTGGTAACGCAAGAAGGTTTAGGCCACGTCGATCCCACTGACAAACCCTTTGGTCTCGAGATGTTCGATCGCTTCCTGCATTCGCTCGAGCCCCTGCCCGCCAAGCCGCTGGCCATCTGCTTTTACACCGATGGCGTTAAGTTGCTCTGTCAGGGATCGCCCGCCCTGTTGGGCCTAAGGATACTCCAGGGCCAGGGTGTTCGTTTGCTGGCCTGCCGGACCTGCCTGGAACACTTTGGTCTGATCGATAAGGTTGCAGTAGGGGAAGTAGGCGGAATGAACGACATCGTCCGGCTATTGACAGAAGCTGACAGCGTACTGACGGTTTGAGCCCGAAGCCGCACTCATTCCCGCTCGCCGGTCGTTCCTGGAGTCACGATCATTGCCGGGCAAGCGGGAATCCAGCTTGCTAGCCACTAACCACTGCTGTCGCTGACCTGCTTCACAAGAGCCCGTTCCACCTCGTGGTCCAACCGTCTCACCGCCTCCTGCACTGTCAGCCAGTGGACGGACACCACTTCTTCCGAGCTTTCAAAGTGAGATTCGCCGATGGGCCTCATATTCCAGAAACGAACCACTTTGGTGATTTCTCCGGTCTCGTAACACACCCAACCCGCATGGCTCTCGACCGCGACATCAAAGCCCGTCTCTTCCCGCACTTCCCGGATCGCGCATTGCAGCCACGATTCACCCGGCTGCACCTTACCCTTGGGCAAGGTCCAATCTGCCTGGCGTCCTCTACGAATGACTATCAGCTCGCGCCCCGCGCCCGCCTGCCGCCAGACGAGGCCGCCGGATGCCGCTACGACTCTCACGGGTTGGTCAGGAAAGTTCATGCTAGGTTCTCACCCGCAGCAACAGGTACGACCCTGCCAGAGCGAAGATAACATCAGGGGACCAGGCTGCGACAAGCGGAGGCAACTGGCTGAGGTTGCCCATGGCTTCGAACATGCTCGAGATTGACCAATAAAGAATGGCGATGCCGATGCTGAGGGCCACTCCAGAGAGCGCGCCCTTACTGCCCGTAGTGAAAGAGAAGGGAATGCCGATCAGGGCCACCACGAAGGCAATCAGAGGGTAAGAAAACTTCCGATAGAACTGCACGGAGAGGCGAACCACGTCAAACCCGCTCTGGCTCAGCTCGCTGATGTAGCCCCGCAACTCGAACGCGCTCATCTGCTCGGAAGGTCTCACCTCCTTCTTGAAATAGCCGGGTTCCTCTGTCATCTCGGCGAAGGTGTCGACTGAGAAGGGGAAGTATTTCTCAACGCGGTCACCTTCCAGGTCGCGCACCCAGCCGTTCTCGAGCACCCAGCCCCGGATGGCCGGTTCCCAGAATGCCCGCGCAGCGTAAACGCGCCGGGTAAGACGAAAGGAATGAGGATCGAATTCGAAGCAAGTGAGGTCGGCGAACACGTCCTTATACGGATCAAAGAACCTGTAGTTGTAGATGCGACTCGCTCGGCCGAAGATCCATTGTCGCTCAGGACGGTAGAAAGTTTGGGGAGGTTTCCCCTTGATCTGATTGCGGAATGCATCCTGTTGTTGGTTGGTCTTCGGCAAGAAATCATCGGAAAGGAAAAACATGCCGATACTAAGAACGGTGGCCACCATCAGCACGGGGGCTGAAACTCGGTAAAGACTGACGCCCGCAGCTTTGATGGCGGTAATCTGATTGGATTTGGTCAGCAGCCCGAAGTTGACCAAAGTGGCGACCAGGATGCTCAGAGGCAGCATCAAGTAGATGACTTGGGGCAGAAGAAAACGGTAGTAGTTGAGGACCACGCCCGCCGAAGCGTGGTTGCGTACCATATCGCCCAGAAGCTGGAAGAAGTCGAATATAACGTAGATGCCCGTGAACGCAACCAGCAGGATGAGAAAGTAGAAGATCCAGCCTTGGATAATGTATACATCGAGAATCTGAAAGATTCGGCTCCCGGGGGCGCGGGCTTTCAAGGGCGCCTCGGGGGCTGGTCCACGGCGCGGGCGCGCCTCCCAGCGGCGACCCAAGTCGTCCATCCAGTCCTGAAAGAACTGGAGATGACTGCGCACGCTGCGAAGTTGCGCGAGCATCAGTACGCCTGCGGCGGCAAAGATGACGTTGGCAAGCCAGAGCCCGATGAGGGGAGGAAGGCGGCCCTGCTTGGCGAAACTAAGACCGAAGACCATGATGATGTAATAGATGAAGACCAGCACCATGGTCAGGATCAATCCCACCGCCCTCCCGCCCTTGCGAGTGGAGAGGCCCAGCGAAATTCCCACCAGCGCCAGAACCAAGCTGGCCACAGGGAGGGCAAACCGATAATGGAGTTCCACCAGTGCCGCTTGGCGTTCGCGGGGATTGTGTGTCTGCGCAATCAAGCGGTGTAGTGGAAGGAGGGGAACGGAGAGGCTTTCGGGGCCGGAGGCAGACCCCTGCTCGAGTGGCACGGGAATGTCCGTATTCGTGAAGGTGACCACCGAATACTGCGCGGGGTTCTGTGGGTCGATTTCGTGGGTCATCCCCTGATTCAGGTGAATGACCAGCCGATTGTTGGCGGCTTCGTTGACAAGCACACCGCTTTCCGCTAAGGTTACCTTGACTTGGTCCCGCTGAGTGGTGTCCGCAATGAAGACGCCTCGCCACCGGGCACGGGAGCCTGTGACATCCTCCAAGTAAAGAAGCAGATTGGGGAATTGCTCGATAAACACGCGCGGTTGGATTTCATACGGCACTTGGCTGGCCTTGAGCCCGGCTTCCATGCGAATGAGTTTGCGGCCCGCTTGGGGCGAGAGGAGCAAGCTCATCCACAGGGTAACAGCCCATCCGGC
>Ga0326727_10027013_pt1 | contig 10579 bp, 7 predicted proteins | sample MB2enrmetagenome_FD_207643 | JGI IMG/M metagenome (GOLD analysis project Ga0326727, IMG submission 207643) | Lab enriched peat soil microbial communities from McLean, Ithaca, NY, United States - MB29MY | ecosystem: Environmental > Terrestrial > Soil > Wetlands > Peat | place: USA: New York... | reverse complement strand
CTGGACGGCGTGTGCTGCGTGCTTTCCTTCATGCGGGATATCTCCGACGCCAGGAAGGCGGAAGAGCGATTGAGCCAGATTCAGGAGGCGTTGCGGAACAGCGAAGAACGCCACCGCATCGCATTCCAGTCCAGTCCCAACGCAGTGAGTATCTTCCGTCTGGACGATGGGATGTACGTCGACGTCAATAAGACATTCCTCGACACCATGGGTTTCGCGCGCCAGGAGGTGGTGGGGCGAAGCTCGCCGGAACTCAACATCTGGGCCGATCCCGGCGATTGGCAAAACCTGGCCGAGGCACTGCGCAAGAACGGGGTTTTCCGGAGCGAAGTTCAGTTCAAAAAGAAGAACGGAGAGATCTACTGGGGGCTGATATCCGCATCGGTGTTCGACCACGACGGCGTTACCTGCGTTCTTTCCGTCACCCAGGATGTCTCCGCTGCCAAAGCCGCGCAGCAGGAGATCAGGAATCTGGCCTTCTACGACCCGTTGACCACCCTGCCCAACCGCCGCCTGCTTGAGGAGCGGTTGGGCCAGGCGCTGGCCGCCAGCTCGCTCACTCACCACAACCAGGCGCTGCTGTTCGTCGATCTGGATGACTTCAAGACCTTGAACGATACCCTGGGCCATCAAACCGGCGACCTGCTGCTGCTGGAAGTCGCCGGCCGGCTTTCCGCCTGCGTCCGCGAATCCGACACCGTGGCCCGGCTGGGAGGAGATGAGTTTGTAGTCATGCTCGAAGAGCTGAGCGAAATTCTAGAGGACGCCGCTGCCCAAGCCGAGGCTATCGGCAAAAAAATCCTGGCCGCGGTGGAACAGCCTTACAGGCTCGACGATCACCAGTGTCGCAGCAGCGCCAGCATCGGGATTACTGTCTTTGGGGGCCAGCAGAAAACCGCCGGTGAGGTCCTGCGGCACGCGGATATCGCCATGTATCAGGCCAAAGCCGCGGGGCGCAACACCATTCGTTTTTTTGCCCCCGCCTTGCAGGCTGCCGTGCATGCCCGCGCCGCATTGGAGAATGAACTCCGCGATGCAATCAAGGCCAACCAGTTCGTGCTCTACTATCAGCCCCAGGTGGACCGCGCCCGCTTGATCGGAGCCGAGGCCCTGATTCGCTGGAATCATCCCAGGCGCGGCCTTTTGGCTCCCGGCGAGTTCATCACCCTGGCCGAGGAAACCGGGCTGATCCTCCCCATGGGAGATTGGGTGCTGGAGACCGCCTGCCGGCAAATTGCGGCCTGGGCGCTGCGCAAGGACACAGCTCATCTCTCGGTCGCCGTCAACATCAGCGCCCGCCAGTTCCGCCAATCCGGCTTCGTCGACCAGACCCTGGCGATCATTGGCCGCACCGGGGCCAATCCTGACAACCTCAAGCTCGAACTCACTGAGAGCATGCTGGTGGAAAACGTCGAGGACGTTATCGCCAAAATGGTCCACCTCAGATCCTGCGGACTGCGATTTTCGCTGGACGATTTCGGCACCGGCTATTCCTCGCTTGCCTACCTCAAGCGATTGCCCCTTGACCAGCTCAAGATCGACCGGTCCTTCGTGCGCGACATCCTGGAAGATGCCGGCAGCCGCGCCATCGCGCAATCCATCATCTCCCTGGGAAAGGCATTGGGCCTGACGGTGGTCGCCGAGGGCGTTGAAACCGTCGAGCAGCGGGATTACCTTGACCGCCTGAGCTGCCATAAGCACCAGGGCTTTCTGTTCAGCCGGCCGGTTTCTCTGGAGGAGTTCGAGCGGACCTGGCTCGGCTGCGGCGCGTGTCCCGCCCCCGGGAAACGCCGCCGCGGCGCCGGCAACAAATCACGGTGACCGTTGGCGCCGGCGATCGCTGCTGCGGTGGTGACCCTCTTCTGTGGAAAAACAGCCAATAATTAACAGGAAATCAAGAAACGGCAGGCAACCAAAGTGTAAGTTATTGAAAAAATGTATGTAACAAAAAATTATTGACGATTGTCTTGAAATTGGGGTAGAATAGAGTCGGTAACAATCATCCCCAAGGAGGTAAACAATGCGTCATATCATTGTCAGCACCATCATGCTTTCCTCGATGCTCTTCCCGGCAGTGGCAAATGCAAGCTCGTCCCCGGACGATGTCGCTGCCTCAACCCCTAACCTCCGCGTAAGCACCGGAGTCACGGCGCCTGTCCTTGCCGAGTCCATCGAGATTCCACTTCCCGACGGCCTGGCCAAATCCTTCATTCCCATGGATACCGAGGTCGGTCTCACCCTCACCGTCGACAGCAACGGCCATCCCGAGAACGTGAAGGTCGTCAAGTCGTCCAACCCGTACTGGGATGCGCGCGTCGTTGACGCAATCGAAAAATCCCACTTCCGTCCCGGAATGGTGGACAAGACGCCCACCCCCGTGGATATGAACCTCACCGTCGTCCTCACCCGCTAAACCCAAGCCCTCCCAAAGCCAAAAAGACAAGGACTCAAAAAGCGAGCCGGGAGACTTGACCGTCTCCCGGCTCCTTACTGCTTGAGAAACCGCACCACTTTCGGTCCCATCTGGCCGGTGCACTGCCCCGGCGCCAGGTGCCCGCAGCCGTCAAACACGTCGAACTCCGACTGTGGAGCCAGCAGGTGCATCTTCTGGCCCTGCTCGAGGGGCGTGATCCGGTCCAGTGACCCCCACACGATCAGCACCGGCATCTTTAACCGCGGCAACAGGTTATCGGTCGCGTCCTGGCCGCTCAGCATGGTGTCAAGGGCGCGCTGAATCAGCCACGCGCGCTCGACGGAGAGGCGCAGAATGTCCCGCGCAACGAACCCCGGAATGCGGGGCGGATGGGGCATCAGCAACGCTTCAAGCTGGTCCAGTTCCGCCGCCGTCCGGGGTATAAACAGGCTGGTATTCCAGGCCGGCTTCTCGTGAATTCCGGCCGAGTCAAACAGCATCAGCCGCCTCACCCTCTCAGGATGCTCAGTGGCGACAATCTGCACAATCCAGCCGCCCATCGACCATCCGCCCAGATCCACCTGCTTCAGCCCCAGCGCGTCCATAAAGCCCACCACCGCCGCAGCCTCGTCACGGACTGAGTAAGAGAAGTCCGGCGGCTTGTCGCTGCGCCCATATCCAAACAAATCGGGCATATACACGCGAAATCCGGCCCTGGCGAAATAGGGCGCCAGGTTGGCCCAGTCTTCGGCGCGCCCTCCCAGCCCGTGTACCAGCACCACCACCGGCCCGCCTGCCGGTCCCTCAGCTTCGTAGTGCATGCGGCGGCCCTCAACGGTTACCGACCGGTTCTCGACCCCGCTGAAAGCCTCTTTCAGATACATGACGCCGTTGAAATAACTTACCGGCCGCATCCAGAACCCGATCGCGGCGATCAGCGCCAGTGCCCAAAGCGCGCCGGCAATCCAACCTGCCTTCCTGGTCATCTTCATCTTTCCCCACTTTCTTTTTCCGCGAGCGCCCGCGCCCTCTGCCAGCCCATCTCGATCACCCGCACCGTAACCGGGTCAAGCTGCAAGGCACTGTGGCTGTTCCACTCTGCCCGCTCCACCCAGCGCACCGCATCGGCGTCTGAGGCGGCCTGCAACGAGCCTCCCGTCACCCGGCACAGATAATCGGCAAGCACGTAATGGTAGCGAACCCTTTCACCCTGCCGCTGAATCCGGTCAAGAAGCTCAATCAGTTCAACCGGTTCGACGATAAGCCCGGTCTCTTCGCGCAGCTCGCGCACCACGCCGCCGGTGAGCGATTCACCCAGTTCCAGCAGGCCGCCGGGTAGCGACCACTTGCCTTTCAACGGCTCGCTCCCGCGCCGCACCAGCAGCACCCGGCCCTCTTCAACAACCACCGCGCCCACTCCCACCAGAGGCGCCAGGGGAAATTCTCTCTGCATGTTTCTCGCCATCCTGTAAACCTCTCTACGATAGTGCTCTGAGAGCGGAACCAGAGTAACAGTGCCCATGGTTGGAGCATACCGGATGGCTTTTTCTTAACGGAAAAAGCCAGTTGGGCGATGTGGCGTTGGATACATCTACTCTGGTTCCGCTGTAACCGGCCCCATGTGCAACCCGGCATGGCGCGCGAATCTCTCCCGCCCGGCTATCATCAAACAAACAAGAGCGGGAAAACAGGACAAACAAAGCAGAACAGGGAAGGCAGGAGAAACACATGACGGAATTCACATTACGAATCGACGGAATGCACTGCGGCTCCTGCGTGCGCCGCGTCAGCCAGGCGCTTGGATCCGTTGCAGGGGCTTCCGTCAACGAGGTGCGCGTCGGAGCCGCCCGGTTGACTTCCACCGTGGAGCCCGCGCCCGTCGACCGGGCCATCGATGTTCTCGCTGCAGCCGGCTACACAGCGCATCTGGAACCATAAGTGGCGCCCACCGCAACAGAATCGCTGACGCTTCCCGTCCTGGGGATGACGTGTGTGTCCTGCCAGCATCACGTGGAAGAGGCGCTGCGCTCGACCGCCGGAGTGGAGTCGGCTCACGTGGATCTGATGGCCCATCGCGCCAGCGTGGTCTTCGATCCGGCGAAGGCAGCGCCCGAGCAACTGCTTGAGGCCATTCGCGGCGCGGGCTACGACGCGGTTCTTCCCCGTCCCGGCGAGTCCGCTGCCGGCGGACAGGACCGGGAGCGCTCGGCGGAATCCGCGCGAAAAGCCTGGGTCACTCTGGCCGCCGGCGCTCTGGCCATGTTGCTGGCCATGCCGCTGGAAATGCAAATGGGCGCGCCTGGCAATGGGTTTGACCGGGCTGTGATGCGCCTGCTGCCGTGGCTCTATGCGCTGCCACAAGGCCTGCTGCGCTGGTTTCTGCTGATTCTCACGGCGGCGGTCGTGAGCTGGGCCGGCCGCGGAATCTATTTGAGCGCCATCCGCGCCTTGCGCCACGGGGCCACCAACATGAACACGCTGGTAGGGCTGGGCACCAGCGTAGCTTTCGTTTATTCGGCCTATGCCACAGTGTGGCCCGCAAACGGGCGCGAGGTCTACTTTGACGCGGTTTTGCTCATTCTGGGATTTCTCCTTTTAGGCAAGAGCCTGGAAGGCCGCGCCAAACGCCGCGCCCTGGCCGCGCTGGACTCGCTCTCCCGGCTGCGTCCCGTGACCGCCCGCCGCATCGTGGACGGCGTTCAAGCCGTGGTGCCGCTGGCCGAGATCCAACCCGGCGACAGCGTTCTGGTTCTGCCCGGCGAGCGCTACCCGGTGGACGCCACCATCCTCGAGGGCCGCACCACCGTTGACGAATCGATGCTCACCGGCGAATCCACGCCGCTGGTTCGCGAGCCGGGAGGCCGGGTGCTGGCCGGCTCGCTCAACTACGACGGCGCCGTGGTTTGCCGGGCACAGTCGCTGGGCGAGGCTACGGTGCTGGCGCAGATTACACGCATGGTGGAGCAGGCGCAAGGCTCGCGCGCGCCCATGGAACGGCTGGCCGACCGCGCCAGCGCCATCTTTGTTCCCGTGGTCCTGGTGCTGGCGCTCATGACCTTTGCGACCTGGCTCATTGCCGCCCACTCGCTGCCGCTGGCCTTGGCAAACACGGTCGCCGTGCTGGTGATTGCCTGTCCCTGCGCGATGGGACTGGCCGTGCCCGCCGCGCTCACCGTGGCCGTAGGGCGCGGCGCGCAACTCGGCGTCCTGTTCAAGGGCGGGGAAGCGCTGGAACGGCTGGCCCACCTGGACGCGATCGTTCTGGACAAGACCGGAACGCTGACGGTGGGAAAGCCGATGCTGGTAGCTGCGCATCTGATTGAATCTGGTGATCTCCCACCCTCGAGCAAAGAACGCGCAAGGATGGGGCACCCAGAGGGTGTTCCGATTGCCGGCTACTCGGAAAACGACCTTCTGCGCATGGCCGCGGCAGCCGAGGATCGATCGAACCATCCGCTTGCTCACGCTATTGTCGATTTTTCCCGTGGGCTTGGGCTTAGCTGGAAGCCCGCCGAAGATGTGCAGATTCTTCCCGGCCGCGGACTCACCGCCCGGGTCGAGGAACGCGATTGCCTGCTCGGCAATGAAGCGCTGTTCCAGGAGTTCCTGATTCCTCTGCCCGCAGGGATTGCTCCACCTGAGCCTGGAGTCACACGGCTGTGGATGGCGCTCGACCGCGTGGTTGCCGGCTATTTCGACGCCCGCGACGCGCTCCGTCCCGATGCTGTGAAGGCTGTAGCGGCATTGCGCGGCACCGGACCGGGCGGCGCCGGCCTGCGGATCATCATGCTGACCGGCGACTCACCGGTGGCAGCCGCGCCCATTGCGAACGAGCTGGGAATCGGCGAATTTGAAGCGGGACTCGATCCGGCCGGAAAGCTGGCGCGCATTCGCGCCCTGCAACAATCCGGCCTGCGCGTTGCCATGGTGGGCGACGGCATCAACGACGCCGCCGCGCTGGCCCAGGCCGACGCCGGCATCGCCATGGGCACCGGCGCGGACCTGGCCCAGGAGGCCGGCGACGTGCTGCTGTTGCGCACCCAGCCTTCCGCCATTCCCGCGGCCATCGGCCTGGCCCGACAGACGCTGCGCATCATGCGCCAGAACCTGGCCTGGGCCGTGGGCTACAACCTGCTCGGCATTCCGCTGGCCGCGGGGCTTCTTTATCCGGCATTCCACATTCTGCTTACGCCCTGGCTGGCCGCGGCCGCCATGGCCCTGAGCTCAGTCTGCGTGCTCGCCAACAGTTTGAGGCTGCGGCGCTGGTCGATGGGGGCTCTTTAGGAATTTGTGGCTTCGCACCCTTGCGCAAAGAGCGCGCAAGGATGGGGCGCCCAATGGTGGGAGAGGTGTAGTGTCTCCTAGGTCTCAAAAGCGAGACCTGGGGCACCCGCTCGGTTGGAAATTGTGGTTTCCCGCCCTTGCGCAAAATGCGCGCAAGGATGGGGCACCCAACGGTGGGAGGGGTGTAGTGTCTCCCAGGTCTCAAAAGCGAGACCTGGGGCACCCGCTCGGTTGGAAATTGTGGTTTCCCACCCTTGCGCAAAGAGCGCGCAAGGATGGGGCACCCAACGGTGGGAGGGGTGTGGTGTCTCCCAGGTCTCAAGAGCGAGACCTGGGGCACCGGGCAAGTATGGGGCGCCCGGCGGTGGTGGCGAGGAGCTTGCCAGGAGTCAGGGATTATTTATTGAAAGGAATGGAGGCGCGGGACGGAATCGAACCGCCGCATTGAGGTTATGCAGACCTCTCCCTTACCACTTGGGCACCGCGCCTTGGCTGGAATTACTCTTGCTGGAAATCAGCTTGGCCAAGAGTAGTGCAACGGTGCACGAAGAAGAATAGCTCTTCCCGGTGAGAGGCCTGGTCTTTTAGTAATCAGGAGTAACCGGCCGAGGTTGAACGACTCCCAGGAACCATCAGCAGTGTCCTAAGACTGCGTTCCCGGCATTTCCCGAAGATTCCGACCTTTCGGCTCCTTGATTGCCTCCCGGATCGGTCTGAGCGCTAGCAGTTCCTCTATTACATACCCGCCTATAGTTCCATCTGAGAACGTCACAACCAGCCCGTCCTCGCCGTCCATTTCAACCTTCAGTATGTACACTTCCTTAGCCATGGCAGAGAGTATACCACGCCACCGAGTTGCTAACTGTTCTATGCTGCTCATTCTAAAAAGGGTTACTTCGATAGGCGTTCCTACGCACGAAAGCCCCTCGGCAACGAGAGGCTTGGTGGCAGATCAGGGGAAAGGGCACAACAATGGAAGGACGGTACGCTCGAAAACTCTGACCGTCAAGCCTTATAGTGCGCTGCTCATAAGAATCTACTGGAGGACCGGGCCGGCGCGCGCCTTGATCTCAAGGCTTATATCGACGTTGTCTTGAGCGGCCTTCGGCGCACCATAAAGCCGGAGCCTCAACAGTGATCCTCTGGCGGCCTTACCTTTCAAGGCCGCCGCCAAGCCGGCAACGCATAGATGGGACACGACCGGACCCATCCTCACCGGCGCTCAAGCACGGTAAACTTATCCAAGAGCCTGTTTGTGCGCATCCTGACCCGCTACATCCTCGGTGAAATTCTCTCCCACACGCTCATTGGCTGCGCGCTCTTCACCTTCATTCTGTTCATGCCCTACCTTCCCAACATTCTGGAGATGGTGGTGCGCAACAGCTCCACGTTCTCCAATGCGTCGGAGATCTTTCTGTTTACGCTGCCCAACCTGCTCAGGGTAACGATTCCCATGTCGGTTCTGGTGGGCGTGCTGCTGGGACTGAGCCGGCTGGCGGCCGACAGTGAAATCATCGCCATGCGCGCCTCCGGCCTGGGCATCGGCTACTTTGTACGCGTCTCCTCCATCGTGGCCGTCGCGGGCACGCTGCTGGGCCTAGCCAACTCCCTTTATCTTGCTCCGCGCGCCAATCAGGCCATTCTGGACATGGAGCACGAGCTGGAAACCTCGCAGGCCTCCTACCAGATTCAGCCGCGCGTCTTTTACGAGGACTTCAAGAACTTCGTTCTCTATGTGCAGAACGTGCGCTCCGGGACCGGAGCGTCCAATTGGGACCAGGTCTTCATGGCCGATGTCAGCGACCCTTCCGCGCCGCGCATCACCACCGCCGCTTCGGCCACGGTGGTCAGCGATTCGACACAGGTGCTGCTGATGCGCCTGCGCAATGGAGCGCAGCACGACACGGTGGAGGGCCAGCCGGATCAGTACAACGTATCGGCGTTCGCAACCACGGATCGTCCCCTGGAACTGAGCCCGCAGAGCGACGTGCACCTGGGCAGGATGGACACGGCGATCTACGCTCTGCCCATGACGGCATTGCTGGAGCGCATTCACGGTCCCGATTCGGAGCGGTTCCTCATCGAGCTGCACAACCGCTTTGCGTTTCCCGTTGCCTGCCTGGTGCTGATGCTGGTGGGCGTTCCGCTGGGCGTGGCCTCGCGGCGCGGCGGCAAGAGCTCCGGCTTTGTCTACACCATTCTGCTGGTCTTTCTCTACTACTTCCTCTCTTCGACCGGGATCGCCCTGGGGCGCCAGAACAAACTCCCCGCATTCCTCGCGGTCTGGTCGGCGAACCTGCTTTTTGCCGGCGCAGGCATTTTCCTGCTATGGCAGATGGCCAGCGGCGGGCGGGTTCTGAACGCCATCACGGCCTGGCTCTCGCGGGAGGGGAAACCGGAAAGCAACGGCGAGCCAAAGCACAACGGCGTCTCGCTCACTGGCCTCCTGGATAAATTGCAGCCGCGTCCTCAGCGCGCCAGATCCCGCAACGCCTTTCCGCGCATTCTGGACGAATACGTGGTTCGCGAGTTCCTGAACACCTTTCTGCTGGTGCTGGCCGGCTTTGTCCTGCTCATGCTGGTGTTTACCTTCTTCGACCTGATGGGCGACATCCTGCGCAATCACATTCCGCTCACCACCGTAGGCGACTACCTGGTGAATCTCACTCCCGATATGCTCTACCAGATCGCCCCGCTGGCGGTGCTGATTGCCGCGCTGGTCACCTTCGGCGTGCTCAACCGCAATAGCGAAATCATTGCCATGAAGGCCACCGGCATCAGCCTTTACCGGCTGGTGGTGCCCATCGTTTCCATCGCCGCCATCTTGTCGGTAGGCCTGTTTCTCTTCGACCAGTACTATCTGCCCCAGGCCAACCGCAGGCAGGAGGCATTGCGCAACATCATCAAGGGCAAACCGCCGCAGACGGTTCTTCACCCGGAGCACAATTGGATCTTCGGCCAGCCGCGTCCCGGCGAACCCGGCCGCATCTTCTACTACGAGTTCTTCGATCCCGACCGCAAGGAGTTCGCCAATCTCTCGGTGTTCGAGTTCGATCCGTCTACCTTCTCGCTCACCCGGCGCATCTTCGCCGCCCGCGTCTACAGGGACACGGATAGCGGCAACTGGCGCTTCCAGAACGGCTGGGTACGCGACATGAGCGGGGCCGAGACCACCGCCTTTCGCGAGTTCAGGCAGACCGAGTTTGCCGAGATCCACGAGGACCCGGGCTACTTCACCAAGGAGAATCGGCAATCGCAGGAGATGAACTTCGGGCAGCTCGAAAGCTACATCCGCGATCTGAGCCAGAGCGGCTTTGACACCATGCGGCTGCGGGTCGCGCTGTGGCACAAGCTGGCCTACCCGCTGATCGCCATTGTGATGGCGGTGCTGGCCATTCCCTTCGCGCTTTCCATGGGCCGCCGCGGTTCGCTCACCGCGATTGCAGTGGCGATCGCCGTGGCCCTGGCTTACTGGGTCGTCGATGGCCTGTTCGGCGCCATGGGCAACGTGAATTATCTGCCCGCCGCGCTGGCCGCCTGGTCTGCCGACATCCTTTTCGCGGTGGTAGGCGGTTACCTGTTGCTGCGCACCCCCACGTAAGGGAGCGAGACCCTTCAGGCGTCTTGTTTCGGCGCTTTGGCGTCCAGTTCCTTGATCAGGTTCCTGAGCTGCTCCTGCGATTGCGCATTGGCAGGCGAAAACTCGAACCCCACGCCATCTCCCGGCCGGACATTCATTACGCGCGCTTGAGTCCTGAACTGGCGATTGTTCAATTTGAAACGAATCTCAGCTTCGGCAAGGCGTTCCACACGCACGTGGGCCCTGGTGATGACAAAGCACCCGTTCTGGCTGATGTCGCGAATCTCCCCGCGAAACAGGCC
>Ga0326727_10027012_pt1 | contig 10579 bp, 10 predicted proteins | sample MB2enrmetagenome_FD_207643 | JGI IMG/M metagenome (GOLD analysis project Ga0326727, IMG submission 207643) | Lab enriched peat soil microbial communities from McLean, Ithaca, NY, United States - MB29MY | ecosystem: Environmental > Terrestrial > Soil > Wetlands > Peat | place: USA: New York... | reverse complement strand
CAGAATGTTGCCGAAAATATTGCGCCGCGCGCGAATCGACCGCATCAGCAGCGGGTCCACTCCCAGCGCTACGCCGGCAATCATGTCGCTGAATCCCGACAGGTATTTCGTTGCCGAATACAGCACCAGATCCGCGCCCAGCGCCAGCGGATGCTGGAACGTCGGCCCCATCAGCGTGTTGTCCACCATCACCAGCGGCTTCGCCGGCGAGCGTTTGGCGGCGGCCACGGCCCGGGCGATATCGGTCATCACCAGCGTGGGGTTCGCCGGCGTCTCTACCAGCACCACGCGCACATTCGAGCCGGTCTCGATGGCGTGGCCCAGCCCGCCGGAATCGCCCGCCACAACCGGAATGCCTCCGATGCCCCAGATGGACAAATAATCCTGAATGAAGTGCTGGGTGCCGCCGTAGATGGGCACCGTGTAGACGACGGTGTCGCCCGGCCTCAGTACCGCCAGCAGCGAGGTCATGATGGCGGCCATGCCCGAGTTGAACACCAGCGCCGCGCGAGCGCCGGCTTCGAGCGGCACAATCTGATCTTCCAGGATCTCGGCGTTGGGGTGGTTGAAGCGCGAGTAGATCAGGTCGATCTGCTCGCCTGGCTCCGGTTTGATGCGGCCGGCGGTCAGATCGAATGCGCGCTCGGCGGCTTCGGGACTGGAGAAGACGTACGTTGAACTGCGAAACACGGCGGGCCGCGCGGACCCGACGGAAAGCCGCGGATCGAAACCCCGGGTAAGGACTTCGGTGGGCGGCCGGAGAACGGAACCATGCACGTTACGGTTGGCCATGATGACTCCCCCTTCGAGTGTAGCGGGGGGCCTTATGTTTCGGGGCGCCACGCGCGAATGCGAACGCCGGTCACGGCCTCGAAATGCCGATCACGGGTGAGCACCGCCAGGCGATATTCGCGGGCCAGCGCCGCGACCCAAACGTCGTTGACGGGAATTGGCAAACCAGCATCGCGCAGCTCGCGGCGAATGTCGGCGTAGTGGCTGGCGGTCTGCGCCCCGATTTCGAGCACGGTGAACGCATCGGAACTATCGCTAAGCCATCGCTCGCAGCGCCGGCGGAAGCGGGAGCGGCGGATGCCGTAGAGATATTCGCCAAGCACGACGACCGGTATGGCCAGGTGGGGGTCGTCGCCAATCTCCCGTGCGATCCCGGGATCCCCCTCGGCGAATGCGGATAGTGCATTGGTGTCGAGAATCAGCGCCACTGGCCCGGCTCGATTTGCTCGAACTCCTCATCCACGACGGCCGCGATGCGCCGATTCTCCTGGCGCAGGGATCGGAGTCCGCCGAAAGCCTTTTCCCAGGGTTTGCGGATTCCGGATTCGCCTTCGCGCTGAAGTTTCTCCGATACCGCTTCGGTCACCAACTCGCGAAGCGACGAGCCCCGTTGCGCCGCCGCAGCTTTCGCCTTACGAAACAATGCGTCCGGGATTTCTATCGTCGTCTTCATGTGTGCAACCCATTTTCCCATATTTACGGGCCAGGCCACAAAACCGCTTGCGGAATCGGTACTTACTGAGCCGCGACCGCGAGGGAGCGGTCGATCAGCGGCGGGCTAAAGCGCCGCCTGCGGCCAGCCGAAGTACGAATAGATGAACGCTGTTCACGAAACCGCGCACAACGGGCGCGGCTGGCGTCCGGTTTCGCCTCTTCAGGGAGGACGCCGCCGCGTCCTGCGCGCGCGTCTGCTCGCCGGAATCGGCATCGTCGTCGTGATGGTTGCGTTCCAGATCGCCATGGCCTCGACGTTTCATGTCGGCTTCGGCGATTTTGGCTCGTTCTACACGGCCGCGCGCATCGCCGCCACGGGCCGGCTGGCCGATTTCCACAATGAGGCGCTGCAGGCGAGCGTGGAAGCGCCGTACATTCCCGCCGGGTGGCACGCCATCTATTGCGTCCGCCTGCAGGCCTGGGCGGCCGCGCTGCTGCCCTTCGGGCTGCTCCCTTTTAAGGCGTCGTTCGTTGCGTGGCTGGCGGTGCAGGGTCTGATCCTGATTGCCGGATGGATCTGGGCTGCACGGCGATTCGGGATCGACGCCGCGGTTTTGGCTTCGATGTTCCTGCCCGCTCTGCTTGGCATCGTGTTCGGACAGGACCCGGCGTTCTGGTTCGGCTTCGTGCTGCTTTCCTGGATTCTGCACGAGCGCGGGAAGCCGTTCGGCGCGGGAATGTCACTCGGTCTGTGCATCGTCAAGCCGCAGCTCATTTTTCTGGTGCCCGTGGCCCTGCTCATCCAGCGCCGCTGGCGAATGCTTGCCGGTTTCATCTCGGGATGCGTGGTGGTGGTGGGCGGGTCGATGCTGCTCGGCGGATGGAACACGCTGCCACGCTATGCGGCATTCCTCAGCCGCGTCGCCACTGCGGGCGCGCTGGGGGTCCGCCACGAACGGGAGATGGGAATCCCGGCGATTCTGATCAGCGCCGGTCTTCCGCTGGTGCTGCGATTCGCTCTTATGGCCACTGCCGGTCTCGCGCTTTTCGTGGCCTCCCGGCGATCCGGCTGGGAAACGGGGCTCACGGCCGCCATGCTGGCGTCGTTCCTGATCGCTCCCCACACCGAGTGCTACGATGCCACGGCGCTGATGGTCGCCGCGTGGCTGATGGTCTTCCTCGGGAAAACCCGGCTTGTGCGCACGCTGGCAGCGTTCTTCTTTACACCCATTCCCTGGCTGCTGCAACTTCTGGATCAGCCCTGGACGGGAGTCCCGGCATTGCTGCTGCTGTGCCTGCTCATCGCGATCGCGCGGGAACAGCTCCGTGCCACCAACCCGGCGCCTCATCCGGAGCTCGCTCTGAATCCGACGCTCACATGACCCGGCGAACGCTCGATTTCACCTGCGCGGCTCTCATCGGGGTGGGAGCGCTGATGCTCAGCCCGGTTCATCGCGCGCTGGTTGGGGCCAACGATTTCGCGCACCTTTACGCCGGCGGCAGACTGTTCGGAACACCAGGTCTTTATTCCCGCCAGGCGAATGAAGCGGTCGAGAAACCGCTGATTGACGGCGTGCTCGAAGGGTCCCGATTCATGCGGCCGCCCTTCGTCTGCCTGTTTCTCAAGCCGCTCAGCCTGCTGCCGTACCGCATCGCCTACTGGCTGTTCCAGCTCGGCAACATGGCCGCGCTCGCTCTGTTTCTTCTGCGGGTGCGCCGCCGGTGGCCAGACGCCGGAACCATGGCGGTGATGTCCGCCCCGGTGCTCGGCGCTTTTGTCAACGGCCAGGAACTGCCCATGCTGATCGCCTGCGCGGCCGTTTCGCTGTGGCTGGCGCGGCGCGGGCACGACTTCGCGGCCGGCTTCCTGCTGGCCCTCTGCGCGTCCAAGCCGCACCTGTTCGTTCTGGTTCCGGTAGTGCTGCTGGTGTATCGGCGGTGGCGCTATGCCGCGGGGGCCGCACTGTCTTTCCTGCTGCTGAATGCCATTGCCGCTCTGGTGGCCGGACCGGAGGTGATCTCCGCCTTTCTGAGGATGCTGCGCGAGCCCGGCGGTTCGCCGTGGCCGGGCATCATGCCCAGTGTGCGCGCCATCGCCGGAACGAACGAAACCCTCTTTGCCGCGCTGGCCGGCGTCGTATTCGTCGTCGCCCTGGTGGCGATTGTGCGTGTACGCAGCTTCGAGGCGGCATTCGCGTTCGCCCTGATTGGCAGCTTACTGATGAGCCCGCACGCCTACATGCAGGACGCGATCACCCTGCTGCCGGCCGCGGCGATTCTGCTGCCTGGGCTCACCGCCGGAGCCCTGCGAACGTTCCTTCGTCTGGCGTTGTTGCCATTTCCGTATTACATCCTTTTCCTGGGACCACCCTGGAGTTTTCTTGTGCCTGTGCTGCTGGGAAGCGTAGTGCTGACCGGAGCCCTGGCGCGATGGGCCGCTTCGGGCGAGGGTCCTGTTTCTTTCCCCGCAGTGGTTCAGCAATCCGCCTGAACTGCGCCTTAGTACAAAAGTCCGTCAGTCCAACTGAGAAACATTTATAAGTTATCTTGCCGATTTGTCCAGCCGCCGCGCGCCCTGACAATCGAATTGAGACGCGGATGATGATGACGGCCCAGCCCCGGCAGAAGAGCCATTACACGGAAACGGAAGCGGCCGAGGAGCTCGGCATTTCCGTGCCACAATTGCGCGCGCTGGTGCGCGAGCGCATCGCCCGCTCCGAAGAGGATCTGCGCAATCTTCCGATGGCTTACTTCCAGCCCGCGGATGTACTGTTGCTGAAGCTGATTACCAGCGGCGTGGCGGCTTCCGCGCTGTAAACCCCGTACTTCGTCCCGGCCTTGCCGACTACATCGGCCGCCCCCCTTCGCCTGCCGCGCCTCTCCGGCCCAGTCGGTATCATCGGCCCGCCATCCCTCCGCCGTTGTGCCGCCTGCCGCGCCCTGGCCCCGCCGGTATCATCGGCCCGCCTCCCCCTTCACCTGCTGCGCCTCTCCGGCCGGTCGGTATCATCGGATACATGGCGAATCTTGCATTTCTTGGACTGGGAATCATGGGGAAACCCATGGCGCATAATCTGCTTCGCGCCGGGCACAACGTAGCGCTGTGGTCGCACGACGCGGCAAAGGCACGCTCTCTGGCGGCCGAACATGGGAACGCCACCGTCGCGTCAACCCCGCGCGAGGCGGCCGCAGGCGCGGAGTGCGTTTTCCTCTGTGTCGGTACTACGGAGATGTCCGAGGCGGTGCTCATCGGCCCAGGCGGCGTTGTGGAAGGTGCGAAGCCCGGCGCCACCGTCGCGGACGCCAGCACCATCGCGCCGGAGGCCAGCCGAGCCATTGGTAAACAGATGGCCGCGAAGGACATCCATTTTCTCGACGCTCCCTGCACCGGGTCGAAGCCGGGCGCCGAGAACGCCACCCTTACCTTCATGATTGGCGGCGACCAGGGCGTGTTCGAGCGAACGCGCCCCTGGTTCGAGCCCATGGGGAAGCAGTTTTACTTTTGCGGGGGGCCGGGGATGGGTCTGGAAGCCAAGCTCACCCAGAATCTGGTCCTCGCCAACATGTTGCTGGCGTTCAACGAGGGGATGGTGCTGGCCACCAAGGCCGGGGTTGATCCTGCCCTCATGGTGGAGATTCTCAACAACAGCGCCGCCCGCTCGGGGCTGATCACGTTCAAGGCACCTTACATCCTCAAAGGGGACTTCACGGCGAACTTTTCCACAAAGTGGATGGCCAAGGATGTGGGGATGGCCCTCGATTCGGCGCGCCAAAAGACCGTACCCCTGCCGCTCACCGGTGTTACACAGCAGATGTTTCAGGCTGCAATCGCAGAGGGTTACGGCGATGACGACATGTGTTCGACCATCAAGGTTCTGGAAGACTGGGCCGGGGTGGAAGTCAGGAAACATTCCTAGGCCTACAAAAAACTGTTGCGCTCCGCAAATTCATATACTAGAATTGGAAGTAAGCCGGGGAGGCAACTCCCACCAAAGCGAGACTAACCTCAAAGACCCCTGAAGCATCCTCCCCGGCGCCCGAAAGGGTCTTTCCTTCGGAGTTCAGGACCTCTAAAGATCCGGAATAGGGTAACCCATTGTAAAAGTTCACGAGCCGTCGGCTTTAAGACGCCTGGATGCCGGTACGATGGTTCCAGAGAGTTTGTTGAAAAGCGCCCGGAACCGCTTGCTGGCGCGCGCGGCTCAGTTTTGTCAGCTCGCCGTTGCAGGCAGTTACAGAGCCACGACCGCCAGGGAGTGGTACGGAAATCGCCGCCGGGCGATATAATTGGCCTTCTGATGACCAACATTACAGTGCTCGGGTCCACCGGCTCCATCGGCGTCAGCACCCTGGACGTGGTAGGGCGGCGGCCCGACCGGTTTCGGATCTTCGCCCTGGTGGCGGGAAACAACACCGAACTCCTTGCCGAGCAGATCGCCCGTTTCCAGCCGCGGATGGCGGCAGTGGCCAGCGACGACGGCCGGCGGGACCTGATTCGCCGTCTGGGTGAACTGGGCCTGCCTCCAGCCCAGCATCCTCAGATACTTACCGGTCCAGCGGGCCGTGTGGCCTGCGCTGTTCAGCCGGAGGTGGGTTTCGTCATGTCGGCCATTGTCGGGGTGGCCGGGCTGGAGGCCACCTACGAAGCCATCTGCCGGGGCAAGCGAGTTGGTCTGGCAACCAAAGAGGTGCTCGTGGCCAGCGGCAACCTCGTCATGGAGGCGGTGCGCCGGAACGCCAGCGAACTTATCCCCGTGGACAGCGAGCACAATGGCGCCCATCAGTGCTTCCGGGCCGGCCGGCGAGAGGACGTCGCCCGCCTGATCCTCACCGCCTCGGGTGGACCTTTCCGGGAGACCCCCTTCGAGCAATTCGAATTGATAACACCTGCGCAGGCTCTGAATCATCCAACATGGCGGATGGGTCCGCGTATTACCATCGATTCAGCCACCATGATGAACAAGGGGTTCGAGGTGGTGGAAGCGTGCTGGCTGTTCGGCCTGCCGCCGAAGCAGGTGGACGTGGTGGTGCATCCGCAGTCGTCGGTGCACGCCATGGTGGAATACACCGACGGCAGCGTGATCGCGCAGATTTCCGCAACCGACATGCGTATGCCGATACAGTACGCGTTGACGTATCCCGACCGCGAGAGCGCGCCGGTGCCGCGTCTGGACTGGACCGAAGCGCGGACGTGGACCTTCGCCGCTCCCGACCTGCGCAAGTTCCCGCTGCTGGCCCTGGCTTACGGCGCCCAGGACGCGGGTGGATCGGCCACATGTACATTGAACGCGGCGGATGAGATTGCCGTAAGTGCTTTTTTGAAGGAAGAGATTTCGTTCCCGGGCATCGCCCGGGTGGTTCGTGAAACACTGGAGAGGGTACCGGTGAGCGCGCCCCAGTCGATCGGCGAGGTACTGGAAGTGGATCGGAAATCGCGCGAGGTGGCCCGGCAGGTGATCGGCAGCATGGCCGGCAGGCCAGAGGCACAGTATTCCAGCGCAGGGTAAGGTGAATGGTTATTTTTCAAAGCGTGTGGTGGCTTTTGGTCCTGATCGGGGTGATGATCCTGATCCACGAGGCCGGTCATTTCTGGGCGGCGCGATTCTTCGACGTGCGCGTGGATGCGTTCAGCTTCGGCTTCGGTCCGCGACTGTTCGGCTATCGCCGCGGTGAGACCGACTTCCGTTTCTCTCTGATCCCTTTCGGCGGGTACGTGAAGATGGCGGGCGAGCAGCCCGGCGACGAGACCGCCAACGATCCCCGGTCGTTCCTTGCCAAACCGCGCTGGCAGCGCCTGATCATCGCCTTTGCCGGACCGTTCATGAACATCGTGCTGGCGGTGGCGCTGGTCACCGGCATGTTCATGGTGCGCTTCCCCAAGGAACCCGATGAAGTAGATCCCACGGTGGGATATGTGACTCCCGGGGGAGCGGCAGCCAGGGCTGGAGTGCAGCCGGGCGATCAGATCGTGCAGATTGACGACAAATCCCACCCTGATTGGGACGACGTGAAGCTGCGCGAGGTCGCCAGCGCCAACCGGCCCATGGCTGTGTGGGTGCGGCGCAACGGCGAGAGGCTGCGGCTGACGGTGACGCCGGTTTTCGAGGCCCGCCAGGCAGTGGGATTAGCGGGGTGGGACCGCCAGGCGGAAGTCGTCGTCCGGTCGGTGACGCCGGGTATGCCGGCCGATCAGGCGGGGCTGCGAGTGGGCGACATTCTAACCAGCATCAACGGAGAACCGCTGCGCTCCACCATCAGCCTGCATGAGGTAGTCAGCGGCAGTAACGGCGCGCCGGTCCGGATTGACTACAAGCGCGGCGCGAAAGCGATGTCCGTCACCATGACGCCACGGAAGGCCTTTTCCGAAGGCAGCGAGCGCTGGATGATCGGTGTCGGTCCGGGGGAGCGCATGGAGTTCGTATCGCTGTCCCTGCCGGACGCGCTTCGTGAGTCGGTGCGCGAGAACGCACGCTACGCCACGGTCATTTTCCAGATGCTCGAAGGGATCGTGGAACGCCGCATGTCTCCGCGATCGCTTTCGGGACCAGTGGAAATCGCCGGGGCCGCGCGCGAGGCGGCGCAGGAGGGGGCCATGGCTTTCATCGGCCTGATGGCCATGGTGAGCCTGAATCTCGCAGTGTTCAATCTGCTGCCCATTCCGATCCTCGACGGCGGCGTCATTCTCATGCTCCTTGTGGAAATGCTGATGCGCCGCGATCTCAGCATGCAGGTGAAGGAAGCGGTGCTTAAACTGGGCTTCGTTTTCCTGATGGTGGTGGTGGCGTTCGTGCTCTACAGCGACATCAGCAAGATCATGCCCGCGGGTTAGCTGCTTTAACGGGAGGCCGCCGCAAACGCCGCCGCCGGCGATCTCTCTGCAACGCGGGGAAACGTCTCCGTATAGGATCGGAACGCCCGCTGAATCTCGTCCGCGGTCAGGCCGAATGCCTCCGCGCTGTAGCGGTGGCTAATGCCCCGGCGTGCTTCGCGATCCTGCGCCAGCCAGTTGGTAAGCAGTTCCTCCCAGCCTTGCTCCCAAGGCCAACCCAGAAACTCGTAGATCCGGCGCGCCGTACCGGCGGGATCGCCAATCAGGTCCCGATAGTAGACGTCCAGAAACCGATCCTCGGAGTGCCGCGCGCGGGCTTCCATTCCCCGGGCCACGGAACGGACCCACACATCGACGACTATCGGCCCGAGATGCCCGGTCCTGGCGGCGTTGGTGCGTTCCGCGAGCGTCAGCACCGTTAGGCTGCAGACCGAGGGAATCGCCTCGATCGGGTCGCGATGCACCCACACAATCCGCGCGCCCGGGAAGACGGAGAAGATCTCGTCCAGCCTGTGCAGGTGTCCCGGATGCTTCACCAGCAGACGCTCCGCGGGCTGGGCGGCGGTCATAATCTGGAGCTGCTTGCGGTAGAACCTGTAGGTTTCCGTGAGATCCTGCGCCTCCAGCCAGGAGGCGTATTCGGGGCCGGCGGCGCGCGCGGGGAAGGCGCTGGTGCGTAGACAATTCCGCAACAGGGCGCCGCATTCTTCCGGATCGGTCGCCTCCGCAAAGTGGATTGCTCTTCGGGTTTCGCGCCCGGCGGCCGAATAGAACTGCCTGAGGAACAGCGCCCTCCCGCGGACCGATCGCTCGAACCTTGTATCGGGCGTTCCCGGCGGAGGCGGCACCGGATTGTGCAACTCCCAGGCACGCAGGGTCCGGGTACGAGGATCCTGCGCCAGCAGCCGTTGCAGAAACGTGGTGCCGGAACGCGGCAGCCCGGTGATTACGACGGGATCGGGCAGGGGCACCGCTTCTGTCTCCGGGTAGGCGCGCAGGTGCTCCACAACCTTGAGGCGCGTCGTCAGGGAGCGTAATATGTCGCGGCGAGCCAGCAGACGGCCGGTGAAATGAAGCGGCAGCTCGCGGTCCATTGAATGCGATAAAACGCGCAGCGCCTCGCGGATATCGTCGCCGCCAAAATCGGTCAAATGACAAGTCCTGCGCGCCTTTTCCATCAAATGCTCGGGATCGAGAGAGATCGCCTTGCGCCACCGCGTGGCCACCGCGTTGACGATGCGCACCGCCGGGCTTTGCAGCTTCCGAGGATCGAGCGGCGGATTCATGGGTTCATCCCGCGACGGACCGCCGCCAGGAGGTCTCCCATGGTTACCACGGCAAAAAGGTCCCGGCCCGTCAAAGTGACGCGATACAGGGCCTTAATGCGCGATACAACGCGCAACATTTCCTGAGAATCGATCGGTATATCGTCGCCGAGTACGCTTGCTTCGGTTACCGCCACCGAAGAGAGATCCACATATGCGCCGACAATGTCCGTTAGATCGCATAATGTCGGGTGGTTCATGCCGCTTCTTCCCGGCGCGCAACCGCCCAGGCATAACCGTTGTCCAGGAACGCCGCACAGCGCACCGCTCCGCGCGGACTTTCGAACACGGCGAGCCCGTAGCCCTCCACCGAGCGGATATCGCGCAGGCGAAGATCGGTGGCCGCCACGCTTCCGGCGCCCAGCGCTTTACGGCACGCTTCCTTGGCCGCCCACAAAAGCGTCGGTGCGTTTTGGGAATCGAATTCCTTTCCAAAGCTCTCCGCCTCGTCCGCCGTCGCGAACTGCGGCAGGAGTTCGTTCGCCGTGGAACTCAACGCCTCCACGTCGATCCCCAATCCCGCGGACGTCGATGCGAGCGCAACCGCCACGTCCCGGCTGTGCGAGATGCCGATGAACGGGGCGGGCCCGTCTTCGTCCCTTTCCAGCACCACCACCGGAGCTCGCTCCGCGCCGTTTTCGATGCGCATCCCGATGTGCGGAATTTCGGCGTCGAGGAGCATGCGGACCGCAGTTTTGGCGGCGATTCTTCCCCCCAGCCACTCCCGTTTTCGCTTGCTGTGTTCCAGTCTGTTCCACTCCCTCCGCTCCTCCGCGGACAGGAAGTAGTCCAGCAGGCGCGGCGCGTCGATTCCCAGCTCGGCATCGAGCAGGCCCAGATCCGCGTGCGCGAAATGCACACTCCGGGGAGGAAGTTCCAGCAATTCCCGAAGGCGAGCCTGCCGCGGGTGTTCGCGCAGCGCCTTCCGGATCCCGTCCGCGGCGCCGGCGTCCAGCGCGCGATACGAAGCTGAACTCCG
>Ga0326727_10027011_pt1 | contig 10579 bp, 5 predicted proteins | sample MB2enrmetagenome_FD_207643 | JGI IMG/M metagenome (GOLD analysis project Ga0326727, IMG submission 207643) | Lab enriched peat soil microbial communities from McLean, Ithaca, NY, United States - MB29MY | ecosystem: Environmental > Terrestrial > Soil > Wetlands > Peat | place: USA: New York... | reverse complement strand
CCGAGGGGTCTTTCGCCAATCTCTCCAATCCAATTCCCCTCTTCCAGCCAGGTCATTCTACCCGATGACCTGTGCAAAGACCAAGTACGATCGATCGCGGCCGCAGAACTCCTTGAATTCTTTCACCCTTCCAAAGATGGCCGCCATTACCGGAGGATCGTCGAAGGATTCAAGCGCGTTTTTGGTGCCCCCATATTTTTTGGCACCGAGGATCAGGTCGGCGCGAGCCGAATGATAGACTACGCTCGTTTTCATTTTTTTGATGCCATGCACCTGTGGTTTTCCAGCCTGGAAAGACCGCAACCCTCACCCGTCGACAAGGAGAACGTTATTACCCTCAGCAAACCCTTCTACAATGAAATGAGCGAACACCGAATCCCCGTCGAGCGTGAGGTTCTAGCGGCCCTCGCGAATGCACCCGGGCTCCTCGATTTCTATGTTTGGCTAGCTTGGAGAAGCCTTACTGTCCGCGGTCACACTGCGAGGATACCCTTGTTCGGGCCATCTGGGCTCTCGGCGCAACTCGGGAATGCGCCGTACGGGGTGGCGCGGACCTTTCGACTTACCGTCCAACTGTGGTTACGAACGATTAGGGCCCTCTGGCCAGAGTGCCCCGCGAATGTTTCCCAAGACGGCAATTGCCTCACAGTCAATTCGTCCCACAAATCGTACGCCATCCCTCGACCAGCCTGTTGACACCTCTGATCACCGGACAGAATATTCACGTTATTGCGAATGGCGGATTATTCCGAGTCGAGGTGGGGAGCGGGCTTGAATGTTGGGCGTCATGCGCATCCAGGGCGGAATAATCAGAGGCTGGAGAGAGAACGCTCGGCTAAGCCCGAGGAAATCGTCCGGCAGCTTTATCTTCGTCGGCTAATGGAATCCTAAAGGTATCCGAAGGGCCGCATTTTCCATGAGAAGCCTGTTTACTTCGGGTCATCCATATACGAGAAAGCAGCGGACATTGTGATCTGCGAGGAAGGCGACCCCAATACAGCCTACATCATTGTCGAACAAAAACGCCAAAACGCCGCGATGGACTTGAACAGGTCAAGTCCTACTGCAACGCTGAAGGTTGCGTATAGCGGGGCATGAATCGGCAGCGAAGTTATTCGAGGGGTTTCGCCTCTTCTACCTGGTGGGACTGTCCTTCGGGTTGGATGTTGGCGACCAGGACCTTGACCCCCTGTTCGCGAAATTGCTCGATCTGTTTTGGGTCGGTGCCGGAATCGGTGACGACGATATCCAGATCCGTCGCGGGGCCGACGAAAACGAAGCTCAGTCGGCCAAACTTGGTGTGATCGCCCAAGCCAATCCGCTGTCTTGCCGCTTTGATCAGCAACTGTTTAACTTCCGCATCGGGATGGTTGGCCGTGGAAATCCCGTAGGTAGCGTCGATGCCGGTGAGCCCCAGAACTGCCTTGTCGAGCCGGATCTCACTAAGCACTCGCCGGGTCCAGGTCCCCGCAAAGTAGAGAATGTCCTTTTCCAGCCGGCCTCCCGTCGACATGACTGAGACGCCGGAACTGTACTGAAACAGGAGGACAATCGCCGGGGAGTTCGTCACCACATTGAGGCGGGAGTGCCGAACCAAGTGCCTCGCCAGCTCGTAAACCGTCGTGCTGCCTTCCAGGAAGACTGTGTCGCCATCCAGAATTAGCTGCGCCGCCTCGCGAGCGATGGCCCGTTTCTCCGCGGTGTTTACACCCAACAGGTAATCAAACGAGCCCTTGTAGGCTGTGGTCGAGGTGCGCGAGACGGCCCCGCCATGCGACCGGACCAGGATCCCCGCAGCCTCCAAGGCGGCCAGATCCCGACGCACGGTAACACCAGTCACGCCCAGTATCCGCGCCAACTCGGAGGCGGCCACTGTCCGCTGTGAAGAGAGGATTTCTCGGATTCTAAATCTGCGCTCTGCTGCTAACACTTGTGCCAGAATATTCCAAATATTTCATAACTGTCAATACGCTTTTTCACGCATTATCAGTCAAATTGACTTTAGCCATTGGTAATTAGGCCTGTCAGACAAGAATTTAAGCGAACTGTATTGTACTCTAATAAATCTATATGTTCACTTTTGGTTATGTGTCCATCTTCCCAGGCTGACTTTGGCGATTGACTTATCCAATTAAAGCTACTTTACTTATCTTGATTGCGCTTTATATTGCACCTTTCATTTTATTGCGGAAGGGATCAATCGTACCGATCAATGTGAAGCTTGATGCTCCGGCATAAATAGGATCAGGGCGGTAATCATAGCAGGTAGCGTCGCGATAATCAGAAGGTAATTATCTTATTATAAAGAGGAAGCACAATTCTGAAAGACTCCTCTGCAGGTGTCCGCTCTTTTTTAGCCAAGTCAAGTCTATCTTGGCTTCGATAATTAAATAGCCACAAATACGTTAACATTAAAATATATGTGAACACATTTATACAATTTGATGTGCGTCAATTTACATCTTATATGACTATAAATCTTCTTTATAGTTCATTTTTGTCTTGACAAGATCATTTCTGAATGATATGGATTGTCGTGCTAAAGACCTGAGCAAGGCATGCACCGCTGAATCGGGTGATTTATTTCGACATTGACTGATGCGTCGGGTAGTTGTTCGCACAGGAGTACATGGAGGTAGAGCTTGAACGCAGTTGATCGGCGGAATTTCCTGAGAACGGCAGCCGCGACTTCAGCGGCAAGCGTCATACTTCCAATCACGCAGAGCTTTTCAGCTCCCGTCTCTCGGAGCGATGATTCCGAGGCCAAGAAGTTTCTGGAACTGTTCGACTATGACGGCGTGCGGCTCCAGGATGGGATGCTGAAGAGTCAATATGACAGGGCGCGGCACTATTTCTATAACATTCCCGATGACGACATTTTGAAGGGCTTCCGGGAGAGGGCCGGAATGCAAGCTCCCGGGGACAACCTGGGTGGCTGGTACAGTGGCGACCCAACTGTTGTCTATTGGTGGAGCAAGGGCGTATACAACCACTTTGGGCAGTGGCTCAGCGGCATGGCGCTGATGTCCAAGGCTGCGGGTGACAGCGCACTGGGTGAAAAGGCCATTCACCTCATGCTCGAATGGGCTAGGACCATCGAGCCCGATGGCTTTTTCTTTTATTCCCGGCAGCCCAATGCTCCACACTACATATATGACAAGACAGTCTGTGGCCTGATTGACCTCTGCGAATATGGTGGCCGCAAAGATGCGCTGTCTCTGCTGGAGAAGATTACCGACTGGGCCACAAACCATCTTGACCGCATCCGCAAGCCGGATATGGGCACCGAGTGGTACACGCTTTCTGAGAACCTCTATCGCGCCTACACACTGACCGGCAACCCCAAATACAAGACCTTTGGAGACGTGTGGCGATACACCGCGTATTGGAAGACGTTCACCAGCGGTTCTGAGTTAACGCGCCACAACCATCACGCTTACAGCCACGTCAATACCCTGAGCAGTGCCGCCATGGCTTATGCGGTTACCGGCGACACGGAGTTTCTCAGAACGATTGTCAATGCCTACGACTGGCTTGAACAGACGCAGTTCTATGCCACCGGAGGTTACGGTCCCAACGAAGTTCTTGTGCCCCCGGACGGATCGCTTGGTAAATCGCTGGAGACTACCTCCCGGTCGTTTGAGACCGTGTGTGGGACCTGGGCCGGCTTCAAGTTGGCTCGCTATCTGATGCAATTCACCGGCCAGGCCCGGTACGGCGATTGGATTGAGAAGCTGGTCTATAACGGGATCGGGGCGGCTCTCCCCATGGCGCCCAAGGGCAACACGTTCTACTACTCTGATTACCAACTGGGCGGCGGGCGAAAGGTCTACCATTCTGACGGAACTTGGCCTTGCTGCTCCGGGACTTTCCCGCAGGTGATGGCGGACTACCATAATATTATCTACTTCAAAGATCCAGAGAGCCTCTATGTGAATTTGTTCGTTCCTTCCGAGGTTACCTGGAACCGTCACGGCGGTTAAGTTGTCGTTGTCCAAGAAACGCGTTATCCGGAAGCGGACTCCACGACCCTCACCATCCGTCCGAAGAGTAGCGCGCCTTTCAATCTCAAGTTTAGAGTGCCGGGATGGTCGCACGGGGCCAGCGTCGAAGTGAACGGCGCCAGGATTGAGGTTTCTTGCCAGCCGGGCACGTGGGCTACGATCGCACGCACCTGGAACCCGGGCGACCGGGTGAAGATTCAGATCCCCATGCAACTCACCCTGGAACCTATCGACAAGCAGTATCCGAACCGAGTGGCGGCGACCTATGGACCGGTGGTCCTGGTGCGCGAGCAGGAAGCAGTTCTCACAGGGACCAAGGCTGCGGTATCTGACCGGATTATTCGCAAGGGAGCGCCGCTGGAATTTTGGGCCGACGGCCAGCAATCACAGCCTTGGGTCCCGTTTTACCAAGTAGGGCATCTGGCTTCCTACAACATGTATTTCGATTTGAAGACTTAGTCGTCGGTATTGGGTTCATTCAACAGGACTTGATCGACCGGTTCGCGGACCATAAAGGAGATGCATATTCGTTTATTTTTCGGATCCCTCGAACAAATTCTAGCGCAAAGTCGGGAATAGCCCGACGAAGAACCAGGAGGTAGTGAAATGTTCAGTCTTACGATCGAAACGAAAGCTAATAAGGTCCGAGCAATTTTGGTCGCCTGGGTGATGGCGTCCTTAGTTTGCATCGGCGCGGGGAGCCCAATTCTCCATGCCCAGGGAGGAGAGGCAATCAACTCGTCGTTAAGCGGTTTAGTGCTCGACAGTTCTGGTGCCATAGTTCCAGAAGCTAACGTGACGCTGTCGAACCCGGAAAAGGGCATTTCCCGGTCCTTCACGACGAGAGCGGATGGGGGTTACGTGTTCACCTTGGTGCCCCCTGGTACTTATACGTTGAAGGTGGAAAAGCAGGGTTTCGAGACTCAGGTCCGGTCGGGGATTATCCTCGCAGTAGGCCAATCGGCTAGTCAGGACGTCACCCTGGGAGTCGGAGCTGTCAACCAGGTCGTACAGGTAACAGGTGCCGCTCCACTCTTGAACACCGGCAGTGCCAATATGGAATCGGACGTGACGAGCACGGCTGCAACCGAACTGCCCCTGAACTGGCGCAATATATTTAATCTGGTAACGCTCGACTCCAGCGTGAATGATGCCAATCAGAAACAAGTCATGGGCGCAGGATATGTTGTGGCCGACCAGGACGTGTCGTTTTTTAATTTCGGCGGAGGGCGTTTCGGAACCACAGCGTTTCTCCTCGATGGCCATTGGGACGGGTCGGGGGATTGGGACGGGGTTATCTTCGTCCCCGGAGTCGACGAACTTCAGGAATTCAAGATTCAAACCCATTCGTTCAGTTCTGAGTATGGCTGGAGCATGGGGAGCTACGTGAACGCCGTCACTAAGTCGGGGACGAACGCCTTTCACGGAGACGCTTTCGAGTTCCTCCGCAATAGCGCTTTGGACGCGAACAATTTCTTTAACGATGCAACCGGTATTCCGAAGCCTGCCTTCAAGCGGAACCAATTCGGTTTCACTGCAAGTGGGCCCCTTTACATTCCCGGGCTGTATAGGCAGAAAGACAAAACGTTTATTTTCGGCGCATACGAAGGGCTTCGCTTGACGCAGCCCGAGACCAGAATCGTCACGATCCCGACGCAAGATATGCGGACTGGGAATTTTTCCGCGCTGCTCGGATCGCAGATCGGGACTGATTATCTGGGCAGGCCCGTGCTTGCAGGTCAAGTCTACAATCCTTTCACAACTCGCCAGGTGACCGCAGGTCAGATCGACCCCGTGACCGGCCTTAAGGCGACCGGAAGCGGCTACATTCGGGATCCGTTCGCAGGGAACGTCATCCCGAGTGGCGCGGGAGGGTTGATCGATCCAGTTGCGCAGAAGCTCACCCAGTACTACCCCAGCCCGCTCACCCAAGGTCTCATCAACAATTTCCCGACGGCCGCCGTTCTGCCGGAGGATGTCGACAGATGGTCAATTCGTGTGGATCACAACATTAACGAGGCCTCTCGTGCGTTTGTACGGTTCTCCAAAGAACGGCTGAATCGGGCCGAGACCCCGGCTCTTTTTGGCCCTTCCAATCCAGCGGGTGGAGGACAGACATCCCCTAATAATCGATATGACGGGGCTTTCGGGTTCACCCACGTGTTCTCCCCAACTTTCGTGATGAACGCGAACTTTGGTTACAACGAGTGGGGGGAAGGAAATCAAACCCAAGGTATCAACTTCAAGCCGAGTACGGTGGGGCTGCCTTCCTTGATGGACGTCACCCCGATATTCCCAAACATCGAGATCGCCGGCGAGGACTGTTTACAGTGCGGGGCCTCCTATTCACTTTACCCACGGTACAATGTCACTGGGGCGGTGGACTTTAGTAAGATTCAAGGCAAGCACACGATGCGTACGGGGTTCATGTGGATTTCCCTCTACCAGTACGAACACTTTATGAATCCCGCGACTTTTGGCTTTGGACAGGACATGACGCAAGGTCCTGACCCCACGGCGCCCAATTCCAACACAGGCTTTGGTTTTGCTTCCTTCATGCTCGGCGCCGGCGACGGTGGGGGGTACACCGAGCAAGCCAGCGCGGCATTTATCAAAAAGTATGTGGGGGGGTACTTCCAGGACGATTGGAAGGTGAGTAGAAAGCTGAACTTGAGTCTAGGGGTTCGGTACGACCTCCAAACCGCGCCTACAGAGCGATTCGACCGCATAGCACGGTTCATTTTCAACGGGACCAATCCGCTCAGCACTAAAGTCGGCCGCTCAGACCCCGGCTACCTCCAATTCGTGGGAGGCGGGACGAGTCGAGGAGTGTATAGCCCCCAGGATACGAATATCGCGCCGCGCCTGGGCTTGACCTATGCACTCCATAAGAACCTCATCATGCGGGCGGGCTTTGGCATGTTCTACGTTCCGGCCATGGAAATGAGCGACTATGAGGGACTACCTCTCTATGGCTACTCACAGACTACCCCTTGGGCTGCAACGGTCAACGGCATAAATCCAGTCGACTTGCTGTCAAACCCTTTTCCCAATGGCTATATCCAGCCAGTTGGAAGATCGACCGGGCCGCTGACCAATATAGGATTGGACACAGACGCTATTGCGCCGACGCGTCCCACTCCTTACACAGAACAATGGATGCTAGGCTTTCAGTACCAGTTGGCAGCGAACGACAGCCTGGACGTTTCCTACTTCGGTAACCATGGCGTGAAGCTGCTGTTCGGCGCCGATAACGGGGACGCAATCCTCATGAATCAATTATCCCCGCAACAGCTTCAACTCGGACCGGCTCTGCTCAACCCGGTTTCCAATCCCTACTTCGGTCAAATCCAGAACAGTAGTTGCGGATTAGATCAGCCCACCGTGCCGCAGCAGCAACTCATGCGGCCATTTCCCGAATTTTGCAACGTTGAGAATGTTCAGGCTCCCGCGGGGTACTCCTCCTACAACTCCGTGGAATTCAATTACGTCCATCGCTTCAGCCACGGACTTCAGATGCAGGCGTCGTTCACCGTCTCCAAGTATCTCGACAATGCCTCTGGACCCGAAGCGTGGGCGACTGCTGGATACATCGGAGTGGAGAACAATTACAATCTGCATTTGGAGAAGTCGCTCGACCAGAACGACACTCCCAAGAGCCTGGTGATCAGCTACATTTACGCCCTTCCGGTCGGCCGTGGGAAGGCATTCGGTGGCGGGATGAATAAGCTCGCCAACGCCGTGGTGGGTGGGTGGCAAGTGTCCGGCATTAGTACCTTCAAGGACGGTTTTCCTTTGGGCTTCGGAACCATAACCAACACTACCAACTCTCTGGGTGGTTCCCAGCGGCCGAATCTCATAGGTAACCCGCATCTCTCCAATCCCACCCCCCAGGAATGGTTCAATACTGCTGCCTTCGCGCAGCCTGCTACTTACACATTCGGAAACGCTCCCCGCACCATGCCCAACCTGCGCGCGCCGGGGCAGAACAACTGGGACCTCGGGTTGGAAAAGTGGTGGGACCGGCACGAGAAGCTGCGCGTTCAATTTCGGGCGGAAATGTACGACGCGTTTAACCATACTTACTTCTTCGCGCCCGACGTGACAGTGGGCGACCCTAACTTTGGAGCAATCTTGCAAGCGCAAAATGGCCGCTCGATTCAAGCCGGACTAAAGATCTACTGGTAGGCTCAGTTTCGTTTCGGCGCAGCTTGGTGCTATCCTCGAGGAACCACCAAGCTGCGCCATGTCTTCATTGGGGTTGGGTTAACTGGCGGTGCTTCAGGTTGGTTTCATACGTTTGCCTTGCACATCAAAAGCATGGCCTGAGGCCCCGGGATGTGGCGGACGACAATCATTACGTTGAAAAAACTGTTTGCTGGAAGGAGTCCTTGCAAGACCCCCTCAACGCATCCGTGGTGTGTCGCCCTTTTGCTAATGCTGGTATTCATCGCCCCTCTCGGAGGGGTCCAAGTTGGGTCTTCCTCCCATCAGCTTGATCAGCTCATCCAGCAGGCGCAGGAATGCCAGCGTCGCGGCGATTACGCCGCCGCCGAAGAGCACTATCGCGAGATCCTCAAGCTCCGACCGGATTTCGCTGAGGCGTACGCCAACCTGGGTCTGACGCAATACCTGCTTGGGAAATACCCTGAGGCTGTCAAGAGCCTCCAGGCGGCGTTGCGGCTCGATGGTCATATGGGCACTCCAAACCTCTTCCTCGGCCTTGACTTCCTGCAAATGCAGGAGACTGCAAAAGCTCTGCCCTATCTTGAGCGGGCCCATCGCCTGAATCCTCGCGACATCCAGCCCGTTCTTGCCTTGGGCCAAGCCCATGTCAAGCTCCAGGATTATTGGACGGCGAATCGTTTTTACTCCCGGGCCTGTCAGATGGATCCGAACAGCGGAGACGCTTGGTATGGCCTGGGAGTGACTCATTTGAGTTTAGCCAGAGAGGCTGCCGAGAAGTTGCGCGACAGCGCGCAGGATTCATTGCAAGCGCGCCTGCTCGTGGCTGAATCCCTGGAAGAGCGTGGCTGGTTTCGTGATGCCGCAGCTTCATACCGCGAAATTCTTCAGCAACATCCCAAGCAGCCGGGCCTGCTGACAGCGTTGGGCTTTTGTATTTTGCTCCAGGATGAATCATCAGATGTCGATGCAGCGCTGGCAGAATTTCAGGAGGAGTTGAATGACCATCCGGGCTACCTGCTTGCAAGATTGGGGCGAGCTCGCGTCGCATTGGAATTGAAGAAGCCCCAGAACGCGCTCAACGAGTTGTGTGACCTGTGGGTAATTGACTCCGACTTCGTCAGGTTCAACGTGAGTCGGCTCTGGACAGGTCTCCAGCCAGAGAGGCTGGATGATTTAGGCCGACTGCTGAAGGAAGGACCGACGAACGGAAATGAGGACGCCTTGTTCAGTTTTTTGAAAGGAGCACTGCAAACGTGGAATACTCGACTCAATGACACCGCATTCTCGTTCGCCTCTGACGAGGCCGACGGTCCGCTGCGGCATCTTCCTTCTGTGTCGGGGGCGCCAGAGGGAGCCCGTTCTCAGCAGCTTGTCTTGCAAGGACGCTATACGGAGTGCGCGACGAACCTCAGGCCTAGAATGTTGCAATTAAGTCCGGCTGATCTTGAGTTGCTTGCCGAGTGCTCTTACGACCGGGGCGACTATCAGACTGCTTTTCTTGCGGACCGACAGTTAGTGAAAGCGGTACCCCGTGGTCCAGCAGCCTTATTTTGGCAGGCGAGGACGTCAGTGAGGTTGGGGGTTGCGGCGCTGACCAAGGCAGTCGAGGTTGACCCGAATTCAGCGCGGATGCTTTACATGGTCGCCGAAGGCTACCGGGAGAACAACAGCTACAAAGAAGCCGAGGCCGCTTACCAGAAGACTTTGGAACTTCAGCCCACACTCATCGCTGCCCGCCTGGGTCTTGCCAGCATCTACATGGCCACGGCGGAGAATGAAAAAGCACGAGTTCAATTGGAGAAAGCCCTGGAGCAGAAGCCTGCCGACCGGGAGGCCGCCTACATGATGGGCGATGTCCTTGTCACTTTGCATAGATATGCGGAAGCGATGCCCTATCTGAGTGGTACTGCTCAGAGTCCGTTTGTTAATCCGGCGCACATCCACATGTTGCGCAGTAAAGTCTATCTCGCCGAGGGGAAACCTGCGGAGGCTCTGGTTGAAGTGGAGACGGCTTTGCCTGCTGACCCGGATGGGAGCTACCACTATCAACTGGCTCAGATTTACAAGCAACTCGGGGAACTAAAGGCGAGTGCTTCAGCCCTTGAGGTGTCTGAGAAGATTCGACGAGCGAGTAAGAATACACGAAGACTCAGGGAAGCACCTGGTCTATCGTCTGATCCTGCGTCCAAGGAAAGAGATTCGAAACACAAATCGCGACAAGCGCAACCCGATGCCACTAACTGAGACTGCACCTGGCCGTCCCAGGATTCAGGAGATGGGAAGGACCCCACCGTAGAGAGGTAAATACCCCATGAATTCAAATCGGCGCGATTTCATCTTGCAGACGGTCGCCCTGGGCGCCTATGCAGCGTTGCCTGCTTCCGGAA
>Ga0326727_10027010_pt1 | contig 10580 bp, 14 predicted proteins | sample MB2enrmetagenome_FD_207643 | JGI IMG/M metagenome (GOLD analysis project Ga0326727, IMG submission 207643) | Lab enriched peat soil microbial communities from McLean, Ithaca, NY, United States - MB29MY | ecosystem: Environmental > Terrestrial > Soil > Wetlands > Peat | place: USA: New York... | reverse complement strand
GCGGTCGACGGAACTTGGCCGACCCCGGGCTCGGACGGTCGTCATGGTCGTCCGGTCGAGGGTGGCTCCCTCGCTCGTCGCCGTTCGCCGCGACCTCGAGGCGATCGACCAGGCCCTCGTCCTCCTGGTAGCCGCCCGCGTCGAGGCCGCCGGCACCGCGATCCGCCTCCGTTCCCAAGGGAACGGTCAGATCTCGGACCCGGCCCAAGAGGAACGTGTCATCGCTCGGGCCCAAGGGTGGGCCGAGCAAGCGGGGCTTTCTCCGGCCCGTATGCGGACGATCTTCCGCGCGATCGTAGAATCAGGGAAGGAACGCTTCGCTGCCGACAGCGGGTCCGGCCGATCCCCGACCGAGCTGACCCGGACGCGACGGACCGCTCGGACGCGGGGCAGACCCTCCTTGCGCCGGGGCCGGGGTTCCCGGCCTCGGTCGAGCGCCCCGCGACCCAAGTGACGGGGCGGACCGCCCGCACGCTGGTTTCCCTCGAGGTCGGGGGGATTCGCTAGGGGGGTCGGTCGACGGGCGGCTCCGAGAGGAACCTCTGCGCCGCCAATTTCGTGGTGGCCTTGCGCAGGAGCTCGAGCGCGGTCGAACGACCGACACCGAGCCGGGAGGCCAGGGTCGATAGGGAAGCCTTGCGCGGATAATCGAAGTAGCCGAGCTGGAAGGCGAGACGGAGCGCTCTCTCCTGACGTCCGGTGAGCCCCCATCGCCTCCGATACGCCCCGGCGCGGACGAGCGTGGGTCGCGCTCTGCCGCGCCCCGCGGAGGCCTTGAGGAGACGACGAGCGTCGCCGATCTGGGGAACGAGCACCTTCCACGATACCGACCCCGTCCCATCGTCCGCGCCGAGGAACGGGCAGCTGATGCAGAAGTCGCCCAGGTCGAACGCGGCGGCGCAGACCGCCGGCATCGGCACGGACACGCGGACGATCGCACGGTCCGGACCGAGACTGGCCGCTGCGATGTCACGGGCGGCCAGGCGGGAGCGGAAGCGACGGATCACGGGGGCGATCCCTTCCCCGTTCGTCTGGACCTCGAACAGCCGGAGAAGTCGGCGTCGTCCGCGGTCGGCGGGTCGGCAGGCGAGGAGGCGGAACGCGACCCCTTGAGATCGCAGGGTCTCGGTCACCCAATCGTCCCCGTCCACCCCGTTCAGCACGACCTCGACCATCGGGATGGACGGGTCCGGATCAGGGTTCGCGCGGTCGCGGACCGGCTTGCGGGTGCGCGGGGTCCGGGCAGGGGTTCTGGGCACTCCGAGCCCTCCTCAACGGCCCGGGGAACCGCGGCTTATATGGGAACCCCGTCGGCCTCGGTTGACGGCGATCTTGGTATCCGAGGACCGGGTTCGCGGGAGGATGCGAACGACCGGGGTCGCTGGACCGAAGCTTCCGGGAGAAGGTCGAAGGGGGCCCCCGGGTTCAGCTGATGGGAGTCGCGAACGAAGGGACGTAGTCCTCGGGAAGGCGTCCCACGATGGGGATCTGGGTCCCGCACTTCCGGCAGCGGTTCTCGGGGTCGAGGCGCCAGGACTTGATCGTGAAGCCGAACCGACGGACCACGATGGTACCGCAACCCGGGCAGTACGTGTGCTCGAGCGGATGGCCCCAGACGTTCCCGAGGTAGACGTACTCGAGGCCCTCCGCCTTCACGACCCCGTGAAGCTTCTCGAGCGTCGCCACCGGGGTCTCGGGAAGGTCCAGCATCCGGTAGTCCGGATGGAATCGCAGGAGGTGGAACGGCGTGGACGGACCTAGCTCGTTCCGCACGAACCGGGCGAGCTTTTGCGTCGCCTCGACCGACTCGCCGACCTCGGGGACGATGAGGTCGGTGATCTCGACGTGCACTCCGCGCTTGCGCAGGTCCACCGCGGATTGGAAGATCGGCTCGGGCCCGGTCGCGGCGACGTACTTCCGAAGGAACCCGGGCTCTCCGCTCCCCTTGAAGTCGATGCTCACCGCGTCGAGGTGCGGCCCGATCAGGGCGACCGCCTCGGGGGTCATGTAGCCGTTCGTCACGAAGTTCGCGAAGAGACCGGCCTCGTGCGCCTCCTGCATCACGTCAAGCGCGTACTCGGCGAAGATCGAGGGCTCGTTGTAGGTGAACGTCACCCCGCTGCAGCCGAACTTCCGCGCTTCGGCCACGGCGGTGCGCGGGGGCAGCGACCGACCTACCACCTCGCGCTCCTGGGAGATCTCAGCGTTCTGGCAGTACGCGCACCGCCAGTTGCACCCCACCGTGCCGATCGAGTACACGCGGCTACCGGGATGGAAGTGGGAGAGGGGCTTCTTCTCGATCGGGTCGACCTGCACCGCGGAGGCCTTCCCGTAGCTCAGCAGGACGAGGCGACCGTCGACGTTCTTGCGGACGAAGCAGAACCCATGCGAACCCTCGGGGATCGTGCAGTAGCGGGCACAGGCCGTGCATCTCACCTTCCGGTCGGGGAGGGGTTCGAAGAGAACGGCCGTCAGCCCGGAGGACGCTGGCATGGGGGTCTCGATCCCTACGAGGCGCCGCCCGCCGATAAGCGTGGTCCCGTGCCGGCAGCTCGAGCCGAAGGTTCATCTGCGCCGGAACGTCCCCGGAGAGGCAATGACGGGAGCCGGCCCAGGTCCCGCGCCGACCGCGGAGGCGGACGCGGTCGAGCGCGAAGTGAGCGCCCGGATCACCCCCTCGGCCGAGTTCTTGGACCGCGTATCGCGGGTGCGCGCCACGCTAATCGAGCGCGTGACCGCCGCCGCCAAGGCGCGGTCGAGCCCGCTCACCCGGGCGCTCGTGGCGGGCAGCGCGGCCCGCGGGACGTTCCTCCAGGACCGTCTCGATGTCGACCTATTCCTCCTCTTCCCGCCCGACCTTCCCCGAGAGAAGCTGCGCGAGGAGGGACTCGCGCTCGGCAACGCGGTCCTGTCGGAGCCCGAGACCCGCTACGCCGAGCACCCGTACCTGCGGGGAAAGTTCGAGGGGTTCACCGTCGACGCCGTTCCGGGGTTCGCTATCACCGACCCCTCCCATCCCCTCTCGCCGGTCGACCGGACGCCGTTCCACCAGGAGTACCTCATCGCCCGGGAAACCCCCGAGATCGTCGGCCAGGTCCGGCTCGCGAAGCAGTTCTTCCGGTCGCTGGGCGTCTACGGCTCCGAAGCGAGGACCGAGGGCTTCTCGGGGTACCTGGTCGAGCTTCTCGTGATTCGGCTCGTTGCGCCGCCTCCTCATCGCCGCCCGGGACTGGCGCGTGCCCGTGCGCCTGTCCGAGCCCGGGAAGGAGCCCCCGAGGCTTCCGACCGACGTGGCGCTCGTGCTCGCCGACCCCGTCGACCCGAACCGCAACGTGGCGAGCGCCCTCTCGCGAAGGAACCTCGGGCTCTTCATCCTCGCCGCGGGGGCCTACCTCGACGCGCCGAGCGCCCGGTTCTTCGAGACACGCCCGAACGCGCCGCTCTCGAAGGAGTCCGCGGCCTCTCTCATCCACGCGCGGGGGACCCACGTCACGGTCGCCGTGCTCCCTCGGCCGGACCTCGTCGACGACACGCTCTACCCACAGGTCCGCAAGGCCGCGCGGGCGGTCGCGGAGGAGCTCTCCCGCTCCGACTTCGCAGTCCTCGGAGAAGCGAGTGCCGCCGACCCGAGCTCGGTCGTCATCGTGGTCGAGATCGCGCATCCCCGACGTCCTCAGGTCCGGGTCCAGGATGGGCCCCCGGCCGGCATCGACCGGGTCGGGCATTTCCTCGAGAAGTGGGGCGCGAGGAACGAGCAGGTCCTCCAGGGGCCGTACGTGCGGCCTGACGGAAGCCTGGGGGTCGATACCCGCCGGGCCGAGCGGGACGCCGAGGCCGTGCTGCGCGCGGCGTTCCCGCGCCTCTCCCTCGGGAAGGACCTCACGCTCAAGGAGCCGGGGTCCTGCGAGGTGCGAACGCTCGGGGAAGCTACGGAGACCCCCGCGCTCGCGGAGGCGCTCCGGGAGCTGCTCGCGAAACGGCTCCCTTGGCTCGACGACCCGTGACCCGCTAGCCTAGACGGCGTGCGGCGACAGGTTCAGCAGGACGAACCAGAGCGCGAGCCATCCGAAGAACTCGAGCGCGATCAGCCCGGCCCAGTCCCCCTTCGTGTAGATCGACGACTTCGACCGAAGGCGCTGGATCAGGAACGGGCTGAGGGCGATCAGCAGGATCCCGAGCGGGAACACGATGTACCAGAGAAGCCCGAGCACCGACAGGGCCCACGACAGGATCCCGAACAGGATCGCGAAGACGCTGGCGAGCGTGAGCGCGGTGGTGAGCTCGAACTCCTTGGTCACGAACGCCACCTCGTCGAACACCGGGAACTCGAAGGTCGGGGCCGCCTCTTCCTCCAGCTTGCGGCGGACCTTCTTCGCCATCGACTAACCTCCTCGAGCGGCATGGGCGCGCCGGTAGAGCTCTTCCGCACGGTAGGAGCTTCGCACGAGGGGGCCGCACGCCGCGCCACGGAAGCCCAGGGCAAGGGCGGTCGCTTCCCAGCGGGAGAACTCGTCCGGCGGCACGTAGCGGTGGACCGGGCGGTGGGCGGTGTCCGGGCACAGGTACTGCCCGAGCGTGAGCAGGTCGACGTCCGCGGACCGAAGGTCGCGGAGCGCTAAGGTGAGCTCGGCCTCGGTCTCGCCGAGCCCGAGCATGAGGGAGCTCTTCGTCACCAGTCCGGTCGGACCGAGGCGACGGGCCGCCCTCAGGACGTCAAGCGAGCGGTCGTAGCCGGCGCGGCGGTCGCGGACCTCCGAGCTGACGGACCGGACGGTCTCCAGGTTGTGCGCGAGGACCTCCGGAGGGGATTCGAGGAGGAGCCTCAGGGCATCCTCCCGCCCTCCGAGGTCCCCGACCAGAAGCTCGATGAGCGTGCGGGGAGACTCGACCCGGATCCTGCGGACGGTCTCGGCGAGCACCGAGGCCCCCCCATCTTCGAGGTCGTCCCGGCAGACCTGGGTCAGGACCACGTACTTCAGCCCCCAGCGCTGGACCGCTTCGGCGACTCGGGCCGGCTCCGTACGGTCGACCACGCCGCGAGGCCAGCGGGTCGTGACGGCGCAGAACGTGCATCGGCGCGTGCACTCGGTCCCGAGCAACATGAGGGTGGCCGCGCCGGCCGACCAGCATTCCGATAGGTTCGGACAGCGCGCCTCCCGGCACACCGTGTCCAGGCCGAGCTCCCCGAGGATCCCCTTGACCTCGGGGTACGCCGCCCCGCGTGGGGGACGAACGCGGATCCACTCGGGGAGAGCGGACGGCGCCGTCGGCAGAGCGGGCACGGAAGAAGTGGCCACGCCGGTCCGACCCGCGGAGCGCTTTAGGCTTTTCGAGAGCGGGCGCGGCCGACCCGCTCCTCGAGGAGCGTGGTGAGAAGACTCGCGGGGAGCTCGTCCATCGAGACGTTGTTCGACTCTCCCGACGACCCCATCTCGAGGACGACGAGCCCGTCCCGCTCGAGCTCTTTCAAGGTGCGCCAGAAGGTCGTTCGGCTCATCGGGTCCGCTCCCAGCTCTTCGAGGAGGGCCGTGTGGTTCGCCCGGAGCTTCTGGCTCGTGGCCGACGCGCCGCGCCGCTTCAGCGTTCGGGAGAGCGCGAGCAGCACCCCGAGCTCGTGGGTCGAGAGCGACTCGAGCTGGGTCTCGGAGACGGTGGGCAGGAGCGATCCCTTGGCCCGCCGCACGTGCTCGGCTCCCACCGAGTCGGCTCCGGCATCCTCCGCAGCATGCGCGGCGCCCGAGAGGACCTCGAGCGCGAAGCGGGCGTCCCCGTTGGGGGCAGCGATGCGAGCGATCTGGTCCAGGACCTCGCGGTCGAAGCTCCCGGGACGGAGGGCGAGCTCCGCCCGGGACTCGAGGATGTCAGTGAGCGCGGCGCGGTCGTACGGGGCTAGGGAAAGCCGGTGCGTCACGCCAAAGCTCGACCGGCTCGCCGGGTCGAGGAACGGGAACAGGTCCTCGGAGGCCACCAGCACGAGGGAGATCGAGCCGAGCTCGACCTCGCGGGAACGCGAGAGCAGGTAGACGAGCTTCGTCTCCTGGCGGACGAGGCTCGAGGCCTCGTCGAGGAGGACGAGGAGGTGGGAGGGGTTCTTTCGGATCCCCTGCTCGAAGACGTCCAGCATCTCGGAAAGGGAGTACCCGCGGTCGGGGAGTGACACCTGGACCATTCGGAGCAGGTCGAGCATGACCGTCCGGTCGCTCGCCCGACGCCAGCAATTCACGTAGGCGGCCTTCACGGGGAACCCTCCGAGCCGTCCTCCCCGCTCGAGGTCGGCGGCGAGACGGCGAACGAGCGCCGTCTTCCCGCTGCCGACGCCCCCCGTGAGCAGGAGATGGAACGGGAGCCCCTTCGCGAGCGCCTCCCGATAACGACGGCGGAGCAGCTCGAGCTCCGCGTCGCGGCGGACGAGCCTACTCGGAAGGTACGACGGGTCGAGGGTCTCCTCCCGAACCAGGATGGGGGATATGGGGCTCATCGCTGGAGCGGGGGGACCCGGCCCGGGCTTATCATCTTCGCCGTCGGGCCGGCCGCCTCCGCCGAGGCGGAGCGGGCAGGTCGAGAGCGTCGAGGACCTGCCGGAGTAGCTCGGCCGGAGGGGCTCGTGCGTCCACGACCTGCCAACGGTTCGATCGGGCCAGGATCCGGTAGGCCCGCGCGACGCGCCGGAGCGTCCGCAGTCGCTCGAGGGGACCGCGCTCGAGGTCTCGGCCGCCCAGGCGGCGCAGTGCCTCCGAGGGCGCGAGGTCGAGCAGAACGACGCGGTCCGGCGTCACCGTCGCCGACCGCTGGAGGTCCGAAAGGCGCCTTCGATCACGAGGGGACATCGCGCTCCCCTGGTAGGCGAGCGTCGAGTAGAACGACCGGTCCTGGAGGACGACGTCGTGTCGGCGGAGGTCCCGCTCCAGGGCCGGGGCCGCGAGGTGCCGGTCGACGGTGAAGTACACCGCCCCGGTCCACGCGTCCTCTGCGGCGGCCGACTGGGCCAGGGCGCCCAGGCGGGGGTCGGCCGGCTCACGACGGACGGCGACCGAGAGACCGCGACGCCGCAGCGCCCGCGCGAGGCCCCGGAGGAGCGTGGACTTCCCGACCCCGTCGATCCCCTCGAGGACCAGGAAGGTCCCCCGGCGGCGGGGCGTCATTCCGTGGCCCCCTCGGGCCCGACCTCGGGACGCCATCCGTAGACCCGTTCGACGGATTCCACGAACGGTACCCAGAGCCGGTCCGGCCCTAGCGTCGGGTCCTCTGCGATAACGGTCGCCCGGCGGGGGACCGTGGCGAGGTCGAGAACGGCCCCGGGACGGTTCGGGTCGTCGAGATAGTCCGTCTCGAGGAACCAGGGTCCGGGCTCTCCGGTGACCTCGCGGACGAGCTCGCGACGGGCCAGGTACGACGGCACGACCCCCCCGGCGGACCCCGCGGGGACCCGACTGCGGGAGTAGTGCTTCACGACCCGGTCCGGCCGCAGGCCGGCCTCGCGCGCCTGGGCCGCGAGGGCGAGGAGGCCATCGGCGCTCAGGTCAGCCGAATGGACCACGACCGGGCAATCCGCATCGCGCGCCACTTGAAGGGCATACCGGAACGCCTGCTCCACGACCGCGGTCACCTCCTCGCTCACTGGGAAGTGCGGGCGGCCGACCTCCCCGAGGGCGACCGCCTTCTTCTCTCGTACGTAGCGGCCGGCGAGGTCGAGCGCGGAGCGGTGGAGCTCGAGCGCTGCGGGAGCTCCCAGCTTCGCCGAAGCCCCGACGAGGTCGATCGGGTACGGAGCGAGGACCGGGTAGGCCTGCACTCCCACCTCCTCGCGGACCTTCTGCGCGAGCCGCCACGTGACCTCGAACTGCCGGGAGTAGGCCTCGAGCGACGTGGGCACGGTCCCTTCGTAGTTCTGGGTCGCGAGGAACAGGTGAGTGCCTCCGGCGGCGCGGAACCGCTCGACCGCGCGGACCCCATCCCCCTTCGGGGAGAGGTGGCAGTGGTGGTCGACGACCGGGAGACCGCGTGGCAGGGGCATCCCGGCTCCTTGCGGGGCGCCGCTCAGCGGAGGAGACCCGCGCCCTGGAGCTCCTTCGTGATCTTCTTGACGGCGACCTCGACGTCCGAGGGCTTGCGCGCCCCGGTGCAGACGAGCTTGCCGCTGCCGAAGAGAAGGACCACGACGCGCGGCTCGTCGATGCGGCAGACGAGGCCGGGGAACTGCTCGGGCTCGTACTCCACCCGGTCGAGCCCCAGCGTGACGGCGATCGCGTTGAGGTTGATCTCGCTCTCGAGGTCCGAGCTCGCGACGATGTTCTGCACCTCGATCTTCGGGTGCATGTTGATCTTCTGGCCGCCCTTCTTGATCTGCGCGGCGACCGTCTGGATCGATTCCTCGACCTCGTGCATGCTCTTCGCGCCGGTGCAGACGACCTTCCCCGAGCGGAAGAGGAGGATCGCGGTCTTGGGTTGCTTCAGGCGATAGATGAGGCCGGGGAACTGCTCGGGCTCGTACTCGGCCCCGTCGAGACCCAGCGCGATCGACTGGAGGTCGAGCTCGTCCCCGAGGGAGGTAGACGCGACGACGTTCTCGATGCGAATCTTGACCATTTAAATCCCCGCGGCCGTGAGTATTTAAACCACTATTTAAACGATATGGCTTCGGAAACGTCCCCGTTCCCGAGAAGAATGCCCTTCCTACCGACGGGGAGGGCGGAACGGCCGGCTCACTGGGTCCGGTCGGGCAGGGAGAACCCGATGAGCACGGTCAGGCCGACGCCCAGGACGATGGCCCCGGCCACGACCAGGAGGAGTTCGGCCGTGGTCGGCCGTGCGACCAGCACCCCCGAGAGGATCAGAACCGTCGCGAGCGCGATCACCGGGACGCCCCAGCGGGCCAGGGGTCGTCGGTCGTTGAACCGAGGCAGCGGGCGGCACCGTAGCGACACTTCCCCGGTCCCGCCGTTCCGGGGCTCGGGGGGCGGGACACGGGCCGCTTGGGGCATCGCGTCGTTTCCCTCTAGATTCGACCCGGTCAGCGGGAACTTGCCCCACCGGCGGCAGAGGGGGCAGCGCATGTACCGAGAGGTCCCGAGGCGGAGCGCCGTCACGGACATTCCGGGCACGAAGTCGTAGTCGAACTCTTCGTGACAATGGGGACAACGCAACCTGCGGGACCACATCGGGGCTCCTTCGGTCCGAACGCTCCGGTTCCGGTCGAGCTCTACCCCGGATCCTCTCCGACCTCACCCATCCGGCGGTGGGAGGTGAGGCGCGAAGACGGGGCCGATGAACTCGTCCTCGTTCGCGACGCCGAAGAACTGGCAAAGCACCCTTCTCGAGAATCCCCACAGGACATGTCCCTCGAACACCGTCGCCCGTACCTCGGCCAGTCCACGGCTCGTCTCCCGAACGATTGGTCGCGAGGCCGCCAACGCCGACCGTGGGAGCCAGAAGACGTGGGCGACCTCCTCGGCGCTCCGAGCCGTCGGAGGGTTGGCTACCGGAGAGAGCTCGGTCGCGAAGACCGCGACCTTGAGGCCGAAGCGAATGGCGAGCACGGTGGTGACGTAGCGGAGCTCTCCCGCGAGGTCCGCACGACTCAGGCCTACCTCTTCCTCGAGTTCCCGAAGGGCGGTCACCGCGAGCGACCCGTCACCCTCCGACACGTGACCGCCGGGGAACGCGATCTGCCCCGAGGCGGGGTCCTCGGCCCGTTCGGCGCGCTCGATGAGCAGCGTCTCGACCTCCTCGGACCCTTCACGCAGGACGATCACGACCGCCGCGCCGGCGGTGGAGATCGGGGGCGCCAGTGCCGGGAATCGGGAGAGGAGGTCGGAGAGGGCCTTGGGTGCGGTTCCGGGAACCCGTTCCCCGGGCGAGCTCATTTCTGCCAGTCGTAGGAGACTTTCCGCTGCACGGTCGACGAGTCGGCCGGATGCATTTCCCCGGCGCCGAGCATCCGCTCGAGAGCGATCACCCGAAGTCGCAGTTCCTTGAGATCTCGTTCGACCTGGGAAAGGCGCGCGGCGAGGTCGGAGGCTTCGGGAGCCGACATCGCCCGGGGATTCGGCCCGGGGCTCATAAGCTCACGGTCCGCCCGACGGACGCCCGACTACGATGAGGCGGTCCCGTGGGAAGATTCGACCGACCGGACGAAGACGGTGATCGCCTCCGAGAGCTCCTTGGGCCGCTCGATCGGTACGGTGTGACCGGTCTCGGCCAGGAGCCGGATCTGGGCGCCGGGGATCGACTGGCGCAGGACCCGCGCATGCGACGCCTCCACGACCGCGTCGTTCAACGCTTGGACGATCAAGGTGGGGCGGGCGACGCCCGCGATGCGGTTTCGCTCGTCGAACGAAGCCATCGCGTGCGCCCACCGGAAGGCGGGCCGGAAGTCCTGGTGCTTCACCTGCTCGCGCACGGCATCCGCGTAGTCGAGGTTGGCTTCCACCCAGTCCGGATAGTAGAGGTCCTTGAGGAGGCGGAGGGCGAACCGGTCGGTTCCCTCCTGGGAGTACGTCTCCTCCCACCTCTGGGCGACCGCTCGCGTGTGCGCGTCCGTGTAAGCGGCCCCGCTCACCATCGTGAGGCTCCGAACGCGG
>Ga0326727_10027009_pt1 | contig 10580 bp, 9 predicted proteins | sample MB2enrmetagenome_FD_207643 | JGI IMG/M metagenome (GOLD analysis project Ga0326727, IMG submission 207643) | Lab enriched peat soil microbial communities from McLean, Ithaca, NY, United States - MB29MY | ecosystem: Environmental > Terrestrial > Soil > Wetlands > Peat | place: USA: New York... | reverse complement strand
GGATTGCCAACGCTGACGGTCAGCTTCCGGTTCACCACAATCAAGGGAATGTGTTTATCGCGAATCTCCTTCAGGACGGCATCCCAGCCGGTGGCTACCACCGGCGCCAGAATGATTACATCCACCTTTTGCGCAATGAACGAACGGAGAGCCTTAATTTGGTTCTCCTGTTTTCCCTGCCCATCGGAAAATTTCATCGTCATGCCGGCTTTGGCAAAGGCGGCTTTCATGTTTTCCGACATAGCGGTGCGCCAGGGGTTCTCGGCGCCGATCTGCGAAAACCCAACCACCATTTTCTTGTCGGCGGAAAAAGTCAGCAGCGGCGCCATCACAAGCACGGCAATAACCAGCAAGGCTTTTCTCAGCATAAAGCTCCTTTTCAGCTTTGGAATTTAGAGCCCGTCGCCTATTGCACGGGAGGCAGTCCCGGTAAAATCGGTGAAATTCTCAGAGCAATTTCCGTATGTACTGAATTCCCCTTGCCGCAGCCGTATCCGGATCGGGATAAGGCAGGATTTCCAGGGTGGCAAACCCTTGATAGCCAATTTCGTTTAAGGCGCTGAGGACGTCGGGAAAGTCGAGATGGCCATCGCCGGGAGCCCAGCGATTGCTGTCCGCGAAATGAACATAAGCTACCGCCTCTCTGGCTGCCTTGAGGCTGCCGGCGATAGAAGCGTCCTCAATATTCATGTGGAAGACATCGGGCATTAAGAAGATTTGCGGGTGCCCAATCTTCTTGAGCATCTCCATCCCTTCCGCAACGCTGTTGATGAAGTTGATTTCATAGCGGTTGACGGGTTCCAGAATGATTCTGACTCCGCGCTGCAGGCCATAGTCGCCGCATTCGCGGATTCCCGCAATGAACCTGTCTTGGGAAGCTTTGGGGTCGCGGGGATCCAAGGGGCCCCGAACCCGCCCGATGTTGACCATGGCCCCCAATTCGCCGGCCAGATCAACCAGGCTCTTCAGGCGTGCGATGGTCTTGTGCCGGATGGTCGGATCCGGGTGGGTGAGCCAGAGCTGGGCGTCGGCAAAGACCTGGCCCGTGGAGATCACCGGTAGTTCGAGGCGATATTCGCGGAGCAAGGTTTTGATTTCCGGGAGATCTACCTGGCTGGAGTCGAGCAGAGCCAGCTCAACCCCATCGTATCCGAGCTGGGCTACCTTACGGATACTGGTAGTCAATTTATCCCGGAAGACTACAAAGGCAGACGGGAGCGCCTTTTCCGAAGCAATTGCCAAGCCTAGTTTTAAGTTCATTTTCGTTTGAAGGGCAATTCAATATCCCATGTAGGCGGAGTTGTCAAGGCAATTGTGTATGTGTTGTGGGCCAATTGAAAATACGGAAAGCGGCAGCTTGGGTATACGAATCTTTATTCAATTATCTCGCAGTGAATCTGCTTCAAGGCACAGAATGCCTTCAATTCGGCGACGTAATCGCCCGAGACTCCGTGGATGTGATTGCTGTCGTAAGCAGCGATCAGGCGCAGCGGGTCCATACTCACCTGCACAAAGCCGTGCGGCCACACCGGACAGGTTTCGGCGAGCTTAGCTTCGGGGAAGCGGCGGAAGGTTCCTTTGAAGAGCGTGAACTTGTATTGGTCCAGTTCTCGGGAAAGACGCCCGAAGGTCATTTCGCCCTCTTTGGCAATGTACTCCACGTGGCAGCCTTGGCCGCCGTATTTGGGAATAATCGGGCAGAGATTGACCGACCGCAGATTGACCTCCGCGGTTTCACTGCGTTCCGCATACCAGGTCGCCATGGCGCCGCAATTACAGAAAACAAATACTTTGTCCGCCTCGTCATAGTGGCGGAAATCGAAAAATAAGGCGGGCTTGCCGGAGATCAACTTCATGATCTGCATGGTCAGGGCGCCGTCGGAATCGGCTTCGCAGGAATAAACCACCGGTTGTTTGGCTCCGTCCCAGTCGTAGGGATCGTTGCACAGCGCCGCTGCCAAACACTGCGTGACGTAGTATTCGCTCAACTCGTAATGGCATTTGACGCCGACAAAATGCAGTTTGCGTTCTGCGATCAGGTGCTTGGTGGCGATATAACAGCGGATTTGCATCTTCAAAGATTCCGGCGTCAGTTTGTCGCCATCGTAGCGAATGGATGCCACGCGCGAGGTTAGCCAATCCAGCGCTTTGACGACTTGGGCCTCCTCCACCAAAGCCGCCCGGCGAATGATTTCCAGTTGGTCGATGTGCTCGACATCGACGCAAAAAGTCTTCATCCAGATGTCCGGGTTGACTGCCCCCGACGCCATGCCAATGCTGCGACCGCCAATCAATCCGTAGACTTGGCCTTTCAGAGTGCTTACCGCATGTGCCGCGCGGAGGAATTGCATTACCTTGGCTAAGGTTTTTGGCGCTTCAATGTTTCCCCACACCTTTTCGCACTGCTTGCCCGTCTGGCGGATGGCGTTGACCGTAGCCTGAAGGCCCCCGAGGCCCGGTAGTTTGCCGTTAATCGGCGCGATGGCCAGGCACGGCAAGGGCAAAAGATGCGCGGCCAGCATGGCGTAATTGGGAAACGCGAAGACCGGCACATTGATGATTACGGCATCGGGATTGGTGGCCGCCAGGGTTGCGGCCTGGGATTTGGCCAACTCGGGATCGCAGACCACCTGCGGGGCGACAATGGTTTCCACTTCGCCGGTGGACGCCAGGGTTTGGGCGATGCGATTCGCCTGCTCGAGAATATAGGGTTCCAGACTCTGATGGACTCGCTGCCGGCCGTCCGATACGGAAAGAATGCCTGCCCTGATCATATGTCCCACTCTCCCTTAATATCGGATAGCCCGCAACGCGGGATGGTGAATGTGGTCCCGCCGGCGCCCGACCCCCGCCTGTTTCTGGAGCTTGGTCCCGGCAGCGTAGACGATGCCGCCGGACAGGCGAGTCGAACCACCCGGCACCTGCGCTTTGTCCAAAAGGATTACCGATGCTCCCTTGGTCGCCGCTTCGATGGCGGCGCAGGCGCCGGCCCCGCCGAACCCGGCCACTACCACATCGGCTTCCATCTCCCATTTGTCGGGTACAGGAGCGGCAGCCTGCGCCGTCGTAGCACTCAGCCCGGCAACCGCTAAAGCACCTGAACTCGCGCCCAATGTTTTTATAAAGTTCCTTCGCGTCAATGCCGTCGGGATTTTCTCAGACTTCGCCCTCATCGCTCCTCTCGTGTGTCGCCTCGAGCTTCACAGCAAGGACCGCTGTTATATTTCAAACCTGATATTTCAGCTCTGAATCGTTTCGAATTGTACTGCGCAGGAGGGAATTTGCAACCGAGCAGTGGTCAGTGGTCAGTGGCCAGTGGTCAGCAGAACAGGGACGCAGTCAGTCCTGTTGGTTCGACTGGCCACTGACCACTGGCCACTGGCCACTGCTTTCCTACCGGCCGAATATGCCGATCAGTCCTATCAGCACCAGGTAAAGCGCAACAATGTAATTGAGGAGGCGTGGGATAATCAGAATCAGGATTCCCGCCAGCAAGGCTATAAACGGGGAGATGGCGGTGTAGCTTATCGTTACAGAACCGCTTCTGGCCTGCGCAAGTGCCGGACCTGCCATCAGACAACTAATCCCGATGAGCAGAACTGCCAAAATGCCAGCAAATTTCAATTTGCACCTTTCCTGACGACAACCGATTGAACAAGATTCTGCGTGTCGCATCCATTGTGATTCATGAATCACGAAAATCGCTGTATCCGCCAGCACAGCGCCAAAGGCAACCGTTTCCAGTTTCCTGTTTCCAGCGGGCTTTGGCAGAAGGCGAGTATCTTACGAACTGGAAACCGGAAACCGAAAACTGGAAACTGGAAACTGGAAACTCACTGGTGGGAGATCGCAATTGGCTCCTCGAGCACAGAGTGCATTACTGTTCCTTAGCGGTTGTGCCGCGCTGTTTCTATTTGGAATGGTGCTGGCGGTATTGGGCACGGTCTTCGGGCTTCCCGAGATGCAGGCGCGTCTGCACCTGAGCTTCGCCCAAACCGGCCACGTGTTCCTGCTGATGTATCTCGGTATCTTCATTGCCAATCTGGCGGTGGGGCCTCTGATCGATGCGCTCGGAGCTAAGCGTGTACTGCTGGTTTCCGCGTTGCTGGTAGCCGTGGCGCTGGGCGCTTTCAACGGGGTGTACTCGTTTCTGGGGACCGTACCGGTAATGTTGCTGCTGGGATTGGGCAGCGGCGGGCTGTGCACGGGAGGAAACGTGCTGGTGTCGGATCACTTCGCCGAACAGCGGGGTGCGATGCTGAATCTGTTGGGAGTTTCCTTTCCCGCAGGCGCGCTGCTGGTGCCATTGCTGGCAATGGCCATCGGAGAGCGCTTTAGGATTGCGCACCTGCTGTGGTTTTCGGCCGCGCTGGCCCTGGCTTGCGGACTGCTGTACGCGACGCTGCGTCTTCCTCAGGCGCGGGCGGCGGGTCGGGTGTCCTTCCTCGATACGCTGCGGGTTGCCCGATCGCCAGGGTTGGCATGGATCGGGGTTCTGCTATTTTTTGAGTCCGGGAATGAAGCGGCGGCCAGCGGCTGGACTGTGATTTACGCCCGTACGATAGGTCTGGGGCCGCGGTCAGCCACCCTGGTCCTGGCGTGGTACTGGGTCGGCACGATGATCAGCCGCCTGCTGGCCCCACGGGTGCTTCGCCGCTTGGGCAAGCCGCGCACGATCCTGGCGGGTGCGATGGGATCCATCGCCGGTTGCATACTCCTGCTGACCGCCAGTTCCGTCGGCACGCTGGCGTTGGGTGCAGCGGTTGTGGGCTTCTCGTTTGGGCCGATTTTTCAGACCGCTCTGGGCATTGCCGGCGACCGCCACCCGGATCACTCGGGCAGCGTGTTTGGGCTGATGTTTGCTCTGGCGTTGCTGGGAGCCATGGCTTCGCCCTGGGCTATCGGGCAGATCTCACAAACTCACACGGTGCGCCATGGAATGATCGTTCCCCTGCTAGGTGCAGTCTGCATCTGCCTGATGGCTGTCAGGCTGGCGCGACAGGAAAAAGTCTAACCCCCAATACTGTTTATTGTCGGTCCCGAGTGCACCCCCATCGTCCTTGTCTTCCCGATCCCGCAAAGCGGGAGAGGAATCTGCAGTTGTTCTTCTTTACCAAAAAAACTGCAGATCCCTCTCCCGCTTTGCGGGATCGGGATGAAGGGGTGGAGATGGTACTAGTCTGCCCTTTACTGACGGCCGCCGTCAGGCTGGCGCACAGGGCGCAGGCCTAAACCGCACCTGCCTTGGCAAACATTGCTACCACCGGCGACGCCTCCGAAGCCGGTTCTTCTTCTTCAAATTGGGCTAAAAGGCGGCGCAGCAGCTCGTCCTCGGCCAGCGGCTTGGCGAGAAATTCACACGAGAACCCTTTGCGCCTCGCCCGGTCCACCAGGTCTGCGGCTCGCGTGTCATAGGAAGCAAACAGGAACTTGCATTGCGGCGCGGCTTCGTACACCGCCGTCAGCAGCTCGATCCCGTTGGTGTCCGGCATGAAGAACTCCGCCAGCACACAGTCGGGGACAAAATGGCGAGCCAGGTGTACGGCATCCTCGCCCGAAAAGGCAGGCAGGGCACAATAACCGTGCATTTGCAGGATATTTACCACTGAGTTTGCCAGCGTGCGTTCTTTATCCACTACCACGATCTTTTCGCGATTGGGAGTCCGTTTTATCCTCAGCGGCGCCACATAATCCTGCGGCGGCACGGCTACCGGGAGCATGCCACGCGGTTCCCGGTTTCTGGCTTCCGATTTCCGGTGTCTTACGTTTGCTTTCATGGGGTTGAATCAAAGCCTCGCAGCGTTCCTCTCTGGACAACGTTCTGGCCAAGTGTAACCGTTATCCCAGGATCTGTGTTCGGGAAATCATTACTACGCAAGAGACCGCGGGGACGGCGGGTGCTTATAGCGGTCCCTGGCCCGGATCCTCACGCCGGGCCAGGGACCTGGCAGCGGTTGCAATTCGCATCTCCCCAATGTCTCGACCGTTCGGCGGTGGAGAGAGGGTGTTCTCTCATTGAGGAGTAGTCCACGACTGCGAGATTGCGTCGCTCCGCTGCGTAATTTTGAGTTTTTTAACTGCCAACTACAGTGTGAAAAGGGGACCCGTTTACCTCGATGGGGAAAATGGGGAAGTAAGTTGCCGCCGGGGAAAATTGTTTTGTGAATTCCAGTCCCATTTTGGGACAAACGCCGAATCCTTGGCCGCTGATTGGCGCAGATCTACGCTGATGGAGGGAAGAACCCCGGATTCGTGGCGTGTTGGGCCAAGCCAATTGCTTCCGGATCTGCGCTTATCAACGGAGATCAGCGGCAAGCTTTGCGCCAAGCTTCGGGATTATGCCAAAATCAACTTTAAAGCTCTCATGTCTGATCCTAAAATCCCAGAACCGGCTGCCAATCCTGAACCCGATGAGTCGTTCAACGATCTTCTTGTCCAATACGAGCGGAGCCATGCACGCCCGGCCGAAGGGGGCGGCGGGGGGCTCCAAGGCACCGTAGTTGCCATCTCCGGCGACTCCGTGTTCCTTGATATTGGCTTCAAGACCGAAGGCATACTGCCGCTGGCGCTGTTCGAAAGCGCCGGCGAAACCGTACAGCCCGGCGACAAGCTGCCGGTTACCATCAAGGGCCGCAATGCCGAAGGCTACTACGAATTGTTGCGCGGCAAGATCGAACGGCCCAAAGACTGGGCCGCCCTGGAAAAGGCTTTCGCGGAAAAAATCACCATCGCCGGCACCGTGACGGGGGTGGTCAAGGGCGGATTCAGCGTAGACGTCGGCGTCCGCGCCTTCATGCCGGCCTCGCGCAGCGGGGTGCGCGAGACGGGCGAAATGGAAAAGCTGGTGGGGCAAGAAGTCCGTTGCCGCATCATCAAACTGGAAACCACGGAAGAAGACGTTGTGGTCGACAGCCGCGTTGTGGCCGAAGAAGAAGAGCAGGCCCGGAAACAGCAGCGCTATTCCGAGATTCGGGAGGGCGAGACGCTTCCCGGCGAAGTGCGCAGTTTGGCCGACTACGGCGCTTTTGTCGATATCGGCGGGGTAGACGCCCTGCTCCATGTGGCGGATATGGCTTGGCGCCGCGTGCACCACCCCGCCGACATGCTCTCCGTGGGCCAACAGGTCGAAGTCAAGGTCTTGAAGGTCGACACCGGCAAGCGGCGCATTTCGGTGGGCCTGAAGCAGCTTCAGCCGGACCCCTGGGATGCAGCGGCCCAGAAATACAAGTTGGGTGAGCGCGTGCGCGGCGCCGTCACCCGCGTCGTCGACTTTGGCGCCTTCGTGGAGCTGGAGCCGGGCATCGAGGGATTGATTCACGTTTCGGAGATGTCGTGGTCCAAGAAAGCCCGAAAGCCTGCTGACATGGTGAAACCTGGTGAGACCGTGGACGCGGTCATTTTGGGCGTCAACGCCAGTGACCGGCGTATCTCTCTTGGTCTGAAGCAGGCGCTGGGCGATCCCTGGGTGGAGGTGCCGCAAAGGTTTCCGGCGGGCTCGGTCGTCGAAGGGCCGATTACCAGCCTGACCAAGTTTGGCGCTTTCGTGCAGTTGATGGAAGGCGTGGAGGGCATGATTCACGTCGGTGACATCAGCGCCGAAAAACGCATCAATCATCCGCAGGATGTACTTAGACTTGGGCAAGCGGTCAAGGCCCAGGTGCTGGAAATCGATACGGATCGCCGGCGCGTGCGCCTGGGCATCAAACAACTGCTGCCCACCAGCCTGGAAGAATACATTGCCGAACACCGCGTAGGGAATGTCATCACCGGCCGCGTAGTCGAAATCTCGGGCGAGCAGGGGCGCGTGGAGCTTGGTGAAGGCATCCAGAGTACGTTCCGCGTAAGCGCACAGGCAGCGGAGGAAAAGCAAACGCCCGCGGGCAAGCCCGACTTGTCATCGCTCAGCTCCATGCTGCAGGCGCGCTGGAAGGGCGGGGCAGCCGCGGGCGGATCGAAACCGGAGCCTGTCCGTGCCGGACAGGTGCGCAGCTTCCGGATTGCCAAACTGGATCCGGCCGCGAAAACGATCGAATTGGAACTGGCATGAGCCGGCCAAGTTTAAAATCCAACGCAGAACCGCAGAGCCGCAGAGAAAATCGACTTAAGAATTTTTCCCGAATGTGTTCTGCGTTTCTGTGTCGGGTGTTAATAGTCCTGGAACTGCATGACCAAACGGTTGCCCAGTGCGGTCTTTCTGGATCGCGACGGAGTGATTAACGAAGAAGTCGGCCTGCTCTACCGGACCGATCAGTTGCGGCTGATCCCGGGCGCGGCGCAAGCCATTCGTAAGCTGAATGCCCTGAACCTGCCTGTCATTGTCGTTACCAATCAATCCGTGGTGGCGCACGGGCTTTGTACGGAAGAGACCCTGGCCGGCATCCACGAGGAATTGAAACGGCAACTGGCGGAGCAGGGCGCCAGCCTCAGCGCGATCTACTACTGTCCCCATCATGAAGATGGGGAAGTTGCCGAATATCGGCGCGCCTGTGACGATCGCAAGCCGGGCATCGGCATGTTGCAAGCCGCAGCCGCCGATTTTGGGTTCCAGTTGCAGGATTGCGTCCTGATCGGCGACCGCCGGGGAGACATGGAGGCGGGCAGAGCCGCGGGGTGTTTGACCATTCTGGTGGAGACCGGTTTCGCCACCCCCGTGACTTGTCAACCGGCAGTGCCCGACCGGGTCTGCCGTGATCTGGCGGAAGCGGTCGACTTTATCGCGCGCAACGGGGACGAAGCCGGCAGGGTAGAACTCAAGTCGTTCAACGGCTTAGGACCCAGTTTTGGAGTGGGGAAGGTGGAGTAGCGCTGCCGTCCTGGGTAAGCTACAAAGAAGAAGACAAGTCCCGTAGCCTGGATTAGGCATCACCCCACGATTGTCATCCTGAACGTAGCGCCCGCCGTCTTCCTCCGGCCCGCTTCTTTTGCGGGTCGGGGCGGGCGCGAAGTGAAGGATCTATGCATTTAGCAATTGCAGCCTGTACGCAAAAGGAAATGCATAGATCCCTCGGAAGTCGGCAAAAACCGCGGCCTTCCTCGAGATGACAGCCAAAGGTGGTGAACAATCCAAGCGTAGGGACGGTGAAAAGGGTTCTCAACCGGCGCCGTGGACAAAAAGCCACGGCGGCATCTCCGAGGAGGAAATGCTGTAATGTCGTCAAACCGGAGCTTTTTACTATTAGCCTTGCCACTACTCTTGCTTGCGGGGTTCTTTATGCATATGCGCACTATCGCTGCGGCGGAAACGGATGAAGCCTGGAAGAAGGAACTGTTGTCCTGGCGAGCGAAGCGGGCTGAAAACCTGCAAGCTCCGGAAGGCTGGCTGTCTCTGGTGGGGTTGGACTGGCTAAAGGCTGGCGACAACACCTTTGGCGCCGCCCCGGATAACACGATTCCCCTGCCCGGGGGCGCGCCTCACTTCGGGATATTGCGCCTCGACCACGACACGGTTCAATTGCTGCCTGCCGGCGGCCATTACCCGGATGGCTTGCTGGTCGATGGTCATGGCGCGGCTAACCCGCAGGTTTTGGCGACCGATGCCGCCGATCAGCCCTCCAAGATTACAGCGGGAACGCTCACCATGATCGTCATCCGGCGCGGCGAGAGGTTCGGACTGCGCACCTGGGACCTGCAGGCGCCCACGCGGGTGAACTTCCACGGGCTCCGCTGGTATGATCCCGATCCCCGCTATCGCATCGAAGCGCGATGGGTGCCGTACAACCCGCCCAGACAAATTTTTCTGGCAACTATTGTCGGAACGGAAGAAGAGGGTAAAGTTCCCGGCGCGGCCGAGTTCAGCTTGGAAGGCAAATTGTTCCGGCTGGAGCCCGTGCTTGCGGGAGCGAACGAGCAGCGGCTGTTTTTCATCTTTCGCGACGAAAGCAGCAAAACCGAAACCTATCAAGCGGCCCGTTTCTTATACACGGACCTGCCGGATCACGGGGCGGCAAAACCGGGAAAACTGGTACTGGACTTCAACCGAGCCATGAATCCGCCCTGTGCCTATACCAATTTCGCCACCTGCCCATTACCTCCCAAAGGCAACGTGCTGGCGGTTGCAATCGCGGCGGGAGAGAAGCGATATCATTGACATGGTTTTACAGGCCAGGGAGGTTTGGAACCGCTATTGATTCCCGGCTATTCCGCAATTAGAGTTCTTCGAGACGATATGAACGAAACTCTTTCTCTTTTATACAGCCATCGTAGCGACCGCAGTTTCAATGACAAACCCCTGAGCGACGAAGCCGTAGGTTCCATTCTGGAGGCCGCGCGACGGGCGCCAACCTCCACGAACGCACAACATGTCTCTATGATCGTGGTGCGGGACGCGGTCAAGCGCGCATGTATTGCCAAGATCGCGGGCGGACAGGGCTGGATTGCAGACGCCCCGGTGTTTATTGCCGTCATCCTTGACTTCTACAAGACTGCGATCGGGGTCGAAATGGCCGGCGAAAAACAAACCGTTCATGAGACCGTGGAAGGCTTGCTGGCCGGCGTGACCGATGCGGGGATCGCCTTGGCCACCATGATCGTTGCGGCACGTTCTCTCGGGCTGGGCATCGTGCCGATCGGCGGTATCCGGC
>Ga0326727_10027005_pt1 | contig 10581 bp, 6 predicted proteins | sample MB2enrmetagenome_FD_207643 | JGI IMG/M metagenome (GOLD analysis project Ga0326727, IMG submission 207643) | Lab enriched peat soil microbial communities from McLean, Ithaca, NY, United States - MB29MY | ecosystem: Environmental > Terrestrial > Soil > Wetlands > Peat | place: USA: New York... | reverse complement strand
TGCTGGGAGTCTCCCGGCGAAAGATCTCTACGTCGCCTTTCTTGGCGACTACCCATTCCTTCAGATGAAATTCTTCAGCAGTGGCGGTCAAGTCGCCGCCGAACTGGATCGTGCAGTCCCAATCCCCGCGTTGCCAGCGACTCGTGTGATCCAATTGCATGCGGCAGCTGCTCGGGTCGCCTTCAGTGACCTCGATAATCCGGCTCGAGGCAGTTGTGGTGGTGGTGCCCACGACGGACACGAAGGTGCTGGTCGGCTGTGCTTCCCTGTCATAGCGGATGCGTCCGCTCGCATCGCGTGTCGGCATCTGCGCACCGTTGGAAGTTGAGAGGGGTGCCTTCACCCAATGCACACCGTTGGCGTATCCATTGACGGCCTTGGCCGCGTGGATGACCGGGATATTGAACGGCGCTTCCCTGACGGGGATCGGGCGCACCGGGAGCACGAGGTGCGAGGCGCCGAGCGCGATTTGCAGCGTCGCGATCTGCGGGGAGGGCCAAACGAGCGGCCATAAGCTCTCCGAAACCGCAACTCGGATCTTGTTGCCCCTCTTGAACCGATGCGCGAACAGGTACAAAGGCAGCTCGACATCGTAGAACTCGCCCGGCATCAAGGCGGTTGGCTGTTCCATCGACTCACGGCGAGTCAGATTGAGCACGTTGTAGCTTACCAACCAGGATTTTCCTTCCGGCGTCACTTCGGTCAAGCGGACCGCGATCTGGGCGACCGGAACATCGGCGCTGACCCGGACCTTCGCGATCGGATAGCCGAGAATTTCCAGATCGTGGTCCAACGGCGCGGAATCGAACGTGAGCGAATTGCGGTCGTCCGGGGTTTGCTCGAACTCGGTCGGCCGTCCGTAGACCCATTGCGGTTTGGTCAATCCGACGACTTTGTCGCCGACGTACTTGATGTGGTCGCGAGAATTCGGCTTGGGCGAGAGCCGCCCGCCGGCGTCGAAGTAAAGGTTGAAGGATGCGATGTGGGGAGAAGGCCAGACCTGCTCCGCCGCCCAACGGCCGGGCACCTCATCGGGAAAGGCTTCCGAGTCGGCCTTGTACATCATATAGACCCTGAGCATGGGCTCCTCCATGATTCCGGTGTCGACCCCCTCAAGCCATTGCTGCCACCAGCGCACCTCCTCATACGGCCAGTCGAGCCCGAGGGGAGTGGCGAGATTCGGGAAGATGTGACCCCAGGGTCCGATCAGACCTTTGCGCGGAACTTTGAGATGGGCGAGAAGCTCGCCGATGATGTTCTCGTACGGATCGCCCCACCCATCGACGACGTAGACCGGGCATTTGATGGCGGCGTAGTCGGTCGCAATGGAACCGCGCTTCCAGTAGGAATCGTAGCGCTGATGCGTCGACCAAGTTCGAAGGATCGCCGGCGTCGCTTCCAGGCGCTGACGCCACAGCGCCTCCCAGTGATCGCCAACCACTCGCGGATCCGGCGGCGCCGCCATGTCGCCCTTGAACACCGAGCCCCAGCCCATGTTCTGTTCGCCGTAGGCGCCGCCCATGTAATGAGCATCGTCGGTATAGCGATCGACCACGCATCCCATGGGCATGATCGCCTTGAGCTGCGGCGGCTGCATGGCGGCGATCTGCAGCGCATTGATTCCGCCCCAGGAAATTCCCCGCATGCCCACCGATCCATTCGACCACGATTGCCCGGCCAGCCAGGCGATGATCTTGACGCCATCGGTCAATTCGGGAACGTCATACTCATCGACCATGACCCCTTCGGAGTTTCCCGTGCCGCGGATATCGACCCGCACGAACGCGACTCCATAGGGCGCGAGGTTCTCGCCCGTCTTGTCGTCGCGCCACCTCAAGTCGTCCCATAAACGGTAAGGAAGGTATTCCCAGACAACCGGCACGGGACGAGCATCAGCTCCTTCCGGCATCCAGATTCGGGCGGCGAGCCGCACTCCATCCGGCATCGGGATCCACTCATTCTCGATCACTGTGAACGGCCGCTTGGCGGGCAAGCTCCAGGCAGTTGCAGCCTTGGATCGGTCGCCGAACAGCGCGAGGGAACCGCCGATCGTAGCCAGCGAAGCGGACGCAGCGGTGCCCAACAGCATTTTGCGGCGTGAAATGGTCATCGAATCCCCTGTATACAATTCGCGCTTAGAGTATAGGGACGTCCAAAGGCCGAAAGCGCGGGAGCGCGAATATAGCGAGCGATACCACGACGTCGTATACCGAATATCCATGAACAACTAATTACTCCCTTGTCGTGGAATCGAACGGTGTGCCGGAAGGGTGTGGTGCGGGCAGATGACGGGGCCGCCGCCGGCTCAGCACCACCAGCGCGACGATCGCAGGCAGCACGGCGAGTTCGACATACACGGCAGGCGCAAGGGACGAGCCCGCTGTGGTAGCCGTAATCCAGGTCAGGACGGCCGGAGCGAATCCACCGAAAATCGTGAAGGCCGCGTTATACACCAGCGACAGGCCGGTCGCCCGCTGAGCGATCGGGAAGAGGCTGGACAGCAATGTCGGCGCCACACTCACATAGCTTGCGACCATCAGGCCGCATGCCGACAGCACGAGTGTGAGCACAAAGACCGATCGCACGGCACTCAACCATAGAAAAAGAGGCAGCACGCCGAGCAGCAGCGAAACGGCGCCGACCCACATCATGCGTGAGTAGCCGATGCGGTCTGCCGCGGCGCCGAACGCGAAGCATCCGCTCACGAAGACTACGTTCTCGATCAGGGACGCGCCGAAGGCCTGTGCGGCCGTAAAACCGAACGCCCGCTGCACGAACACGGGGATGAAGATGAGCAGCACATAAACGGCGACAGCCCACAGGATCGAGATTCCCAAACCGATGAGCAGCGACGATGAGTTTTCACGGAATACGTCGATGATGGGCCCCAGCACATGCGTGCCCTCCGGTTTTCGCGCTTGTGCGCGGAACGCCGGTGTCTCCGCCAGCGTTCTACGCAAATAGAGGCCCACCGGAACGATCGATAGTCCGATGATGAAGGGTATGCGCCAACCCCAGCTGACCACACTCCTTTCCGGCAGCAGCGCCGTAACCGTGAATGCCACCAATGCGGCCAGAATATTCGACATTCCCATGCTGCCTTGCAGCCACGCCGTGAACAGTCCTTTCCTGTTCACCGGGGCGTGTTCGACCAGGAAGGCGGCGGCGCTGCCTATTTCGCCTCCGGCTGAAAATCCCTGTAAGACTCGCCCACCGACCAGCAGCCAGGGCGCGGCCATGCCAATCACCGCGTACGAGGGCGCAACTGCAACGACGAGCGTGCCGCATGCCATCATCAGGATGGTGGCGGTGAGCGAGGCCTTGCGACCGGCGCGATCGCCGTAGATACCAATCACGATTGCCCCGAGCGGACGAATCACGAAACCGAGGCCGAACACGAGAAACGCTTTGACCAGGTCGGCGCCGGGAGCGCCTCGAGGGAAAAAGTTCCCGCCGATGTAGATCGCGAACGCCGCATATACCGAAAAGTCGTACCACTCGAGCAGATTTCCGACCGAGGCCGCCAGAATCGAGCGGGTGCTGCCGGTGGTCGGAAAGTGGGTCGAGTCGTTGAGATTGGCCGCCATGACCTCTCGGTTGCACAGATCGAAGGTTCGACCGATTGGATTGGCAGATCTTTGCAGGTGGCTACTGCCCCTTCAGGGTCCGTCCGTCTTCGGTCACCGCTTGCACCAATTGTCCCGCCGGCGTCCCATCGCGCATTGGATGATAGGTGACTGTGACTCGGTCGCCCGGCTTTAGCGTTCCCGGCTTCCATCCGTTCCGCATCAGGCCGCTGATCGTAGTCAACTCGAGGCTCAACGGCTTGTCGGTCTTGTCCTCGCCCAGAACGATCAGTTCAAGCCAGGTGTGCGGGCTGCTCCACTGGAACTCCTTCACCGTGGCGGTCGTGGTCAAGGTCCGGTTGGCATCGAACATCGCAAAGGAATGATGAGCCAGAGCGGCGGGCGGAGCCGCAAGCACTGCCACGCTTGCAAGTACGAGAAGCAATATCGAGGAAAATATGCGTTCTCTGATGCCGGTAGTTGTTGAGAGGTGGGTCATTTGTCGAACTTCACGGTCTGCTTTCCATTGCTATCGCGGACGTTGCGTTCGTTGTTGCAGAAGCTTTCAGTGAAGTCCTGATCCGGGATGGGCTTGAGGATGGCGGTGGCCGTCACCGGGTGCTGCAACGCCTTCGGGTCCTCGAGCGTCGCTTCCACCCGCAGGGTATCGAAGGTGGGGCGGCTGATCCGTTGCACCAGGTGAGCCGCGGCGCTGTGCGGCGCTGTGCCATCGATGTTGTTCGCACCGCCGAGGCTGATCGTATCCACGACCAGTGTATTGCCTTCCCAATGACCGATCGAATCGCCGTAGAACATCGGATACAGGTCATCGGCCGGCAGATGGTCACGGTTGAGGTAGATGCGCGACCAGCCGCCGTTCTCCTTCAAGATGGCGATCTTCTTCGGCGTGTGGAAAATCTCCAGTGGCGGTCCGCCGCCTGTCAGCAGGCGGATCGCGCCCGACGGCAAGCACGTGGTTCCCGCGGCCTGGTATGGATTGCCCGCGGCGGCATCGGCGAGCCGCTTGTCGTATATGGCCTGGTATTCGGGCGTAAACGGATACACCACGTATTTCACGCCGTCCTTTTCCGCCGTCGGCCCGAATTTCCCGCCCTCGGCGAGGTGCCAGACGCCGTCGAAATTGCGCGGATCATAGTGGGTTTGCTTTGTCGGCGAGCTCGCCGGCGGCTCGCCATGCGCGCTCGCCAGCCCGAGCGTGAGAGCCACAAAGGCAAGATTCATCGAGAGTTTCTTTGGCATTTTCCAGACCTCAAAGAACTAAAAATTCGCCGCCGCGCGTACGCCGAAGGTCCGCGGCCGGGCGTAAATGACGCCTTCCCCCGGTTGAAAATTGGCGGTTGCCGGCGACTCATAGGAATAGCTCAGGATTTTGGTCCCGTCGGTAATGTTGGTGCCGAAAACACCGAACTCATATCGCGCCACGCGGTACGTGACACCGAGGTTCAGCTGCGTCGAGGACGGCAGTTTGTAGTAGTCATAACTGCTCGGGTTGAAGGTGCTCCAAGCGGCGCTCTTGTAATTGAAGTTGCCGTCGAAACTCAGGCTGTTGTTGCTGAGCAAGGGGATCACATAGGAGGCCGACAGGCTCGCCTGAACCTTGGGGAAATAAGGCGCTGTCTCGCCACTCAACGCGTCGATGTTGGAGATATTGCCGTTGGCGTAGGCATCGGTGTAAGCCCCGCTCAAGTCGACGGTGAAATGCGGCGTCAACTTGGCGGTCGCTTCCAGTTCGACGCCCTTGCTCGTGATATCGCCTTTGTCGACCGTGTAGTAGTAGCTGCAGGCCAGCTGCTGCTCGGTCTGCACGTCCGTCCAATCAATCAAGAACGCGTCGGCGTTGAGCGTCAAGCGGCGATCGAACAAGGTGCTCTTCTCACCGAGCGAATATTGCCAGAGCTTATCGGGACCGAAGGAGACCGGAGCGTTCTTCAGTCCGAAGGAATTGAGATTGCCGGGGCCGGTGGTGCAAATGCTGGCCGGCACCGGCTGATTGACGCCGCCATAGCGAAATCCTTTGGCCGCCTCGACGTACACCATCGTCTCATCGGTCACGTGATAGGCCAGTGAATAGCGCGGATTGAATCCCGATGCATTGGCATCCCCGTTCTCGACGAGCGGCGACCCGCGGGCGTAGATCTGTCCGGTCGCTGGGTTGGTGGCACCGGTGCAGGGCTCGCAACCAAAAGAGCCGCCAAAATATAGATTGAAGGCCTGATGCCAATCGAAATAGCGCAGCCCAACCGTCAGATCGAGCTTGGGAAGGATGGTATAGGTCCCTTCGGCATAAATCGCGAGCTGATGTTCGTTGATGTTCTGCAGGCCCGAGAAATCGTCATTGGAGTGAAATGCGCCGTCCCACGTCGAATTGTAGCCCGGCAGCGGCACGCCATAAAAATTACCCGTCGCAAATAGCGCATCGAGACCGGTCGAAGGCTCGTCCTCGAAGTAATAGCGTTTGAACTGCTCGAAGTACACCCCGGCGGTGTACTTCAGATCCGGTGCGGTGCCGGTGAGGCGCAGCTCGTCGATGAAATCGCGCACCTTGTTGTTCTGCATGCTGTAGCCCTCGGTGACGGTCGGGATGCCTTCGTACGGGTCGTTCAGATCGTTCGACAGGATCGTCTGGAAGTCACGATGGAGGTAGGAGCTCGAGTTCGACAGGTGCACGCTGGGCCAGTCGTAGTGTTCGGTGAGATTGAACAGGTTGAAGTTATCGGCGCTGTAGGTGGGTTCCAAGGTCGTGAACTCGTACGGCGGTAGACCCGCGTAGCCGGTGTCGCGCCCGGCGTACATATGCTCGTAAGTGTAGCTCGCATCAACAGTCAGCTGCTCGTTCGGCACAAGCTTGGCCGCGATGCGCGCTTGCTGCGTCCGGTACAGGTTCGTGCCGCCCGTGCCGCTCTCTTGTCCGTCGGGCAGAGTCGTGAACACGTCCTTGATGTACCCTGAATCGTACTCTTGGTAGACGACCGCTCGAATGGCGAATATGTCCTGGACGATCGGCACATTGACCACGGCGCGCGCCGTATTATTTGGGCCGCCAAAACCGCCCGCGGTATCCGATACCGTGGTTTCGATCCTCGCCGAAGCCGTCGTCAGATCGGGCTGTTTGGTAATGAGCCGGATGGTGCCGGCCATCGCGCCGGCGCCGTAGAGCGTGCCCTGGGGACCCTTGAGCACCTCGACCCGCTCGAGATCGAATACCTTGAGGTCGGGATTACTGGAATTGATGGTGATGGGCGTGTCATCGTAGTAAATGGCCACCAACGACCGATCCTGCACGTTGGTCACGTCGATGCCCGTAGTAACGATGCCGCGGATGTCGACGCGCGACTCGCCGGGTGAATTCTCTTGCATCGATAGCCCGGGAACCAGACGGGTGTAGTCCTCCATACCCGTCATGCCCAGCTTATCCATGACTTCAGGACTGACCACCGAGATCGCGTCGGGAATAGTCTGAACGTCCTGCTTGCCCGCCCGAGTCGAGGTGACCACAATCTCGTCCAGCCCTTCCGAAGAGATGTTGCTGGTTGCCTGCTGCTGCGAATGGACCGTCATCGTGCACATCACCAGGCTGGCCGCTGCGGACAAATACCAATTTATTAGTGATCTGCTGTTCACCGTCGACCCCATCCCATTTTCTCCTGCGAATTCGTGCAGCCTAATTTCGCCGCTCGCCTGCAGCCTCGGATGATTGCATCCTTCGAGCCCCGAACTCACGTCCATGCATAGAAAATATTTGCATATGCATAGAGGAAGTTTAAGTGTGAGTCAAAGATCACCGCGCGCCCAAAGCGTGCCGTTACACGCTTATGATAGCGGCGAGGCTTAGCTTTAAAGGAGCAATCAATAGTGTGGTCTCCATGTCGTACGAACCCTTTCCGGCAATTCTTCCAGTCGACCGCGCTAGGCGCCCTTTTTCTGACCTCCGCCGCTGCTCTCGCCGCACCTGAACCGGCTCCCGCCTATCGCCGCATATCGCCGACTCTCGAGGGTGAGACCATAGTCCTGACCGGACGGGATTTGACGGTGGAGCAAGTGGTTCGGGCGGCGCGGTTCGGCGCCCATGTCGCCCTGAGCCCGGAGTCTCGGCAGCGCTCCGCTGACGCCTATGGACTGTTGCTGGAAGCAGCCGCGGAAGGCGTGCCGGTGTACTGGTTCAACCGCGGCGCCGGTGCCGGGCGGGAGGCGGTGATTTTCCAGGGCGATCCTCTGTCCCCGGAGAACAAGCCAAAGCTGGAGCAGCGTCAGCTCGCCATCTTTCAGCACGGTGCCTGGAGCGGTCTCGGGCCCGAGGTCGCAGAGGAGGAAATCGTTCGCGCGATGCTGGTTGTCCGCGCCAACACAATGACCTACGAGGCAGCCAGTCCGGCCCTGACGCAGGCGCTTCTCGATCTAATCAACAATCGAGTCACGCCGGTGGTGCAGTCCCGCGGGTCCGTTGGAGAGGGGGATCTCGGGCCGCTGTCAAATGTTGGCGCAACCCTGGTCGGCGCCGGGGACGCCTATTATCGCGGCGTGCGCATGACCGCGAAGGAGGCATTGGAAAAGGCGGGGTTGAAGCCATTGCAGCCCTTCGCGGCGGACGATAGCGAGCTGACCAGTTCCAATGCTTATACTTCCGGGCCCGCGGCACTGCTGATCGCCGATGCGCGGCGCGCGCTCGATTGGGCCGACCTCATCTATTCGATCGACTTGAACGGCATGAACAGCAGCATCACGCCGCTATCCTATCCGGTGCAGGCGAACCGGCCGTATAAGTGGTTGAATTGGGACGCAGCCCGCGTGCTGGTGTTACTCAAAGGCAGCTACCTATTCGAGGACGATCCCAAGCGGATCATTCAGGATCCGGAGAGCCTGCGAGCGTCGTCCATTCGTGAGGGCTCTGCCTGGCAGGCATGGGGTGCTCTGCGAGACGATGAGCTCATTCAGATCAACTCCTCTGACCACAATCCCGCGGTGCGCGTCGGGCTTTCCCCAAAAGACTCCTGGGAGCTCAATACGCCGCAATTGTCGAAGTACTTCGTCAAAGGCGGCCCGCATAGCAACGGAAAACACGGCTTTATCGTCTCAAACGCCAACTGGGATGTTTATCCGCTCGCCAATGAAGTCGAAGCGTTCACGATCGCGCTCGCCAATCTGGACGTTGCGATCGCGCAGCGCCTGAGTCGTTTCACGAACACGTTTTTCACCGTGATCCGCCCGGACGAGGTGCTGCCGCAGGATCAGCTCCACGGTTTCCAAGCCAGCGGCTTCGGAGCGTCAGTGCTGGTCCAGGAGGTCCAGGGCCTTGCGGTTCCGGTGGCGCCGGAAGGCAGCGCTCTGATTCAGAACGTTGAGGATCTGCAGTCTCAAGCTCCTCTCAAGGTCGCACGCGCGCGGCGCGCTGTTGAGGATACGGTCGACTTGCTGGCGGAAGACTTTTTGACCGGGACCTATTGGCTCGATGTCAGAAAAGCTCAGGATCCCGCGCGCAGCTTCGGTCCCGCGCCGACTGCCGCGTGGACTGGATTTCGCAAAATCCTGCCGCTCAAGCTCGACGCAGCCGATCCTCCAACCCGGCCGATACATGATGTCGCGGCCAGCTTTCTGAATGAAAACGATGCGGCGGCGTTCTTCCCGAGCATCTCTCCGGTGCCCGCAGAGCCCCCCGGCCAGTGGAAAACCAACAAATGAGCGGGAGCCCATGCTCTTGCGGCCTCCTGGCGGGCCAAGTCATCCGCGGGACTGGATCTCGCGCGACAGGCGAAAACTCCGTGTCAGTCCGGCGTGCACTGCAAGGTATCCCGGTGCGCTCACTTGAATGCGGGCGCGGATGATCGAGTTGACTTGCGCCAGGGCGTGAAACGGCACGGCGGGAAATGCATGATGCTCAACGTGGAAGGGCATCTGCCACGCGAGCAGGCGCACGGCAAGGTTCGTATAGGTCGTCCGTGTATTGGCGTACATGTCCCCGCTCAACGCGCAGCCGGTATGTTCCGACAGCAAATAGAGCCTCAAAAACGGCTGCCCCAGCATCGTCGGCACAATCCAATACCGGAGCGCGGCGGAAGATCGAAAGAAGAGCGATAGGACGAGGACTATCACGTAGCAGATCCACAGAATGCGCGCCTCGCGCACGATCACGGGATGTTTACCGCCACTCACGAAGGACTCGACGACCCGTCCGGTGATCGCATGCCGCAGCGTCACGGTCAGGCGGCGTGTCCAGTTGGGTATCCCCGAGACGCGCCAAACATACGCCGACCAAGTCGAAGGGGCGGGTTGCGCGAGTTCCGGGTCGAGGTTGGGATCTTGCGTGAACCGGTGGTGCGCGAAGTGAAACGCTCGGAAGAATTCCGGTGGCAACAGCAGGATGGCGCCTGCGATCCACGCGACGAGATCGTTCATGCGCCGGCTCGCGAAGGCGGTGCGGTGAATGGTCTCGTGAAGCGCGCAAAAAACGAAAGTGAGCACCACGCCATGAAGCAACATCGCGGGCAGCAGCCACCATGTACCGCGGCAAGCCCACACGAGACATCCGGTCGCTCCAAGAAAGAGGCAGTGAATCGCGAGCTGCAGAAAGCCGCGCGCATCCGAGCGGCGCGACAACCGACGGAGCGTGTCGCGGTCGAGGCCTTCGGCCGCGACGCAGCCGGATTGCGACTCAGGAACGGTGACCGCAATTCGCATGCCCAAAGTATCCCCGGTAGTCAACGGCAGAGATAGTCCTCAATGGATGGAATTCATCTCGAGATGGTGCTGCGTGAAGTCGAGGTAGCCGGCGTTGCCGGGGACCCATTCGAGCAACTCGCCGGGAGGGACGAGACTCCGGGCAAATCGTGCCACCGTCGCTTGATACTGTGCGGCGTTCGTCTTCGCACCGTCGCAACGTCTTCGATCTTCCGCGAGTTGCTTTAGATCTTCTCGGTCCAAGTCCGCTCGGAAAACGATGGTCCTTAGCTCAGGGCCGATGACAAACACGAAATACGAACCCGTTACAAGGATACGGCTC
>Ga0326727_10027004_pt1 | contig 10581 bp, 5 predicted proteins | sample MB2enrmetagenome_FD_207643 | JGI IMG/M metagenome (GOLD analysis project Ga0326727, IMG submission 207643) | Lab enriched peat soil microbial communities from McLean, Ithaca, NY, United States - MB29MY | ecosystem: Environmental > Terrestrial > Soil > Wetlands > Peat | place: USA: New York... | reverse complement strand
CGGACCTGGAAAGTGGATTGTCTATCCGCTGCCTCCTATGGGGCGTCCTTATTCTGGTTTTGAGTTGACCGGCACTTTCCGGCGCGCTTTCGTGCTGCCCGAAAAGCCCGACGCCGCGTTGCTCTCCTGGCGATGTTTCACGAACGGTGAACTTCATGTCAACGGCACAGTCGTCCTGCGCTCCGACTCTTCTTCCGGGAATTGGAAGACAACGTCGCAAATGGAGATCGGGCCTTTCCTCCGCCAGGGGACCAATGAGATTTCGGTCACGGTCGTAAATCAAGCAGGCCCTCCGGCATTGAGCCTGGAACTCAAGGCAGGAAACTTTTTGCTCACATCCGATGAAACTTGGGAGGTTTCCGTGTCCGGTTCCAACTGGCGTTCGGCCCGGGCCGCCTCAGCGACGCCCAGGCCGGGGAAGGGCAACGAGCTTGACTTGTTGGAGACGACGAGCGGCGCGTTGCGGCGATGCTGGCCGTGGCTGTGTCTTTTTGCGGCGATCTCAGTTTGCGGGGTGGCTCTGTATCAATACTACATTGGCCGGACCATATCCTCTGGTCCCGCAGCGGCCTGTCCGAAAATGATTTTGATTCTGCTGGCGGCGGTCTGGGCGCTGCTGTTCCTGCACAATTTCCCATTCATGCCCGCCGCTTCCGGTTTCGATGGTCCGCAGCACCTGGATTATGTGAGCTATATTCAGGACCACCAGCGGCTGCCCAATGCCCGGGAGGGTTGGGAAATGGTTCAACCGCCATTGTACTACGTGATTTGCGCGAAGCTCATGGACTTGGGCCGATGGAAAGCTTTTGAGCCTTCGGGCATGATGCTCTTGCGATTCCTGAGCCTGGTGATCGGGGCGGTGAATCTGGCGCTGATCTTTGCCGGTCTGCGCCTGATTTTTCCGGGCGATTGGAAGAACCCATTGGCCGGCCTGGTTTTGGCCGCGTTTTTGCCGGCGCAAATCTGCCTGCTGCATTACACGACCAACGAAACACTCTCGGCCCTGTTTGTCACCGCCGCGCTGTGTGTGGGGTTGCACCTTTTGCGGGCGGGGCAGCCGTGGCGGGGATGGTACGGCGCGCTGGGAATTGCGCTTGGGCTGGCCTTGTTGAGCAAAGCCTCGGCCGCGCTGGCCGTGCCGGCGATACTGGGCGCGCTGGCGGTGAAATTGATGCTGCGCCGCGAGCGGGCGCCGCGGGTCTGGCTGGGCGCGATTGGCGCGCCGCTGCTGATCTGCCTGTCTATGAGCGGCTGGCATTACCTGGAACTGTGGCGTGATTACGGCAATCCGTTTACCGGGGGTTGGGACCCGAAAGTGGCCGCGCCATGGTGGCAAGCCAAAGGGTTCCAAACTCCCGGCTATTATTTCTCATTTGGCGATTCGCTGACCCGTCCGTTCTTCAGCGGCTTGCACAGTTTCTGGGACGCTTTCCATACGACCCTTTGGGGCGACGGCCTTTTGGGCGGCAAAATTGATGTTTGGGGCCGTCCTCCCTGGAATTACGATTTGATGGCGGTGGGATTTGTTTTGGCGCTGGTCCCCGCCGCGCTGGTGTTGACGGGCTTGCTTCGCGCCCTCGCCAGATGCTTTCGCGCGGCCAACCTGATCTGGTTGTTGTTGATCGGCTTGGGCTGGCTTTTTGCTTTTGCCATATTGGGCATGAGTTTGAAGGTGCCGTCCTACGCGCACACGAAGGCATTTTTCGGACTTCCGGTCCTGCTGCCGTTTTGCGCGCTGGGGGCGCTGGGGTTTGAATTCTGGGTCGGCCGCGGCAAAGCGGCGCGTTATGTCCTGGGGGTGGCCTTGGGAATTTGGCTGATCAATCTTTACGCCTCGTTTTGGATCAGGCCCAACCCCGTCCAAACCAAGCTCTCGTCAGCCATCGCCGCCTCCATTTACGCAAAGGGAGACTCTACTCAAGCCTTTTTGAACGTGCTGCGCCATTATCCCGGCAACAGCCAGGCCACGATTTGGCTCGCCTCGTTGGTATCCCAAAAGCATCCGGAGCAGGCCGTCCAGCGGCTTGAGCAAGCCCTCAAGCATGACCCCGCCGACGCCCCAATCGAATCCGAACTGGCCCTTGACCTTGCGCGTTGCGAGCGATTGGACGAGGCGGTCATCCACGCCAAACGCGCGGTTGAACTGGCGCCCGAAGACGAGGTTGTCGCGCAGAACTGGTGCCTGCTGGCGCTGCGTCACAAAAGCTACGAGGAAACCGTTGCGGCGGGACGCCATGCGTTAAGTTTAAACCCCGCCGATCTGGGAACCCATTTCAATCTGGGAGCGGCCCTGATGAACCTGCGGCAAATCCCGGAGGCGATCAGCCACTTCTCAGCCATAGTTAACGCCAAACCAACATGGGCCGGGGCGCAGTTTTACCTGGGCCTTTGCCTTCTGGATCAGCCGGGAAAACGGGACGAGGGCCTCGGCCATTTGAGAGAAGCAGTGCGCCTCAATCCGACAAATACAGCCTGGCAAGCCGCGCTGGGAAACGCCCTCAAGGGAAACTGACCGCGCCCGGCGCAAGTCAGCTTTTGAAACCCTGCAAATTGAGTAATACCATTTGTCCATCAAAGGGGTCACCGTACTATTGTCAAAATACGGTTCGCCGGAACCTCAAAGACTGCCGTTCTCGCGGGACATTTGGTCAGCGGCCTTGATGGCTGCAGCCACGCACAGCTCCCAGAGCTTGTCCACTTTGGAAATCAATCCCGGGTCGGCATTGCGCCATTGCTCTTTCTTTAATCCGGTGATCCGGTCCGCCATGGCCTCGCGCCATGTCAGCCAGTCATTACCGGTCCTGGCCGCCAGATTCTTATCGAGGGTGGCAAGCTGACTGCAGTATTCCAGGCACCGGCCAAATCCTTCGGCCGCTTGCACCGGGTTCTCCTCGTTGCGAAGGCCATCCTGAAACAGGTTGTTCAAAGGGAACGTGGCTGCAAGAATTTCGAGATTGGTCATCACTTGTTCTGTTGCGTAGTCAATCAATGCGGCTTCGATCTCGCGGTCGGATGAAAGTTCGGCGATCTTGTTGGGCGGGAGCTTTTCCACTCTCAGGTCCGCGCGATTCGGGCTGCGCTTTTGTTTGTAGTTGAGGGCATGATTTTCGATCCCTTGGTCCATCAAACGGATGCCGGGGAGTTTTTCCCGCACATCATCAAACTCGTGACTGATCGTGGCACAGGGATTGACTTTGTTGGCTATGGACACCGTGATGTCAGCGCTGATTATGGCCTTTTTGGCGTATTGACTGACTCGTCGTTCATAAATCCAGAGTTCCTGTTCGAAAATCATGGGGAATTTTTTTGCCATCTTGGGATCGGGATTGGGGATTTCCTGCGGTTCAAGACCGATTTCAAGGCGATCCACGTTCAATTCCTTTGGCGGGAGCGTATCGGAATAGCACTTGGCAACCGTTCCGCCGAGGACATAATCAATGGAGTTCGTTGTTTGGACCTCGCGCTTGACCTCCAGCATCCAGAACGGAACGGGCGTCTCAGTGGGAGCTTCCGCGGGGTAGCGTTTTAACCATACGTCATAAATATGGGTGGCCAACTCATGACCGATGTCACCTCGGGCATAAATAACATCACTCCAGGATTGAAAGTCTTTTATAATGAGTTGCCGGGTGAGGGCCGTCTTGAGCGCCTTCTGCGCTTTGCCCAGGGACAAATTCAGATCGGGGCGCCATTTCGTCTCGATCTCAGGTGCAAGTTGCATTTGCCGGGCCTGAGCATAATTCAACAATTCCTGGGCCATCCGACACAGAACGAGTGACAGACCGTTGGCGCCCTGGCCTTCGGCGGCATGGGCGGCATTGCGGATATAGAAAGACATGCCTTCCGGCAGCATGCTCTCGTAGGCTTCTCGCAAGCGCTGGTGCAAAGCGGAGGTTTCGTAATCCAGCAGGAGATGTTTTTGTTTGCGGCCAAGATCTAATTCCTTAATGCCCGTCGCGCTAATAAATAGTTGGTAGGCAGCCCAATAATGATCTTGCTTGCGCAGGAGCCAGATTTTCTGGGCCCAAGCCGTGCTGCGAAGGGCCTCCAGTTGCGTTTCGGCCTGGCGCACTTCCGTTTCCCGCTCTGCCAATGTCTGGCGGCAATCCGGGTTTAGACTGCTCCAGGTTCGAAATGCGTCGATTTGAATCTGCGCCTGATTTAAGTCCGCCTCAGATTGCTGGATCACTGCGTCGGAAAACTGCTTGGATTCATAAAATTGGGCCTCTGCCGCGACCCGGCCCCGAATCTCACGAAAACTTTCCAGGATCTTGTCACATTCAGCCATCGTCCAGTTTCGGTAAATGGAGTGATAAAGAGTTTGAGCCTCAGTGTTCTCGGGGTCAATGCGGAGGGCGGCCTGGCTTTGCTGCGCAGCCTCTTCGAACATTTTTGCCTCGGCCTTCTGACGGGCTTGGTTCAGCGCGGTGTCGAACTGCTCGCTCAACTGGCGAATCTGCTGGTCTGTCCGCGTCATTTCTTGCTGCCAGACCTCGGACACTTTCTCGCCGTAGAAAGAGGAAAGTTGAGGATTTTTCCGCAACCAGTCGCCAATGGTACGTCGCTTGGAGGGCGACAGACTCGCCTCTCTATCAATGACATCAGGGCTGATTTCAATCGGCGATTTCAAATTCTGCTGATACTGGCGCAATGCCGGCAGGGTGTCGCCCCCCTTTAGTGTGCGCAGTCTCTGCTCGGCGACAGTCCGCGCATAGGAGTTCATCGCCGCGCTTTGTTTGGTGTCGCCTTTTGCCTCGACCCGGTAACGGGACACAAGGAATCCAGCCTCGGGACTGGAAGGCGGCACAGTTGTGCAACCCGGGTATAACAAGAGACCGGTTGCGATAAGCAGCAGCCATGTCCGGCGGGCGTTGAATGACGTTTGGTTCATGATAGACAATCCTTTCTTCAGTCTTTGGTGTTGTGTTTTACTCGTTCAAGAAATTATCCATTGGCACCGGCAGAATGACGCGGAAGCCGGATTCCGCGTTGGCACTCTCTTTGAATTCGGACCAGCCCCAGGGCATGACGGCACCCTCCCAGATGGAGGTGTATTGCCCCCCGCGCACCACCCAGCGCAAAATATCCGCGGTGGACGTTTCCTCCAGACACACCTCGCCGGCGTTGCCGCACAGGTCGCGCAGTGCCAGTGGATACAGCCAGGTCCCCGGATCGTCCACAGCGCGCGGTGCGGCGCCGGATTGACTGGCGGTCGAAAAATACACCAACCGCCGGTCAGGTTGTCCCCCTACTTCGACTTTGGTAAATTTTGCCTGCACTTCACTCCAGCGCGGTGTTCCCGGCGTGGCAAAGAAATCAAAACCGAATCGCGCCGCGTATTCCCATTCGTTTTCGTCAGGAAGGCGGAAACCGCACTTGGTGCGATCCTGCATCCAGGGTCCATCTTTGGTTCGCGCATAGGCCGGTTCGCGGCCATGGCAAAGACTCAACCAATTGCAAAAACTCAGAGCTTCATCCAGCGTCACTCCCGTGTAGGGCAGGTTCTCCGCGCCGACCAGTTGTTTGGTCGCGGGAATTGACGCGAACCACTTGGCTTGTTCGGGATGGAGGCCAAGTTGCTGTTCAACCCAATGCGCGAAGAGTCGCATCTGGCCAAAAGAGGTCTCGGTTGCGGCCATGTAAAATGGGGCTTCCGGCCGCCATCGCCGGTCTTTCGAGGCAACATTTCCAGGCTCTGTCCCGTGCGGGAGCCGAACAGCACCCATAGGGTTCGGCACCAGGGCCATGAGCAGGGGGGGTGGATCTTTCGCGCCGGACGGATTTATGGACGATTCCTTCAAAGGTATTTTGAGCAGTCGTGGCAGGATGCGGGCGGCGACACTTTGCTCCAGCAGTTCCTTCGGAAAGGTTTGCCAAATGTAATTGGTGGCGGGATACGAGGATAGAGCATGATCGTCCGGTTCGATGCCGTCACTCCTCGGAAAAGGAAAATAGTAGTCACCGCCCCAGCTTGCCGGTTCGGACCTGGTGGTTGCGTTATCCGCCGCCGCGGCCCCCAAAGCCACTTCCAGAAAACGCCGGTTCCCATCCAGTTGTCCTGCCAGCCTGGCTTTCTTGCAATTTTCGCGGTAGCCGTCAAGAACACCCTGGATTACTTTCCGCCAGAATCCGGAAATGACTTGGACGACCGCGGGCTGCTGGGCCACACCTGATTCCCCTTGCAGGAAATCCTGGATATCTCGTGCGCGCACTTGAACACAAGACGCGAAATCATCGGCAGATATCTGCGCCAGCATGAAGGGGAAATTTTCCTCCCCGACGACGCGCCTGGCATCTTCGCTTCTGTCCACGGGGCTCGCGTTATACACTGGGTCGAGCTTCACGCGGCAGAAAGCGAGCTGGCCTTCGATCGTGCGAACGGTGAAGTCGCGTTCCTTGCGTTGGTAGCCCGGTTTCTCACACATGAGGTGGTAACTGCCCGCCGGAAGACGCAATTGTAAATTCCCCTCAGCATCGGAGGTTTGCTGCTGTTGTTGGTTTGTTGAAACAAAAAGCACGGTCACCTGGCCTGGATCGGTAATCACGACAACGTCCACAGACGAAGTGGCGTCTCCTGTATTCGTGGCCGGCTGGGGCAAGGCCGTCCGGGAAGAGGGCTGGGCCTCCCGCGCCCGACTCTCCGCATTCTCAAATGTCAGGCCGGTGAGCCAGGAACCCCCGGTGTAAAGAGGGCCGGTGGAGGTCACATCAGAAAAATTCCCATACCACTTCCAGCCATTGGCAAAACGATACTCGCCGTTCTCCGGCGTTCCCATGTTCCACCACCCGCTGAACCGTTCCTGGCGGCGGTTGCCCTCCGTGAGAAGCAGCATGCCCGACCCGTCAGGTTTTTGTTGGCCCAAGCTGTTCGTCCTATACTGCCCATCATACAAACCCGGCCCCAATGACGGAACAGAAAATGGGAATTCGTTAGTCAAGCGCGGGGGCGGAATGTAGATCCGTTCTCCCTCTGGCCGGATGGGCGGAGGTGAAAAGTTGTTGACATCCACCCCCTGCGCGAGGCGGGCGGGCATGGCCAGGCTCAGGACGCAGCCAATAATGGCAAACCTGATTCGCCGCCGGACCGCTGTTCTTCCTGCTCCGGGGAACATCCCCCCAGTTGCTGTGCTTGTGCTCACCGCGTTGTCCACTTTGGGTTTCCGCGAAAAGCGAAAACCCAAAGTGTGGTCAATGTCAGTTTTCCCGCATCATCTCGGAAAGGGAATCTGTTCGGGAAGCCTTGGCCTGGATTGCAGGCGGATTTCAACGGGGGAGCTGGAGAAGACCATGGCGGTTGACTCACCGCTGCCTTTATTCTGCCAACCCACCTTGGCCGTGCCGCGAAGCAACAGCGACCATCTGCGGTCTTGACTATTCATTATGTTGAATGCGTCGATCAAGCGTTGCGCATGCTCCAGATCGCGGGGACCCACAATGACTTCGAACAATTGTTGCGTCTCCGTGGCTTTTTGCGCGCCTTCGGAACATTTGATGTTCGCAATGGGTTCCCAAGTCATGCTAGTTTCGTGGACAAGGCGGGCCTTGCCCAACTTCACGACCTTCTCTGACATCGGCGCATTGGTGCCCTTGTACAGTTCAGACTTGTCTTGCGACGTGGCGAGCACTTCTCCTTTTTCCACCGGTTGCACCACAAGGACGTCAAGCTGGGGATCTTTCAGGAGAACATTGGCGTCGCCAACATTCTCGATGCTGACTGTCATCTTGATAATATAGCAGGGCGTGGCATCGGAGCTGCCGCACTCCGAGAGGGCGTAAGCCAGCACGTCAATTCCCGCTCCTGCCGGATACTCTTTCACATAGGCTACATTTGTCAGCATCACTTCCCACTTCTGGATACCGACGACCCGCAAGTTATCAATCAAACCCGGCGGCACCGTCTGCGCCCATGCGCTGCTCGTTCCGCTTGCCAACAATAATCCGACCAACCAATTTCCGGCCATTTTTTTCATGTTTTGTCCTTTTATTTATTTAGTTTCGATTTCGTTTATAGTTAAGTTACGTCTGGAGAGTATTTATAGAAATCGCATTCGCAGGGTTCCATAGCATCCTGCCAGGAAAACAACCACCATGCCGGCCAAAACGATCACCGGCTTGAACGCCAGCCATAATCGGCCAGCCCGGCCAGACAGTTCTGAGACGGGGCGCGGCGGGTTTTCCGGGTCGTTGAAGACCAGGCCAACCAGCGACAATTCCCTTGTTTTGATGGCTCTCATCCATTCCTCAGGTTGCAGCATTCTGCCGGGGTCGGGGTCGGGCCATGACAGACTCAGTGACAAAACGCCATTCGTGGCGTAGCGGTCGAGAGCCAGGGCGGCTTCGAAACCCCAACGTTGAAGGGCCAGGGAACGAAAGGCCCGAGCCGTTGCGCTGAGGTGGTATGGAATCTGTTTGGAGGGGGACGAAGCGATGGCCGGCGGAGGAGTTTCTTCCACTGAGGAGGGGCCGGGCCGGAGCAGGCCGCCGAAAAGGAGCTGAGGCAGCATCAACAGCGGCACCAGGGTCAACGCGACACGACTGCTGGGACTGATGCTGGAGAGCAGCAAACCGAGGCTGACCGCGCCCACAGCAGTGAGCCACAGGACACCCCATAACTTCAAGCAGACCGTCAATGTCAACCCCAACATGGAGGGACCGACCAGGAGGACCAGCAAAGCGGTCTGAAGCGCCACAACCAGAGTGAGCACCAGGAACTTCGCAGCCAGGTAAGGCATGACTCCAAAACAACAACGCAATTCCCGAAACAGCACATGCTGTTCGTTCACAATCTCCCTACAGGCGCTCATGATGCCAAACCAAATGGCCGCGGAAACCAGCACGAAATAGAGCCCGCATCGCCGTTGGGCGGCTGCGGCGCTGATCTGAAAGCTGTTCTTCTGCGTCTGCTCGTGCAATCGCCAGGCCGTCAGGCTGCGCAGACGCGGCGCTTCGCCGGCAGCATCGCGCTCCTCAAAATAATTCTGGGTGGCGTTGGCAAAGCGCGCAAAGTAATCCGACACATGTTCGTCGGTTTCAAATCCTGCAAACGCCACCACCGTCAACCCGGCGATCAACGGCACCTGGAGAAAAGCCCACAGACAGTTCGCCCGGTCGGAAACGAAAACACGCAAATTGCGACTCACCAGCACCCACAAATCATTGAGCGGCTTCATTGGCTTGCAGGATCGACTCGCAATGGCCGAATCAAATAATCATATTCCTCTTGCTGGCGATATTCCTGAAATCGGAGAGAAGCGTCCCTCCCCGCATTGGGTTCATTGGAGACGCATCTGAGGATGTACTCGGCGGGATTTTCGCCTTGGTACGAGACCGGAGTGGTCATTTGGAAATACTCCGTCGCTTTCTCCCGCCTTCCATAATAGGCCAGCACCCCTCCCATGCCCATCACCATCACATCGTGGAAACACTCAAAAGTGTCCCGACTCGGCGCGTGGATGGTCATAATCACCGGGATGGCTCGCTGGACGGCCAACGCCCGCATTTGCTTGATCAGTCCATCGGCATCGATGGAAGCCAATCCCGAAGTGGGTTCATCCATGAATAAAACCTGGGGCTGGCTCAAGACTTCGTGGGCGATGTTAATCATCCGCCTCTCTCCGCCGCTGGGATACTCTCCGCGCCATTCGGGCAAGCCGACGCGCTTGGCCAGCAGAGCATCCAGGTTGCCAAGCCCCAGCATGGCGCAGGTTTGCCGAATTTGTTGTTGTCGTTGCTCTTGGTTGCGCTCGCGGAACCGAAACCGCAGCCGATAATCCAGGGACTCGGCCACCAGCAACTCCGGGATCATCACCTCAGCCTGGGGGACGTACCCAATGATGTCACGCACCCTATCATAATCGGCCCAGAGTTCCTTGTCGCCGAAAAAGATGCTGCCGTCAGTGGGCCGTTCATAGCCGGTGAGCAGCCGGAGGAACACGCTCTTGCCGCATCCGCACGGCCCCATGATGGCGGTCATTGTGCCCGGCATGGCTTGAAGATACAAGCCGTTGCAAAGCGTCCGCCGCCCATCCCGGAAGCAAAGTTCAGTCGTTTTGATGATTATTCCCACAAACCTAACTTTCGACTTCACTGCAATATTTTCCGTGAAACCGCGACGACTCTAGCAACCGGCCCAACTGCGCACAAGAAGAAAGCGGCCCATGTTGAAAAAGCCGTGAACAGGAGCGCCGTTGCCTCGCGTTTGGGAAATAAGCTGGAAAAAGCAAGAGGTTTCGCCAAGATGGTGCTGGCGCCAGCCGCTTGCAGCAGCCGGCTGCCTTGAAGAAACAGGAATGGCCGTGAGCCAGGAGAAAATAATTCAAACGGACGGTGTGGCCCTCAAGACCAATGGGCCACGGCGGCTGCCGGTGTATTTTGTACTTGATCTCTCCGGCTCTGCCCGCGGCGGTCTGGCCGCGAATGCCAGGCGGCACACGCAGGACGTCATCACCCAACTCCAGTCGCAGGCCGGGCAGAACCGGAAGGAATACGACCGGGCGCCGGTCTTCTACACGATCATTGTGTTTCGCAGCGCCGCGCTCCAACTTCAACCTCTCGCCTCGCTTTGGACCTATCCGCTCGACG
>Ga0326727_10027003_pt1 | contig 10581 bp, 10 predicted proteins | sample MB2enrmetagenome_FD_207643 | JGI IMG/M metagenome (GOLD analysis project Ga0326727, IMG submission 207643) | Lab enriched peat soil microbial communities from McLean, Ithaca, NY, United States - MB29MY | ecosystem: Environmental > Terrestrial > Soil > Wetlands > Peat | place: USA: New York... | reverse complement strand
CCGAGAGGCCCCTGGACCCCATTTATTTGGGCGCTTCGCGCCGAACGGTGCCGGGGCAAGGATGGCGCGAAGCGCCCAAAAGATTGGGATCAAAGGGCCTCTCGGCCCTTTGCGGGGTCCAGGGGCGGAGCCCCTGGCCTTCGTCAATCTTTCAGCGGGTTGGTATAGTTGGCCACCGGGGACCGGCAGGAGGCATGGCGTGGACGACAGATCGGACCGTCAGTTCGTCGCGGACTGGCTCGCGCAATCGCTGGCAGCAAGCTCGGCGTTCGCCGCCGATGCGGCCGCCGCCACCGTCTTGCTCGCCATGACCGAGGCGATCGCCCGCTCGCTCGGGGGGGGCGGCAAGCTGCTGATCGCCGGCAACGGCGGCAGCGCGGCCGATGCGCAGCACATCGCCGGCGAATTCACCTGCCGCATGAACTATGACCGTGCCCCGCTGGCTGCGGTGGCGCTGACCACCGACACCTCGTCGCTGACCGCGATCGGAAATGACTACGGCTTCGAGCACATCTTCGAGCGGCAGGTGCTGGCGCTCGGCCGGCCCGGCGATGTGGTTCTGGGCATCTCCACCTCTGGCAGCTCGCCCAACGTGGTGCGGGCGCTGGAGGTGGCGCGCGCGCGCGGGCTGGTGACGCTCGGCTTCACCGGCGCCGATGGCGGCAAGCTGGCGGCGTGCTGTGACCTGCTGCTGCGGGCGCCATCCGCATCGACCCCGATCGTCCAGCAGCTCCACATCATCGCCGCCCATATCGTCTGCTCGCTGGTCGAGCGGATGCTGTGCCCGCGTCCGCTCGCCCCGGGATGAGACCGCCTGTATTGATGCTCAGCCCTGGCCGAACGCCATTTGCGTCCTGGCCGAGATATCCTCGGCGCGGATCGGCCCCCTCGGCAGGAACCAGTAGATTACCGCTGCCACCAGCGAGATCGTTGCGCCCACCACCAGCGGCATGACGAACGACCCGGTGACGTCCACCGCCAGCCCGGTCACCACCGGCGCGATGGCGCCGCCGACATAGCCGAAGCAGTTCATCACCCCGCCGAACGAGCCGACGCAGTTCTCCGGCACGGCGGCGTTCGCCGCCACCCACGAGCACGATCCGGACAGCTGGCTGAAGAACGTCGCCGTGCACAGCCATACCACCGCCAGCACGACGCCTGCCGCCAGGGCGGTCAGCACCGAGAAGCCGGCCATGCCGAGCAGGCCGGCAACGAACACCACGCGCCCGGAATTCAGCGCCGACACCCCGCGCTTCTGCAACGCATCGGCGGCCCAGCCGGCGAACAGGCTGCCCACCACCGCGAGCGTGTACGGAATGGCGGCGACGAGCCCGGCCTGTTGGATCGACATGTGGCGTTCGATTTCCAGGTAGGCGGGCAGCCAGGTGGCGTAGATGCCGCTCATGTAGCCGGATCCGAACACCCCGAGCCACAGCCCCCAGCTGGTGCGGAAGCCGAACAGCCCCCGCCATTGGGCGAAGTTCATCGGCGGCGCGTTGTGCATGGTGTCGGCTTCGGCGAGGTGGGTCCGGTCGGATTCGCTTAAGTCCGCATCATCGGGATCGCGGTAGGTGGCAAACCAGACGATGACGCAGATGAAGCCCAGGATGCCCATGGTCGCGAACATCCATCGCCAGCCCATGGCCACCATCATGATGGTCAGCACCGGGGCGGCGATGGCCTGGCCCAGGTGGTTCGCGCCGGTGAACACGCCAACCGGCCGGCCGCGTTCGCGCACGTTGAACCAGCGCCGCACCACCTTGGTGCAGGAAGGAATCGTCGGCCCTTCGCCAACCCCGAGCATGACGCGGCACACCAAGAGCTGGACGGCGCTGCCGGCGAGTGCCGCCACGCCCTGGGCCAGCGACCACACCGCAAGCCCGGCGCCCAGCAACAGCCGCGAGCCCAGCCGGTCGATGATCGGCCCCAGCGGCAGTTGCGACAGCGCATAGGTAAGCGGGAATGCCCCCAGCAGCAGGCCCATCTGCGACAGCGAGAGGCCCATGTCGTGGCGGATCGCGGGGTTGGCGATGGCCAGCGTCGTGCGGTCCATGTAATTGATCAGACAGATGACCGAGATCTGGGCGACCACGCCGTATTGGATCCATCGCAGGCGCGCGGACGGGCGGCTCATGTGGATTTCCTCTGGTGCGGGCTCTGCTCTGGGCGCATCGCCCAGCAGTAGCAACATTCGCACCGGCCGTCCGTTGGAAAACCTCACTTCGGCCGCCAGGGTGCGCATGGACTTCCTGCGCGGGCTTGCCGACAATTCCCCGTAACGAGCAACGGATGCGGACCGGAAGGGCAGGACATGGCACAGTTGCAGGCGCCGCCCGCGATGCGGCGGCGGCATTGGCTGATCATGGTGCTGTTTGTCGTGATCGGCCTGGTCAACAGCCTGGACCGGGCGACGATTACCATCGCCAACCCACTGATCCGCCAGGACCTCGCCATTTCGGTCAGCCAGATGGGCTGGCTCTTGAGCGCGTTCCTCTGGGCCTATGCCTGGACCCAGTTGCCGCTCGGGTTGGTGATGGACCGGGTGGCGCCGCGGCGAATGCTGGGCTCGGCGGTGCTGTTCTGGTCGCTGGCGCAAGGGCTGGCCGGGCTGGCAAGCGGGTTCGGCCAGTTGTTCTCGCTGCGCCTGATGCTGGGCCTCGGCGAGGCGCCGCAGGTGCCGACCTGCGCCAAGATCATCCGCGGCTGGTTCGGGCCCCGCCACCGCGGGCTGCCGACGGCGATGTTCACCGGCTCCTTCCAGTTTGCCACCGCGGTCGCCGCGCCGTTGCTCACCTGGATCATGCTGGCTTTCGGCTGGCGCATGATGTTCACGATCATGGGGCTGGCGGGCCTTCTCTCCGGCTCTTTGTGGTTCGGCTTATATCGCGACCCCGGAACGGTCACGCTCAGCCCGGCCGAGCAGGCCTACCTCGACGAGAACCAGCCGACCGCGCCGCCGAAGCTGATGACCGGCGCCCGCTGGATGCGGTTGCTGACGCTACGCACCACCTGGGGCGTGCTGCTCGGCTTCGTCGGCTACAACTACCTCGATGCCAACTACCGCTATTGGCTGCCGGCCTACCTGGAAATGGAGCATCACCTCAGTATCGCGCGCACCGGCATCCTGGCGGCCATTCCGTTGAGCGCGGCGATCTTCGGCAGCCTGTGTGGCGGCCTGTTCGCCGATTTCCTCGCTCGGCGCAACGTCTCGCCGATGATGTCGGCCCGCATCCCCTGCATCTTCGGCACCGTGGTGCTGGCGCTGGCGACCATCGTTCTGGTCAGGGTCGACAACCTGTCGCTGGTGGTGGTGTGCCTGAGCTTCGCCACCTGGGGCGGGCACCTGGCCGGCTCGGCCGCCTGGGTGCTGGTGACGGCGTCGGCGCCGCAGGATTCGATCGGCTCGCTCGGCGGCATGCACAACTGGGTCGGCAGCACGGCGGGGGCGATTTCCGCCCTGGTGACCGGCTATGTCGTGCAGGCGACCGGGTCATTCTTCGTGGCGCTCACGATCGGGCTTGGCGTCGCCATCGGCGCCGCCCTGGCCTACCTGTTGCTGCCCACCAGGCCGATTGAGCCGAGCCAGCTTGAGGGCGCGAGGCGGGGCGTGGCGCCTGCCGGCTAGCCCCGGCGCGCGCCGAGAGATTTTGCTTGCGCCGGCGAGGCCAAATGGACCAGAACCATATCAGCCCACTACCGTGCGTTGCTCGCCTGATTCCTGAACCCCAGCCTCCTGTGGAGTCCGCCTTGACCTTCTCCCGCAGACATCTCCTGGCATCCCTCGGCCTGGCCTTGCCGGCCGCCAGCCTGATCGCCGCCGAGGCCAGCGCCGCCACCAGCCAGAAGAAGCACCACAAGCCCCGGCACGCCACCAAGGTCTCCCACCGGCACCACACCAAGTCGGCCGCGCCGAAGCCGACGCAGAGCTGACCGCGCGGCGGCCGCAGCCGGCCGGTGCCGCCGCTCAGCCTCAAGCTGCTGCGTTCATTTGTTGCGGTCGCCGACGACCTGCATTTCGGGCGTGCGGCGCGACGGCTGGGCCTGTCGCAGCCGCCGCTCAGCCATCATATTCAGGCTCTCGAATCGGAACTCGGGGTCAAGCTGTTCGACCGGACGCGGCGCAGCGTTGCGCTGACCGCCTCCGGTCGGCTCCTGTACCAGGAGGCGATCGGCCTGCTGGCCCATGCCAACCGAGTGCGGCAGGTCATCGATGGCGCCCGCGGCGGCACCGGCGGGGAACTGGCGATCGGCTGCGTGCCCTCGGCCCTGTTCGGCGTGCTGCCGCCGATCCTCAGACGGTTTCGTGCCGTGCATCCCGGCGTCGGCATTGCCCTGCACGAGGCGCATACCGCCGTGATCGTCGAGCAGTTGGTCGACGGCACGCTGGACGTGGGGCTGGCGTGGGAGAACCAGCCGAACGCCCCCCTGGTTGCGCAACCGGTCTGGCGGAATACCTTTGTCGCCGCGCTGCCGCAGACGCATCGGCTTGCCGCGCGGGAGCAGCTGACCCTGGCCGAACTGGCCAACGAGGTGCTGGTGGTCTCGCCTCGCCGGATCACGCCGCGCCACTATGACCGGGTCATTGCCGCCTTCGCGGCCATCGGCATCACGCCGCATTTCGGGCCCGAACCGGCAACCGTGCTGTCGCAGATCGGTTTCGTGGCGAACGGCTTCGGCATCGGCATCGTACCGCCGTTCGCCGCCATGCTGCCGGTTGCGGACGTCGCCTACCGGCCGATCGTCGGTGGCCTGCCGCCGGTCGAGCTTTGCCTGATCTGGCACGGCGAAACCGCGGGCAAGCCGGTCGAGCTGCTGCGGCAGACCTTGACCCCGCTGTGATACCGATCTCATATTAATTGGACCCTAAGGAAGTATTGGACAGCATTTTTCGGCCGCGCCTACTCTCGCTGAGTCCCCCCAACCAGAGGAACCCAGCCAATGAGTGACAGCCGTTCGACGAAGGGCTCCGCCGGCCTGATGGCCGACGAGCAGATCCGGGTGCAGCCGCGGCGCGTGCCGAAAGAGATCATTGATCGTTTCCTGGCGCTGGAGGACCTTGCCGGCACCGTATCCGATGTGCTCGACCAGCTCGGCATCACCGGCGTGGTCTGCGCCTCCGAGCTCAAGCCCACGATCATCGGGCGGCGCGCCGTCGGCACCGCCATCACGCTGCGCAACGTGCCGCAGAAGGCCGACCCGCACTTCGCGCTCACCCACGAACTGAACCTGATGAGCGAGATCGAGGCGATTCATCAGTCCGAGCCGGGCGATGTGCTGGTCATTCAGGGCGTGCCCAAGGTGTCCAACATGGGCGGCATCATCGCCACCATCTGCACCCGCCAGAAGCTGGCCGCGGCGGTGGTCGACGGCGGCATCCGCGACGTCAACCACTCCCGCGCGCTTGGCTTCCCGATCTGGAGCCGCGACCTCTCGCCGATCACCGGCAAGTGGCGGGTGATCAGCACCGAGGTGAACGGCACCATCGACGTGGCCGGCGTGACCGTGCGGGCCGGCGACCTCGTCGTCGCGGACGAGACCGGCATCTGCTTCATCCCGCAGGACCGGGTGGAGGAAGTGCTGGCGATCTGCGAAGCGACCGACAAGAAGGAGGCCGGCTGGGTCGAGGATCTCGGCCGCGGCATCACCATCCCGGACATCATGCCGCACCTCTACAAGATCCTGCCGAACCGGAAGAAGTAGGGCGAAGCTCCGCCTCGCGCTCCGCCAGGCCCGGCGCGCGCTTTCGCGCGACGGCTCCGCCCTGGACCCGCCAGGGGCCGAGAGGCCCCTGGACCCCGGGATTGGTGCCGCGGCGCTCAGGAAGACGGATACCGCTTGCAGTGCAAGATGGCAGCGTCATGGCTCGTAATGATGGTCGCAATCAGTTTTTCGATTTTTGCGAAGCTCGCGTAATACGATTCGAGATCGATGTACGTGGTGCTGGGAATCCACGTGCCGGTGTTGAAATCCTCGCAGGTGTGGCAAGCCGAAAGGTAGGGAAACAATGAGCGGGCATGACGTCGGCGCGATCGACATGACGAGGCCGGTTGGCTTCTCGCCCACCGAGCAGGCGACCATGGGCAAGGTGGCGCGACGGGTGATGCCGCTGCTCATGGCCAGCTACGTCGTCTGCTATCTCGACCGGGTGAATGTGGGTTTCGCCGCGCTGACCATGAACCAGGCGCTGGGCTTCTCCGCCACGGTGTTCGGACTGGGCGCCGGCCTGTTCTTCATCGGCTACATCGCCGGCGAGGTGCCCAGCAATCTCATGATGCAGCGCTTCGGCGGCCGGCGCTGGATCGCGCGCATCATGATTACCTGGGGCATCGCGTCCGGCGTGATGGCCGCGGTGTCGGGCGAGACGTCGTTCTACGTCGTCCGCTTTCTGCTCGGCCTGGCCGAGGCCGGGTTCTTCCCGGGCGTCATCCTTTACGTGACCTGGTGGTTCCCGGCCGATTATCGCGGCCGGATCATCGGGCTGTTCTTGTTCGCGGCCCCGCTGTCCTCGGTGATCGGCGGGCCGCTCTCGGGCGCGGTACTGGGCCTGGACGGCATCGGTGGCCTGGCCGGCTGGCAGTGGCTGTTCATTCTGGAAGCGCTGCCTTCCGTGCTGGTCGGCATCGCCGTGCTGTGCTTCCTGACCGACCGCCCCGCGGAAGCCTCCTGGTTGCAGCCGGCCGAACGGACCTGGCTCGGTGAACGGCTTGCCCGCGAGCGGACCATCAAGGAGCAGACCGGCGGCGATTTCAGCATCGGCAAGGCATTCGTCCATCCGCGCGTGTGGGCGCTCGGCATCGCCTATATCGGCGGCACGCTCACCAATTACAGCCTGTTCCTGTGGACGCCGCAGATCATCAAGGCATTCGGCGGGCTGTCCAATTTCCAGACCGGCCTGTTGAACATGATTCCCTTCATCTGCGGCGGTATCGCCAACATCGTCGTGTGCCGGCATTCCGACATCAAGCGCGAACGCCTCTGGCACGTCGTGGGCTCGGCGCTGTTGACCAGCGTGGGGTTCGCCGCCTGCGCCCTCTGCTCGTTCCTGGAGGCGCCGGTCCTGATGATGGTGGCGCTCTGCGTCGCCGCGTTCGGAAGCTTCGGCCTGGTCTCCTCGTTCTGGCTCCTGCCCACCGCGTTCCTGGTCGGTACGGGCGCTGCGACGGGCCTCGCCCTGATCAATTGCATCGGCAACTTCGGCGGCTTCCTGGGCCCATACATCATCGGCATCCTGCGGGACCTGTTCGGCAACTTCGCGATCGCCCTGCTGCCGATCGCGGTCGGCCCGTTGGTTTCCGCGGCCATTATCCTGTGTCTCCGCCGCGCCGTCGCCGATCGTTAGCCGCTCCGGCCGAGGCATTGCGGGAGCGACTCTGAAGGCCGGAGTGCCGAGGCCCCAGCCCCGGCGTCTGGCCTTCGGTGCCGACTGACCCTCGATATTGACAATGGACATTGCACAGGTGCGGTGATTACGCTGGCGGCAGCCACCGAGCGGACGTCGTGCCGGCGTAGCGACCGAGGGAGGAGATAAAATGCGACGCATATGGCTGGGCCTGGCGAGCTTGCTGCTGGTTGGTTGGATGGCGATCGTTCCGGCGCCAGCCGACGACTATCCGGCCCGGCCCATCCAGCTCATCATTCCCTATCCGCCGGGCGGCTCGGACGTGCTCAGCCGAAGGTTCGCGCAGGCCTTCTCCGAGAGCATGGGGCAGCAGTTCCTGGTGGTGAACCGGCCGGGCGCCAGCACCATGTTGGCCTCCGAAATGGTGGCGGCCGCCAAGCCGGACGGCTACACGCTCTATGTCGCGGCCCCGCACGAACTGGCGGCCAACGTGAGCCTGTTCAAGACGGTCGGCTACAATGCGCTGACCGATCTGACACCGATCTCGGTGATGGCGTTCATCCCGTATTTCCTGCTGGCCAACCCTTCCTTCCCGCCGCACACGCCGCAGGAACTGGTCGCCTACCTGAAGGCGCATCCCGGCCAGGTCGCCATTGGCACCTTCGGCGTCGGCAGCCAGACCGACCTCGACGCCCGGCTGATCGAGGCGTCCGCCGGCGTGCAGTTGTCCCGCATCCCCTACACCGGCGGCGCGCCGGCGCTGACGGCATTGATGGGCAACGAGGTGCAACTCGGCATCACCACGCTGCTGCCGTCCTACTCGATGGTGAAGGGCGGCATGCTGCGGCCGATCGCGATCATGGCCGACCAACGCTTCTCCGAATTTCCCGATGTGCCGACGCTGAAGGAATGCGGCATCGATGTTTCCGATGGCGCGCGGCTGGCGCTGGTGGGCCCGAAGGGCCTGCCCCGGCCGATCGTCGATCGGCTGCACGCCGAGGTGCTGAAGGCGCTGGCGCGGCCGGACCTGCAGGACTACTTCCGTTCGCAGGCGGTGGTTCCGGTCGGCAACACGCCCGAGGAGTTTGCCGCCTCGCTTGCCGCCGACACCAGGCGCTGGGCGGACGTCATCGCGCGGATGGGGATTCCGAAGCAATAGGAGCCGTGGCGGTGGACGTCGACCGGCGGAAGGGCGTGGCCGGTGGCCTGCTGGTGACTTTGCTCGGCGCGGCCACCGTCGTCGCTTCCCGCGAGTACGACATCGGCACGCCGGGCAACATGGGTCCAGGCTTCTTCCCGATGATCCTGGGCGGGCTCTTGTTCCTGTTCGGGCTGCTGAACACCGGCGTGGCGATGGCCGGACGGCCGGCCGAGGGCGCGGAGCGCATCACCCTCGGCCGCAGCATGATGCTGCCGCTCGGCGTGCTCCTGTTCGGGCTCTTGATCGAACGGGCGGGCGCCGTCGTCGCCACGCTGGCGATCGCCGGGTGCGTGTGGATGGCCGGCTACGGCTTTCGCATCTGGGAGATCCTGCTGGTCACCGTGGTGCTGGTGGTCATTTCCTGCCTGATGTTCATCTACGGCCTGCAGTTGCCGACCACGTATCTGCTGCCATGGTAGCCCGGGCCTAGGCGATGGAGCATTTCGCCGACCTCATGCACGGCTTCGCCGTGGCGCTGCAAGGCGAGAACTTCCTCTACTGCTGGATCGGCGCCGTGCTCGGAACGCTGGTCGGCGTGCTGCCGGGGCTGGGGCCGATCGCCACCATCGCCATCCTGCTGCCGGTCACCTTCAAGATTCCGGCGGTCGCCTCGCTGATCATGCTGGCGGGCGTCTATTACGGGGCACACCACGCCGGCTCGACCACCGCCATCATGCTGAACATGCCGGGCGAACCGACCTCCGTGGTCATCTGCTTCGACGGCTATCCGATGGCGCGCGACGGCCGGGCAGGACCCGCGCTGTGCACTTCGGCCATCAGTTCGTTCCTGGCCGGCTGTATCTGCGTGGCCATCATCACCTTGTTCTCGCCGCCGCTGGCCGCCGCGGCGCTCAAGTTCGGCGCCGCCGAATACGCCTCCCTGGTGGTCCTCGCGCTGGTGGCGACGGTGGCGTTTTCCATCGGGGATTTCCTGAAGTCCTCGACCATGATCATCCTCGGCCTGCTGTTGAGCACGGTCGGAACCGACATCAATTCCGGGGCGATGCGCTTCACCTTCGGCATGAACAACGTGGTGGATGGCGTCAGCTTCATCGCCGTGGCGGTCGGGCTGTTCGCGGTGGCGGAATTGATGCTGCAGACGGAGAGCCCGACCCCGATCAGGCCCGCGGCCAAAGTGCGCGGATTGCTGCCGACCAGGGCCGACCTGCTGGCGTCCTGGGCGCCGATCCTGCGTGGCACGGGCATCGGCGCGATCTTCGGGGTGATGCCCGGCACCGGCCCGCTCATCAGTTCGTTCGCATCCTATACCGTGGAGAAATCGCTCGCCCGCGACCCGACCCGATTTGGCCGCGGCGCCATCGAGGGCGTGGCCGGACCGGAGGCGGCAAACAACGCCGCGGCGCTGACCCATTTCATCCCGATGCTGACGCTCGGCATTCCCGCCGGCGCCGCCATGGCGCTGATGCTCGGCGCGCTGATGATCCACGGCATCTCGCCAGGGCCCCGAGTGATGGCGGAGAACCCCGACCTGTTCTGGGGCACCGTCGCCAGCATGTGGATCGGCAACCTGATGTTGCTGGTGCTGAACCTGCCGCTGATCGGCATCTGGATCCGGCTGCTGCGGATGCCGCGGCGCTTCCTCTATCCGGCGATCCTCGTGTTCTGCTGCATCGGCGTCTACAGCGTGATCAATTCGTACCTCGACGTACTGCTGGCGGCCGGGTTCGGGGTGCTGGGGTATGGGCTGCGGGGCATGGGTTACTCGCCCTCGCCGCTCATGCTGGGCCTGCTGCTGGGCCGCATCCTGGAGGAAAACCTGCGCCGGGCCTTACTGCTGTCACACGGCAGCGTGTGGATTTTCATCGAGCGGCCGATCAGCTGCGTGCTGCTGGTGGCGACCGCGGGGCTGATCGCCTACATGGCCCTGCCGATGCTGCGCCGCCGGATCGCGCTGCCGCCGCATTGAAGGCCAGGGGGCTCTGCCCCCTGGACCCCCGCCAGGGGTCGGGCGACCCCTGGACCCGGCTATCTGGAGGGAAGTTGAGAGAGGGGGGTGAGGTGCGGATGCCACATCTCCTCA
>Ga0326727_10027001_pt1 | contig 10582 bp, 7 predicted proteins | sample MB2enrmetagenome_FD_207643 | JGI IMG/M metagenome (GOLD analysis project Ga0326727, IMG submission 207643) | Lab enriched peat soil microbial communities from McLean, Ithaca, NY, United States - MB29MY | ecosystem: Environmental > Terrestrial > Soil > Wetlands > Peat | place: USA: New York... | reverse complement strand
GGCGCGTCCTGAATCTGGGCCACACTTACGGCCATGCGCTGGAAGAGGCCACCGGGTATCGGCGCTTTCTGCATGGTGAGGCTGTGGCCTGGGGAATGCTGCTGGTGACGCGCCTGGCGGAACTCGTGGGCGTGCTGGACCCCGCCGTGGGGAGGCGGATCGCCCGCCTGGTGCGGGCGGTGGGTCCGCTGCCGCCGCTCGGCAGGCTCAAGGAAGAGAAGGTTTTGGGCCTCCTCGTTCGCGACAAGAAAACCGTGGGCGGGAAAATCCATTGGGTTTTGCCGGAAGGCATCGGCCAAGTGCGGGTGACGCCGGACGTGCCGGAGGCCGCGGTGGCGGCGGCGTTCCGCGATGTGCAGCGCGGAGTGGGGAATGACTAACGAGGCAGGCGCGCCCGGGCAGGGAAGCCCTCTGGGTTCGGGACGCGATGAAGCCACCACCAGCGCTGCCGTGCGGGGCATGTTTGCTTCGGTCGCGCATCGCTACGATTTCCTGAATCATTTTCTTTCCGTGGGACGCGATATCGCCTGGCGCCGGGCCACCGCGCGCGCCCTCCAGGACGTCCTGGCGCGCCCCGGATCGCGGGTTGCCGACCTTTGTTGTGGAACCGGCGATTTGAGCTTCTGCCTCGCGGGCCGCTCGCAGGGGGTGGTAATGGGGGCGGACTTTTGCCATCCCATGCTGGTCATCGCGCGCGGCAAAGCGGGTGCGCAAGGCCGGCGGGTCCACTTTCTGGAGGCCGACGCGCTTCACCTGCCCTTTGGGGATGGGGCGCTTGACGCCGTCACCTCCGCCTTCGGATTTCGCAATCTGGCCAATTACGACCATGGAATTGAAGAAATGCGGCGCGTCTTGAAGCCGGGGGGCCGGGTGGCCATCCTGGAATTTTCGCGGGTGAGCTGGCCGGTTTTCGGCCCGCTTTTTCGTTTCTATTTTCGCCGTGTCCTGCCCCGCATCGGCACGTGGATTTCCGGGGTTGAGGGTCCCTACCGCTATTTGCCCGATTCGGTGGCCAAGTTCCCGGAGCAGGATGCCCTGGCGGAAAAGCTGCGAGCGGCGGGCTTCCACAAAGTGAGTTATGTGAATTTTACCGGGGGCGTCGCCGCCCTGCACGTCGGCGAGAGGAGGTGAGGGATCGAAGCTCTGGAGTGCGGCAGCAAGCTGCCGCACTCCAAAGCTTCGCTCCATGTGCCCGCATAATTTGCTGAGGGCGCGCGAATCTGTTAACTGTTATTTATGACTAGCCGCCGCTACTCCGTCTGACTCCAATCCTCGGGAGCCCCGCTGTCCTTGAATTCCTTCTCCAGGTTATCCAGAACTTTCTGCGCGGCGTCGGTTGCGGCCTTATCGACCTCAACCTCGGATTGCTTGGCCTGAACTTTTTCCGTGAGGTCGGCTTGGGCGGCGGGGTTCATCTCCCGCACCTGCTGAATCTGCAAAAGGCTCAATTCATCTTCGGCAAGTTGCAAATGTTCTTTCGCCTCTGCCACGTTTTGGCGGGACTCTTTGAATTTTCCCTGCCAATAATCGTGCGTTTTGACCTTGTCTTCCGGAGACTCGGGCGATTTGCTGCCGGGCTCTTCGGATGAGGGTTTGGCATTGGTTTGGCCGGGAGTCGAGGAATGCTCCTCCGGGGCTGCCGGGGGAGCGGTAACCTCCCAGGGAGCCGGTGGCGGCAGGTTGTCGTTGGTATAAACCTTGGCGGCCTTGCGGGCGGAATTTTCCTTCTGCTCGCGCAACTGCCGGGCCAAATCCCCCAGCGATTCCTGCTGCGGAGGCTGGGCGAAAACGGTTACGGCCCCGCCCCACAAGAGAACCATGAAGAGCAGCGTGGTTTTACGCATGTGTCCCTCACTTAGCGCAGCCAACCCGGATCACCACCCTCGCGGCGAAGCTGGTCGCGCAAATCCTCGATGGCTTTCTCGTCGTCGGCAACCTGTTGTTTCTTGGCATTGATTTCATCGGTGAGTTTGTTGACATCCTCGCGCGAATACTGTTGCTGGAGGGCCTTGTTGGGGTCGGAATAATACTGCATCTGATTCTGCCCGAGCTTCTGCTGGAGCACGTCGAGTTCATGCTTGTGGGTATCGAGATTGCCTTGCAGCGTGCTCATTTGCGAGCGGTAGTACTCGGCATCGTGGGCTTTCGCGAGGGGTTCTTCCGGGGCGGGGCCGGTGCTGGGACTCTTGCCTTTTGCAGGGGGGGCAAGGGCGGACGGCTCTTTGGCCTCAGTGGAAATGGTGTCGTTGGTGATGACCTTTACCGGCTTGGGGGCTTTGGCCTTTTGCGCATTCAACTGCCGGGCGATGCTGCCCAGCGACGTGTCGTTCGAGTTGGAGCTCTGCTGGGCGGAGCCGCTTCCCACGGCCAGGCAAATGAAGACGAACCCCAGCACATAGACTTTCATATCATTTCTCATAACACCCTTCCTTGAGGGGCAGAGCGCTCGATCCCTGAGGAAAATCTACGCTTTTTCCGGCTGCAAATCAACTCCCTTGGTACTGCTCCCTTCGTACTGCCTAGCGCAGAGACTGGTCCACTTCGTGCAGCCACTCCGGCCGCTTGAGCACCTCGCGGGGGCGCGCGCCGTCGGGAGAGCCCACAATGCCGTCTTTTTCCATCATGTCGATCAGCCGGGCCGCCCGCCCATAGCCGAGGCGCAAGCGGCGTTGCAGCAGGGACGTCGAGGCCTTGCCGGATTCCACCACGATGCGGACGGCATCTTCGTAAACGGAGTCCAGTTCCGCGGCCTCCTCCTCATCCACCGGGGCGTCGTCCTGTTCCTTCTCCTTGTCGCGAACCGGTTCCAGAAATTCCTCGTTGTATTGGGGCTCGGACTGGGACTTGCACCAATCCACCACCTTCTGGATTTCCCCCTCGGTGATCAGCGCTCCGTGCAAGCGCTGGAGGCGGGAACTGGCGGGCGGCAGAAAGAGCATGTCGCCGCGGCCCAGCAGAGCTTCCGCGCCGTTGGAATCGAGGATGGTGCGGGAGTCCACCTTGGAGGCGACGCGGAAGGACATGCGGGAGGGCATGTTGGCCTTGATCAAGCCGGTGATGACATCGACGGAGGGCCGTTGCGTGGCCAGCACCAGGTGAATGCCCACGGCGCGCGCCATCTGGGCCAGACGGGTGATGGATTCCTCCACGCCCTGCGGCTCGACCATCATCAAGTCGGCCAGTTCATCAATCAGGATCACGATGTAGGGCAGGGGGCGCTCGCGCTCGCCATTGTTGTCAAACAGGTTCAGGGTGGATTCCGGCTCAAACATTTTGTTGTACTGGTCAATGCTGCGCACCCCATGCTCGGCGAGCTTGCGCAGACGGTCGTCCATCTCCATGACTGCCCGGCGCAGCGCGTTGGCGGCCCGTTTCGGTTCGGTCACGATGGGGGTCAGCAGGTGCGGCACGCCTTCATAGAGGTTTAATTCCAGGCGCTTGGGATCAATCAGGATCAGCTTGACTTCATCCGGCGTGGACTTCATCAGGATGGAGACCACCATGGAATTGATCGCCACGCTTTTGCCGGAGCCCGTCGAGCCCGCGATCAGCAGGTGGGGCATCTGGGTCAGGTCGCCAATGCGAATTTTGCCGGTGATGTCTTTTCCCAGGCCGAGGCTCAGAGGGGAGGTGGAGGCCAGGAAATCATTGGACTCCAATAACTCGCGCAGGTGAATGATCTCGCGGCGCAAATTGGGCACCTCAATGCCCACCGTGGATTTTCCGGCGATGCGATCGATGAGAATTGACTCCGCCTTCATGGCGAGGCACAAATCGTCCACGAGGTTGGTAATCCGGCTGTATTTAATGCCGGCTTCCGGCTTGAACTCGTAGGTGGTGACCACCGGCCCGGGGTGAATCTGGGTCACACTTCCGGTGACGCCGAATTCCAGCAGCTTGGCCGTCAGCCGGGTGGCACGCTCCTTCAGTTCGTCCTCGTCAACCCCTTCCGCGTCCTCCGGAGGCCGCAGTAAAGTCACGCTGGGCAGTTTGTAACCATGCCCACTGCGCCCGGCGATCTTGGGGAGAGCGCTGGCGGGCGAAGCCTTGGGCATCCGCACCACGGGAGGAGGCGCGGGTATTTCCTCGCCTTCGGGTTTTGCCGGGGAAGCGGCCATCACCGGTTGGGGGGAGGGCATGGTGATGGCTTGCCCGGGTTGCGCTTGGCGGACGGCCACCTTTTGCAGCAGGACAGGCCGTTTGCCCATGGCGCGTTGCTCCTCCATCTTTTTACGCTGGCGCGCGGCGGCCCGCTCGGCGCGGGCTTCCTGCCAGGCGGCCCAGCGCGTCTTGAGGGGTGTCAGCACCCCGCTCCAGCGCCTTTGCAGGAATTCAGCCGCCCAGCCGAAAGAGAATCGCGTGACCAGAAACAGCGAGGTGAGGAAGAGGGTGGTGGCGACAATGCCGGCGCCCAGCCGGTTGAAAGTGTGGATCAGTCCCGCCGCCGCCAGATTCCCCACCAGGCCGCCGCCCGTCAATACCCCTTTAATGGCCGGCGTGTAGGGAAATAAATGCAGCAGCGCGCCCAACGATGCCAGCAGCAACCCGGCGCCCAGCAGTTTGGTGCGGGGAGCCGCAAAGCCTTTTCCCGTAAGCCATCGTCCGCCCACCACCAGCAGCGCCAGAGGGAGCAAACAGGCGACCCATCCGAAAACCTGAAACAGGATGTCGGCGAGATAGGCGCCCACCGGACCAATCCAATTGTCTGGCAATGTTCCCGTGGCCACCGCGGTATTTAATGAGGGGTCTTCGGGCAAATAAGATGCCAGGCTGAGCAGAATCAGCAGGCCTGCCACACCCGTGAGCAGACCGAACAACTCGCAGAGACGTTTCGAGTCAATCAGAGGTGCGGGTGAGTGCTTGGAATTTGGTTCGTGGGTCTTCGAGGAAGACGCCGGCGCAGGGCTGCCCATCGGTTGCCTCACTTTCAAGAACAGTTAACAGTCACGAGTGACAAGCCATCCCACCCGCCTCCCATCGAAACGGTGGTTTTGCTTGCTACTTGTCGCCTCTCACTGTTCTTTGCCGAACCGGCGCTTGGAGGGCCACTGACAAGTGACTACTGGCGAGCAACCACGACCCTGCCTGGCGGGGAGGATCGCAGATTCTTGCTCGCCACTTATCACTTGTCACTGGCCACTGTTCTTGTCAGTGACGCAATCCCCATCCAAGTGCCGATAATATCACGCCCGATGGGCGGGGGTAAACAAGCAAAATTCTTCGGTAGTGTCTCATTTGAACGTAGCGCCGCCATCTTGGCGGCTCAATGCCGGCTGGAAACCGGCGCCACATCTGAAATTAAGGCCAAAGCTCGCCGGGGGACCATTCCTACTGAGAATTGCAAAATATAGTGACAATCACGTGTGTAGCGCATCTTGCCCGCAGTCGGGGGAGCGTCCCGCTCCCGCCCAGCGCGCGGGCAGGATGCCCACGCCACAGCGGGCGAGACGCCCGCGCTACGGAGACAGTGCGTCCCGATGTCTTACAAGCCTCAATAAGATCTACCAACCGCGCAGGTAGAGGAGTTCGACTGCAGCGGCAGCCAGCAGGCAATAAATCCCGAAGAGGTACCAGCGCCCTTGCTGGAGCCAGCGCGACAGCCACTTCAGCGCCAGCAGGCCGGCGAGGAAGGCGCAGGCCAAGCCCAGCAGGCTGGGGACCAGCGCTGTGGCGAGGTGGAGATGGGCGCCGGTTTGGACCCCGGCACGGTGCAAGCGGTAGGCTTCGCGCGCAATGGCGATCGGCGTGATGACCACCGCCAGCGCAAAACTAAAAGACTCCACCGGCAACCGGCTTCCCCCCGCCAGCAGCCCCGCGGAGATCGTCGAGCCGGAGCGCGAGAAGCCGCGGAAGGGGATGGCGAAGCCCTGCACGATGCCCATCACCACGGCTTGCGGCCAGCTCAGGCCCTTGCCATCCGGGCTCTCGCTGCTCGCCGGCTGGCGTGCCTCATGCAGCCCGGCATACAGGATCAGGATGCCTGCCGCGGCCAGCGCGGGAGCGATCCAATTCAGTTTGTTGAAAAGGTCCTCGATCTCCGCCCGGTGCGTTCCTCCCCCCAGGATGTGAACGATGAGGAGATTGATGGGGTAACCCACCACCCCGCTGCACAAACAACCCACAAAAGCCATACTCGCGAACCGGACAAACGCCTGCCGGGACGAAAAAAACGTGTCTATCCACTGCTGCCAGAAATAGATGATCACTGCGAACATGGTTCCCGTGTGAAGCATCACGAGCAACAAAGCGTTGCCGGGCGTTGACATGTTCTGATGGAACAGTTTGGCAACAACAATCACATGCGCGGAACTGGAAACCGGCAGCAGTTCGGTCAGGCCTTGCACGATGGCGAGGACAATGGCTTGGTAAATTGGCATAGGGCTCCTGATTTTGGATTTTAGATTTTGGATTTTGGATTCAGCAATCCGGCCCCTTCGAACTATTTGAGGTCCTCACGTTTTCATGCTGTCCTCGGGTTCGCAGAGTCTTGATGGAGGCAACCGTCATGGCGACGAGCTCATTGGCTTCCTTCTTGATGGCATCTATGCGATTTGGTACGACAATGCCCCCGTCGACGAGTAACTCAATCCAATAAATCGATTCGTCTGCTTCCTCTTCGACGATGCTGAGCTTGGCGATGACATCTGAGGCAGATTTGCCCCGGCACGCGGCGCGGTAATTCGCTCCGACGGAGGCTCCCGACCCCAGTAGCTGCCTCCCCAGAATATCGGCTATCTTATTGTGGGGTAGAGATTCAACCAGTCGAACGATCTCCAGGGCAAAACTCTTCGTCCTGTTCTTAAACGTCTGCTCGTCCATGCTAAGCGGCTCGAAAAGTGAAATGAACTATTAATTCGATCGTTCGTTTTTGTGGTAACCAATCCCTTGATATCCAGGCGCGGCTTCAAAGGCCCAATCCAAAATCTAAAATCCAAAATCGTCAGACTTCCATGATGACCGGCAAAATCAAAGGTCGCTTTCCCGTTTCCTCATTGAGGTGCCGGCGGAGGGCGGTGCGGATTTTCTCCTTGATCACGCCCCAGTCGGCGACTTCCTCAAGGTTGGACTTCTCGATGGTGCGCATGATCACTTCCCGCGCGCTTTCCACCAGGTCGGGCGCTTCCTCGAGGGGAACGAAGCCGCGCGAGACAACTTCCGGCGGGGTTTCCAGCAGACCGGTATGTTCGTTGATGGCGAGGATGGGAATCACGATGCCGTCCTCGGAAATGTGGCGGCGTTCCTTGAGGATGATCTCTTCCACTTCATCCAGGGTGCCGCCATCGATGCAGATGCGCCCCACGGTGACGCGGCCGGCGCGGCGCGCTCCCTGCTCATCGAACTCCAGCACGTCGCCGGTTTCCAGCAGAAAGGTTTCCCCGGAGACCGCCGCCAGCTCCTTGGCCATCTCCTGATGCCGCCAAAGCTGCCGGTATTCGCCATGAATCGGCACAAAGTACCGGGGCCGGACGATGTTCAGCATCAACTTAAGTTCCTCCACGCTTCCGTGCCCGGAGACGTGCACGGGCGGCTGGCTGCCATCGTGGTAATGGACCATCGCGCCGCGCCGGTAGAGGTGATCGAGCATGCGAAAGATGGACTTCTCGTTGCCGGGAATCACCCGGGCGCTCAGCACCACTTCATCGCCGGGATCAACTGACACCCAGCGGTGGCTGGAGACGGAGACGCGCGCCATGGCGGACATCGGTTCGCCCTGGCTGCCGGCGATGACCACGGCCACCTGGTTGCGCGGCAGCTTGCGCAAATCCTGCGGCGCCACCAGCATGCCGGGCGGCACATGCAGCTTGCCCATCTGCATGGCAATCTCGGAGTTCTTGAACATGCTCCGGCCCACGAAGCAGATCTTGCGGCCAAACTCATGCGCCAGGTCGGTAACAATTTGCAGGCGGTGCATGGACGTGGCGAAGCAGGATATGAGCACGCGGCCCTTGGCGTCCCCGATGATGTGTGACAGGCGCTGGCGGACGGCGCGCTCCGAAGGGGTCAGGCCCGGGCGTTCCACGTTGGTCGAATCGGAGAACAGCGCCAGCACGCCCTTCGAGCCGTAAGCGGCGAGCGTGTGCAGGTCGCTCACCTGCTGGTCCGTAGGCGTGGGGTCGAGCTTGAAATCGCCGGTGTGAATGATCGTGCCCAGGGGCGTGGTGATGGCGAGCGCTCCGGACTGGATGATGCTGTGCGTCAGGTGGATGAACTCGATGTGGAACGGCCCCACCTGGAAAGGCGTCCGGGGGGTCATCTCGCGCAGCGTGGTGCTCTCCGCCAGATCGTGTTCAATCAGCTTGGAGTGCGCCAGCGCCAGCGTAAAGGCCGTCCCGTAAACGGGGACATCCACTTCTTCCAGCAGATAGGGCAGGCCGCCGATGTGATCCTCGTGGCCGTGGGTCAGCACAATGGCCCGGATGCGTTCGCGATTCGCGCGCACATAGCTGAGGTCGGGGATGACAATGTCCACGCCCAGCAACTCGGCGTCCGGAAACATGACGCCGCAATCGACAATGATGATGTCATCGTCAAACTCAAACGCCATCATGTTCATTCCAAATTCGCCGAGGCCGCCGAGCGGAATAACTTTCAACTTATGGTTTAGAGAGGGAATACGATCCTCCTGTGGGTCATGGTCTTATGCTAACACATAATCGCGGCACGTGCCGCCCCGTGGAAAGTGGGTTCCGGAAGGCTAGAGGAAGTAGCGCAGGGCGGCGGAGCCGCAGCCCAGCGTAGGGTGCGAACTGGAATTCGCAGTGTCTCCCTTCCTGCCGGCGCCGCCGGCCTTGGAGTGCGGTCGCGAAGCTGCCGTTTTTTCATCGTACGGGTGGCAATATGATGCTCCCTGGGCGGGTGCGCTGGAGATGGGCAGCAGAGGGGAGAGCGGCAGCTTGGCGGCCGCTCTCCAAGGCGCTCTGCGCATACCCAAATCATGTCCTTTCGGTAAGGCTGCGTGACTGGGGCTGACCGAACGTTGACCTTTCATTCCCAGAGCAGGAGCGATGGCAAGGAAGCCGGAGCCGCCAGACGCAAGAATTCGTACCCGATGCCGGCCATCCCCTGGTGAAACGAGGCAAGGTAGGGAGCTTTCTTCAAGGCCGACGCGTAGCTCCCGGGAGGTTGGGAACGTCGCAGGATCGCAGACCCCATCCTTCGGGCCTCCTGGAGGTAAGCCGGATCGCCCAGCTCTTTGGCCGCCACTACAAAGACTTCGGCCCGCCCCATCGCCCCGCAGCATAACGTATCCGGCCCCTCTGTTCCCACTAGCCGGGTGGCCCGCAAACCATGGGAAATATCCTGGCGGACCTGGGGAGTATCGAGGATCGGAAGTGCAGCCAAGCGGCTCAAAGCAATCCCAGGGGCGCCGTGGCACCAACTCGTCATAAGGATGTAACCCTGCTCGGTAGGCGGGTAGCGGAAGTCCGGCCAGTTGGAAACCTCAGGCAGGAAAACACTGGTTTCATAAGCCTCGGCCTCCACTGCCGCTTCCCGGAACGAACTCTCGCCGGTGGCTTCATACAGCTTGAGCAGCGCATAGGCGATGCCGGCGGCGCCATGCGAAAACCCCGTCAGCATCTCTTCCCCGCCCAGTGTTCTCCATGCTCGCAGCCCCTGCCGGCTGATCGAGCGATGTTGCAAGAGATGCTCCCCGCACAGGACCGCCATATCCAAAGCCTCTGGAAGCCGCGCGGCCCGATGGAGTGCCAGCAGAGCCAGTGCCGCTCCCGCCGCTCCCGCTAACAAATCCAAGTTGCGGTCCGCCGCGATGCGCTCGGCATCGAGCATTTCGGCAAAACGCCGGGCATGGTGGAGCCATTCCTCTTCTCCCAGGAACTCACTCGCGCGGACGAGCGCGTAGATGACGGAGGATTGACCAGACGCGGCGCCGATGCCCAGCTCGAAGAGCGCCCGGGCATAGTCGGGCCGCACCGCCTCCCTGACAACCGTTACCAGGGCGGAGCGGGCCAGGGCGGCGAAATCCGGTTCGCCCCCCAGCTTTCGCGCAGCCGCAAGGAACAACGCCACGCCGCAAAGGCCGTCGTAGAAGCGTGGGGCCATCGGCTCCAACTGCCAGCGCTGGGCCTGGGCGTAATAGGCAACCGTGTTCCAACTAACGCCCTCCTTGAATGGGCGCGCGGCCCCGCGAATCTCGTGGGCGATGCGGAGCGCCTCTGCCAGAAAATCGTCCGGGCCTGCCTCGTCTTGCCCCGGGACCTCGGAAACTGCGGTGTCTGTGTTGACGACCATCTTCGGCTCACCTCCTTGCAACTCGAACGAAGCGCGCAGGAAACCCAATTGGCGCTCCAAATCATCGTCACTCAAGTTTTCGAATCGTCTTTGGACCTGGGAAAACCCCGATTCCCGAAAAAATTGAGGAATTGAGCCACCACCTTCGAGGATCAGACTATCGCCCTCCGCCGCATATTGGAACATGGGGATATCCCCTTGCAGGAGGCTCCTGCGCTCATCTGCCAGGATCGGCCAATTGAAGGGCCGTTCCTCGGCATAGAGCAAGGGGCGGCTGAACAGTTCCAGTTCGATGCTCGCGTCCATGCCATGGCGGAGGCAGCGGGGAGAA
>Ga0326727_10027000_pt1 | contig 10582 bp, 9 predicted proteins | sample MB2enrmetagenome_FD_207643 | JGI IMG/M metagenome (GOLD analysis project Ga0326727, IMG submission 207643) | Lab enriched peat soil microbial communities from McLean, Ithaca, NY, United States - MB29MY | ecosystem: Environmental > Terrestrial > Soil > Wetlands > Peat | place: USA: New York... | reverse complement strand
AAACCAATTTTACCGGCTTCTCACCAAGAATCGACCCCGACCAGAACGGCATAAAATGTGAACACCCACTGGAATCGGCCTTGTTCCTGAGTGTCAAATGAAACAATCAGGGCCAAACTCCAGTCATCCCTCTTTAGAGGGATGCGCTGAGGCAGCCTTTGGAATAGTCTGGACTTTAGATTATGGAGATCCGATACTCTGAAATCAATCTCAAACAAAAAGAAAATGAGTTTGGGTCATAAGCTTCGGACGGCGGCCGGAATCATCCTGGCCTTCGCGCCGAGCCTGTTCGGCCAGGCCAGGTCGGCCGGTGAGACGGGGGAGCTTTTGACGAATGCCGCCGATGTGATTTCTCTCCCCGAGGATCGCGCCGCCAGCCAGATTAATGTCCTTGTAACCGGCACCGTGACGGTGGAGGTTCCGACTCTGGGCGGGAGCTTCTTTGTCCAGGATGCCACTGGCGGAGTCTTCGTCGATAACCGCAATGGTCCGATGCCGGCGGCGGGGGATGTCGTCCGCGTTTCCGGGGTCACGGAAACGGGCGCCTACGCACCAGTTATTACGGGACCAACTTTTCTCAAGCTCGGAACCGCCCCGCTGCCGCCTGCCCGGCCCGTCTCCATTGATAGGTTTATGTCGGGCGCGGAGGACAGCCAGCGGGTGGAGGTTTCCGGCGTGGTACGTGCGGCGCAAATATCCGGCGCGGAAACAAATCTGGACTTGGCTATTGCCTCGGGCGGCTATCGGTTTCATGCGTTTCCCAGGCTTCCTCCGGGAATGGATCCGCAACGCCTGGTGGGAGCGAGGGTGCGGCTCAGAGGAACCGCCGGCGCATTCTTCAACCAGGCGCAGAGACGCTTGACCTCCGTGAAACTGTTCATGCCTCTGCCTGAGGATTTTGTGGTGGAAGCAAGAGAGTCCATTGATCCCTTTTCCGAACCTTTGCTGGCTCTCAATAATATCGCGCAATATCGGAAAGACAACAGGCCGGGCCAACGGGTTCATGTCAAGGGCAGAATTACCTATCAAAGACCGGGGGAGGAATTATTCCTCCAGGATAAGTCCGGCGGCTTGTGCGTTAAGAGCCGCCAAATTGAGGTCATGTCGGTGGGCGACATGATTGAGGCAGTCGGCTTTGCTGATTTCGAGAATTTTCTTCCGGTGCTGAACGATGCCGTTTTCCGGAAAACATCCGAGCCCAGGGCGGCCCTGACGCCCAAAGCCGTGACGATTCAGGAGGTGGAAGACGGTTTGTGCCACGCGGCCTTGGTCACTTTGAAAGGCAAGTTGCTAGATGGCTTCGTGAAGCAAGACCGCCAGCCGACAACTGGAAAACCGCGGTTAAGAACGGTTTTGATGATGCAAGGCGAGAACTTCACTTTCACTGCCGAGACGGAAGCGCGGGCCGCCACGTCGGACTTTGCAGACCTCCGCTTCGGCAGCATTATCGAAGTCAGCGGGGTTTGCTTCACGGAAAGCGGAGAGGACGGGAAATCCAGATCGTTTCAAATTCTTATGCCAACTGGAAAGAATGTCCGGGTCCTGGCAAAGCCGAGTTGGCTGACCCCGCAACGGCTCCTGGCTGGTTTAGGGGTTCTGTTGGTCGTTTCCATTGCGGCGGTGGGTTGGACGGTCATGGTTTCCAAAAAGAACGCGGCCTTAAACGTCCTGGTCCGTGAAAAAGAGAAGGCCCGGCTCGAGTTGCGGGAAGCGCACGACCAACTCGAGGAAAGAGTCAAGGAGAGGACGGCGCAATTGAAGCTTCAAATCACGGCGCGCAAGGAATTGGAGCTTCAATCCAAAGCCACTTTGGCGGAGCGAACGCGGTTGGCCCAGGAGTTGCACGACACTTTGGAACAGGCTCTCACGGGTGTCGCGTTGCAATTGGATACGGCCACCAAGCTGTTCGAAAAAGAATCCGATGGCGGAAAGAATCATCTCGAAATAGCGCGGAACCTGGTCACGGAAAGTCAAACGGAGGTCCACCGGTCAGTCTGGAACTTGAGATGCAGGGCGCTGGAGCAGTTTGACCTGCCCGGAGCTTTGCTGATGAGCAGCCAGCAGATTGCCGGAGGTTCGAACCTTCGCGTTGAAATGAAGGCCCAAGGCCGGGTCAGGCCCCTGCCCGAGATCGTGGAGGAGAACTTGCTGCGCATCGCGCAAGAGGCGCTGTTCAACGTCATCAAACATTCCGGGGCGACTCAGACCGAAATTGAACTGGATTATGGCCCCAAGAATGTTGTCTTGCAGGTAAAGGACAATGGACGGGGATTTGCGGTGGACAGTTGTGCCGGGCCACGTGAAGGTCACTTTGGCTTGTTGGGCATCTCCGAGCGCGCCAAGCGGTTGCATGGCGAGATAACTTTCTCCAGCGCCCCGAATGCGGGGACAACAGTGCGAGTGCGAATTCCGATTCCGCATGAGTCGTATGCGCCCGACTCCGCCGATCCCCAACTGTCGTCATGAAAAGAGACGAGAAAATCGCCATCTTGGTGGCGGACGACCATTTCATCGTCCGGATGGGTTTGATCGCGCTGGTCAACACGGAACCCAACATGGTGGTTGTGGCCGAAGCGGCCGACGGCAACCAAGCGGTGGATCTTTTTGGCAAACACAAGCCGGATCTCGTGTTGATGGACTTGCGGATGCCGATCAAGGACGGCATCGAGGCCACCATCGAAATCCGCGCTCAGGACCCCGCTGCACGTGTGTTGATGCTGACGACTTTTGACGGGGACACCGATATCCACAAGGCGCTACAGGCCGGAGCACAGGGCTATGTGCTGAAAAATGCCACCGGCCAAGAGCTTATTCCCGCGATTCAAGCCGTGGCGGCCGGCCAGCGATGGATTCCCAAGGAAGTCGCCAAGCGGCTGGCATCCCGGAAATTGTTTGAAGAGCTGACGTCTCGCGAAGTTCAAGTGCTACAGCTTCTCGGCAAAGGTTTGGCCAACAAACAAATCGGCGACATGCTCAACATCACCGAGCACACAGTGAAAGACCATTTGAAGAGCGTCTTTGGGAAACTTCAAGTGGTGGATCGAACTGAAGCCGTCACCGCAGCCATTCACCGCGGCATCATTCACTTGTAGGCGCGCGTTTGACATTCGCCGTGGCCCGTCTTGCCGTCATGGTTTCATAAGTCAGGCCAAAGCCAAATGGGAAAAGTGGCATTTCCCCGGCATCGGCCCTGGCGGACAGTTGTTTATTGTCGAGGGGCCATGTTAGCGGCAGTTTGGCGGTGGGCTTGTAATCACCGAACAATAAGGACTTCGACCAGCCTTTTGCATCGATTTCAGGCGGCCCGTGGCCGCCGCCGCTCAGGACGGAGCCGAGAAAGTACGTCTGAACATCGGATTTATCCTGAAGAGCCTCGGAATCCGTCTGGGTCATTTGGCCGATTTTTTCGTCAAGTGTCATTTGTGCGAGCAACGCCTCGACTTGCCGATCATAATCCGACGGTTGCTCAACTGAGGCTTCGGCGGACCAAAGAGAGATGCACCCGGCAAACAGCCAGCCGCCCAGGCAGGCGCACGCGCAACCGGTATGTTTACCGGCGCCTTTCCGAAGTCGTGGTATGAACATAAACGCCTTACACAAACTCAAAAATAAAGCGTCTTCGTGAATTTTTCATCCCTCGTTGGAGGGATGCGCCAGGCTGCGCGGACGAATAACCCGTGATTATGGCAAGGCGCATTTTCTTGGTTTCGCTCGTTCTCCTCTTCGTGCTCGTTCCCTCCGCGGCGGAAGGAAACCGTTTTTTTGCCGACCCTTGCGATGTTGTATGAATCCGACAACATCTCCGCTTCTCTGTATTACCGCGTCACGAATAATTAATTGCCGCGACATTCGCGGCGCAACCAAACTCGTTTCATCATGTCATTTTTTGTCCATTGATGGAATGATTCACTTCATTGATTAGTTTTGAAGTGAACCGAGGCTCTGGCGGGCGGTCTGGTTGTTGGGATCAAGGCGGAGGACTTCTTGAAATTGTTGCTTCGCCCGATCGCGCAAGCCTTGCTGGATCAGGATTCGGCCCAAATCCAGATGAGCCTGAATATGATCGGGCCGCACTCGGACAACTTCCTCGAACTCACTGGTTGCCTCGGCCATCCGGCCGGCGCGGGACAATTCCCCCGCCAAAACAAGATGAGCGTCCCAATAGTCCGGCCGAATCTGAATCGCTTTGCGAAACTGTTCGATGGCGGCGGAAGGACGATTCATTCTGGACAGCACCTTGCCCAGGCAGATGTAAAAAGCGGGCTGTTCCGGTTCCAAACTCAAGGCGCGTTCGCATTCCTGGAGAGCCGGTTCATATTTTCCTTCGCTAGTGTGGATGTTGCTCAATTCATACCATGCTGTCGTCATTCGCGGATAAAGCGCCACTGTCCTGCGAAAAGCGGATTCTGCTTCATCCAATTGTCCCTCGTGCTCTAGCATTCGGCCTTCCTGAAAGTAGCACAGATAGTACTGGGGCAGCAGCGCCTGCGCTTGCTTCCATACCGCCGCGGCGTCCTTCCAGTCTCCCATCGCTTCCAGAAAATCACCAAAATTGAAGCGCAACAGGAAGTCGTCTGGATCGTGCTGGATGTCATCGAGGCAAAGCGAGCGGGCATGGGCCGCCGCGGCGCCGTCCGCTTGCCGCCGGAGAAGTTTCAATTCATTGGATAGAGCTTCCAACTCCCGGCCATTGTTGGTTTGACTGCTCAACGGAGGCTGCCGCCGCCGCCGGATCACTTCGCTGACGGTCAGCATCCGATTCCAATCCGTCAAGGCCAGCCTCTGCTCGCAGATGGCTTGGGAAAGCCAGTCCCGTCCCATTTTTTTCGCGTGGCTGCTCTCAGGCAGGAGTGGCGCAATCATCCCGGCCCACGCCCGGGCCAGACGATAATTGCCGTCAAAATTGAAATGGACGTGCTCGAAAAATGTCTCGTCGCCGCAAATTTCTGCGGGGCTGTTGGTCGCCAGGGCGGCGGCGGCGTCAAACAAAAGAAGGTTGGAATTGGCCGATTGCCGGGCGGCTTGGCGAATCAAGTCGTTGAGGCGGGAATCGGCGCGAAAAGGAAGGGCGTCGCAATCGCATGCCTTTTGAAAATGTTCCCGGGCGGCGGCGAAATTTATCATGCTCCACAAGCATTGAGCCCAGCCGTATTGCAAGTCGGCCGCCAGCGGTTGGAGTTTTGCTGCCTGTGCAAACTGCCCGGCGGCATCCTGGTACCGGCTTTGCTGCTGCGCTTGGGCGGCATCGGAAGCCAGACGCTGACAGGCCGCGCGCTCCGCCGCGGGCAGGCCGGTGGGCGGGATCGAGGCGAAAGGAGAACAGTCTTTAAGATTCACTGCCACGGTGTTCAAAACAACCCGCGCGCCAGACGCCAGGCCCGTTTGGAGAATGTCGCGCAGGTTCTGTTTAAAATTGCGATAGGCCCTTTCCTTGCGAAGGTCATCCGGCGGAAGTTGATGGCCGAGGAACATCTCCATCCCACGCCAGGAACCGCTTTTGGTGGATTTGAATTTAAGATCGCGGACGACAGTCATGAGCCATTGGCCGACGCGGGTCTTTTGGAGGGCCAGGCTTAGCCGCACCGTCCAAATGGGCGGAGCCTGTGCTCCGAAGACGCTTGCGGCGCCGAAAGGCCCAACCATTTCGTTGTTGCCCATGTAAATAATCCAGAAATCGCCCTGGCGGCTGGCACACTCGCGGGCAATGGGTAAAATGACATGGGAGTTAATGGCGGTGATCGAAACATTGACGACCTCAAACTTTTCATCTGGAAACTGTTCGGACAACAGGGCCTGCAAATATCGCCCCGCGCCATAAGACGGACTGGGATCGCCAAGCGCGGCGGATTCTCCGAGAATAAAGATTCGGCAGGTGTTCGGCGGCTTCTGCGCCTCCATCCGCAGCGCTCCCGGCAGGCGCGTCAGTTGCGGCGGAAAAAAACGGAGAACAAAATTGTCGTTGTTGATCAAAAAGTCCCGGCCGTTAATGCGGGTTTTTTTGAAAAATGCGGTGTCGTAACCGTAGCCGGCTGCGCGCAAGACCCCTTCCAGCAGGCCAAAGGCAAGCAGCGGCGCCAGCGCCAGCGCCATCAGAACAAAGAGCCGCCGGCGACGCGGCGTCAGAGACGAAGCAGGCTCCTGGCGAAGAGACGCGGCCGGCTCGCTGCCTTTGTGCTGGTTTGCAGTCCTGGAACTGTGGCGTTGTCTTTTCAACGATGGAGTCTAAGAAATGCTCCCGGCGGTTGGCAATATATGAAATTTCAAAAAAGATTGATATGAGTGATCCCCGTTTTTGTTGCTTTCCACCCGCCGTGGAGTTGGTTCCAGGCGGGTGTTTTTTTTATTTCAGCGGTGGTGCGTTCACAATCTTGGCGCTGGGCAGATGCTGTCGCATATTCGGCTGACGGAGTGCGTTTGGTTTGATATTGACTTTATTTTCTGTCTTCATTCAGGTTTGCTGGTGTCTGAAATTATGTTTAAAGATGAAACAAAACATGAAGCGCACCATTGTCAGGAATGACGAAACTTTTGCGCTGCCAACCGGCATTTCAAAATTCAGCCGGTCTTTTTGGCTTGCAACGGGCGGAGTGGTCTTGGCCGCCGGCGCGTTTCTGTTGTCAGCTTCGGGCATTATAGCCGGGCCGGTGACAAACACAGCCGCGCCCACTCCGTTGAGTTGCAAGGCCGATTGGCGCTGGGTGAAGGGCGCGGTTTTTGTGCCGACAAAATATGTGAACGAAGCCCAGCAATGGGACGAATACGATCCAGTCATCAACGACCGCGAGCTTCATTACGCCTCCATTTACGGGATCAATTGCGTCCGCGTTTATCTGCATTTTGACATCTACCTGAAAAAGAAGGCGGCGTTGCTCAAGGATATCGAGGATTTTCTGACCAGAGCCGAAAAGTATGGCATCAAGACGGAATTTGTTTTTTTTGATGATTGCTGGAACCAGCCCGATAAAGACATCCTTTCGTCCGATTACAAGTATCCCGCGCCGATTTTTGGCGTGCATAACAGCCGCTGGCTTGTTTCGCCCGGGGAAAACGTGCGCCAGCATTACACGGAATTCCGGGACCGCCTCAAGTCCTATGTTCAGGACATCGTCACTGCACACAAGGGCGACAAACGGATTGCTTTCTGGGAGACCTATAACGAACCCAGTAAATCGCAGGAAACCCTGCGGTTGTTGAAGGATTCCTATGATTGGATTCATGAAACGGGCACGGTAATTCCTGTGACGGCCACCGGCCGTGAATTTTCGGGAGAGCCCTTTTCTGATTTCAAGTCGTGGCATGAATATGGCAATTACGATTACACCGGCGCGCCGGATTCACTCAATACCGAATGCATGAACCGCAGCGGCCAGACGATTCCCGGGATTGTGGAACATTTCAAGGGCAAGACCGGATTTATCGTCTGGGAATTCGGCATTGGACGGGATAACTGCCGTTTCACTTGGGATGAAAACCGCGACCATCCACGCAAGGACGAAACGCCAAAACCGTTCCACGGCATCGTCTATCCGGACGGCCATCCCTGGTCGGTGGATGATGTGAAGGCACTGTTGGGAGCGGAAGGCTTTGCCAGCGCACCGCTGTTTACCGTGGAATATTTCAAGGATGCGAACTTTTCCGACATGGCAAAAAAATCCGTCACGCCCATGGTTGACTTTGATCTGGGCACGGAACGAGGAACCGGTTCGCCCGACGCTGCAGCGGGTGTTCCGCAAGAGAATTTTTCCGTGCGTTGGATGGGAACAATTCTGCCGCCAGCCAAAGGAACTTATATCTTCTATGCCGATTGTGACAATCGGGTAAAATTGTTTGTGAATTCCAAATTGGTCCTGGACAAAAGGACACCAAGACGCGGGGAAATTTCTAAAAACATCAAACTTGCCGGCGGTCAACCCGCGAAAATCAAAATTGAATATATCCACGCCGCAGGCGGCCCGAGCCTTCGTGTGGCTTGGTCCGGCCCTGGCCTTGACAGACAAATCCTTACTCCAATAAATAACGCGAGCATCCGCTGATTTTTGGCCTATGATGTGCTCCCTCAATGCCGAAGGAAGACGATTTACCGGGTATTTCGTCTTGTGTACTGAAAACCCTGAGGAAAGGTCAGGACACACCCCTGCGCCGGGGGAATGACGGGGAGGACATCTTGTACAAGCTGCTGGAGTTTTGTCAGATACATGCCCCGGCTCATCTGGTTGGCCTCGACGGCGTCTATCGCCTTTTGCGGCGCGTTCTGGTTCGTCTTGCGAACGTCGATTCCGACGCGAACAACCGCAGAAAAGGTGGCTAAAAGATAAAGGGGATATTGATTTTGGCCTGTATTTGGCTGTTTCGACTTTCCTCGATAACGAGCTGGTCCATTCGGGCGGTTGTCACGGTTCGGTCAAGGTGCTGTAAAAGCGGGATTTTAAAGAAACCGGATTAGTGTCAGTAAACTGGAATAAGTTATTGGTGGCTAGAATGGTTCCGATTTCCAGCCATTCTAACAAGTTGGATGAAGAGAGTATCTGATAATGCCAATCCACCGCGCCATGCACGCTCAACTGAACATCGCCGCCGGGCAGGACGGTCAATTGGCTCATTTGCGCAGGCTGTGGCGACCCCAATGGGACAAACTCAAACTGCGAGATGATGGCTTCCACTGGCTGACCGCTTATGGGCGGGTTGCCATTATCGAGGTACAAATTCATATGAACCTGTTCGCCACCCGCTGGTGGCGTTCCCACGGGGCAGTTCCAACTCTCGAGAATGTTGGTGGTCGCCGGCGGCGAAGCAAAGTTGCCATTCAAGCTTTGGAAAGCGATATTAGTGGATTGCCAGATGAAGCTGTGGGTGGAGTTGGTTACGCCCGCAGGAAGGGGGAAATGCAGTACTTGTCCGGGATCGTAGTAGGGTTGGACGGCATAGTCCTCCACGTCGCTTGTGCCATAGTAATAATCCCAGCGCGACAGTTCGATGTCCATTTCACGATCACTATATGCGGTGTCATAGCTAAAAGTAAACAGACCGAGCACCACGTTCGCATCCAGGCTATTGACAGGCGTGCTTACGGTGAAGCGGTACTGCCCGTAGCCAAAGCTGCGGTCGCTGATAATTTCTGCGCATTGCCACTCGTTGTTTGTATAGGTAATCTTTAGGTGCAACGATCCCTGTGCGTCAACCCAGACATTGTTGGTGCTGTCGGAAAAATAGTTCGGACCGGGACCCGCCAAGCCGCCTGCGCTGGTCTTGACCCACCAACCGTAATCAGAAAAGTTGAACTGTCGTGCGCTGGGATTAACGCGATCGGCGTAAACAACCGCCTCGGCCTGTTGCGGGATCGGCAATCCCGATGCACCGTCCACACAAGGCTGATTGTAATTCACAGGCACGAGGAACGCAGCAATTTCAGTCGCGTTTGTATCAGAACTGACCGGCGTAATGTTTGCCGTCCAACTGCCGTCCGGCTGGATCGGGGTCAACGGGCTGGCGCAACTCGGTTTGCTATACCAGTACCCCCCCGAAACCACAGGGTTATTGCCAACGAAGATAAACACTGCCACACAGTTGGTCGCGGGGTTGGCGTTCAGTACCAAACCGCTTAGATTGCCTTGTGAGCCAAAGGCAGGCAGGTTCGTAATTATAATGGACTGACTGGCGACCTTGACCGGGGAAAGAGAGAAGCCAAGACAGACGCCAACGACACCGGCGGAGATTCGAGGAGAAATAATTTTCAGGTTCATGTCTATTACATTACACTAAAACATTACACTAAATTCCTTTTGACCGACATTTCCCATATGACATACGTCCCGTGAATATCGCGGGCCATTCAGTCTCATTGACCAACATCGTATCATCTTTGACAGTGCCATCGAGCTTTTTTGCTGCTCCACGAACGGATTCCTGACTCAGACGAACAGTTGCAGCCGCACCTGGTTGTCCACAAAATCATGACGAGACAGTCGGGTCCATTTGACGGCGTTCTTGCCTTCCTTGATCAGACCACCGGCGCGTTCGAGGGACGGCCCACCGGACGGGCTGGCAGCGGCTCGATCTCCCGCTGCAACACATCATTGGCCGGCAGACGGATGGCATACACGAAGCCCTCGGCTTCCAAAATCTTTGCCAGGCAAGAAGGATCAATTACGGGGTGGTTTCGTCCTGGACCCACTGGATGGCCCGCAACATGACTTCCATGGAGGTTTTGAGGCGTAACTTTTCTTTGATGCGGGTGCGGAAGGAGTTGATGGTGGGAATGGTCACGTTCATTTCATCGGCGATGATGCGGACGGCTTTGCCCTGACCCAACATTCGAAACACTTCGAGTTCGCTCAAGGCTTCGAGTGTCGAGGCGGGTTGTTCGGTGTTGCCGCGCATGATTTTCCCAACCATCGAGCTGGCCATTTTTTCACACAAAATAAAACTTTGATACTTTAGCCAGTTTGTAATACACGACTACGAGTCCAACAAGCATGGCCAATGCGGGCGCTGAAGTCTGTTGGCATTATGAAACAAGGCAGATTATACACGGTGTCCGTGGCGCTGATTGTGGCGGTGGGCGGATTTCTTTTGGGATTTGATG
>Ga0326727_10026999_pt1 | contig 10582 bp, 11 predicted proteins | sample MB2enrmetagenome_FD_207643 | JGI IMG/M metagenome (GOLD analysis project Ga0326727, IMG submission 207643) | Lab enriched peat soil microbial communities from McLean, Ithaca, NY, United States - MB29MY | ecosystem: Environmental > Terrestrial > Soil > Wetlands > Peat | place: USA: New York... | reverse complement strand
GTTGTAGAAGTAAGAGGCTGTAAACAGTACAATAGGTATGACTACGACAATTACGATGGCTACTTGCGCGTAGAAGGTGAACGGCCCTATCGCGGGGTTCGTCACGGCATTGAATCCCAAGATCCCAAACAGGATCGCCCCCAGCACACCAAGAATTGACAGGACTGGAACTCCCGCAACTCGCGCCTTCCATGATGCGGCATCGAAAATATCCTTCCTCCGGAGTGGAACAACAATTGCGCTGATGGCAGTTAGGAACCAAACAACCGAAAATAGAAAGATCAAGTTGACCTGACCAGTGATAAACGAGACAAAGAAGTACAAATACATTGTAACGAGCGTGAGAGCCGCAGCTAATCCGATTGCAACGTGTGGTGTATGGAATCGATCGTTAACATTAGCTAAACCTGATGGGACCGTTCTATCGAAAGCCCAAGACATGACGAGTCGACTCAAGAATACGATCCCAAGCCACCCCCAACCAATATTCCCAATGAATAACCCAACCACGATAACCCAAAGCAGCAACCTGTTCGGGTTCAGTAAGGTGACGAAGGCTGTGGGAACAGTTGATGCGCCTCCCCCTACCGTTAAGGTCCACGCTTCAAGGAACGATATGCCCACAAGGTTATCAAAAATATACGTAAGCCCAAACCACACTAGTATCGATGCGACCTCCGCCAAAACCAACCCGTACAGCAGAGAGCGTCGTGGATTCTTGATCTCACTGCCCATCATCTGCACAACCGGGTAAGGCCCAATGCTCACGAAGAGGAGCGGAACAACTGCACCTAAAGCCACAAGCGTGGGGCCAGGAGTGTAACCTTTCGCCGCAGCATCAGAAAACACCTTCGCTACCCCCCCGGGGAAGTATTGAGCGTAGGCTGCGGTGAAATCTGCTGGTGTATGACTCAAGAATATTCCAACGCTTACGAGCATTACGATAAGTCCGTAGAAGAAGAATGAGTAAATGATAGTCCTAAAGACTTTCCCGCCGCATATGATCGCCAACGCTCCAATAATTTGAATGACCACGCCTACTGCAAAAAGGGTCAATGGTGAAGTTGTACTCCATGGGGTAATGAAGTTGCCCAGGTTTGTAATGTTCGGGTCGCTCAGTACCTGTCCGGCGAAGGACAATTGCGTTCCCGACTCGGCGAAGGCCCAATAGGAGTTTCCGCCGGCTGAGAGCAGAACTGCCACAAAGAATAGGAAGCTTGCGACGAAGCCGAGCGGTCCGGCAATTGATCGAGAGATGAAAACGTAGTCTCCTCCCGATCGAGGCATAACCACAGTTACTTGCCAGTAGAGTAACACTATCACGATGGCAATAACGGCCCAAACTGCCAACCCAGCGTAGTAGTTAACGTTCTGATAGTAGGAAGGCGTGACCCAGAAAATCCCCGCCCAACTTGTCAACCAAGGGAAGTAGATTATGCTCCAAACGAAAATATCAAGCGCGGACAACTGCCTGACTAATCCGGTCGCTTCACGTACAAACAAGCTAGGCGGAGCCTTCGCCAAACTCTTCGCCTCATTATTCACTTCGTATAGCGGTATAAGCCCTGCTTTGATAACATATGGAAAATACTGTTGGCGACTTTGTCCTGATGGGAAGTTAGCCTCCGCCTACTGGCGGTAGCAGGGTAACTCGGTCTCCGTCTTTCAATTCTTCGTTCTCTGTTGCCCATCGGCCGTTTACGAGTAGCTTGATCGTCTCTTTCAATTCGGATAGTCGCGGGTGAACACTTATGGCATGAGAAAACGCTTGTTCGATCTTCGCAGGCATGGGGAGCACGAGCTCCTCTTCCTTTGTGCCTACGACTTCGCGGGCTTGACCCAGGTAGACGAGTGCTACCTTGACGGTACTCAAATGTATCTGAAACGGTGCTGCGGTGTAGTTGCAATAAAATCTTATGTTGTATCCTTCGAGGTTTGGAAGGATGTACGAACGCTGCGATTTGGTTACGTGGGCGGTAGGTGCTTCTCGAGTTGATCTGCTACGTCTCCTAGGCCAATTGTTTGAAGTTTGGCCCGCGTTGGGACCCCTGTTTTCTTGTCCCAGCCGCGGAGCTGGTAGTAGTTGTCAAGCATTGTGTCGAGTATGTCTTGGCCGAAGGGTTTGCCTGCGAAGGCTCCGTCGGGGAGGGGCTCCATGAGCCTCTTTGGTAGCGTGTCGTCTTTCCTTGTTAGACCTTCTCGTGCGTTGAATGCTCGGGTTAGATCGATCGCCCTTTCGCCCGCCTGCATGTACTCCTTCATCGTCATGTCCCAGCCTGTTGCCGCATTCAATATTCCTAGCAGAGTGGAGTGTTCGATGCCTCCTCCCGGGTATATGTCGAAGACGCATACGACTAGGCTGTCGCACGTCGACCATAGGTCCCCCTGAATTTTGGCGATTTTGGTTTTGCTCGGCCCATAATCCAGTAGGGTCCGGTTTGGAAGTTCAGCTGCGATTAACCCGAGTTCGGGTTTTAGGTAGGTTTCTGCTTCCCAGAAGTCGTCGTGTTCCCATTCCATGTGGGAGGCTCCGCGGTCTGCGACGGCATACATGAGACCGACGTTCCTCTTCCCCCGGTGCTCGTGCATTGGAACCTCCCTGCCCTTCACATGCATCGCGAATTCCTCTGCTCCTTTCCCTAACCTCTGAGCCGCCCTCCAAACTCCTTCCCCAAGCAAGTCTCCGATGCCTTCTCGGTTTCCGATCAATTCAACGAGCTTGATGATTGCGTCGGGGCTTCCCCACTCTAGTTCAAGCCCTCCAGTCTGCTCTTTAGTAATAATTCCCCTTTCGTATGCTTCCATTGCGAAGCCGACAACGACACCCGTGGAGATCGTGTCCATCCCATAGAGGTTGCAAAGTTGGTTCGCCTTCGCAACTGCGTACATATCACTGTTCATGCAGAATGAACCAAACGCAGTTGAGGTTTCATATTCCTGCCCGCCTACTTCTCGGTCAAGTTGGTATGGTTCCTTCGCGTCAACGACGCGTTTGCAGTTTGTCGAGCATGCCCAGCATGTGTCCCTGCCGACCAGTAATCCGCTACTCACTATGGTCTCGCCCGTGAGCTTATCTGCGCCCTCAAACGTCCCTCGCGAAAAGTTCCTGGTTGGAAGCCTTCCCGAGGCGTTCAAGTCGTCGGTATCGCCTACGGTCCCGTAATCGTGAAGAGGTTTAATGTATGGGCCTTTCTTGACTTCCGTTACACACTGCCTCACATATTCCTTCAGCCTCATATCATCATGAACTGGGACTTTCTGGGTTCCTTTGCAGCCCCAAGCTTTCAGTTTCTTCGATCCCATAACGGCGCCCATGCCCGACCGGCCCGCGGCTTCGCGAAGGTCGTTCATGATTGCGGCGAACCGAACCTTTTTTTCGCCAGCCTGGCCAATCGTGGCGACACTTGTTTGTCGCTTGTCAGTGTCACCTAATTCTTTCTTGATGCCATTCTCGGTCTCCTCGGTGGACTTTCCCCAATACTTCGATGCGTTCCTAAGCTCGGCTTTCCCTTCGTTCACATAGAGCCATACCGGTGTCTTCGAAACACCTTCAATAATGAATGCGTCAAAACCAGATTGCTTAATCTTTGGAGCCATGAAGCCCCCGCTATATGACTCACCCCAGCCTATTCCCAGAGGCGACTTGGCGCAAACGCTGAATCGGCTGTTCCCTGAGAATGGAATAGCTCCCATCGGACCTGACGCAATGACCAATTTGTTCTCTGATCCAAGTGGGTCAATTCCCGGCTTCAATTCATCAAACAGGATTCTGGCCGAGAGTCCCCTGCCACCAATGTATTTTCGTGCCACATCATCATGCAGGGGTTCGGTGCCAATCTTTCCTGTTGTGAGGTTGACTCGAAGAGTCTTTCCCATGTAGCCTTTCGACATAGGTTTCACTTGTTGACTAAAATGAAGTCGCCTTCCTTTTATTATAACTCGCGCCTGCACCATCTCGAAATTGTTGGGTCTGGGTATGAACTCGACGGGTGATCCGAAAATCTGAAATTGGCTTACTCCTACAGGTTATGTGAGGTCGCAGCATGGTAAACTATGTTCTCCTGGTAGCCGTTCTAACAGTTGGCTGGGTTCTCTATGCGGCCTTTCGTCTGGGGCCGCTGTTCGCGAGGCATTCAAAGACATGGGGAGAAGTTTTCGCCTTTCTTGTTTTCGCAGGAATCGAATTAGGAATACTGTTTGCCTTCCTGAGACCTTCATGATGTAGCCGTTGTGCCCTCTCGGTCGAGAGTAAAGAGAATCCTTTATGCTCAAGGCGGCTACCGGGCGGATATGCAATATGTCCGTTTAGGGAAAGCTGGAGTCAAGGTTTCACGAATCTGTCTGGGTTGCATGTCGTTCGGCAATGAGAAGCCTTGGATGGTAGAACTCGAAGCGGCTCGTCCCATCTTAAATCGCGCGATCGAATTGGGCATTAACTTCTTCGATACCGCAGACTACTACTCAAGAGGCCGCTCGGAAGAGATAACAGGTGAATTGCTCAAACAATACCGGGATGATGTGGTAGTAGCCACGAAAGTCTATTTTCCTATCGGCGAAAGGCCGAATCAACACGGACTCTCACGGATACACGTGATCGCCCAAATCGCGAACTCCCTACGCAGACTACAAACAGATCATGTAGACCTGTATCAGATACACAGGTGGGACTACGAAACACCGATCGAAGAAACCCTTCGCACGCTTGACAACTTGGTCCATGAAGGCAAGGTGCGTTACATTGGCGCGTCAAGCATGTGGGCTTGGCAATTCGGAAAAGCTCTCTCTACAAGCGATCGTCTTGGTCTAGAGAGGTTCGTGAGCATGCAGAACCACTACAACCTATGCTACAGGGAAGAGGAACGCGAAATGAACCCTCTCTGCAAGAAAGAGGGAGTAGCCCTCCTACCTTGGAGCCCTCTCGCCAAGGGATTCTTGTCAGGGAAATACAAGCGCGGGAAAGCTTCTGATGCAATACGACTCAAGTCGGACGAGCTTCTTGCCGAACGTTTCTTCCGACCAGAAGACTTCGACGTCCTCGAAAACGCGACAGCAATCGCTGAGGAAAAAGGCGTCTCCGTAGCCCAATTGGCCATTTCGTGGCTTCTTCACAAAGGTGTGACGGCCCCGATAGTCGGAGTAACGAAAGTCGAACATGTGCAGGAAGCTGTAGACGCAGTCGAACTCAAACTTAGCGAGGATGACATGGCGAGGCTTGACGCACCATACAAACCCCACCGAGTCCTAGGTCACGCATAGACCGTGGCCGAACTTACAGACAGGAGCTCACCTATAGCCACGTTATTGATCTGATTTGAATATTTCTGCAATAGTTGGGTTGTTCGGCATTGTAGTGATCAGCCTGATCTGGTCTCCCGCCGCGATGTAGCCACCCTTCGAGACGGCAAGATAGAAACCGCTTCGCCCACTCTGCTGGAAACGTTTCACCATCTCCATCGAATCGAACTTCATCCCCAGCTTATAGCAGGGGAACCGTGGTTGCGTTACAATTAATTCCGCCGAACCAACCTGAAAGCAATCACCAGCATGCACCGATCCCTCCAAGAGCCTTTGAGTCGTGAGGTTCTCCCCGAACATACCCCATTGAAAACTGGCCTGAAGCTGGTCCTTCCAATAATCATAATGCTCGGATGGGTACGCGTACACCGCCTTCTTCGGTCCCCCATGTACCGTAAGGTCAGCCTGCACATCGCCCTGAACACCAAGGGTCTCCACTCTTACAGGGCCCGTAACGAGTTTCTTGAAGATGCCAGTGGCAAATTTCCGGCCCTGCCACTCCACAACCCGGGCGGCACCTACGTTGACGGACACAACGCTCGCACACAAGTCCCTAGACCAGCTAGGCTATGTACCCTGATCTTCGGATGAAGTTCTCGGATATCGCTCGAAGACTCTCTATTTGATCGGCAAGCGTCGTCGTGCCGCTCGGGCTGGGCGTTACGAGGGCGTAGGATACGCCTAGTTTCTGAAGTTCTGAGATCGTGCGCTTGTTTTCCGACATGTTTCCCGATAGGATTAGTCGGCGATCGCCCTGAGGCCCTACGAATATTGAATCTTTAGTCTTGACATTAACTGGAATTCTGACGGAGATGGGTTTGTCCTTTCCGCCGGGCAGACTTCTGAAATGTGCGACGAGCTCCGTGAACGATGGGAATAGGGTTACGTTTGGGTGCCAAGCATCTCCGAGTGATATGGCTCGCTTCATCGCTGCTTCACTGGCTCCGGCGATCCAGATATCCAAGTGCTCCTTAGTTGGCTTAGGCTCAAACACTGCATCGCTAATTTTGTGCGGAATATTCCGGCCCTGGAAGTCGATGCTCGGTCCACCCGCCCACAATTTTCGAGCGAGTTTGATAGATTCGTCTAGCCTCTTCCCTCGGGTGTGGAAATCTGAACCGAGGTGGGCGAACTCTCTTTCGTTCCATCCTGAACTTGTCGCAAGCATTACTCTTCCTCCGCTTAACTGATCCACGCTGGCTAGCTGCTTGATGGCGACGACGGGGTTTCGCATTGCTAAGATTAGAGAGGAAATGCCGAGCTTTACTGTGGTCGTGTGTGCTGAAAGATACGCCAACGATGTGATGCTTTCTAAGACCCTCTCGTAGGGCGTGCCACTCTTGTGAGACATAAGAAGATGGTCTGTCGTCCAAACGGATTCATAACCCATCTTTTCCGCTTCAACCGCTACTGTTCGCATCGAGTCGACGGAAAGCGTTTCACCATAGTTGGGTATGCAAACACCAAACTTCATTTGGGGAACAGTTTTCTTAACATGAGAACAACTAGTAAACCTTCCCCAGAAAGGCGTGTGGACTCGTACCCGCAGGAATTCGTCTAAGGCCTATAGCCTTTGAACATATAGTCCCAGAGCGATTTGACTTTGTCAATGTGGCCGCGTTTACAATCCACCGGGACACCTGTCAGCAAGAGACGTTCTGCGAACGCACATTCGAGGCAGATCTTCTCTGTGAAAGGGCACTTCAATTCTTGGGCTTCATATTCGCTTAACCAGAGGGAGCTGGGCAAGCTGACACCCAGATACAACTGAGCAGTTGAGGTGGCTTAATCTTTGCGGTCGAACTCTCGGCTAGGCTAAGTTTTGGGTTGAGAATGTTTCGGGACACCCACCACGAAGACCTTCGCCCCCTCCACCTTTACTTTTGGGGTAAAGCGAAGGTTCTCGATTGGCTCAATTCGCGTGGCTCGAATCCTGAGACTGTATGCCAGATTCCTTGCGGCGTTCTCTGTCCCGCATTTGACTTTGAACCCATGTAGAATGCCTCTGGCGACAAGCATGAGCTTTCGCTCCCTCTGACCATAGGCTACACGTTTGTCGAATGTGCCCGGTCGGTATTCTCTAAGCTTCTTGCTTCCCTGCCCTGCCGCCTTCTTTCGGCGCGTTCTTCTTCTGTGTCTTAACGTAGACCCGTCCAAAGCATGATACTTAGTCCCGCCGTCTGAACTATCGTGATTAGCATAACTATTCCGGTCACTCCTGACGCGTAGTACATGAACATAGCGAGGAAGGAGTAAAGTGCGATCAGATTCTGCACCAAGAATAGGGCCGCGAAGAAAACTAACCCTAATGTAAATTGGGCGCGTACTTTTCTGAAGCTGTTTGAGTAGATCCAGATCAACCCAATCAACAATATCACATTCAGCAAAGAGAAGAGCGCGACGATTTCAGCCATAGTTTCTTCCAAATCAGTTCAATCCACTTATGGGTTCATCAGCGGCCTGAGTATGGGCAGAACAGCAGATACCGTGCAGGCTTGATCTTATCAACTAACGCAGTTCAACTCCAATTCGCGCTGACTCAAATTTGGGGCGAGAAGGTCGCGCATCCTACTTCTAACCCTTTTCACGAGAACTTCTGCATCCTTGGGGCCGAGAAACTCTTGCATCATGCTCTCCAATGAGCAACAATGTTCGCACATGCTTTTACAACTCTTCGCGTAGGCAGGTTATCTACGTTCTCCCAATTTTCGCCCAAATCAGAAGGAACTCGTCATAATTCTGCTCTAGCTCAGGAGAAACAAAGTACATTGCACCGTATCCTTCGCCGGCTTCGACAATTAGATGGTTCTTCATGAGTACATGCAAGTGGTGCTTTACCGTCTTGTAGTCCATGTGGAGATAAGTTGCGATTTGATTTGCATTCATAGGCTTCTCTTTGATAGCCGTCACTAACCTAGCGCGGTTTGGTCCTCCGCGACTCCCGGTGAAGACCCACCAAATGAGGCGCTTAACCGCGCTTGACAACCCGTACATTCCCCCTCAACGAGAGTTGAAGGCTCAGATGGTTTATCATGCCCTAATAGCAGATTCGGATTTGAAATCAGATAATAGGTGCTCTTTGGCGAAGAGCCGTTTGAAATTAGCAGCTGTTTACCTCTGACCTAGGGTGAAAGAAGCGGTGCGAGCAATTCCTCAAGGATAGGCGAGAACTTGAAACCCGAATGCTGCTTTCCGGTTCGCAGATGTGAATCGACAAAATGTCGAGTGCCCCTGGTCGCCACCCATCATATTTGGGCATAAATTGGGCCTTATCTTGGTCTATCGCTATATCGAATCACATACCCAACCACCTCCGGAGAGCTTTGGTGGCACGAAGAATCGAGGTTACAGCTAGCTATAAGGCCCAAACTCAAAGGATTTGGGGTTTCATGTCGCCTGAAGCTTTTTCAACTTGCGCGGTCGCATCTACGGAGGGCACGACTTGAGTTCGACACTTTCATACAAAAGATGTTTTCTGATAGGGATATTCGCCGGGGCAATAGCAACTCTAGTATTCTATGTTGGCACAGAACTGCTTGGCCTGCCTTACCCACCCGTAGCGATTTTTCAACAGTTAATTAACCCCGTGCCAGGCTCTGTTCAATCAGTCGCGGTCGATAACCTTCGTCAGTACGCGAAGTACAGCGCCCTGACATTTGCCTCGGTCGTCTTCGTAATCCTGTACGGAGCAATAGGAATACTAATCGGGGTTCTCTCGAGGCGCAAGTTTACAAAATGGCAACTGATTGGCATAGGGACGGCATTCACGACAGTTCTCGCGCTAGGACTCGAAGCTGAGTTCGCCTCGAGCGTTTCAGTGCTCTCCTCGATATCAGGCTGGACCCTTGTTGCGGCACTCGCAGTTGTGATTGACCTTGGGTTCTCGACCTACGTAGTTTCGACTGTGCAAGTTAGTCACCCCACGGTCGTGCAACCAACCATTACCTTGACGCCGGAACGCCGCAAACTGTTAAAGAGGGTCGGTTTGGGCGCCTTGGCTATCGCAGTCGTATATTTCGCTTCCAGATTGGGGCTGTCACTTTTTTCGGGACAACCGTTAATTCAAAGTAATACTCCGATCCCGGTTAACATTGAGCAAAGTACGGTCAGTCTGACCGGGGCACCAGATATCTTCAGCGACTCGCGCATTGCTGGTCTAGTTGCTTCAGAAGTAACTGATACGCGAATTTTCTACCGTGTGGATATTGATTCCTTCCCACCGCAAGTCGACTTCGATCAGTGGACGCTGAATGTGACGGGAAAAGTGAGCAAGGAACTCACAATAACAAAGAACGACCTTCTAGCTATGCCAACTGCAGACGAATACGCAACCCTAGAATGCGTAAGTAATACGGTAAATCCCCCCGGCGCGCTAATCAGCAACGCGAAATGGACCGGCGTACCTCTCGCAACAATACTGAATCAAGCGGGTCTCAGCTCCGACGCTGTCTACGTTATCTTCCGTTGTGCCGAAGGATATTCGGTTGGAATACCTTTGGCTCGGGCTCTTGAGCCAGGCGCCTTGCTGGCATACAAGATGAACGACGAGCTGCTCCCACAGGAACACGGTTCTCCGTTGCGTGCCATAATACCTGGCCTCTATGGGATGATGAACGCGAAGTGGATTACTGGAATCGAAGTGTCGGACACCGTCTACCTCGGATACTGGCAAGAACGAGGCTGGACGAATGATGCTCGAATAAACACAACCTCAATCATCTACTACCCACAAGACGGATCCCAAGTTAGCGGCTCATTACCGATCGCAGGCGTGGCCTTCGCTGGAGACAGAGGCATCAGCAAGGTCGATGTTAGTACTGATGGTGGATCCACTTGGAACGTGGCTGAATTGAAGCCACCCAAGTCACCTTACTCGTGGGTGCTATGGGCGTACGCATGGACGCCAACAACGAACGGAACCCAAAACATAATCGTGAGAGCAACGGACGGTAGTGGACAAACCCAGGCTTCGACTAATTCGCAACCGTTCCCGGACGGCGCAACAGGGTATAACACGATCGAAGTTAATGTTACCTAATTGATCCGCGTCAAACCATTCATAATGTGTCGAGTCCGCAAATACTCTCATGGTGGCATGGCCGTGCTCTATTCTCAGCCTTTTGCCATAATGTAGTGAAAGGACACCGTTGAAGGTCGCGGATATTGATTCCTAGATAGCGTAAATCAACATATTGCCTTCGGATAGTTAGGCCAACAACTCGGGGGCTAAGAATATCACGGTGACCGAAAGGCTTCAACAACAGAAACGATTCTTCTGCGAGAATTG
>Ga0326727_10026998_pt1 | contig 10582 bp, 12 predicted proteins | sample MB2enrmetagenome_FD_207643 | JGI IMG/M metagenome (GOLD analysis project Ga0326727, IMG submission 207643) | Lab enriched peat soil microbial communities from McLean, Ithaca, NY, United States - MB29MY | ecosystem: Environmental > Terrestrial > Soil > Wetlands > Peat | place: USA: New York... | reverse complement strand
AGGGCGCGTTGCCCTTCCGCTACCACATCGGTCCAGGCGGAGAAAGCGTCCACCTGGTTTCGCAACAGGACTACCAGCGCCGCATCATCTGGGACGTGATCGGCAAGGTCGAGGGCTCTCAGGAGCCCGATGCATGGGTCATCGTCGGCAACCATCGCGACGCGTGGGTGTACGGCGCGGTCGACCCCAACAGCGGCACGGCCGCCATGCTTGAAGCCGCGCATGGCATCGGTACCCTTCTCCGCCAGGGCTGGCGGCCCAGGCGCACCATCGTCTTCTGCAGCTGGGACGCCGAAGAGGAAGGCCTCATCGGCTCCACTGAGTGGGTCGAGCAGCAGGGCCGCGTCCTCGACCACGCCGTGGCCTACTTTAATGTCGACGTGGGCGTCTCGGGCCCGGACTTTGCCGCCTCCGCCGTGCCTTCGCTCAAGGAGTTCGTTCGCAACATCGCGCGTTCTGTTCCCAGCCCGCTTGGCGGCTCCGTGTATCGGATCTGGCGCCTCAAGCCCAATGCCGAGAATGACCATCGCCAATCGAATGCGCCGCCCATCCCGGGAGAAGACGTGCATCTCGGCGATCTCGGCTCCGGATCCGACTTCACGCCGTTCCTGCAACACGCGGGCGTTCCCGCCACCGACATTGAATCCACCGGCCCCTACGGCGTCTACCACTCGGCCTTCGACGATTTTGCCTGGTTCACCCAGAATGCCGATCCGCACTTTTTCTATTTGCAGCAGATGGCGCGCGTCCTCGGCCTTGAAGCCCTGCGCATGGCCGACGCCGACCTACTGCCCTACGATTACGTCGCCTACGCGCGCGAAATCTCCGCCTATCTCGAAGCCACCAAACACAGGGCCTCGGATGCCGGTCTCGGTTCGCTCGACTTTGCTCCAGCCCAGGCGGCGGCGGTGCGTTTTTCTGCGGCGGCCCAGCGCGCCTATGCGGTCCAGTCCGCGCCTTCCGGAGATCTGACCCGGATGAATCTCGCCTTGCGGCAAACGGAGACCGCCCTGCTCTCCGATGCGGGACTTCCCAACCGGCCTTGGTACCGGCACACCATCTTCGCACCCGGCGAGCTCACGGGCTATGCCGCCGTCGTCCTCCCCGGCGTCAACGAGGCTATCGATGCCCAGGATGCAAACATGGCCTCGCAGCAGTTGCAGGTCCTCACCCAAGCGCTCAACCGCGCCGCCGGCGTCCTCGAAACCGTCCACTGAACATCGGAGGCTTTAAGGCGAACCGTATCTTGTGGTTTCTGGAGGGAGCAGGGGCCTTCAGGCCCCTGAAGCAGAGCCTAATTTTCACGGGCTTTAGCCCTGGGCCTTGTAACAAGGGCACGGCTTTGGCCGGGCTGCAACAGCAAGGAAAAGGAGCGCGGGGCTTTAGCCCCCGCGGACGGTTTCCTTCAAACGGAACCACCTCCGATCCTGGTATGCGACCCATTGAATATTACTAAAGTAATGTTTGCAAACAACCCCAGCCCTTCCGAATTCGACCTTTTCATAACTCTCTATTTGCAGACAATTTAACCGCACCGCCCTGCAAAATATCCTCCCGTGCTGTCGATTTCTCTTGCAGTTCTTATCGCATAGACGGTAAGATTGGTAACCGTTGAGGGTTACGTCGGGGTTGATCTAAATAGTTACTCTCATCGGCTTCGGCTGTTTTCCAGCATTGCGCAGCCGATATACCCATGGATTGGATGGTCCGTGCCATGCACGATCTGCTCATCGCTCTCGTTTTCGTCGCCTTCGTAGCATCCCCGGCCATTGTTGCGGCCATGCCGCTCAGCAAGCGTCAGGAACAGCCTGAGAGCCACGCCAAGGGTGTCGGCTTTCTCCCAGCCAGCCGTTAGCTACTGCACCGCCGTCAGTCCAAAAGGCTGCTGCACCGCAAGTGCCTGCCCGGCCGCAGGTGGTCGCCGCGTGACAGGTGCCTCCAATGGACCACGCCCACTCCCACTCTGGAGTGATTTCCCTTTGCCCTTGCGCAGAGCTATGGTGCTGTTTTGGACCTTCTCGGCGGTCCGGCGCACGCAAAATTGTGGAGCTTTTGGGGGCCGTTCATGAAAGACCTTGTCATCGAACTGATTCTGGTCGCAATGATCCTCGTTCCGCTGATTGCCGACTCGCTCGAGCCTTGCCGGGCCGTCCATCGCAACGGCTCGGGGCCGTCCCGCAAGTTGCGCCGCACGCACTGACGAGAAGCCAGCCTTCAGCTTTCAGCCATCAGCTTTCAGCCGGGTGCCCCATCCTTGGCGCGCCTTTGTCTTTGCGCCAAGGGTGAGATCGCGCTAACTCGCTGATTTCCCTCCTGGCCCTCTAGTCCCTACTCCCTACTCTCTGCTCCCTATTCCCTGTTCTCCACCCCACCTCTAATGTGAGCCAAATCACATCCCCAACCCCGGCCCACGGTTGACCATGGTCATGCAGGCTCGTATCGTTAAAAGAGTAGAGACTATGAAAAAATCGCAGAAAACTGTGCAAGTCGGCATTGCCGTTGCCGTCATCCTCGGCACCATCGCCTGGTTGGCTTATACGGGCTACGGGTCCAGCAAGAGCTATTACGTCACCATCGCCGAGCTGGGCGGAATGGGCGATAAGGCGTATCACAGCAATCTGCGTGTGGAGGGATTCGTCGAGCCCGGCTCCATCGAGCGCAACGGCCCGCACGTCGAATTCGTACTGAACGAATACGAAAGCCACTCGCCCAAAGCCGCCGGCGGACGCGTTCTGAAGGTGAGCTACAAGGGATCCGAGCCGCCGCCCGACACCTTCAAGGACGATGCGCAGGCACTGGCCGAAGGCACCTATGGCCGCGACGGCGTTTTTCATGCCACAGTGCTTCAGGCCAAGTGCGCCAGCAAGTACGCACCGGCGCAGCCCGGCGCGCAGCCGCCTGCTCCAGCCTCCAACAAACCAGCCAGCGCATCCAACACTGCGACGCCTCCCGCTCCCTCAACCCAGACCGCCGCAAACTGACGGCATGACCGCGAACGCATCATGACAGGGAACGCATCGGGCGCTGGACCCACAATGCATTGCGCTCGGGTCAATACTTGCGCGCGGCTCCAGCAGGTGTCCAAGCTGTTTGGCAGTTTTGCCGCGCTGCGCCAGGTCACGGTCGATCTCGAGCCCGGCCGCTGCTATGTGCTGCTCGGCGAAAACGGCGCCGGCAAATCCACGCTGCTGCGCATCCTGGCAGGGTTGCTGCGCCCCAGCTTCGGCACGGTGCGCGTCTTCGGCAACGCGGAGCCATTGCAGGAACGCGCCCGCATCGGCTACATGAGCCACGCGCCCATGCTCTACGACGAGCTCACCGCCCCGGAAAACCTGCGCTACTTCGCGAGCTTGTATCCCGGCCGCAACTGCCTCACGCCTGCCGACGCCCTGCGCCAGGTAGGCCTCGATCCCGAGCTGAACCGGCCTTTCGGCCAATACTCGCAGGGCATGCGCCAGCGCACCTCGCTCGCCCGTGTGCTCATCTCCTCGCCGGAGCTCCTGCTGCTCGACGAGCCCTTTTCCAACATGGACGTCGAGAGCGCACGGCAAATGGTTGAGCTCCTCGCCCGCTTCCGCCAGAGCGATCGCACCATCGTCCTCACCACGCACCAGCGCGACCTCGCCGCTCCCATCGCCGACTGGGTGCTCACCCTCCATGCCGGCCGCGTCGCCTCCTTTGAGCCCGGGAGACCGACGCTATGAAGACCAATGGCGCACGCTATCTCGAGTCGCTCGGCATCGCCTTCGAACTGCGCGAGTACGAGGTCGATCCCAACGATCTAACGGCGATCACGGTCGCGAAGAAGATCGGCATGCCCGCCGAACAGGTTTTCAAAACGTTGCTGACAACGACCGGCTCCGGCGATTACGTCTTCGCTGTCATTCCCGGCGACGCCGAGCTCGATTTCAAGAAACTCGCTCGCGCCGCAGGCTGGCGCAAAGCGGAGATGGCCTCGCTCAAGGACGTGCAGCCGCTCACCGGCTACATCCGCGGCGGCGTCACCGTCTTTGGCGCGAAAAAACCTTATCCCGTTTTCGTCGATGAAACCGCCATCCTCTTCGATCGCATCAGCGTTTCCGTAGGAACCCGCGGCACGCAACTGATCCTCGCGCCCGACGATTACCTTCGCGCCGCAGCCGCCATCGGCGAGCCCGTCCAGACCGTCGATCTGACCAAGGACACGAAACCAGTCAACACAGAGGGACACGTATGACCCGCGCTCTCTGGACGCATCTCGCTAAGGATCTCCGCATCGAGTGGCGCACCCTCGACGCCATGATCTCTATGCTCTTCTTCTCGGGCCTGGTCGTTGTGCTCTTCTCCATCGCCTTCGATCCTCGCGGCGAGTTCTCGCAGCAGATCGCCGGCGGTGTGCTCTGCGTCGCCACCATGTTCGCTTCGGTCAGCGCGCTCAATCAGGCCTGGGCGCGCGAAATCCGGCATCAAGTCATGGACGCGCAGCGCATGGTTCCCGCGCCCGGAGCCGAGCTCTATCTCGCCAAGGCCATCGCCAACTTTCTCTTCGTCACCATCGTGCAGGTGATTCTGGCGCCGTTCTTTTTCGTGTTTTACAACCTGCACATCGCGGGCAACGCGTGGCTGCTGGCGCTGGTGCTGCCGCTGGGCACGTGGGCTCTGGTCGGTAACGGCGTCTTCTTCGCCGCGCTCTCCATGAGCAGCCGCAATCGCGAGCTGCTGCTCTCGCTCATTCTCTTCCCCATCTTCATTCCCGCGCTTCTCGCCATGGTGCAAGCGACGACTGCGATCTTCACCGGCGAAAGCGACCCCACGCTCTGGATCAAGATGCTCCTCGGTTACGACATCATCTTCACCACCGCGAGTTTGTTGCTCTTCGATGTCATCTTCCACGCGGAATAGTCGACCAAAATCGACTGTCATCCTGAGCGAGCTTTGGCGCGCGCGAAGCCACGCCCAGACTGCCTCTTATCGTTGTCAAACCCGGCAAACGTCGCCCAACGAAGGGTTTTTACCCGACTGTTTTTTACCCAACATCTGTTGCCGAGGGAGTAGACTTGAGCGATTGTGACCGGCCAGACCGCTCGCAATCAAGGAGATCGAATGAAGTACGTCATCAGTTGGAACGAACGCCCGCAAGGTTCCCCTATCGAGTACGAAAACGCCCAGAAGCGAATCCTTGAAGTGTTCGGCCAGTGGAAGGCCACAGCGAATTTCAAGATCGAGTTCTTCGTGATTCGTGTAGGCGATTGGGGCGGATATCTGTTGGTCGATTGTGATGATCCACTGACGGTTCACAAGTTCTGCTCGATGCTTCCCGCCTTCGAGTTTCAGGCGCGCCCCGTGGTTCCCGTAGAGGACGCCGTCCGGGCTGAACTCGAAGTGATGGCCTGGCGCGATGGACTGAGCGCCAAGTGAAATACGGCGGGATCACTGCGCATTGAGGTCGGTGGGCGCGCCGCCCTGCTCCCTTTTGAAAAACGGGGTCCGCGGCGCAGCCGCGCTCTGAAACGCGGGCCCGTCTGTAATCGTTCACCCCCTGCAGCTTCAACGCGCGCGAGGATCACCACAAGCCGGCTTGTCAGTACAAGTTCGGGCCCGATAAGCGACGTGGCGATTCTGCGCTCATTCAGGCCCTTGCAGAATCATGGACATGAAATAGAGCCGGACAAGCGCGATGCTGGCACTTGCGCGTTGCTCAAGACCTGAAGTGTCGATCGTTTTTAGCGTACAGAAAATCCGAGACAGCTAACAATGGCCCGAGGCGAGAAGAACAAGCATTCTTGCCGCGGCACGGCGGGCGTGACCAGCAACCTCAGAATCCGAGAATCTGCGGAGACCGTGCAGGACCTCCTCAAAGATTCCCGCGCGGAGCAGTGCCGTAAATACCCGGGCAGCATCTCGCTTGTCCCCGATTTTCCAGCTTTCGGCGGGAATCCATCGCGTGAGGTAGCGTATGAAGACGTCGTACGAACGCTCAACCACTTGTTCCCTGTAGCGCCGCCCAAGCTCAGGAAACGTGTGTGCATCTTGTGTGACGACCCGATAAAGGGCTAATTGTTCGTCAGAAAGGACATGCTGCAGATATTCGATTCCTGCGGCAACGAGAGCAGTACGAGGAGGCTTTGAAAACCACGGCCTCTCCGGCTCGCCGGCCTGTTTCTTCCACTCTCCGCTTACTTCATCGAAGGCTTCTGGATTGCAGGCCGCCTGCATCACAGCGCTGAACAGATCGTCCTTGTTTTCAAAATGGCGATAGATTGTTTTGATCCCGACTCCTGCCGCTTTGGCAATGCTGTCCATCGACGCCTTCGCGTATCCTCCATCGAGAAAAGCCTGCCGCGCAGCGCGGACAATCGCAAGCCTTTTTCGGCCCATCAGAGACGCCTTCGGGTCGTCGCTTGACCAAATTCGCAAATTATTTTTCTCCTCACGAACTCTATCGATTCAATATTATACGACAATCACCATTGTCATATCACGGTCGCGGGCCTTGACTCATTATACGACAACGTATATTGTCGTTTGTGGCGAGGGAAAACCCCCTCCTGGGCGACGCTGCCCCGGCGGAGCATCTTCGCCAAAGCTGACAGGAGTCAAGACGATGAATCGATTTGAAGGAAAGAACGTCATTGTGACCGGAGCAGGTTCCGGAATTGGCGCGGCGACGGCTAAGCGATTTCTGTGGGAAGGTGCATCGGTCGTTCTCAACGGCCGGCGAAGGGACAAGCTTGAAGAGACGGCTCGCGGTTTCCCCAGCGACAGAGTTCTGATTGACAGTGGCGATATATCCGAAAGGGAGTATGTTTTCGGACTGGTGAAACGAGCCATTGATCGATTCAATCGAATCGACGTTCTCGTGAACAATGCCGCTGCTTCAGCGTTTGGCCCCTTCGGCACAGCTGTCGAAGAGGAATGGCACAAAGTGATGAGGACCAACGTGGATGGAGTGTTCTATGCCATCCGCGCCGCTCTTCCGCACCTGCTTGAGTCAAGGGGTTCGATTGTGAACGTGTCGTCAGTCTCAGGGCTTGGCGGGGACTGGTATCAAAGTTTCTATAACGCCTCCAAGGGTGCCTTATCGAATTTGACGCGATCGCTGGCCCTTGAACTTGCTCCGCACGGCGTGAGGATCAATGCTGTGAATCCCAGTCTGACCATGACCGAAATGACGGCTGCATTTCAGCAGCATCAGCCGCTGATGGAGAGAATCCTCGACCGGATTCCGCTGGGGCGTGGTGCAAGACCGGAGGAGATCGCGAGCGTAATCGCCTTCCTGGCCAGCGACGACGCTTCATTTGTGAACGGAGTGAATCTTCCGGTCGACGGTGGGGTGACGGCCTCGAATGGGCAAGTGAATCCGACTGCATTTCTGGGGGACTTCGGGCTGAATTGAGCGCGGCCGGCCCAGAGAAGAAGCATTTGGAAATCTGCAAGAAATCGAGGTGCTGAAATGAAGAACAAAGTGGTTGAGAAATACCTGAATAACTTCTCCCTTATCAATACACAGGGAATAGAAGCTTTCACCCGGGAGCAGTCGAAGCTGCTCTCGCCCGACCTAGTCGCGAGCTCTACCGACTATCGCGGTACCCTCACCGAACACGGCATTGACGGATACTTCCGAGCTCTGGCGGAATGGTCGAAACATTTCCAGTCGAATCATCAATCGCCCAAAGAATTCCTGGCGGACACTCCGACGCATGTTCTGGTTCGAGTGTTGAACCGTCTCGGGCTGGTTATACCGGTGAATGGCAGGACCGTCAGCGAAGAGCATGAACATGAGTGGACAGAGGAGTTCGAGGTCGGTCCCGAAGGGCTCATCAAAAAAGCACATGTGACCGTACAGCTCAAGAACCCGCAATCTTAGTGGTTAGGGATCAGCGCGAGTGCGAGTGTGAGTGGTCAGTGATCAGTGCGCGCTGTCCACCCACACTCACACTGTTCCCTGTTCCCTAGTCCCTGTTTTCCCTTCGAAAATCACCGCTCTTTCCGCCTGATTTGGCTTCGAGGCGAATCTCGCGAATGACGATCGCTTTGTCGAGCGCCTTGGTCATGTCGTAGACGGTGAGCGCGGCCACGGCGGCCGCGGTGAGCGCTTCCATCTCGACGCCGGTTGCGCCGACCGTGGCCGCGGTGGCTGTGATGCGCACGCCGTCGGCGGCGAACTCGGTTGCAACGTCGACGTGCGTGAGCGCCAGCGGATGGCACATGGGAATGAGCTCGGCGGTGCGCTTGGCGGCCTGAATGCCGGCAATGCGCGCGACCTCAAGTGGATTGCCTTTGGGGTTCCTGGGCAGCGCGGCGATGACCTTGGCGGACAGCGCAACGAAGGCCGATGCGGTTGCGGTGCGGCGCGTGGGCTGCTTGAGGCCGACGTCGACCATCGACGCCTGGCCGGCGGCATCGAAGTGCGAGAGGCGCGAAGGGCGCGCGGGTTTGGGTGCGGATTTGGGTTTGGGCATGAGAGTCCTCTTGAAAATCTTCCCCCAGGGGCTAAAGCCCCCGATCATTTTGCGACTTTTGCGGCCCGGCTAAAGCCGTGCCCTTGTTACAAAACTTTGGCTCCGGCATTTTCTCAGTAATCTCTAAGCCGTGCCCCTTCAAAACCGCAACACGAATCTGCAAGTCATTCGACAGATACTCAAGGCAGAAGAATGTTGACCATTGCGCCCGCGTCGAGCGAGCTCGCGTCGGCGGGCACGACCAGATAGCAGTTGGCGAGCGCCATGGCGGCGAGATCGCCGGAACCTTGCCACCGAACGAGCTCGACTTCGGGCACGGGCCCGGCAAAGGTGCACGCGGCGGGCAGAAAGCGCGTGAGGCCCGGCTTGGTTTTCACGTCTGCTGTCAGGTGCGCGAGAGCGAAGCGCGGCCCGCGATCGATGCGGCCGGCAAGCGCAGCCAGGACCGGCGCGGCGAAGAGCAGAAACGTGACAGCGGAAGAGACGGGATTCCCCGGCAACCCCCAGCACCAGCACTTCGTGCCGATCTGGTTTTGGATGAGAGCTGTGGAACGGGGCAGCTCTCCGAAAACTACCGGCTTGCCCGGCTGCATGCGCACGCCGGTGAAGTGGAAGCGGGCTCCCAAGCGGGCGAGGGCGGGCTCGACGAGATCGAACTTGCCTGCGGAAACGCCGCCCGTAATGAGCAAGAGCTCGGCCGTGGCGGCGCGGGCGAGCGCGGCGTCGAGCGATTTGGCGCTGTCGCGTGCGATGGGCAGGATCCACGGCGTGCCGCCGGCTGCGGCGACCATCGCGGCCAGCATCGCGGAGCTGGAGTTGCGAATCTGGCCGGGCTTTGGCTTGGCGGCGATGGGCACAAGCTCGTCGCCCGTGGAGAGAATGGCCACGCGCGGCTTGACGTAAACATTGAGCGTCGCACGGCCGCAGGACGCGGCCAGAGCAATTTGCGCAGCGCCGATCAGGGTTCCGGCGGGCAGCAGCGCGGCGCCTTTGCGCGCCTGCGCGCCACGGGTCACGATGTTCTCGCCTTTGTCGATGGTGCGGGGCGGCAGGAGGCGGACGGTTAGCGCGGTGGGCGATCCGGCGGACTCAACGTGTTCGAGCATGATGACCGCGTCGGCGCCGCGGGGCACCGGCGCGCCGGTCATAATTTCCCAAACCGCCCCGTGCGGCAGCGGCCCGGAGGGAGGGTCGCCCGCGCGGGATGCGCCGGCGATGGCCAGCGGCCGATGCGCGGAGGCTTCCGCAGCACGGCACGCGAAACCGTCGCGCGTGGAGCGAGCGAAAGGGGGCTGGTCGGTGTCGGCGCGGAGGGTTTCGGCGAGTACGCGTCCTGCTGCAGCGGCCAGCGCGACGCGCTGCGTCGCGGGCTTGTCGCGTGCAAGGCGCTCGGCGCGTTTGGCCACAAAGGCCGCTGCCTGGGCGTAAGTGAGCAAGTCATTACCCGACTTTCGGGCCATGAGATGGATTGTAGATCGAGGGACAGAATGGATGGAGCGCGCGCGGGTTTTGCGCTGGGCTGGAGAAGACCAGTTGGGGTTCGTGCTATCCCACATCTCAGAATCGAGATCTCCACCCCACGGACCAAGACCTGTCCGCGGGGGCCCCGGTTGTGGGGCACCCGGCAATGGATTGCAGATGGAGAGGCGGCGCAAGAGATTGCGCGATCGCGGGTCGGTTCGAAGGAAACCGTTCCTCAGGGGCTAAAGCCCCGTGTATTTGTGCGTTTTTTCGGCCCGGCTAAAGCCGTGCCCTTGTTACAAGGCCCGTCTGATTGCAGCTTGCTGCACGCGACCTGTTCTCTGGGTGAGCCTCCTGTCCGTGCCCTTGTTACAAAACTGGTTTTCGAAAAACGCCAGAGGGATTGCGTCGATGCGGCCAGATACACAAAGGGCGCCCGCCGCGGCAGACGCCCTTCAATCGGCTTAATCGGACGCTGAGCTACTTGACCTTGATACCGGCTTGCAACAGGATGCCCGTCGCGTCTGGAGCGAACTGGCCATGCGGCGCCAGCTGCAGATATTTCTGGAAGGCATCTGCACAACCTGGGGGCAAAATGTACAGCTTCGTTTTGGGGTCCTGGGTCGCGGTAACAACCAACCCCATGCCCTTGATGTAGTACAGGATGGCAAGGTTGGGAT